>Ga0335080_10001610_pt1 | contig 22197 bp, 20 predicted proteins | sample Lox_Sample_34_FD_206720 | JGI IMG/M metagenome (GOLD analysis project Ga0335080, IMG submission 206720) | Soil microbial communities from Loxahatchee National Wildlife Refuge, Florida, United States - Lox_Sample_3.4 | ecosystem: Environmental > Terrestrial > Soil > Wetlands | place: USA...
GCGCAGGTCGACTCGGCCTACGGCGGCAAGACCGGCGTCGACTTGGCCGAGGCCAAGAACTACGTGGGCGCGTTTCATCAGCCGTCCGCGGTGATAGCGGACACGACCACCCTGCAAAGCCTTCCCGAAGCCGAGCGGGCCGCCGGGTACGCCGAGGTCGTCAAGACCGCCCTCATCGAAGGCGGGGACCTGTGGGACCGTGTCCGCGGTGGCGCGGAGCCGACAGATCCAAGCGTGATCACCGCCTGCGCGAGGGCCAAGCTACGCATCGTCGCTCGGGACGAGCGCGACTCCGGCCTGCGCCAGGTGCTCAACCTCGGGCACACGGTGGGGCACGCGATCGAAGCCGCGACCGGGTACGCCGCGTACCGCCACGGCGAGGCGGTGGCGCTCGGGCTGCTCGCGGCGCTACGACTATCCGAGCAGGACGATCTGCGCCGGGAAGTCGAACGGCTCTTGAAAGCAGAAGGCCTCCCGACGAAACTCACCCACGCCGACCCCGACACGGTGGTGATGGCCACCGCGCGCGACAAGAAGCGCGTGGGCGCCGGCGCGGTCCCGTTCGTGCTCCTCGACGCCCCGGGTGAGCCCCGCGCCGGCTGCGAGGTTCCCTCGCGCGCGCTGGTCGCCGCGGTGCGGGAGCTGTCGGTATGAGCGTGACCTCCAACCGGATCGAGGTCATGCACGGTGTCAACCTCGACCAGCTCGGCCGCCGCGATCCCTCGCACTACGGCACGCTGACGCTCGACCAGCTCGAGCTGCAGATCAGCGACGAGGCGAACGGTCTCGGTCTCGAGGTTCGCTTCTTCCGCACCAACCACGAGGGCGAGTTCGTCGAGCGTCTGCACCGGCTGAGTGGGCTGGCGGACGGAATCGTGCTCAACCCCGGGGCGTGGACGCACTACTCGTACGCGATCCGCGATGCGCTCGAGCTGACCGGCCTGCCCGCGGTAGAGGTCCACCTGTCCAACGTGGACACGCGCGAGGAATGGCGGCGCCACTCGGTGATCGCCGAGCTGTGCGTCGCGCGCGTGGCCGGCAAGGGACCCGCGGGTTATCGCGATGCGCTCGAGTGCCTGCGCACGGAGCTGACCCGATGAGCGCCCGCGCCGACCGCCTGACCGAATCGCTCGCCGACGCCGGCGTCGACGCCATCCTGATCACGAGCCTCGTCAACGTGCGCTACCTGACCGGCTTCACCGGGAGCAACGGCGCCGCGCTGATCGGACCCGGCATCCGGGCGTTCGCGACGGACTTCCGCTACGTCGAGCAGGCCACCGAGGAGGTCGATGCGGCGTTCGATCGCCTGCCCGCGTCGCCGGATCTGCTGGAGGCCGCGAAAGGGGCGCTCCCGGAAGGCGACCTGCGGCTCGGCTTCGAGGAGGCCAACCTGTCGGTGCGCGAGCACGGACGCCTGCGCGAGAAGATGCCGGAGCGAGTCAAGCTGGTCGGCACGAGCGGCGTGGTCGAACGCTTGCGCGCGGTCAAGGAGCCCCGCGAGGTGGCGGCGATGCGGGCCGCGGCGGCGCTGGCCGACGAAGCCTTGCAGGAGCTCATCGGGCAAGGGCTGATCGGGCGGACCGAGCGCGAGCTGGCGACGGCGCTCGAGTTCGCGATGCGCCGGCGCGGGGCGACCCGCGCCAGCTTCGACCCGATCGTCGCAGGCGGGCCGCACGGCGCGCTGCCCCACGCCACGCCGCGCGACACGGAGATCCGCGCCGGCCAGCTTGTCGTGATCGACTGGGGCGCGCAGCTCGACGGCTACTGCTCGGACTGCACGAGGACCTTCGCGGCTGGACCGGTGGCCGACAAAGGCGCCGAGGTGTACCAGGTCGTGCTCGACGTTCAGCTGGCCGGGCTTCGGGCGACCACCGCCGGCGCGTCCGGGCGAGAGGTCGACGCCGTGGCTCGCCGGATGATCGACGCAGCCGGGTACGGCCAGCACTTCGGGCACGGGCTCGGGCACGGCGTCGGACTCGAGGTCCACGAGGAGCCTCGGCTAGGTCAGCGTTCTGACTCGGTGCTCGCGCCCGGCAACGCGGTCACCGTCGAGCCGGGGGTGTATCTCCCGGGCGAGCTAGGGGTGCGCATCGAGGACCTCGTCGTCGTGACCGCCACCCGCTGCGACATCCTGACCGGGGTCTCCAAGACGCTCACGGTCACCGACTGAATCCGCGTCTACACTCGTCGCCGTGCGTAGGACCGAGCAGCGCCGCGCTGCAATCTGGGCGCTGTATCAGAGCGATCTGCTCGGTCGGCCGCTCGAGCAGACCTTTCCCCATGACGTCCCCGCGTTCACGCGCGCGGTGGCCCAGCTCGTGCTGGACCACCGGGCCGAGCTCGACGAGCTGATCCGCTCGCACGCGAGCGGCTGGTCGCTGGAGCGAATCGCGCCGCTCGAGCGCTCGATCCTGAGGGTCGGCCTGGCCGAGCTGCTCTACGGCCAGGAGCTCCCGGGCGAGACCCCGATCCCGCCCGAGGGCGCCATCGACGAGGCGGTGGAGACGGCCAAGCGGTTCTGCGGCGCCGAGGCGCCCGCGTTCGTCAACGGGATCCTCGGCGCGGTGTTGCGGGAGTTGCAGGAGGTAAGACCTAAGTAGGAACGGCCCCGCAAACGCCGGTAACGGATCACAATCCATATACATGAGATTGCTCGTAGTCGACGACGACCGTGCCTTGCGCGACGTCCTGCGCCGCGCCCTGTCGCTCTCGGGCTACGAGGTCCGGCTGACCGAGAGCGGCGCGGGGGCGCTGTCGGAGGTCAACGCCAGCCTGCCCGACGCGGTCGTTCTCGACGTCGGGCTGCCTGACATCGACGGACTCGAGGTGTGCCGGCTGCTGCGGCGCGAGGGCAACCGCGTGCCGGTGCTGATGCTCACCGCGCGCGACGCCGTGTCCGACCGGATCGACGGCCTCGACGCGGGCGCCGACGACTATCTGGTCAAGCCGTTTGACATCGACGAGCTGAAGGCGCGGCTGCGGGCCCTACTGCGGCGGGCCGGCGGCGAGACGAGCAGCGACGGGGCGCTGACCTTCGCCGACCTGCGGCTCGACTCGGCGCGCCACGGGGTGATGGTCGCCGACAAGTTCGTCGAGCTGACCCGCACCGAGTTCCAGCTGCTCGAGCTGCTGATGCTCAACCCGCGGCGTGTGCTGCCGCACACGCTGATCTACGATCGGGTGTGGGGCTACGACTTCGGACCCACCTCCAACGCCCTGCGCGTGTACGTCGGGTACCTGCGGCGAAAGCTCGAGGAGGCGGGAGCGCAGGCGCAGATCCACACCGTGCGGGGCGTCGGCTATTCGCTGCGGGAGCCGCAGGAATGAGCCTGCGGACGCGAATGGTGCTGCTGGCCGGTGTGGCGGTGGCGATCGCGGCGATCGCGGTTGCCGTGGCGTCCTATGCAGGCACGCGCTCCGAGCTTCAGGGCCAGGTCGACCAGTCGCTCCAGAGCCTGGCCAAGGGGCCGCTGGGGAACATCGGTATGGGCCCGCACGGAGGGCGCTCGCCGCTTCCGCAGCGTCCGGTGCCGAGCGGGACCGAGCGCGGAGATCCGGACGAGGGCCTCGGGATCGACCGCTTGCCGCCGCAGGCGTTCGGAGGGGCCTCGGGTGCGTTCACGGTGTTCAAGCGCGACGGCGGGACGTGGGTGCCGCCCGGCCAGACCTACCAGATCCCGTCGACGCCGGCGATCACGGCGCTGGCCGCCACGGGCCAGGGCCAGTTCTACACCGACATGCGCGTCCACGGGACCCACATTCGCGTCCTGGTCACGGGGATCGGCCAAGACGGAGCGCTCGCCGTCGCGTTGCCGCTGACCACGGTCGACAACGCCCTGAACCACCAGGCCGTACTCCTGCTCGTGATCGGCGGGGCCGGGATCCTGCTCGCCGCGCTGCTCGGGTTCGTCGTGGCCAGGACCGCGCTGGCGCCGATCGGCCGGTTCACCCGGCAGACCGAGAGGATCGCCGCGAACCCGGAGTGGATCGAGCACGAGCGGCTGGACGTGATCGGCTCCGACGAACTGGCGCGGCTCGCGGGCACCTTCAACCGGACCCTCGACGCACTCGAGCGATCGGTGGAGGCCCAGCGCAACCTGGTCGCCGACGCCTCGCACGAGCTGCGCACGCCGATCGCGACGATCCGGGCGAACCTCCAGCTGATGCGCGACGAGGAGCTGCTCTCGCCCGAGGACCGCGCCGCTCTGCGCGCCGACGTGATCCAGGAGCTCGACGAGCTGACCGCGCTGGTCGGCGACGTCGTGGAGCTGGCGCGCGGCAGCAAGCCGACCGACGAACCGGGCGACGTGCGGCTCGACTCGGTCGTCCGCGACGCCGTCGAGCGGGCCCGGCGCAGATCGCCACGGCTCGCCTTCCACCAGGTGATCGAGCCGACGCTCGTCCGCGGCGAGCCCGCGCGAATCTCGCGCGCGGTAACCAACCTGCTCGACAACGCGGCCAAGTGGAGCCCGGAGGATGGTGTCATCGAGGTGACGCTGCACGACGGCGCGCTGACCGTGCGCGACCACGGGCCGGGATTCAACGACGAGGACCTCCCGTTCGTGTTCGACCGCTTCCACCGGGCCAAGGAGGCACGCTCCAAGCCCGGGTCCGGGCTGGGGCTGGCCATCGTCCGGCAGGCGACCGAGGCCCACGACGGCTTCGCCGAGGCGTCCAACGCGCCGGAAGGCGGCCCCACGCTCGAGCTCGAGGAGCTCGCGCTGGAACCCGTGGGGGACAGCCCCTACGAGGCGCGCCAGTCGCGGTAGCTCGCGAGCGACCGGCCCAACTCGGTGATCTTCGCGCCCAGGCCGGGCGCGGTGAGCGTCTCGATCTCGGCCTCCCGCTCCGGTCCGTAGCTCGAGCGCAGTTGCGCCGTCACACGTCCCGGATGGCATCCCAGCTCGACGAACTCGTCCCTGGCCTCGGTCTCGATCAGGTGCAGAAGGAAGGGCTCGCGGATCCGATCCGGCTCGACCACGCCGACCTCGGGGTGGGCGAAGAACGCGCCGAGGTACTGCACGCGCCCGTCGCCCCGGAGCGGCACCCCGAGCGGCTCGACCAGCGCGCTGAAGGTGGCGAGGCGCTGCATGTGGACGTGGTGGTGGGAGTCAACGTGGGTCGGCTCTGCGCCCATCAGCTCGCGGAAGCGCTCGAGCTGAGCGGCGAACTCACGCGCGGCGTGGTCCGGCTCGTCCAATCGCGGCGTGTCGTCTACAAAGTGCAGCCCGATCGACAGCTCTGGGTGCTCGGCGGCCAAACGGACGGCGTCCCGCGCGCCCGGGGCGTTCACCATCAAGCTCGTCGAGGTGACGATCCCGCGCGTGTGGGCCTCGATGATGCCCTGGTTGACTCCCTCGGTGAGCCCGAAGTCGTCGGCGTTGACGATCAGCCTGCGCGGTCGGCCATCTGGCATGACGCGCAGATTCTGGCGCTTCCAGCCCAACTCGAGCTCGTAGGTCTGGCCGACGAGGTCCACCCCGAAGCTGTGATGTGCCTCCTCGGCGACGAGCTGGAAGCCGCGTTCGAGGTACAGGCGGCGCGCCGCGACGAGTGGGTGGTTGGTCCACAGCCTCACGCGGTCATACCCGGCGGCTCGAGCGAAGTCCATGCAGGCGCCAACCAGCCGCCGGCCCAGGTTGCGCCCGCGGGCGTCGGGATGGACGAGCAGGATCCGCAGCAGCGCGGTGCCTGGGTGCTCGGGGTCTGCCACGCAGAAGATGCACCCTTGTCGGCGCCCGTGCACCTCGGCGATCCATGCGGCCTCCCGCGCCGGGTCGTGGCCCGCGGCGTAGTCGGCCACGATCCGAGACACCAGCGCCTCGAAGCTCCCGTCCCACCCGAATTCCCGCGCGTACACCTCGCCGTGCGCCATCACGACCCAGCCAAGGTCGCCGGGCTGGCCAAGCGACCGGATCGTGGCCTCGTCGATTTCCGTTGGCTCGATGGCGATTCCCATCCGACCCTCCTTCACTGAAACAGTCGTTTCAGTAATCTACCCTACGCCGCGATGACCGCAACCGCGTCACCTCGACGAGAGGAGCTTCTCGAGCTCGCCTACGGCTACGCGCTCGAGCACGGGGTGGCCGACGTGTCGCTCCGCCCGCTCGCGGCGGCGGTGGGCTCGAGCCCGCGCGTGTTGCTGTTCCTGTTCGGCAGCAAGGCCGGGTTGGTGCAGGCGCTCCTGGCCCGCGCGCGCCAGGACGAGCTGGCGCTGCTGGAGCGCGCCCGCGCGGCCGGCGTCGATGACGATGCCGATACGCGCGATCCGGTGGCGGTCGCCGCCGAGCTGTGGAGCTGGCTCGCCGCGGATGAGCACCGCGCCCTGCTGAAGCTGTGGGTCGAGGGTTATGCGCGGTCGCTGATCGATTCCGACGGGCCGTGGGCGGGGTTCGCCGCGACCACGGTGGCGGACTGGCTCGACCTGCTCGGGGAGGTCACCCCTGACGCCGGCGAGCGGACCCTGATCCTCGCCGTGCTGCGAGGGGCGCTGCTCGACCTGCTCGCCACGGGAGAGCTCGAACGCGTGAGCGCCGCGGTCAACCGGCAGCTCGCGCTGATGCGGGCGCAGGGGTGACCGGGCGGCCAGGCTCCGGTTGCTCCAAAAGCTAGGCAGCCGAGCGGGCAAAGATAGGTCACCGTTCCCGATGCGGCATCGCGCCCGTGCCCTTACCGTGGCGTCATGGTCGTCCATCCCGAACTGCAACTGCAGCTCGCCGAGGCCCGCGCCGGCGAGCTCCGCCGGGAAGCCGCGCGCGCGAGCGCAGGCCAGGCGAGGGACCGTCGCTTCCATGTGGACGTCCCGGCCGAGCCGCCGATCGTGATCCGCCCGGACCGGCCCGCGGACGCCCGGGTGCTGGCACGGCTGGCTGCACTCGACTCTGCGAGGGTCCCGGCCGGGCCGCTGCTCGTGGCCGAGGTGGCCGGCGAGCTGCGCGCGGCGATCTCTCTGGCCGACGGTCGGACGATCGCGGACCCGTTCCAGCGCACCGCGTCGCTCGTCGCGCTGCTCGCCATGCGCGCCGGGCAGCTCCGGGCGGACCCGCCCGGCGGCCGGCGCCTGCTGGCCCGTCTGCGCCGCGGTGCGGCCCGGGCGCGGCGGCTGAGCGCGCCGGCAAGTTAGGGGACCTCACCCCCAAAGATGGGGTGCGCTCCCGATGTGCGGCCCGGAGCCCGCGGCCTACCGTGCCTACAACAAAACCAAGGAGCACGTGATGACCCCACTAGGCAACACACTTCAATCGGCGTCCGCAGGCGCGTCCCGCGCGGCATGGGCCGCCGGAGACTGGGATGGGTTCTCCGGGCACCTTGCGCCGGTCGGCGCGGTAGCGCTCGAGCGCAGCGCGCTCCGTCCCGGCATGACCCTGCTCGACGTCGGCACCGGCACGGGCGGGAACATCGCGATACCGGCCGCGCAGCGGGGCGCCACGGTCACCGGCGTTGACATCACGCCGGAACTGCTCGCCCAGGCACGGCGCCGCGCCGGCCGCGCCGGGGTTCGGGTCGACTGGGTCGAGGCCGACGCCCTGGATCTGCCGTTTGGGGACGGCGGGTTCGATCGGGTGATCTCCACGTTCGGCGCGATGTTCGCGCCCGACCACGAGCGGGCGGCCGCCGAGCTCGTGCGCGTCTGTGCACCCGGCGGCCGCGTGCTGATGACGACCTGGCTCGATGGCGGCTTCGCGGGCGAGCTGTTCGAGCTGACCGCCTCGTTCCTGCCCGCGTCGTCGAGTGCGGGCGAGCCGCCGGCAGCCTGGGGCAGCCGCAAGCACGTGGAGGACGTCTTCGACGCCGCGGGGGCGCAGCCGTCGCTGGAGCGCGAGACGGCCTGGCTGCACTTCCGTTCAATCGAGGACGCCGTGCGCTCCTACGCCCGGGACTTCGGCCCATTCGTGCTCGCTCGCACGGCGCTCGACCCCGATGGTCGGTGGGACGCGTTCCTGGCGGCGTTCGAGGACCTCGTGTTCCGGTTCGCTGAGAGCATCGACGACGGCATGCGCATCGAGGCCGAGTATTTCCTGATCACCGTCGAGCGCTGACCCGCCGGGCGGTGGGAAGAGATGCATTGTCGACCGGTACGGTAGAGAATTAGCAGTCGACAACGGCAAACCAAGGAGAAACAGATGGCGTTGCAACTGGGCGACACCGCCCCGGACTTCGAGGCCGACTCCACCGAGGGCAGGATCAGCTTCCACGACTGGCTCGGGGACTCGTGGGGCGTCCTGTTTTCGCACCCCAAGGACTTCACGCCGGTCTGCACGACCGAGCTCGGGTACATGGCCCGGATCAAGCCCGAGTTCGACCGTCGCGGCGTGAAGATCATCGGCTTATCGGTCGATCCGACGGACAAGCACGAGCAGTGGGCGCAGGACATCGAGGAGACGCAGGGAACCGCGCCCAACTATCCGATCATCGGCGACAAGGACTTCCAGGTCTCGAAGGCCTACGGGATGCTGGCGGCCGACGTCGCGGGGGATCCCGCGGCGCGCACGCCGGCCGACAACCAGACCGTGCGCAACGTGTTCGTGATCGGGCCGGACAAGCAAATCAAGTTGATCCTGGTCTATCCGATGAGCACAGGGCGGAACTTCGACGAGGTGCTGCGGGTGATCGACTCGCTCCAGCTCACCGCGAAGCACAAGGTGTCCACGCCGGTCAACTGGCAGCAGGGCGAGAAGGTGATCATCTCGGGCTCGGTCTCCAACGACCAGGCCAAGGAGATCTTCGGCGAGTGGGAGGAACCGAAGCCGTACATCCGGATCGTTCCGCAACCGAGCTGAAGACCAGGCCGGGGGCGCGATGATTCTCAAGCAGTACTACCTCGGCTGCCTGGCCCACGCCTCGTACCTGATCGCGGATGAGGCGAGTGGCCAGGCGGCGGTGGTCGATCCGCAGCGCGACGTCGAGCAGTACCTGGACGACGCCACGGCCGCCGGCTGCCGGATCGGGCACGTGTTCCTGACCCACTTCCACGCCGACTTCGTGGCGGGCCACCTCGAGCTGCGCGAGCGGGCCGGCGCGTCGATCCACCTGGGGGCGCGGGCCAAGGCCGAGTACCCGTTCGTGGCGATGGGGGAGGGGAGCTCGATTGACGTGGGCGATGTTCGCCTGACCGTGCTCGAGACCCCCGGGCACTCGCCGGAGTCGATCTCGATCCTGGTGCACGATCCGGAACATGGGATGGACCAGCCCTATGCGGTGCTGAGCGGCGACACCCTGTTCATCGGCGACGTCGGGCGCCCGGACCTGCGTGGCGCGCTGGGGTGGAGCGCCGAGGAACTGGCGAGCATGCTGTACGACTCGCTGCACGACAAGCTGGCTCGGCTCCCCGACGAGACGCTGCTCTACCCGGCGCACGGCGCGGGCTCGCTGTGCGGCAAGAGCCTCTCGAGCGAGACCGTCTCGACGATCGGGATTCAGCGCGCCTACAACTACGCGCTCGCGCCGATGAGCCGCGAGCGCTTCATCGAGACCGTGACCTCCGACCTGCCGGACGCGCCCGCCTACTTCACCTACGACGCCGTCCTGAACGCGCGCGAGCGGCCGACGCTCGACCAGGCGCTCGAGCGCGAGCTGCAGCCGCTCACGCTCGAGCGGACGCTGGAGCTGACGGCGAACGGCGCGCAGCTGCTCGACACCCGGGAGTCGGCCAAGTTCGAGGGCGCGCATCTGCGCGGAAGCGTCAACGTCGGGCTGTCCGGCAGCTACGCGACGTGGTGCGGAACGCTCCTCGACCCCGAACGGCCGATCGTGCTGATCGCCGAGCCGGGACGCGAGACCGAGGCGGCCACCCGGCTGGGACGGATCGCGTTCGACAGCGTCGCCGGCTACCTCGCCGGCGGAATGCAGGCCCTGGCCGACTCGCCGGGGCTGGTCGACCGGATCGAGCGGATCACCGCCGGATCGCTCGCCGAGCGGCTGGCCGCCCCCGCGCCGCCGATGCTGATCGACGTGCGCGCGCCCGGCGAGTGGCAGGAGCGCCGGATCGACGCCGCGGTGAACGTTCCGCTGTCCCGTCTGCTCGAGCGGATGTCCACGCTCGAGCGCGAACAGCCGATCGTGGTTCACTGCGCCAGCGGCTACCGGTCGGCGATCGCCGCCAGCCTCCTGCAACGCGACGGCTACGCCGACGTCGCCGATCTCGTCGGCGGGCTGACCGCGTGGGAGTCGGCGCCGCGCGGCGAGCCGTCGTAGCCGCTGCCCGCGCCACAAGATCTTTACATCTGGGCGACGACGGGTCTGGAAGGATGGCGCGTCCTCGTCGGCGCACGGAGAGGCCGGCGTCGGGGTGTGTAAATCGAATCTGGGGGCTGTGGCTATGGGAATTGCCGGGACGCACGTTCGACGGGTCACGTGTTCACTCGTAGCGCTGACGCTGGTCGCCGTGTTGGCTCCGGTCGCGGCGGCGACCGCGGCGACGAGCTTCACCCCTGGCGATGTCGTGGTGTACCGCGTGGGTACCGGCGCGAGCCTGTCGAGTGCGAGCGCGGCGGTCACCCTGGACGAGTTCGGGCCATCGGGTGGCGCGGCGCCGCTCGAGTCGGTGCCGCTGCCGACCGCCGCCGGGAGCTCCGGCAATCCGCTCACCGCGAGCGGCACGGCGACCTCCGAGGGGCTGCTGACGCTGTCGGGTGACGGGCGGTATCTGATGCTGAGCGGGTACGCCACCGCGCCCGGGACATCCTCCGTGGCGGGCAGCTCCGCCACTGCCGTCCCCCGGACGGTCGGGCGGGTCGACGCGGCCGGCAACGTCGACACGACGACGGCGCTGACCGACTTCGCCAACGGCAACAACCCGCGCAGCGCGACGAGCAGCGACGGCACGAACATCTGGGTCGGCGGCGCAGCCGGCGGCGTCCGCTACGCCACGCTCGGCGCCACCACGTCGACGTCGCTGAACTCGAGCGACACGAACGTCCGCGAGGTCTCCGTGGTCGACGGGCAGCTCTACACCTCGGCCGACCCGACCAAGGCCGGCAGCCTGACCGTGGGCACGGTCGGCACCGGACTGCCGACGACGGGCGGACAGACCATCTCGAACCTCACGTTCTCCCCGGCCCCGGCGGAGCCGTATGGCTACGCGTTCCTCACCCTCGGGACCGGCGCCGGCCCGGACACGCTGTACCTCGCCGACAACTCCGCCGGCGCCATCCTCAAGTACTGCCTGGTCGGGTCGACCTGGACCGAGGAGGGTGCCGGGGTGCCGCTGGCCAACGTCACCGGGCTAACCGCGAACGACGTCCACGGCACGGTGATCATCTACGCGACGACCACCTCGGGCGCGAACGGCAACCTGTACGCGATCACCGACACCAGTGGCCTCGACGGCGCGCTCGGCGGCAGCGCCGGCGCGCCGATCGCCACCGCGCCGACCGGCGAGGGCTTCCGCGGCGTGGCCTTCGCGCCGGGCACCACGATCGGCTCGGGACCGGGCACCCCGCCCGTCACCCCGAGCGTCACGACGAGCGACTCGAGCCTCGAAGCGGTTATGAGCGACCCGACCAACCCGACGCTTGGGGTCACCGTCTCTGACCCGAACTACACCGCTGAGGACCTCACTGTGTCCGCCACCTCGTCGAACCCAGCGGTGGCCGCAGGCGCCGCTGTCAGCGGCGCGGGCGGGCAGCGCACGCTGACGGTGACCCCCGGCAACACGGTGGGTTACTCGACGATCACGCTGACGGTCACCGCACCCGACAACACCACCGCCACGACGACGGTCGACTACGGCCTCTCGGCGTACGACGGCGACGCCAGCGACCGCTACCACGCCGGCGCCGGCAATGCCTCGACCGAGATCGACGTCGGCGACGGCTACATGGTCGTGGCAGACGACCTCTCGAACGTGCTGCGCCTCTACAAGGAGGACACCTCGGGGCCGGCCGTCGCGAGCTTCGACTTCACCAGCCAACTGCCGAGCGGCACCACGTCGATCGACATCGAGGCGGCCGCGCGCAACGGCAACACGATCTACTGGTTCGGGTCGATGTCGAACAGCGACAGCGGCAACGAGCGCCCCGCGGCGAGCACGATGTTCGCCACGGAGGTGAGCGGGTCGGGTCAGGGCACGACCCTCACGTATCTCGGGAGCTACGCCGGCTTGCGTCAGGACCTGATCAACTGGGACGTCGCGAACGGGAGCCCTCTTGGGCTGTCGGACTCCGCCTCGGGCGATAGCAAGACCGCGAGCGGCCTGAACGTCGAGGGCTTCGAGTTCGCGCCGGGGTCGACGACCACGGGTTACCTCGCGTTCCGGGCGCCGCTCGAGCCAACCACGAACCGCAGCGCCGCGCTGCTCGTCCCCGTCACCGACATCCCGTCGCTGATCGGAGCGCCCGCGGGCTCGGCCACGTTCGGCGCACCGATCGAGATGAACCTGGGCGGTCTTGCCCTTCGCGAGATGCGCCGCAACGCCCACGATCAGTACCTGCTCATCGCCGGAACCGCTGACGGGAGCAACTCGACCTTCCACCTCTACACCTGGGACGGCAAGCCCGGCGACGCGCCAACGCTCACGGGCACTTCGGTTCCGCAGATCGAGGACGGCGCGTGGGAGGGGATCGTCTCGGTGCCCGATCCGCTTGTGGACGGTGCGGCCGTCAATCTGGTCGAGGACAACGGCGACACCGCCTGGTACAGCGACGCCAGCACGTCGAAGTCAGGGCTCCCGACCGGCCTGCAGAAGGACCTCGATCGCACATTCACCGTCTCGCTGCCCGCGCAGACCGTCCAGTTCACCTCGACTCCGCCGAGTCCGGGCGCGGTCGGCGGGACCTACGACGTGAGCGCGACCGCCTCGTCCGGGCTTCCCGTCACGCTTTCCATCGACGCCGCAAGCACGGGCGGCGCGTGCACGCTGTCCGGGAGCACGGTCACGTTCGGGGCGCCGGGCACATGTGTCATCGACGCCGACCAGGCCGGCAACGAAAGCTTCGCGCCGGCTCCGACCGCGCAGCAGACGGTCGCCGTCGCCGGTCCGCCGAGCGCGACGATCTCGACCCCGACCGAGGGCGCGACGTACGGCGAGAACCAAGTCGTCGACGCGAGCTACTCGTGCGCCGACGGTCCGAACGGGCCGGGCATCTCGTCCTGCGCGGATTCCCAGGGGGTCGGCAACGGCAAGGCGATCCACACCAGCACCCCGGGTGACTACACATTCGCGGTGACCGCTACCAGCCGCGACGGAGCGACCAGCACGAGTACGGTCAGCTATACGGTCGTGCCGGTGGCGAACACGATCCCGCCGGTGATCACCGGCGCCCCCGTCGACGGCCAGGTGCTGAACGCCTCCACAGGGTCATTCACGAGCCCCAGCAAGCTGAAGTACTCCTACCAGTGGGAGGACTGCACCGACGCGACGCTCGAGTCGTGCACCCCGACCGGCAAGGCAACCTCGAACGCGTACAAGCTGACCACCGCCGACGTCGGCGATTACGTGACCGTCGTGGTGACCGCGACGGACAAGGCGGGGGACCAGGGACAGGCCACGGCGCAGCCGGTCGGCCCCGTCGCGGCTCCGTCGGCGCCGACCTACACGGAAGCGCCGGCGCTCAGCGGGACGGCAGCCGACGGGCAGGCGCTGAAGACGAGCAAGGGCACGTGGTCGAGTCCGGACAAGCTCACCTACACCTACCAGTGGGTGTTGTGCAGCGATGTCTCCGGCGACGCCTGCACACCGATCTCCGGCGCGACGCACACCTCGTACAAGCTGACCAGCGCCGACGTCGGCCTGTTCGTGACCGCGGTCGTGACCGCGACGGACCAGGAGGGACAGACCGGCCACGCCCAGGGGACCCCGGAGCAGGTCTCGCCGCCACCGCCGCCGTCGAACATGGGACTGCCGGTCATCTCGGGCAACTTCGCCACCGGCAAGACGCTGCGCACGACCAAGGGCTCGTGGTCGAGCCCGGACGATCTCACCTACACGTACCAGTGGCAGCGCTGTGAGGACTCGGGCACGTGCACGAACATCGACGGCGCCAACGCTCAGACCTACAAGCTCACCGGTGCCGACACCGCCGGCCAGGTCACGGTTGTGGTGAGCGCCACCGACGGGGAGGGACGGGCCACGCAGGCGACCGCCCAGCCGGTCGGTGGCGGCACCGCCGCCTCGTGACTTTCTTGTAAGCGAGTTGTGAGCGCGTTGTGAGCGAGTATGGACTCGGTCGCGGCGCCGACCTAGCATGCCGCCGTCATGCGGGTCGTAAATCGGCGTAGGTTTCTTCAGCTCGCAGGGGGTAGCGTGGCGGCGACGATGCTGTCGGACAGCATCGCTCGCGCGCTCGCGATCCCCGCGAACCACGCGCATCGCAGCATCAGGGACGTGGAGCACATCGTGTTCCTGATGCAAGAGAATCGCTCGTTCGATCACTATTTCGGTGTGATGCGCGGGGTGCGTGGCTTCGGCGATCCGCACCCGGTCACTCTCCCCAGTGGCAAACCGGTCTGGTATCAGGCCGACGGGTCTACTGTCACGCTCCCGTTCCGCCCGGAGGTGTCGGGCGACAACCTGGCGCTCACCTTCATCGAGGACCTCGACCACGGCTGGGACAAGACCCACCAGATGCAGAACGGCGGCAACTGGGATCAGTGGATCCCGGCGAAGACCACGACCTGTATGGCGCACATGGAACGCAAGGACCTTCCGTTCCATTACACCCTGGCCGACGCCTTCACCGTCTGTGACGCCAACCACTGTTCGATGCTTGGCCCGACCGACCCCAACCGCTATTACATGTGGACCGGCTGGGACGGCAACGACGGCCAGGGTGGCGGCCCGGTGATCGCCAACGACGAGTTGGGGTACGGGTGGCAGACCTACCCCGAGCGCCTTCAGGCGGCGGGGATCAGCTGGAAGATCTACCAGGACAGCGGGGTCGGCCTCGACGCGCCTGGCTTCTGGGGCTGGACGTCGGACCCGTATATCGGCAACTACGGTGACAACTCGCTGCTGTACTTCTTCAACTATCAGAACGCGTCACCGGGGAGCCCGCTGTACCAGGCGGCTCGGACCGGAACCGACGTCAACGACAATCCCCAGCAGGGGTTCTTCGACATCCTGTCCGGCGACGTGAAGAGTGGCCGGCTTCCGAGCGTGTCGTGGATCGTCGCGCCCGAGGCGTACACCGAGCACCCGGCCTGGCCCGCCGGTTACGGCGCCTGGTACACCGCCGGGGTCCTGAACGCCCTGACCTCCGATCCCGATGTGTGGTCGAAGACGGCGCTGATCATCACCTTCGACGAGAACGACGGGTTCTTCGACCACGTCGTCGGCCATTACCCCAACGTGGGCGGACTCGCCGGGCAGTCGACCGTCCCGCTGGACAACGAGCTCTTCAACGGCAAGGCGGGAAACCCGAAGGGCTCCGACGGTGTGGTCGGACCCTACGGTCTGGGTGTTCGGGTGCCGCTCCTGATCGTGTCGCCGTGGAGCACCGGTGGCTGGGTCTGCTCCGAGACCTTCGACCACACCTCGCTGATCCGGTTCATCGAGGCTCGGTTCGGCGTCGACGAGCCGAACATCACGCCGTGGCGGCGGGCCATCTGCGGCGATCTGACCTCCGCGTTCGACTTCGAGAGGACGTCTGACCGTGTCCCGAAGCTGCCGGACGTCAGCCACTACGAACCGAACCAGAACGTCACGCCTCCCAGTTATCACCCGACGCCGCCGACGGTCGGCACGATCCCGACCCAGGAACCCGGCGTCCGGCCGTCACGCCGCCTGGGCTACCGGTTCGAAGTCGCCTTTGACGCCGGCGCGCACACGCTCAATCTCGCGATCAAGAACCGCGGCAATCTCGGTGTCGGGCTGCAGGCCCGGTCTCTGACCGTTCCTGGTGCGCCGTACAGCTACACGATCGGCGCCGGCGACGAGCTCGACGTCGCGCTTCCCAACCCGGGCACCTACGACCTCAGCCTCCACGGTCCGAACGGCTTCTTCCGACGCTTCGCCGGGTCCCCGGCGACGGTGCTCGAGGTCGACTCGCGTGGCGACCACAACGACGGCAGGCTGTTGGTTCGGATCACCGACAGCGGCGACCGTCCGGGGGCACGGCATCGACGGCCGCTCGTCGTCCAGGTCAACGACGCGTACGGCCCGGACCGGCGGATCGAGGTGGATCGCGTCGCCGAGATCATCGTCGACACCCAGCACTCCGGCGGCTGGTACGACCTCGCGCTGACGACCCAGAGCGACCCGAGCTTCGGCTACCAGCTGGCGGGTCGCCTCGAGTCCTCCTCGCGACTGACCAGCGATCCGCAGCTCGGCCGGTCCTAGCGCGGCACGCACGCGGTCAACAAGCTCCCTAGTCAGGGGCTGATCGCGGCGTTAAGCTGGGCCCAGCTTTTATCCGCTAACGCGAGGAGTCGACGTGAGTCGCGAAGACCGCCACGGGACGCACCCGGGCCGTCCCTTCGGGGTGACGGGCGGTGGGTTCGCCGAGGGGCAGAACAACCCTGAGGAGTTCAAGCCGGAGAAGACCGTCGGAGGATTTGCCTCCGGCCAGGAGGACGAAGAGCAATTTCCAGAGGGCGCGAAGCTCGGCAGCTTCGCCATCGGTCAGGAGGCCGAGAAGCACACAGAAGAGGGCACGTTCGGCCGAGTGGAGGACGAGGAGGAGGGATAGGCGCGCGGCCGGATTCGACGCGCGGGGCGCGGGGCGGCTACTGGTACAGGATCAGCTCGTAGGCGGCGTACGCGAAGAACAGCGCCAGCAGGCTCCAGGTGAGCGGCCAGCTGACCGTGCGTAGAAACGCCCTGTTCCGGCGCCCGACGAACAGCACGTAGACGAAGATCCCCACCAGCAGGATCGCGTAGATGATGATCGCGACTCCTGCTGGTGGCGCGAGTCCGACGATCGGCGCCACGATGAATCCGAGCACCACCCAGGCGGAGATGGCGAGGACGTCGACCGAGACGCGCGTCCGCTCCCGGCCGACGATGGTTATGAAGCCCGCCGCGCCCACCAGCGAGGCAACCATGAACACGCCAAGCTTCCAGTGCGAGCCGAAGCCGAAGATGGCGGCCATCAGCTTGCCGCCGAGCCAGAGCAGGAATGGATCGAACACGCTGACCGCGGCAAAGCAGGCGAACATCGCCTCGGTCGAATCCCATGGATCCCCGAACACCGGTCGGCGAGGGACCATGGCCTCGCGCAGAGCGGCCGGCGCAAGCGCCGCGCGGAGAGAGGTCGGATGCTGCGGATCGGTCGTCACGCTTCAGCCTCGCCGTAGATCCTAGTTCGGATTGCGCTCGGCGGCGTCGCGGCACCTCCGCCGGCTAGCGTCCAGGGTCGTGGAGTTCAGCCGCGAGCTGCGGAACGACGTTCTGGCCGGAGACATCACGCTCTCGGTCCGGCTGTGGAGGCGACCGCGGGTCAGACAGGGTGGCCGCTACCGGGTCGGCCCCGGTGAGATCGAGATCGACGCGATCGAGCTTGTCCCGTTCGCCGCGATCACCCGGGCCGACGTGCGACGAGCCGGCGAGCCTGACCGCGAGACGCTTCGCCGGCGCGCCGCCCACGCCGGGCCGATCGACGAGGACACGCTCGTCTATCGAATCGAGTTCCACGCCGTGAGCGCGGGGCTTTCAACCGAGTAGTGTCGCCGTGTGGACCCCGAACTGCTGCGCCGCACGGCTGAGATCGCGGCCGAGTTTCTGACCTCGCTCCCCGAACGCCCCGTCCGCGCGGATGCTTCGCTGGACGAGTTGCGCTCGGCGCTCCGGGTTGCGCTCGAGGACGGGTCGCGACCGGCGTTGCAGGTGATCGAGGAGTTGGTCGCGGCGGCGGATCCCGGCGTCGTCGGGACGCAGAGCCCCCGTTACTTCGGGTTCGTCATCGGTGGCGCTGTCGACGCGGCGATCGCCGCCGACTGGCTGACCTCGGTCTGGCATCAGAACGGGGCCGGTTACCTGGGTGGCCCCTCGGCCGCGGTGGCGGAGGAGGTGGCCTGCGAGTGGCTCCTGGACGTCCTCGGCTTGCCGGATGACGCGGGGGTGGGCCTGACGACTGGTTGCCAGATGGCCCACTTCACGTGCCTGGCCGCCGCGCGCCACCGCGCGCTCGCGAATGCGGGCTGGGACGTCGAGGCCGACGGCCTGTTCGGCGCACCGCCGATCCGCGTCTTGGTTGGAGCCAAGGCCCACACCACGGTGTTCGCCGCGTTGCGGATGCTCGGGCTGGGCAGTCGCCGCGTCGAGCTCGTGCCGGCCGACGATCAGGGTCGAATGCGCCCGTCCGAGCTCGCGCGTCTGCTGTCCAGCGGCGCGGGCCCGGCGATCGTGATCGCGCAGGTAGGGGAGGTCAACACCGGCGCGATCGACGACATGCCGGCGATCGCGCGGCTGGCGCGCGACCATCGCGCCTGGTGTCACGTGGACGGCGCGTTCGGCCTGTGGGCGGCGGCGAGCCCGGCGCTGCGAGGTCTCGTCGAGGGCGTTGCCGAAGCCGACTCCTGGGCCACCGACGCGCACAAATGGCTGAACGTCCCGTACGACTCGGGGATCGCGATCGTCCGAGACCGGGCCGCTCACGCCGCCGCGATGAACTCGTTTGCCGGCGCGGTGTACATACCACCGCCGCAGCACGACGAACGACAACAGGCCGAGTGGGTGCCTGAGTTCTCGCGTCGAGCGCGCGGCTTCACCGTCTACGCCGCGCTCCGCGAGCTCGGGCGCGTCGGGGTTGCCGCGCTGGTCGAGCGCTGCTGCGGCTGCGCCCGGCTCATGGCCGAGGAGCTCGCGCGCGATCCTCGCGTCACGGTCCTCAACGAGGTGGTTCTCAACCAAGTTCTGGTCCGCTTCGTGTGCGATGGCGCGAACGTCACCGATCAGGTCATCGATGCCGTCCAGCGCGAGGGGACGTGCTGGATGAGCGGCACCGAGTGGGACGGGGAGCCCGCCATGCGCATCTCGGTGTCCAACTGGCGCACGACCGAGGACGACATCCGCCGCTCCGCCCGGGCGATCCTGGCGCAGGCGGGCGGCGTGGCGCGGGCCTCCGCGTAGGGTCCGTTCTCGCCGAGTGGTGCCCGTACTCGGTCACCGGCGAGTTTGCGCCCGTCCTGGCCCGTAAGCTGGGGGATGATGGGACGCTTCGGCAAGCGCGACGATCTCGTTGTCCACGAGCAGGAGCCTTTCAACGCCGAGACTGGCATTGAGTCGCTGAGCGATCCCGTGACCGGCACGGATGCTTTCTACGTGCGAAGCCACGGTGTGGTGCCAGAGATCGACGGCGAGGCGTGGCGGTTGCGGGTTGACGGGATGGTCGGTCGGGAGCTGAGCCTCTCGTTGGAGACGTTGCGCGAGGCGTTTCGCGAGCGAACCGTGACCGCGACGCTCCAATGCGCCGGCTACCGGCGCTCGCGCCTCATGGCTATCCGGGACATCCCGGGGGAGGCGCCGTGGGGTCCGGGCGCGACAGGCACCGCGGTCTGGACCGGCGTCGCGCTCGCCGACGTTCTCGCCCTCGGCGGCCCGCTCCCGGGTGCCTCGGACGTTGGGTTCGAGGGCGCCGACCTGAGCCCAGAGGCCAAGCCCGTCCAGCGTTTCGGTGGCTCGATCCCGCTCGATAAGGCCTCGCGGTCAGAGGTCCTCTTGGCCTGGGCGATGAACGGCGAGCCGCTCGCCCCCGTGCATGGCGCACCGCTGCGAGTCGTGGTTCCCGGATACATCGGCGCGCGGAGCATCAAGTGGCTAGAGCGCATCGAGCTGCGGCCCGAGCCGTGGGCGGGGTATTTCCAGCACGTCGCCTACCGGTTGGTTCCCCCAGACGGGACGCCGGGACCCGGTGTGGGAATGCCTCTCGGCTTGGTGGCGCTCAACTCCGAGATCCTCTCTCCCCGCGACGGAGACACCGTGCCGGCCGGCCCGACCGAGGTCAGGGGGTTCGCGTTTGCGGGCGGAGATCGATACGTGGCTCGGGTCGATGTCTCGATCGACGCCGGAGCAAGCTGGAGGCAAGCCGACCTCTTGGACGACCTCGGCCGGTGGGCCTGGCGGCATTGGCGCATCACCGTAGATCTGGCACCCGGACCGCATGACCTGCTGGTCCGTGCCTGGGACTCCTCCGCGGCAACTCAACCCGAGCACGACGCCGCGCTCTGGAATCCCAAGGGCTACGTCAACAACGCCCGTCCGAGAATCTGCGTGCGTGCCGAAGCGGCGTGAGGACTACCGCAGCATCCTGAGCACTGCCAAGGTCTCGGCAAACGCCGCGTCGGTCGCGTCCGGGTCATAGCGTGGTCCGATGTCGCGCCCGAACGCGTGCTCGGCGTCGAACAGGCGCCACCGGAAGTCGACCCCCGCCTCCTCCAGCCCGCGCTTGATGACGGCACGGCCATCCTCGGGCGTGTGCGGATCGCTGGTGCCGAAGATCAGCAGCATCTCCCCGCGGATCTCCGACGCGCGCCGAAGCGAGCCCGCGTCGGGTTCCCTGGCCAGCTTCCCATCGTGCAGACCGGTCGGGTACCACAGGGCCGTCGCGCGCACGCGAGGGTCGAACGCCGCGCGGAAGCCAAGGTGGCCACCGGTGCAGTGCCCGGTCGCGCAGAGGCCGCCGGCCGACACGCGGTCGTCGGCCTCGAGCCAGTCGAGCGCGGCGCGGATGTCCTCGTCGAAGTCGGCGATCGGCGTCGCGTCGGCGTCCGCCTGTCCCCGTCGTTTGCCCTCGTCGTCGAACTCGAGCACGGTGCCCGGCGGCTCGATGCGGTGATAGATCTCCGGGGCGGCGACCACGAAGCCATGGCCGGACAGTCGAGTGCACCAGCGCAGCGTGGAGTCTGTGAGCTGGAAGATGTCCGAGTAGAACACGACGCCCGGGTAGCTCCCGGGCGTCCGTGGCGCGGCCACGAAGGTCCGCATGGCTCGATCGCCGACCGGGACGTCCACGTACTCCTGCGAGATCACCATGCGGTGAGTGAATCATCACGCCGAGCCCCGAGTAGGTCTCCGTGGTGCACGACGATCGACTCCCGCTCTGGATCGACACGACGCCGCGGAGGAATCGTGCAACCGTAAGGTTGCGCTATGGTGCTGGCATGCCCACATTGATCTTTGTCCACGGCGCCTGCGTTCGAGACGCAGCGTGGTGGTGGAGCAAGATGACCAAGCCGCTCGCCGATCGGGGGGTCGCCACCGCCGTCGTGCTCCTCCCGAGCTGCGGCGAGGCCGGCGAGACCCTCGGCGATCTCTACGACGATGTCGATGCGTGCCGCCGAGCGATCGCGGAGGTCGACGAGCCGGTTGTGCTCTGCGGCCACTCGTACGGCGGAGTGATCATCACCGAAGCCGGGATCGACGATCGCGTCACCCAACTGCTCTACGTGACTTCGGTTATGCCCGACGCCGGGCAGTCCCAGGCCGACCTCATCGGCTCCGAGCCCGCGCCGTGGATGGTGCCGAGCGACGACGGCACCGTCGGCGTCGACCCCGACATGGTCCGGGAGTATTTCCTCCAGGACTGCGACGAGGCGACGACCGAGCAGGCGGTAGGCCGCCTGACGCGACAGTCGCTGACGCCCTTCACGCAGCCACCTCGCCAGATCGCCTGGCGGCGGAAGCCGGCGAGCTACGTCGTATGCGCAGCGGACCTGGCGACCCCCGCCGAGGTGCAGCGCCGACGCGTCAGACCCGGCGCGTGTCGTGTCGAGTTCGACGCCGGGCATCACCCGTTCCTCTCGCGCCCGGACGCGTTCGCGCAGGCCCTCGCCGCCGAGATCGACTCCGCCGGCCATCTGGCCTAAGCGCGCCGGTAGCGCTCGTAGATCACGCGCGAGCCGAACGTTGTGGTCTCGATCAGGTCAAGCGGGACGTCCGCCGTGACCGGCGGGAGGAACGGCGTGCCGCCACCGACGATGACCGGATTGCGGAGGATGCGCAGCTCGTCGACGAGGCCGAGCTCGATCGCCGCCGATGCCAGGCCGGCGCCACCGATCGAGACGTCCTTGTCAGTGGTGTCGAGCGCGGCGGCGACTTCCGCGGCCACCGACGCCTTGGCGAGCCGGGCGTTGCCTTGGACGGCGTCGAGCGTGCGGCTGAACACGACCTTCGGGAGCGCGCACCAGATGTCGGCGAACGCGGCGTGGAGGTCGTTGTCGCGCATCGACGGATCCGTCTCCCACACCAGCATCGTCTCGTAAAGCTTGCGGCCCAGGAGATAGCCCCCAAGCTCGCTTATCTGCTCGACGTGGAAACGAAAC
>Ga0335080_10001611_pt1 | contig 22193 bp, 19 predicted proteins | sample Lox_Sample_34_FD_206720 | JGI IMG/M metagenome (GOLD analysis project Ga0335080, IMG submission 206720) | Soil microbial communities from Loxahatchee National Wildlife Refuge, Florida, United States - Lox_Sample_3.4 | ecosystem: Environmental > Terrestrial > Soil > Wetlands | place: USA...
GTGCGACGCCTATCGCTCTTGATCCACCGCGATCTTCTTTCCTGGAACGCGCAACCGTCGCGCCCAGAAACAAGCGCGAGGAACAGCGCACGTTGGATTGTCGTCGCGCTGGGCCTCGGTGGGTTACGAGAACGCCGCTGAGGAGAACGAAAATGATCTTCGATTATTCACTTGCCGCCGTCGTCGCTGCCGGCTTGCTGTGCTATTTGCTTTACGCCCTGCTGCGGCCTGAGCGTTTTTAGCGACGACTGAAACCTTAGTCTAGCGGTCCGTGGTCGCGACGACGAATTGGTGACTGGGACTTCCGACATTGGCGCGTTTGAGATATTCCAACTGCGTTGAGAAATGTCCGAGTGGGCTAAAGCGGAAAACACGTGCGTGCTGAGTTCTACTTGAACCCATTGTGCACATCTGGTGGGCAGCACCTTGAGGTCGGCGGCCTCAGAATTTGATTGGTCACAGATAAGTGTCGCGTTATTGCTTTTCGTACGCCCGCCCGAGAGCCACGTTCAGTTCGAATACGTTTACTCGCGGCTCGCCAAAAATCCCGAGGGAACGGCCATTGATGTGCTGGGCTATCAGCGCTTGAATGTCGTTCGCGGGGACGCCTCGCGCGTGTGCCACGCGAATAGCCTGCAGTTCGGCGTTGGCAGGACTGATGTCGGGATCAAGACCGGACGCGGAGGTCGTCAGCATGTCGGCCGGTAGCTTTCTTCCCGCAAGCTCCGGCTGGGCTTCGTCCAGCGACTTGCGATCGGCCACGAGACGCTCGAACAGGGACCTGCTGGCTGGTCCGAGATTCGATCCGGCCGAATTGTCGGCATTGTAGGGGGCGGCGATCGTCTTGTTTGCATCTGTTGGATCGAGAGCCGTCGTCGCCGACGGCCGACCGTGGAACCATTCGGGCCGGTCCCACTGCTGGCCGATCAGGCGTGAGCCGATGGCCCGGCCCTGCGCGTCCATCTCGAGGCTGCCGTTTGCTTGCCACGGCATCAGCCACTGGGCCAGGGCGGTCAGTGCAAGCGGATAGGCGAGGCCGCAAAGAACCCAGGTGACCAGCGAAATCCGCAACGCGCTTGCCAGGATTTCACGCATTTCGGAACCTCTAGATGGAAAGGACGAGATCAATCAACTTGATGCCTATGAACGGTGTCATCAGTCCGCCGACGCCATAGATCATCAGGTTACGGTAAAAGGTTGCTTCAGCGTTGGTCGCCCGGATCGGGACGCCTCGCAACGCGAGCGGAATGAGCGCAGGAATGATGAGGGCATTGAAAATCAATGCCGACAGCACCGCGCTCCGCGGCGTTGCCAGGCCCATGACGTTCAGCGCAGACAGCCCCGGCAGCGCGGTAATGAACATCGCCGGGATGATGGCAAAATATTTGGCAACGTCGTTGGCAATCGAAAACGTCGTCAGTGCACCGCGAGTGATCAGCATCTGCTTGCCGATGGTGACGAGGTCGATCAGCTTGGTTGGATCAGAATCGAGATCGATCAGGTTGGCGGCTTCCTTGGCCGCGTTGGTGCCGGAATGCATCGCAACCCCGACGTCGGCCTGGGCGAGCGCTGGCGCGTCGTTGGTTCCATCGCCGGTCATCGCCACCAGACGGCCCTGCGCCTGCTCGCGGCGAATGAGCTTCAGTTTTTCCTCCGGCTTTGCTTCGGAAACAAAATCGTCCACGGCAGCTTGCGCCGCGATCGCGCCGGCGGTGATCGGGTTGTCACCAGTCACCATCACGGTGCGAATTCCCATGTCGCGCAACCGGATAATGCGCTCGCGGATATTGGGCTTGAGGACATCGGACAGCGCGACTACCCCGAGGATTTTGCCGTTCACCGCGACCACCAAAGGGGTTGCGCCCTTATGCGCAACGCGTTCGACCGTTGGCTTGAGATCTTTTGGCTCAGCGCTGCCAAACGCCGCCGCCACGTGGGCCACCACGGCTGTGGCGGCGCCTTTGCGAATGATGTGCCCGTCCGGCAGGTCGACGCCACTCATGCGCGTTTCGGCCGAAAAATCCAGCGCACGCGCGCCGTCGGGCAACAGCTCGCGTCTGGCCCCGAGCTTCTCGCCCAGCGTGATAACCGTTCGTCCCTCGGGCGTCGTGTCGAAGCAGGACGCAAGATAGGCCGCTTCGACGAGCTCGTTGGTCGCGCAACCCTCAAGCGAAAGGAATTCGGTCGCCTGGCGGTCGCCGACCGTGATCGTCCCGGTCTTGTCGAGCAGCAACGTATGCACATCGCCGGCGGCCTCGACCGCTTTGCCCGACATCGCAAGCACATTGAAGCGAAACGTGCGATCGATGCCCGCAATGCCGATGGCCGAGAGCAGCGCGCCGATCGTCGTCGGAATCAGCGCGACCAGCAGCGCGATCAGGTCGGCGACGTTGATTCGCGCCTGCAGATAAGTAGAAACCGGCGCCATCACGGTCACGACGATCAGAAAGATCAGGGTCAGGATCGCAAGCAAGGCTGTGAGCGCCAGTTCATTCGGCGTTTTTTGCCGTCTGGCCCCCTCGACAAGATGGATCATGCGATCGAGGAAGCTTTCGCCGGGATCGGCGGTCACGCGAATAAGCAGCCAATCGGAGATCAACAGCGTTCCGGCGGTGACGGAGGAGTGCATGTCGGTTCCCGGCTCTTTCAGCACGGGAGCGGATTCGCCGGTGATGGCGGCCTCGCTGACGAAGGCGACGCCCTCGAGCACTTCCCCGTCCGCCGGAATCAATTCTTGTTTTTCGACACGGACCAGATCGCCCTTGCGCAAAGCGGTTGCAAAAACCTGCTCATTCGTTCCAGATGCCAGCACGCGATTTGCCGTGAGTTCGGTCTTGGTCCGGCGCAACGAGGCGGCCTTTGCCTTTCCCCGCCCTTCTGCAAGCGCCTCGGCAAAATTGGCGAACCAGACGGTCAGCACGAGAATGACGGTTACCACGCCGTTATAGGCCATGGACGCGTCAGATGGTCCGAACAGTTGAGGGGCGACGGTGAGCGCAGCCGTGACGACGGCGCCGACCCAGACCACGAACATCACGGGATTGCGGACCTGAACTCGTGGATCGAACTTGAGAAGAGAATCCAGGGTTGCTTGCCGCCACAAGGCGGCATCGTAAACCGCCTTGACCGGCGCCTCGCGGCGTCTTCCAAGCGTCGGCCTCGCACTGACGCCGACATCGCTCATGGGAAACCTTTCGCTTCCGACATGCGGCAGTCCTTCAAAACAGCAATCCACTCTTCATGGCAAAGAACTCAGCGACGGGACCAAGCACAAGAGCTGGAACGAAAGTCAGCGCGCCGATCACCAGGATCGTTCCCAGCCAAAAAGCCCCAAACTTCAGCGTATCGGTGCGCAATGTGCCCGGCGTGACCGCGCAGATCGGCTTGACCGCCACTGACCCGGCAACGGCCATCATGAAGATGATGGGCGGATAGCGGCCGAGCAGGATCACGGCCGCAGTTGCCAGATTGTACCAGGGTGTGTTGCCGTTCAGGCCTGCGAACGTAGAGCCGTTGTTTGCGGCCGAGGTGGTGAAGGCATAGAGCACTTCGGAATAACCGTGCATGCCGGCATTGCCCATTGTGGCCACGCCGTAAGGTGCAACGACCGACCAGCCAGTCGGAGCCAGGATCACCAGCGGGTGGATCAGGAGCGTCAGCGAAACCAGCACGATCTCGGGCTTCTCGATCTTCTTGCCCAGGAATTGCGGGGTGTGCCCCACCATCAGTCCGGCAATGAAGACGCCGATGATGCCGTACACCAGCGCGGCAAGGAAACCCACGCCCTTGCCGCCGAACACGCACTGCAGCATCATGCCGATGAAGGTGCCCATGCCCCCGAGCGGCGTAAAGCTGTCGTGCATTGAGTTGACGCTGCCGGTGGTAAACAAGGTGGTGACGCCGGCAAACAGTGCGCTTTGAACGTCGCCGAATCGAACCTCCTTGCCTTCCATGTTGCCGCCCGGCTGCTGGCTTGATGCGACCACCTCAATGCCGGCTTTGGTCAGAAGCGGAGTGCCGGACTGCTCCGACACGACGATGATCGGAAGGAACAGGATCAGCAACACCGCCATGACGCCGTAAAGCACCCATCCCTGTCGTCGGCTGCCGATCATTTCGCCGAAGCAGAGGACGATCGAGCTCGGCAGCACGATCATCAGCAGGGTCTGCACGAGATTGGTGATCGGCGTCGGATTCTCGAACGGGTGCGCCGCATTGGCATTGAAGAACCCGCCGCCGTTGGTTCCGAGATGCTTGATGGTCTCAAGCGATGCCACCGGGCCGAGGGCGATAGTCTGTTCGGCACCTTGCACGGTGTGCACGACGGTGAACGCGGCGAGCGTTTGCGGCTCGCCCTGATGAACGAGGAACAATGCCAACAGGAACGCGGCGGGCATCAACACCCGCGTCGTGAACCGAATCAGATCGCGGTAAAAATTGCCGAGGTCGGTTCGGCCGTCGCCGATCGTGAACGCGCGAATGAAGGCCATCGCAACGACGAAGCCGGTGGCAGCGGATGTGAACATCGGAAACGTCATCGCCGCCATCTGGCTGAAGTTCGACAACGAGGTCTCGCCTGAAAACGCCTGCCAATCGGTATTGGTGATGTAGCTGATTGCGGTGTTGAAGGCGAGAAGCGGATCCATGCCCGGGAAATGCCGGGGATTTAATGGAAGGTGGTCCTGAAAAACGAGGATCAGGAAGATGATGATTGCCATCGTCAGGTTCGTTGCCAGCATGTGCAGCGTGTAGATTTTCCAGTCCATCTTTTGCGCACACACGCGCCTGCCGATCAGCGCATAGATGCAATTGTCGAGAGGGTCGAACACGCGGTCGAGTGCCGATCCGCTGCCGGTCACCACGCGTGCGAGATAACGCCCCGTCGGAATGCTGACCACGAGACCAATCAGCAAGGTCAAACAAATCTGTAACCAGCCCTGCAAGGTCATAGCGGACTCTCGATGAAATTCAGAAGTGCTCGGGATGGATGACAGCGTAGAACAGATAAATCGTCAGAGCGACGACCAAGATCACCAGCGCAGCCACTGCCATAGATGCACTCCTTTGATCTCTTGATGCCGCTCGCCTCGCGGTTACCGCGCTCGGTCTACGGCAGTGACGGCGGTTCTATGATGGTCTCCGAAAAGGACACTAGGCCAGCCATGGCTATGTACAAGCCGATCAGGATGACCAACATGAGCACAATCATGAAACTCTCAGGCATGATCTTCACCAACTGTAAGGGCACGCAAGAGAGCACGCGTCCCTGGGCAAGCCGTGATGTAGATCAATATCTGTAACGGCAGCAATCCCTCTATATTTCTTTTATAAGCAAGCTGATCCGTCTTTGTAGAAGCGGCATAAACGAAACCGGCTATTCAATCCTTTTTTGCGCGCATTGGCACAAAATGCGTCGATCTTGTCGGTGAAGCCGCTTATTGGTAGGCGCGGTGACGTCGGCAGTAAGGCGACCATGCACGAGGCTCGCGAAGCGCGATCCGGCCGGTTGAAGATATTCCTGGGTGCTGCGCCGGGAGTAGGGAAGACCTACGGCATGTTGCGCGCGGCGCAGATGTGCCGCCGCCGTGGCGTAGACGTGGTCGTCGGCTTGATCGAGACGCACGGGCGTCGGGATCTCGAAGAGCTGCTTTGCGACATCGAGCAGATAGGCCGAACGCAAATCGCATACAGAGGCCGTCAGATCGAGGAGATGGACGTGGCGGCCATCCTGAGGCGGCATCCCGGACTCGTGCTGGTCGACGAGCTGGCGCACAGCAATGTGCCGGGAAGCAGAAATCCCAAGCGCTATCTCGATGTCCAGGAACTGTTGGACGCCGGCATCGATGTCTTGACCACACTGAACATCCAGCACATTGAAAGTCTGCGCGAAACGGTCGCAAAGATCACGTGGGTCGAAGTGCGCGAAACCGTTCCCGACAGCGTGCTTGACTTGGCAAACGAAATCGAAGTGATCGATTTCTCGCCGGCCGACGTCATCCGCAGATTCGAGGATGGAAGGCTCGATTCCTTGCCGCACGCCCGACTTGCAATGCGCTCATTCTTTACGGAGCGGAATCTGGGCTCGCTGCGCGAGCTCGCGCTGCGGTTTGCGAAGAAGCGACCGGTACGACAAATCCTCGTTCCGTTCGACGGATCCCCTGCGGCCATTCGGGCGCTCCAGCATGTCATTTCGCTGGCAAGAGCAGGTCACCGGGGGAGCATCTTGCTGCTGAACGTTCAAGCTTCCCCTGGCAAGAACGACCGCGATAACGCTGATTTGCAGGCCGAGACGGCAGGCAAAGCCGTCCTTGAGGAGGCGGGCCACCTTCTTGCGGCTCAACATATTCCTTACCGGTGCCAAGTCGTGGCGGGTAAACCGGCTGAGGCAATTGCGGACGCCGTGGACCAGGATCAAGCTGATCTCATCATCATGGGATCAACCGGCACAGGACGCCTGGCAAACATCCTGTTCGGCTCCGTTGCCAGGCAAGTTGCCGAGCAATCCAAAGTTCCGGTGACGCTGGTGAGATAGATTGAAGCTGGATCAGCGTGAGGCAGCCTGAATGGGTGCGTCAGAGTCACTCTTCATCGCGCAAATCGTCGTTCTGCTGTTGGTCGGCCGACTGCTTGGCGAAGCCATGCAGCGGATCGGCCAGCCGGCTGTGATGGGCCAGTTGCTCGCCGGCGTCCTGCTGGGACCATCAGTGTTCGGAGCCATTTGGCCGGAGGCACAGCAGGCGCTGTTTCCCGCAGGGCGCGAACAAAGAGCAATGCTCGAGGCGGTTTCCGATCTCGGGATCCTGATGTTGTTGCTGCTGACCGGCATGGAGACCGACCTCAAGCTGGTCAGGAAGGCGAGGCGCGCCGCCATCAGTGTGTCGGCAGCGGGGATCGCCGTGCCCTTCGCGCTCGGCGTGACGCTGGGTCTTTTTTTCCTGCCGGATTCCATTCTGCGGCACCCCGAGCAGCGGCTGATCACCGCGTTGTTTCTGGGGACCGCGCTCTCGGTCGCTTCCGTCAAGATAGTGGCCACGGTCGTGCGCGAGATGAAGTTCATCCGCCGCAAGGTGGGAATGACGCTGCTCGCCTCGGCCATCATCGACGACACCGTCGGCTGGACCATCATCGCGATCACCTCGAGCCTTGCATTGCATGGCAAGCTCAATGCGACGATCCTGATTCAAAGCGTGCTCGGAACGGGGCTTTTCCTGCTGCTTAGTTTTACATTCGGCCGGCGCTTTGTGTTCGGTTTGATCCGCTGGACCAACGACACGTTCGTCAGCGAGGTGCCCGTCGTGACCGCGATCCTGGTCGTGATGGGCGTGATGGCGCTGATCACGCACTTGATCGGCATCCACACCGTGCTCGGTGCCTTCGTCGCAGGAATCCTCGTCGGCGAGTCGCCGATTTTGACCCGGCATATCGACGAGCAGCTCCGCGGGCTGGTCGTCGCTCTCTTCATGCCGGTGTTCTTCTCGCTTGCCGGTCTGAATGCGGACCTGTCGATCCTCAAAGACCCTCGGTTGTTCGGACTGACCTGTGGCCTGATCGCGGTGGCGAGCGCCGGCAAGTTCGGCGGGGCCTTTCTCGGCGGGACGCTCGCTGGAATGAGCCGGAAAGAATCGATGGCGCTGGCCTGCGGCATGAACGCGCGCGGCTCGACCGAAGTGATCGTTGCCTCCATCGGTCTCTCGCTCGGCGTGATCAATCAGGACCTGTTCACGATGATCGTGACGACGGCGATCGTGACCACCCTTGCGATGCCGCCCACGCTGCGCTGGGCGTTGTCAAGGCTTCCAATGCACGAGGAGGAGCGTTCCCGGCTCGAGCGTGAGGCGTTCGAAGCGAAGGGCTTTTTCAGCAAGGTGGAGCGGCTGCTTGTTGCTGTCGATGACAGCGCCAACAGCAAACTTGCCGTGCATCTGGCTGGCCTGATCGCCGGATCCAGGAAGATAACGACAACTGTGCTTCACCTCGGGCACGGAAGTCCCGAGGCCGCTTTGAAGGGGGCGGCAGAAGCAAGCACCGGCTCCTCATCACGCACGGATGAAGGAAAAAGGACGAGAGCCCATGTTATGCTGCGCACCGACTCATTCGCGACCGACTCGGCCGTCGCCAGGGAAATTCAGAAGGGTTACGGCCTGCTCGTTCTTGGCATCGCCAAGACCGTGGCATCGCAGGACGGATTTCACGAAGAGATTGCGCGGCTCGCCGCGACCTGTGACGGTCCGCTTGCAGTTGTCGTTGCGCGGGGCCCGCAGGTCGACTTCACGCGGGAAGAGGCCTTGAACATCCTGGTTCCGGTGAGGGGTAACAAGGTGTCGCGTCGCGCTGCCGAGGTTGCGCTTTCGATCGCGAAGATGAGCAACAGCCCGATGACCGCGCTTTATGTTCTCGGCACGGTCGGTCTGGGTGCTGCGCATCGCCGGCTTCGGCGCCCCTCACCCACCCACCATTACGAGGAAGCGGTGTTGAAGGAGATCGTGGAGTTGGCTGATCGAGACGGCCGGTCGATCCGCACGGCATTGCGCCTCGACATTTCTCCCGAGGACGCGATCCTGCGGCAGGCGCGCCTGGGACACTACAATCTGATCGTGTTGGGGGTGAGCCGTCCCGCCGGTGAGACGCTGTTTTTTGGCAAGGTGGCCGCAGCAATCTTGGAAAACTCGGACTGCTCGATTCTTTTTGTATCGAGTTAAAACTAGCGGTGTGACATACGCGACGCTGACAAGTGAACTCGCATTCAGCAACTGCTCGCTTAAGAAGGGGCCGAACGAACGGCGCATCACGCCAAGAGGTTCGACGATGATAAGTAGGGCTGCCTCAGTTGGCGGCCTCTTTCATTTCGATCACCGAATCCACAGCGTGGCCCGCTAAGGAAGTGGATGGGCAGAATTCCCAAGTGCGTCCAAACCAGGGACGCGTTCGATCCTATGGCGTGTGCTATGATCCAAACACCAAATGCAGCTAATTCCCCGCTGAAATTAGATAAGCAAGTGCTCTATCCAGATCCGGGTTCAAATTAGCCGCCTCGATTGCATTTAGTGGTTCATTCGGTTGGCGGAATGCCGTCCGTTTCAAGCCCTCGGCTTTCCTAACGAAGCCAAAATAGAAACAGACCAAGAGAAGAGGGTGAGTCGGCATGATAGGGATAGAACAAAGTGGCCGATGACGCAAAGAATGCCTGCCAGAAATTTGCGAAAGTCCCTGCTTCGCCAAGCGAGATAGAGGTTCCCGATGGCCATGATGGCAGCTGCAGTAGTGTAGAGGGCAATGATCGTGTTTCCCCCGCCATAGCCCACGCACGAACTCTGAAGCTACTATAGCCCTCGCTTTCGCTTGTACGCTGGTGCTGCCAGGCTGTGGCTCTTTTGATGCCCGTCCATATGCATGAGTACGCATGGCTTCCAGTGAAATCCCGCCATCTCATAGGCGCGAAATAGGAAGTGCGGACCATTTTCATAAACGAGAAATAGGAATGCTTCCATCGCTGCGGGCAAGGTCGATTGCCATCCTGGCCCAGTTGCGAAAGATCAACAAAATCGCCAGCACTTCTTTTACTAATAATAGGTTGAGGATTCGGTCGGGCGCCATGATTGCGGAAATCTGAAAAGGGGAACGCGATGTTCCAGTTCGGCTACCTCTTCGTCATCCTTCTCGCCGCGCTTCCGCTTGGCCGCACATTCTTGAACGCAAGCGGCAGGGGTTCGCCGGTGGTGTTCGCTCACCGTCTCTATCGCGACTTGGCCTACGTTGCGGTGGCTGTTCTTGGAATCGTCTGTTTCGAGACAGTTATGACGATATCTCTGCAGGATTACTGGTTCGACGAGCTCGGCCAGCGCTACCGCTATTGGCTGGTGCTTGGGCTTCGCTCGGCGATCTTCGTCACAGTGCTGTTTTCCGCCGGCATATTCATCGGGCTCAATTTACGGACATTGTTCCGGCCGTTACCGGCGGTGCCGAGGAGTGCGCCGTGGTTTGCCTCGTTCATCATTGCTGCAGTCATTGGCCTTAGCGCGGCGACACTTTGGATATCGCTGCTGGGTTTCCTCGGGGCGACCGCTGCCGGCACCAGCGATCCGGTATTCGGCCGGGACATTTCCTTCTATCTGCTGGCCCTGCCCTGGTACGTAGATCTGCTCGGTACGGTGACGACCGTTCTGATGATAACGATCGTGCTTTGGGCTGCGGTCGGCCTTTGGCTTTATCCACACAGGGGACGGCCCTGGGAGCACTTCGGCGATTACCTTAGGTCACACAACACGCAATTTCTGCGCTCGATAGGCGCTGTTGATGCGGATACTCGAACGCACGAGGAGATGATTTGGGAGCGATGGATACGCCAGGGCCTGGTGTTGGGAGCACTTTTCTGTTTCGTGTCGGGCGTATCTCGCTTTCTCGACCGGTATTACCTCATCGTCGATGGACATTCGCAGGTCGTTGCCGGTGGCTCCTTTGCCGACGTCCATTTCTGGATCCCGGCATACAACCTCGTCACGGTTTGCTGGATTGCCGCTGCCTTCATCCTGATGGCGGCAGCTTGCATAACGCGGATTCGCATCTGGCTCCTGACGCGACCGTCCCGCTGGCTTGTCCCCTGTGGCCTGTTTGCAATCCTCTACCTCGCAGCGGCCATCGTTCCGACGGCCATCGAGCGCCTCTATGTCGGTCCGAACCAGATAACCCTTGAGCAGCCATATTTGCTCAGAAGCATCGCCGGCACGCGGAGGGGCTACAATCTCGACGAGTCGTCGATGCAGGAGCGGGAATTCGCTGTCTCGGCCGCGCCGCTTACCCGCGAGGATCTGGACAGGAGCGGCGCAACGCTGCAAGACGCCCGCATCTGGGATTGGCGCGCGCTCGAACCCCAGCTGCAGCAGATCCAGGGCCTGCGGCCATACTATACTTTTGCCGGCGTCGACATCGACCGGTACATGATCGATGGCGCCGAGCGGCAGGTCATGATCACGGCGCGCGAGCTCAACGTGGAAAAGCTGCCCGATCAGGCCAAGGTCTGGGTAAATCTCGCCCTCAAATATACTCATGGCTACGGCGCTGTCGCTGTTCCCGCCAACGAAATGGATAGCCGGGGCAATCCTTTCCTGTGGGCGCACGATATTCCCGTCAAAGCCAAAGGCGACCTCGCGGTCAAACAGGGCGCGATCTATTACGGCGCCCTGACCCGGGACCGGGTCTATGTCCGCACGTCCGAGAAGGAATTCGACTTTCCGCAAGGACAGGCGAACGCCGAGACGGTTTACGAAGGAAGGGGTGGAATTCCCTTATCCAACTTCTGGCGCAAGCTCGTCGTCGCGCACGAAACCGATGGATTGCGGCTGTTCATATCCGAATATTTCACGCCTGAAAGCCGGGTGCTGTTGCGCAGGAATATCGTCGAAAGGGTCGAACGGCTCGCGCCGTTCCTCACGTTCGACCGGGATCCATACATCGTCGCTGATGGAGATCACTATTCTTACATCATCGATGCGTATACCAGTTCGACCAACTTTCCCTATAGCGAGGCCTATCAGGGGTCGCTAAAGCAGCTGCACGGTCGCAACTACCTGCGCAACTCGGTAAAAGCGGTGATCGACGCTTATAACGGTTCAGTCCAGTGCTACGTGTTCGACAATCGCGACCCCATCATCAAGGCCTATCGGCAGATGCTGCCTGGTCTGTTCAAGGACCGCAGCGAGATGCCGGAGAATCTCCAGCGTCACGTTCGCTATCCCGAGGATTTGTTCACCGTCCAGGCCGAAATGTACGGCACTTATCACATGACCAATCCCACGACCTTTTACAACCGCGAGGATCGGTGGGAGGTACCGCACGAACTCTATCGTGATCGTGAGATCGAAGTCAGGCCCTACTACGTCATCGCGCAGCTTCCGAAGGCCGAGAGGCCGGAATTCCTGCTGATGCTGCCGCTGTCGGTGGCGGGGAAGAACCAGATGGCGGGTTGGCTCGCAGGCCTGTCAGATGGCGACAACTACGGCAAGATGGTCGCGTTTCGCTTTCCGAAGGGAACATTCGTCGACGGTCCGGCTCAGGTCGAATCGCGGATCAATTCAGACAGCCGGTTCTCCGGGGATTTGACGCTCTGGGACCAGCACGGCTCCCAGGTCATTCGCGGCAATCTGATCGTGCTGCCGCTGAACGGGAACCAGCTCATCGCCATCGAACCGGTTTACATCGAGGCCGAGCAGACTAAAATTCCAACCCTCGCACGCATTGTGTTGGCGCAGTTGTTGCCCGACGACCGCAAGATTGAGTGGGCGAAAAGCCTCAAGGATGCGGAGGATCTGTTGGTCGGCGCGTCAGTTCGACCGGGCACTTCATCCGCCGACACGGAAACCGACAACAGAATTGATCGCGCGCGCATCGTGTTTCAGGAGATGCAGCGCCAATATGCGTCGGGAAACTATGCCAGATATGGAGAGCTGCTGCAGGAGCTCGAAAAGCTTCTGATGGCCCCGTAGGCGCGCCTTGCGACGCCAGGCACAGCGTCGGCGTTGTGGATTCTTGAAACCAAAAATTTGATCGACCGATAGAAAGCCGGAATGCTGGTCCTGGAAATCATTGTCGTACTAGCGCTGTTCATGCTGAACGGGTTCTTTGCCATGGCGGAGTTTGCCATTGTGTCTTCTCGCCGTTCGCGTTTGGCGCACTTGTTGCAGGAGGGACAACCGGGAGCGCAGACTGCGCTCGCGCTGATTGACGATCCGGCGCGCATGCTGGCGGCCGTTCAGATCGGCTTCACCACAAGCGCGATGCTAGCAGGCGTTTTCAGTGGTGCGACGCTCGCCGAAAGGCTGGAGGAGTTTCTGCAAGTCGTTCCTGCTTTCGACAGCTATAGCAAGCCGGCTTCTATCGTCATCATGACGATCGGCGTGACTTACACGGCGCTCATCATCGGAGAATTGGGGCCCAAGCATATCGCCCTGAGCAATCCGGAAGCGATTGCGATTCGCGTCGCCCGACCGCTCGCCTTGGTGGCGACGGCAGCCGCTCCGGTGATCTGGCTGCTTAACGGGTCGACCCGCCTGTTGCTGCGCGTGCTGCGTTTTCGTTCGCAGCTCAAGCGCTCCCTGACCGAGGATGACATTCACTACCTCGTGGCGGAGGGAGCCAGATTGGGTGTGATTCACGCCGTCGAGCGCGACATGATCGAGGGCGTTCTCGACCTGGAAGACAGCCCGGTTCGAACGATCATGACCCCGCGGCCGCATGTGCAATGGGTGGACCTGAGCGGTCCCAGGGAGCGGGTCCTGAGCGGAATCCGCTCTTGCCCACATGCTCAGCTTCCGGTCTGCCGCGGGTCGATTGATGAGGTTGTTGGAATTGTGCGCAAGCAGGACCTGGCCGACCATCTCCTGGAGGGACAGTCGCCTGATGTGGAAGGGCTTACGCAGCCTCCGCTGATCGTGCACGAATCGACGACGGTTCTTCGAACGCTGGATCTTTTTCGGAGGACGCCGGTTCACACCGCCATCGTCGTTGATGAGTTCGGGGCTCTTCAAGGCATCGTCACCCGGACCGACTTGCTGGAGGCCGTTGCCGGCGATTTGCCCAAGATCGACTCCCCCGCTCGGCCAAAAATCACGCGGCGCGAGGACGGCTCATACCTGATCGATGCTTTCGTCCCGTTCTCCGACGTGATGCAGTTGATCGGGTTAGACGAGGCGCCCTCCGGCGACTACGTGACCCTGGCCGGTTTCGTCCTCTCGCAACTGCATGAACTGCCGAAGCCGGGAGATCATTTTGCGTTTGGCGGCTGGCGCTTCGAAGTGGTCGACGTGGACGGCCGACGCATCGACATGATCCTGGTGCAGCGTCAGCCCGATGAGACCGCTACAATCGCGACATAACCTGCGGTACACGACGCCGGCCGGGTCTCGGGCTGAACGCTCACAACCATCCCACGCGCCGGAACCGCCAGAACAGCGCCGCGCACGCAGTCAGGATCACGCCGAGAACGGCGAAATAACCGTATTCCCATTGCAGTTCCGGCATGTTCCTGAAGTTCATGCCGTAGATTCCCGCAATCGCTGTCGGGACTGCGATGATCGCAAGCCATGAGGCCAATTTTTTGGAAACCGCCGTCTCTTGAGCTTGACCGACCAGAAGGCTCGCCTCGAAGGCAAATGCAAGAACCTCTCGAAGCGAGTCGATCTGCTCTTGAACCGTCCTGACGTGGTCTGTGACGTCGCGGAACAGAGGCTGCATGGTGGAGCGCACCATCGGCAGATTGTCATGCTCAAGCCTGCGGCAGACCTCTACCAGGGGCCCGACCGCGTTTCGCAGGCGCAAAAGGTCGCGTCGCAGCAGATAGAACCGCTCGATTTGTGCCCTTGTCATCGCGCTCGCAAGCACGAGTGCCTCCATGGCCTCGACTTCTTCCTGAATGGTCTCGACCACCGGCGAGTAGTTGTCGACGATGAAATCGAGGATGGCGTAGAGGATGTAGTCTTCGCCGCGGGCAAGCGCACGCGGGCAGCTTTCGCAGCGCTCGCGTACTAGCGCATAGGACGTCGACGCGCCATGACGGACCGAAACAAGATACCCTTCGCCGACGAACAGATGGGTCTCCCCAAACGCGATGCTGCCGCCAACGAGTTGTGCGGTGCGCGCCACGATGAACAGCGCGTCGCCATATTGGTCGATCTTTGGCCGCTGGTGGGCGTGATTTGCGTCCGCTATGGCAAGATCGTGCAAGTCGAATTGTCGCTGCACATTGGCTAAGAGAGCCTTATCCGGTTCGTGCAGTCCGATCCAGACCACATGGTCCGGCCGGCTGCGCCAGGCTGAGGCTTCATCAATCGCGATATTGGCCACGCGCCGGCCTTCGACATAGGCGCCGGCCGCGACGATACCCTTGGAGGTGACAGGCTCGGTCGCCAAAGCGACTGACGAGGCTACGTTCATGGTGTCCCTCCCCGATGGTCGGTGTTGAACCTTGGTCCGAGGCAGAGCTTTTCGGCAAGGCTGGCACTGGAAAACCCGCCGTCAAATGGAATGTCAGGATTAATCGGCGACGAACCGAATGTCACACTACTAAGGCGCCCGGTATCGTGTTGGAGTACGCCGACTGCGCCGCCGCGCGGTCGAGGCGAAAGTGCGCGCCGACCACGACGTGTCGGAAAACATGGTGTTCATGCCGTTCTGCTACGCGTTGACCAACCCGGCGCTCGACCCGTTTGGCAAGATTCCCGAATTCAAGTCCTGCGCGGTCCGCGCTGGAAAAGCCGAGATGCGTACCGCGGCGGAGTGATCCGAAAACGGCCGGCGTTCAGTTCGTGCCGGCTCCGGCCGCAGCCGCCTGCGGCGCGATCTTGTTCTGTGCGATGATTGCTTCGAGCCGCGCGATGTTTTCCAACAGGCGCTGGCTAGTCAGGACCAGGAAGTAATAGCCGAATTGCGGGTTCTGGAAGTAGATCTCAAGAAGCTTCTCGTAAGTGATGGTCAGCACGTGGCCATCCTCGATGCATTCGATCGTCGCGGTACGGCGGTTGTCGGGCGTGAGGAAGCCAAGTTCGCCCATCAGCCGTCCCGGTGGAAGCTCGACGCTGATTTCCTTCACCAGGAATTTCCCGGTGACGGTCAGCAGCATTTCGTGGGCGGCATCGTCCTTTTTGAACAAAATATCCCCCCTTCGGTATTTGCGCTCGGTCATGAACGGCTTCAGCCATTCCATCGACGTGTCGCCCTGCGTTGCGCCGCGTGCCATCTTCACGAGATTGAGCATTTGACGGAGGCGATAGGCATTGATGGGGAGCATCAGCAAGTACAAGAGGAAGGTCGTGACGGTTCCGGTGAGCGCGCCGAAGGCGGCGAAGAAAGCGCAACCGATCATGTTGGCGACCCGCAGCGGCACCATCGTCTGCGTCAACAGGGTGGCGACAAAGAAGATCGCGCCTACCAGGGCAAACATGTTGGCAAGGTTGATGTTGTGCAGAAAAATTTCGAGAAGGCGATTGAAGATTGCGTCATAGGTGACGTTATTGGGGTCGAGGCCCATTTGGACCAGAATCTTTGCGACCCTGAGGTTGTCGGTTGCTGCGTCGAGAATGCGGTTTAGCGCGTTGGACATGTCTGCACCGCTTTGCATTTTCGGTTTCACCACTAGGCTTGGTTGTGAATTTGTACGGCGGTAACGGGTGTATTCAAGCCGGAGATCTGGACCAGCCACGACTTAGACGAAAGACTCAGCCAGGGCCAGATATAGCGATACCGGCGCCGTTGGCGACCTCGACCAGCATCTTGCCGGTCTCGTGCCGATTGAGATGATCGAGGCTTTCGCTCGCGACCTTTGTCCATGGGGCGGCATCGGTGCCGCCCGCGCTGAGGTTGCTGATCGCGCGCTGGTGGCTGATGCGCTTCACGGCGTTCGCCAACTGACGGTCGGCTGCAACCAGTTGGTCGAAATCGTCCTTGCCGATTTCCAGCAGGTCGGTGTCTTCATTGGCGCGGATGGTGGCGGTGCGCCGGCCTCCGCTCAGCAGGGACATTTCCCCAAATGCATGCCCCGCGCCAAGCACGGCAATCGCGCAGCCCCACGAACCGTCTGTCAGGACCTCCACCTTTCCGCGCGCGACGATGTAGAGGGCGTCGCCGGCGTCCCCGGCCTTGAACAGGATTTCGCCTGCCTTCAACTGGCGGTCATGTATGCATGGCACGCGGGATCGTCCGGCCGGGCCAATTCAAAGGACGTCAAAATCTCTCAGTCGGCGTTTGAGCGCTTCCGTCATTTTCAAGATGAAGCCGGCCATTCGCCGCCAGGGACGCCGGATAAAGCGCATAACCCGCCCAAGGGGTTCGACGAGCGGGTTCCCCTTGTTTTCCAGGTCGAGTTCGAACCTTTCGGACGGAAAGATGGTTGCGCATCCTGCCGGCCGACTGTTTTTTCTCGCAAACGATACGGCGGAATCCTCAAGCAGGAAGATTCCGCCGATCTGACCCTTGACGTCGCGGGCGACCCAGAAGCCTTCCTTGTTGCGCCCGATGAAAAATGCCGGGATTGCGTCGTTGACGATGCCGGGATCGAGCGGTTGAAAATGCGCGGCGATCCTCGAGGGCTGCTCACCCGGCAAGGTTTCGCGCCTTTGGCTTTCTCGTTTGCTGGCAATCGTTGGATGCGCCGGCACGCGCGGCAAGGAATCCTGGCTCATCAGTTGCGCGGCGATCATTTTTCGTTTTTCGATTGCGAGTCGCGGGGCTGCCGCAGATGCACTTGCTCGGCCTGCGACGCAGTTCGTTGCGCCGGGTTGTTGACATAGGCATCAAGCATCGCGCGGTAGGCGGTGATTGCGGTTTTTATCTGCTCCCGGACAAGCTCTTGCCGATGCGCCGTATTGTCGTCGACCATGGTGGCCTCCTGACGAATCTAAACGCTCAATATGTGCCGACGAGGCCGTAGGAATTCGAGATGGAGGGGCGTTGCATCTCATAAGAGAGATATAGGAATGCCCGAGATGGATGGAGCAGCTCCGCGCCCGGCCGCCCTTATGCCTTGCTTATGAGAGACAGCACGAGGGCGCCTCGATTTCCTATGCGGTTGGACGCATCTTCGAAGCAAGCTCCCTTCTGCCTTGGAGTTCGAAGATGGTTCACACTCTTGCCAGCGACGACCAATATCGCGGTTCATCCCGCGGCCATGAAGATCGGTCGTCTCTCTGCAACTACCGCTTTGGCCGCGCCCGCGCAACGCGCGGTCACGGGCGCGCCGCCTTAAGCCGCGTCAGCGGCCATCTGAGGACCATGATCGAGGCGATCGCTGTTTCGAAATTGCGACGCATGGAGCGTGAACATGAGCTTAGCGGGGTTCGCCGTAACCGGTCGAACGATGGTGGGCCGCGCAAGTCCCGGCCGGCAGAGCGCTAGCGATCAGCCGCCGGTCATCCTGACAACTGCTCGCGTTTACCTCATAGCAGGGGAAGTTACATGGTACCTATCGCATCCGTTCTGGTTTGCCTCCTGCGCAAAGTCGTCAGCGCCGTCGTGACGTTTTTTGGTCCGTCCTGGGATGGGCCGCGGAAGATCTATCGGCCGGAGGATCACTACATGCGTGGTCCCGGGCCGAAATGGCGGGAAAAGCACGTTCTCGATCGCACATCCGCCCGTGGCACCTGAAGTCTGCGCGACGATCCCTTCCGCGACCTCGACTTGTACTGGAAATTCAGCCGCCCGCATCCTTGCCAGGGTCGTACCAGCTTTCGCTTGGACAGGCGATATCCTCATCCCCGATCTCCGCGATCGCGCTTGCGACCTCGGCCTTTGCCGCATCAATCAGTTCAACGATCGGCAGGCGGGTCGTGGGCGACATGAAGCCGAGCAGGCACAAGGCATATTTCAGGGCGGCCGGGTTCTCCTTGACGAGCGCGGCGGTCAGTGGTGCGAGCCGGCGTTGCAAATATCGCGCAGACTGCAGCCAGGCGTTCCCGCAGCTTTCGAAAATGACCTGGCACAGACCCGGTGCGACATTCGAAATCATTGATATGCACCCGTCCCCGCCGCTGGCCATGAAGGCGAGCGCCGTGGCGTCGTCTCCCGATAACAGCCGAAACCCGGGTGGTACAAGTGCACTCAGGTGCATCGGGCGGGTAACATCGCCGGTGCCATCCCTCAATCCGATGAACTGCTTCGATTGAGCGAGCCGCGCGTGCGTGTCATCCGCCAATTCGCGGACCGTCCTTGAGGGGATGTCGCGCAGAATGATCGGAAGACCGGTCGATTGAGCGACGGCCCGAAAGTGCGCCTCGATGCCGGCCTGCATCGGTTTGTTGTAGTAAGGCACGACCGAAAGCACGGCATCCGCGCCGGCCGCTTCGGCGCGCCGGGTCAGTTCGACGGCCTGGCTGGTTGAATTTGATCCTGCGCCAGCAATGATGCGGCTGCGCCCATGCACGATCTCGATTGCAGTTCGGACCGCGCCGACCTGGCATAGCGGTCGACCGCCCGCGCGCGATCCGCGGGCGCGGTGTAGATGGCGAGGTCGTTGACGTAGTGCAGCTCGTCGTAGCTTTCGAGTATGAGTGTCTTTCCCCGCGACAGTCCCAGCCGGCGGGCCTGCCGCAGCGGCGCGTTCCGCGCCCGAGCGCACAAGCCCGTCCTCGCGCGAGGACCGTTGTTTCCCGTTGCTGGGGTACGTTTTTTGCTTCGCCAAACGCGCGATCATCGTAACAGCGAGATGATGATTGTTCACCGGCGTCCAGGGCCCGTGAAGCGGATGCGCTTGACAGTACCGTCCGGATAGCGGACGTGCGTTACCTGCGCAGGCAACTGAGACGTATCTTGGTGCTGATCGACGTCGACGAGCTGCCCGGTCTTCTCCAGGGTTTCGATGAATAGCCGCGTCTCTTTGTCCTGCTCGAGTTGCGGCTTGGGAGCCTCAGTCGTCATGATCGGCTCTCCATTGGCTCTCGCTATTTTTAGTCTACTACCTCTTCTCTGCGAAAGCCACCGGATCTGGCCGACGCGACGGGCACCCGCTCCTGACGAGGGAGCGGGTGCCGTCCGGGAACGCTCAATGGCTGTGGTTGCAGCCACGGAACCCGCAGTCGAAGTGGTGACGTCTGAGTACTGCCTTTCCGTCGTCACGGATCACGTAATGAGTTTTATGGTAGGAGGGAGCTTCGCCTGGTGACGTAAGCTCGGCAGGAATGACGTCCGCAGCCCCCTTGTGAGAGATCTTGTCACGCTGGATCAGGTCCTCGACGAAGGAACGGGCATCTTCCTCGGCGCTCGAGATTTCTTGCGTCCCGCCGGTCAGGGCGGCAGCGGCTACAGGAAAGCGCGCGCCCTCCACCGGCATATGAACGTGCAGTGTGATACCGAAGCGGGTCACGAGCGGCCGGAGCGGAAGGTTCGGGGCGTCTTGCGCGGTCTTCTTGTATCCATCGCTCTCACTCTCGAACTGAAGCTGCTGACGGCTCGGCGCACGTCCGGTGACGCCGAAGGAGTCGCCGTGCTCCCGCAAAGTCCGGACAAGGGACATAGCTGTCGTCGGGGAGAGAATCCCGCGCTGAACAAAGCTGCTCGTAAGAGCCGTCCGGTAACGCCCTCCAGTGAGGGACTGATCGGCCTGGATCATTCCGGCGGCCACCTGGCTGTAGAAGCCCGGCGCCACGGAAGCCACCCGCACTCCCTCGATGAGGAGCTTCCCTGCGTCAAACGTGACGGCCAGAAGCTTTTCCGAGTCGGTTCCGGCAAAACTGGCTGGTCCGATCTTGAACATGGCTGCCAATACGTCAAGGAACGCGCCGGAGAATACGCGAGAGAACGAGTGTGGCTCCGAGGAGAGCTGCGTGGCGGGAGCCGTCGGCGGCAGGCCGGAGGGATCCCGGTAGAAGAAGTTGTTGGAGGTATTCCGAAGGCTGTCTCTGTCCACTGCAGTGGGATTGAGCTGGACTCGGATAGCCCAGCCGAGTTGACGTGCGAGCTGGGAAAGTCGCGAGTTCGAGCTAAGGTGTCCGCGGGTTTGCTGGAGCACAAGGTCACGTAGCGACGGCAATTGGAGCTTGGAGAGCATCGAGCTGATGTCGCCGAAGCCTTCGTGGAAGGCGGCGACTTCGAGGCTCATTGTGTGGAAAAGTTCGGGTTTCACTGCGTCAAGGATCGCGTGACCGAGTTCATGGCAGGACACGTCGGGACTTGCGGCGGAGAAGACCGTCATGGGCGGGGCGACGTTATCGACCTGTCCGTGAAAGAAGTTGAGCCCGCTGTCTCGAGCATAGAAGGCGTTGAAGTCTTCTCCCTCGTCCAGATTGACCTGCATCGGCTGCTGATCAGTTGACCACTGCGTGCCGCTGGGGAGCAATGGGCCCCAGAAATTGATCGCCCGGGCCAAGGCGGAGTTTGCGTCCCAGTAGCGAAATTCCGGAGTGGAAGGCTGGTAAACGTCCGGGTCAGGTTGCTGCCCGATGATTTGTGTTTGGAGCAACGGCTGCGTATTGGTGGGCTCGTCGATCCGAATGGGGTCGGCAGCGACGGGGTTCGAGCCGGCCACCGCCTCAACGAATGGGTCGTCTTCGTAGGTCTGGATTCTTTCTGCCTCTGCCGGCGCCACGGTCTTCACCACCGTGATCTTCGCCGTCCCTCGCGGTTCCTGCGCCAGCTGGCGCAAAGATTCAGAGATGGCGCCCTGGAGTGCCGTGTTCAACTTGTCGAGGTTTATGGAAACCTCACCTGTTCTCGAGCTGGATGCGACTTGCGCTTTCTGAGATGCCATGACCATTCCCTCCATTTACAACGATCCACCAATATTGCGATCGCGGAGCGGGTCGATGTCGCCATCAGGTCGGTCGCGTGGCACGAAGAGGTTGAGCAATCCAGTACCCGCGATAGCCGAACGCATCCTGGACAGCGTCTCGGTTCCGAGCCGCACCAGATCCAAGATGCCCCGCTTCACCTCTGAGTGTCAGCATGAATAAAATGTCTGGTAGTGATCGTATTTGAGAAAGCGCCTTGCGTGTGTGGGATGGTTCACACTGGTATTCGGCGCGAGCCAATTTTTTCACTGACGCCCGGCACGGCGGAAATTTCGATCGAACTCGGTCCGGGTCGGCAAATCAAAGTGAAGGAGGGAACGGCGTGGCAACCTGATGGCGACCCGAGCGCAGGCTCGGTGATGGCGCATGTCACGAGGCGCCGGATCCGCCCGCCACGATCCTCTCGTTCAGCTTTTGATCGACGGTCTCGACCGTGCGGTCGATCTCGGCATTGGGCATGCCAAGCTGATGCGAGATCAGCTTCACGAGGAGATCGACCCGCTCGATGAACGGCGCGCCGCTGGCCACCGCGCGGGCCGCCGATGACGGCTTGAGCAGGCTTTCCGCCGCCTTGGCATATTTCCCGAACGGCACCTGATCCTCCGCGTCCGCCCCCAGACGCCGGGCAACCGCATCGACATGATCGTAGATCGCCTGCGAAAGTTTCAGATCGCCGTGAACGGCGTCGCGGATCGATTGCGGCTCGTGCGGCGTGATGCAGCGATAATTTCCGGTCAGCAGCATCGACCACTTGGCCAGCGGCACGAACAGCGAGTCGAACACCTTGAGCTTCACCGGCACGTCATGGCCGTCCAGCGTCACCGCGTCGATGTCGGCTTCCAGCTCCCGGAGCACCTTGTTGTGTCGCTCATCGGCAAATGTCGCCGCCTTGAAGTTCGTCGGCAGGCCGACGTGAAGCACATTTGC
>Ga0335080_10001612_pt1 | contig 22188 bp, 21 predicted proteins | sample Lox_Sample_34_FD_206720 | JGI IMG/M metagenome (GOLD analysis project Ga0335080, IMG submission 206720) | Soil microbial communities from Loxahatchee National Wildlife Refuge, Florida, United States - Lox_Sample_3.4 | ecosystem: Environmental > Terrestrial > Soil > Wetlands | place: USA...
CAAGGCGCGGTAACACCGGCGGTCGACGATGGCGTGGCGGCCGGGGCCCACGCTCTCCAGCAGCGCTGCGCTTCCCAACGTCTTCCTATTGGACAGGCAACTGCCGGTGCAATTCAGCGGGTTGGCTCCGGGTTTCGCGGGCCTGTGGCAGATCAACATTCTGGTGCCGGCCGACGCACCCACCGGCACCGACATGGCGCTGACGGCGGAACTGGGATCTTCGAGCAACCGGCTCTTGGTAAGCGTGAAGTAGCCAAGCTACGGCGCGGCGGCGATTTGGAGCACGGCGTGCCAGAGGAACTGCACAAGACCATGCAATGACTCTTCGCTGAGACGTTCGACGTCGCTGTGCCAGCCGTGCTCGGCGAACTCGGCCTCTTCGAAGCGCGGGCCGATGCCATAGGCCTGCACACCCTGCGCGCGAAGCTGGGCGAGATCGGTGGCGCCGGTGACCATTCCGGGAATCGTGATCGCGCCGGGATAGAGCCGGCGCTGCGCGGCCTCGAGCGCCCGGAACATCTCGGTATCGAGCCGGCTGGACGGCGCCGGAGGATGCGTATATTGGCCAGGTACGATCTTCACCGCGGGATCGGAGATGATACGGGCCATTTCCGCGTAGAACCTGGGCATATCCTCATCGGGGAGCGCGCGGATATCCAGCATGGCCTCGGCCTGCGAGGGGATCACGTTCCGGCGGAAGCCCCCATTCAGCATCGTCGGCGAAATGGAAGTGCGCAGGATGGAGTACTTGGCCAGATCGTGCTCGGCGAAGTAGTTCTGAATTGCGGCGGACTTTTGCGGGTCTACGAGGCCGTTGTAGCGCGCGGCTTCCTCGGGCGGGCTGATGGTGGCCAGGCGCTCGAAATAAGTGCGCGTGATGTCGTTGAGGCGCATCGGCGTTTCCCAGGCGCCGATCTTGGCTACGGCGGCCGCGAGGTGAACGATCGCATTGTCGCGCCGCGGCCTCGAGCCGTGGCCGGACGTTCCGGTAGCGATGAGCGTCACGCCCCGCGAAACTTTCTCCGTGGCAGCGATCTCGACATAGCGGACGCGGCCGTTTTCCGCGTGTACGAAGCCGCCTTCGGCGAGTGCGAACTCGCTTTCGATCTCGGACCAGTGCTTTTCCACCAGGTACCCGATGCCAACGCTGCTGGTGCCTTCTTCGCCGGCCTCGGCGATGTAGATGATGTCGCGGTCCAGGGGAACCCGCAGGCGCTTGAGCTGAAGCATCAGCATGAGGCCGGCGGCTACGCAGTCCTTGTTATCGGTGGTGCCGCGGCCCCAGATGTAGCCGTCTTTGCGCAGCGCGCCGAAGGGATCGACCGGCCATTTGTCGCGTTGGATGCCCACCGTGTCGGTATGGCCGAGAATGGCCACGGGTTTTTTGCGGCCATTGCCCTTCAGGCGGGCGACGAGGTTGGCGCGCGCGGGGTCGAGGGCAAAGACCTGGTTGGGGATGCCTTCGCGGTCGAGAACCGATTTCAGGTAGTTGACGACGGCGGTCTCCTTGCCCGGCGGGTTGGTGGTGTCGATGCGGACCACGGCCTGATAGTGTTCGAGTGTCTCCGCCCGCACTTTGTCCCAATCGACCGCGGGCTCAGCGGAACTGCCGGCCGCGGCCGTCAAGAGCAGGAACGCCAGTACGCGAGATGGACAGGCCATGGGGTGCATGGTAGCAAAAGCGGGTGTAGACTGCGGTCATGCCATACACCCGCCGTGTTTTTGTGGCCGCCGGCGCCGCTGCGCTGGCGGGTCCGCTTCCCGCCCGCGCGCAGGGAATGTCGCTTCACCTGAGTTGCGGCGCTCTCGGAGTCAAAGCTTCGCAGACGGAAGCCATCGACTATGCCGCGCGATTCGGCTTCGATTCCGTGGATGCGGACGGCCGGTATCTGGGTGGCCTGCCGGCCACGGACCTGGCCCACCTGTTGGACACCATGCGGGAGAAAAAGGTCGCATGGGCGATCGCGGGATTTCCCGTGGAGTTTCGCAAGGACGATACCGCTTTCGCGGATTCCATGAAGGCGTTTCCCGAATACGCCGCCGGACTGGCGCGCGCGGGAGTGAAAAACGTGACCACGTGGATCTCCCCGGCGAGCGCGGAGCGGACGTACCTGGAGAACCTGCGCCTGCACGCGCGGCGGCTGCGCGCGGCGGCAGCCGTGATGGGCGATCAGGGCCTGCGCTTCGGCCTCGAATACGTCGCTCCCAAAACTCTGTGGAGCGCGCAGCGTTTCCCGTTCGTTCACACCATGGCGGAGATGAAGGACCTGCTTGGCGAGATCGGGCGGCCGAACGTGGGATTCGTGTTGGATAGCTGGCACTGGTATACGGCGGGCGACAAGAAGCAGGACGTGCTCAGCCTGCGCGCAGAACAGGTTGTCTCAGTGGACCTGAACGACGCTCCCGCCGGCATCCCGGTGGATCAGCAGGTGGACAGCCGGCGCGAATTGCCGGGAGCAACGGGCGTCATCGATATCGCGGCCTTCCTGGGGGCGCTGAAAGAGATCGGGTTCACCGGCCCGGTGCGCGTGGAGCCCTTCAACGAGGCGGTCCGCCGGATGCCTCCGGAGCAGGCGATCGCCGCGGCTAAGGCGGCGCTCGACAAAGTCTTCGCCGGGGTTGCGTAGCGTCAGGGGACGATCGCAGCCCCGACAAGCCTATCCAGCTTCGGAAAGTCGCGGTCGAGGTGCGCGTTGCCTTCGGCGAAGATACGCCCTTGCTTTCCGCCGCGCATCCCGCCGCCGGCGCTCTCGCCATAGCCGGCGTAGAGCGCGTCCACGACATCCATGCCTTCGATCACCATGCCCAGCGGCGCGAAGCCGTCCTTATCCTGCGCGGACATGTCGGTTTTGCAGATGTAGATCTCCGTGGTGCGCGCGTCCGGTCCGGTCATGGCGAAGGCGAACCGGCCGCGTGTGTTGGTCTCCCTGACCGGATCGTCACGAATGGCGCGCTCGCGCCAGATGGCTGCGATCGCGGGATCGCCGGGGATGCCGAATTGAGCGAAGCGCGGAGTGACGCGGAAGAATCGGGAATTGTCGTAGAAGCCGGCGCGGACCAGGTTGTAGAACCGGTCGGCGCCGACAGGCGCCCAGTCGCGATGAGCTTCGAGAACAATCACGCCCGCCGTGGTTACCAGCCTCACGCGATACGTGGCGGGAGCAGGTTCGCGCCAGAGGGGATGCGCCGGGTCGCGCAAGGCCGGATGTTCCGCGGCGAAGAGGCATAGGGCGAACAGGGACGCGGCGATGCGCATAGGCGGCGGCTCTAATGACTCATGGCGTAAATAATGTAGTTGATCCCGATGCGGACTCCGAGGGCCGAGAACTTCTCCGGGTAGACGGGATCGTCGGCGTTTTCCCACGAATCGCCAAGATCCATGTTGTGGCAGATGGCGGCCATCACGCGCCCATTGTCATCGTAAATGCCGCGCCAGCGCGGGACCTTGCCGTCTTTCTCGTAAATGCGGCCGCTCTGCACGAATTGCATGCCCGGCACCTGGTAGCGCTCATCGAGATCGAAGACGGTGTGGAAGATGGGATCGCCGTCGGCGATATCGACGATCTTACGGTCTGGGAAGACCTTCTGCATGGTGTAGACGAAGACTTCCCATTCGTTGGTGCCGTGAAAGTCGTCGCACATGAAGAACCCTCCGCGCAACAGATATTCGCGGAACTTGTTGATCTGCGTGTCAGTCAGTTCCCAGTGGCCCACCTCGACCGCATAGAGGAAAGGGTAGTTGAAGAGGTCATCGTCGTCATCCAGATTGATGGGCTGCTCGACGGAGCGCGCATGGATGCGGGTGAGGCGGCGCACGGCGGCGGCGATGTGCCGGTCGGAGCGCGGATAATCGATGGTCCAGTTGGTGTTGCCTTCGCGCCAGTCGAAGCCGCGGCGGTATTCGCTCTGCCAGTCGAGCCGGATGGACGTTGTCGGGTACATCAGGCGGGCGAAAGTCCACTCCGCGGTCTGGTCCCAATCTGCGGGAAGCGGGAAACTGTAGTACTCCCACGCAGGGTATTGGCGGAAAGGGCGCTGCGCGAAGACGGTACAAACGACCGCAGCGAGGCCCGCGACGGGCACCAGAAATCGGCGAAGCCGCATCAACTTTCAGTATAAGGGACGGGCTCGGACGACCTTGGTTTGGATGCCTTACTGCACCTGGATCGTTTCCACCTTGACGATGTCGCCTTCGAGCGATCCGGTCACCTTCGCATTCACAGGAGAATTGGTCATAGCGGGGTCTTTGCTGCGGTCGGCACGGGACTTGAGAGCCTCGACGGCTTTGGCGTTTCCGGCGTCATCGAGCTTGTAAATTCTGCCCGAAACATTGATGGCAAAGGTGACACTCGAGCCGGCCGGATCGCACGAGGCCGACTTCTGCTGATCGACGCAGGAAGCGTCGAGAAGCCTGCCGCTCCACGTCTCGGCGCACGCCAGGCCGGCGAATACGGCCGCCGCGGCGGCGATTCTGGAAATGCTGGGCATGTACTTCTTACCTCCGCGCACGTTTTCCAACGGCGCGCTCAGTGCAAGTGCAATTTCAGGCGCTGCGTCGGTAAACGCACGCTCCGCCCACGAACACCGAGAAGGCCGTTTCGCGGCCGAAGAAATACGGCAGCTCGCGGTAATCGTCGCACTCATGCAGGACGAAGTCGGCATGCTTGCCGGGCTCGAGCGAGCCCAGCTCGTTTCCGCGTCCGAGCGACCAGGCGGCGTTGATGGTGGCTGCCGTTATGGCCTCGGCCGGCGCCATCCTCAGATGCGTGCAGGCGAGCGAGAGAACCATGCTCATCGAAGCGGTGGGTGACGAGCCGGGGTTGAAGTCGGTGGCGAGCACGGCCGCAAGCCCGGTCTGGATCATCTGTCGCGCGGCCGGGTACTGGCTGGAACCAAGCGCGTAGACCGAACCCGGCAGGAGGACCGGCTGCACGCCGGCGGCCCTGAGGGCGGCCAGCCCGGCGGGCGTCGTCCGTTCCAGGTGGTCCGCGGTGGCGGCGCTCAGTTCGGCGGCGAGTAGCGAGCCATGATCGGCGCTGAACTGGTCGGCGTGCATCCGGATGCCCAGGCCCAGGGCTTTCGCGGCGCGAAGAATCTCCGCCGCCTGCGGAGCAGGGAAGACGTTGGGTTCGCAAAACACGTCGCAATACTCGGCGAGCTGATCCTCGACGATGCGAGGCAGCATCTCGTGGATGACGGCTGATACGTACTCGTCGCGGCGGCCTGCGTATTCGTCGGGGACTTCGTGCGCGCCGAGAAAGGTCGGAACGTAGCGTGCGCGGCGCTCGGAGCCGAGCAGGCGTATGACGCGCAGAATTTTGATTTCGTCGTCCAGCGAAAGACCATAGCCGGACTTGGCCTCGACGGTCGTGGTGCCGCCGCGAAGAAACCACTCGGCGTAGCGGCGGGCGGCTTCCAACAAAGCCGCTTCGGATGCGGCGCGGGTCTTGCGCACCGTGGAACGGATGCCGCCCCCGCGGGCGGCGATTTCGGCGTAGGTGGCTCCTTCCGCCCGCTGCTCGAACTCATCGGCGCGCGTGCCTGCGAATACGGGATGCGTGTGGGCATCGACGAAGCCGGGAAGCACGATGCGCCCTCCGGCGTCGATGACCTCCGTATCTTCGGCGAGAGAGCGCTGGATATCGCCGCGTGGGCCGACGGCTGCGATGCGGCCGTCGCGGATGCGCATGGCACCGTCGGCGATCAGGCCGATCTCCCGCATTTCGGTTCCGGTCCGGGGGCGGCGAGGACCGGCGAGCGTGACGAGTTGCCGGCAGTTGACGACCGCGAGATCGCTCATCGAAGCGCCTCGAGCCGGGCATGGACGGCGGCTTGGAAGGCCTCGTCCCGAATGCCGTCGAGGTTGATTTTGACGTTCTCGAGCGCCCCGGTCCCGGCGGCGATGGCCAGGGCCTTGGCGACCGCCAGGTCGCTGGCAAATTTCACGGGGATCTGAAGCGACTCCAGGCGCTGCCGCATACCATGGAGCCGCTCCATCACCTGAAGCGGCACCTCGGCGGCCCCGTGAAGCGCCTCTTCGACAAAGGGCGCGCGCTCATCCTTGGGCCGCTTGTAAGCCGCCATGACGCGGTTGAAGGCTTCGGCATCGCGATCGACGGCTTCGGTGAAGAACCGGCGATCGGCTTCGAAAGGCTGGGGATCGAGTTTCGCGAGACGGGTGACCATGGCGCCGAGCGCCGCGCTCATCGCAGCCGCGGCGGCCGATGCGCTGCCCCCACCGGGCGTGGCGGTCGGTGCGGCAAGCGCGTCGAGGAACTCGGGCAGCCCGCCGCGCGCGGCCAGCGCTTCCGCGATGCGGTTCTCGAGGACCAGTTCGGGGCGGAAATTTTCGAACCGGAGGAAGTAATCGGCAGAGATCTCGATGGCCTTCCTGGGGATGAGCCCCACGATCTCGCTGCCGACCACCGCGGCGCCGTAGCGCTCGGCCTCGCGGCGGACGGCCTCGAAGACGAGATGCATGGGGGTCTGCTCGAAATCCGTAAGATTGATGGAGACCTGCGCAAGATTGCGCGTGGTGAGCATGACACCCATCGACTTCACGTAGCGGAACCCGCCGGTCGAATAGCGAATGCTCCTGGCAATCTTCCTGGCAATTCCCACGTCCGGGGTGTTGAGGTTGATGTTGTATGCGATCAGGAACTTGCGAGCTCCCGTGACCAGCGCGCCAGCGGTAGGGTGACAGACTGCCTCGCCGATATCAGGGTCGCGCGCGGAGACTTTGCCCAACTCGGCAACCAGAGCCTCGAACTGTCCGCGCCGGATGTTCTCGAGGTTGGCGCGCTCGGAACGCCGGGCGGCGGCTTCGTAAAGGTAAACCGGGACCCTGAGCTTGTCCCACACCTCTGCCGCAAACCGCTCCGAGAGCCGGACGCATTCCTCCAGCGTGACGCCCTCGATAGGGATGAAGGGCACAACATCCGCCGCGCCGACTCTCGGGTGCGCGCCACGATGGTGCGTGAGATCGATGAGAGCGACCGCCTTCTCGACGGCCCGGAACGCAGCCTCCGCTACGGGGCCCGGAGGTCCCACGAAGGTGAGCACGCTGCGGTTGTGGTCGGCGTCGGACTCGCGGTCCAGCAGGACCACCTCGGGAACGGCGAGGATGGCCTGAACGATAGCGTCGATTTTCCCCTGCTCGCGGCCTTCGCTGAAGTTGGGAACGCACTCGATAAGCTGTCGGGGCATGAACGATCAGGATAGCGGGTTGCGGAGGCGGCGGGGCGTCGAAAGAGTTACCGCCCGCGCTACTGCCGCCTGATTCCGTGTTCTCTCGCGAAGCGGATCGCTTCTTCGTAGCCGGCGTCGGCATGGCGGATGACGCCGAGGCCCGGATCGCTGGTGAGCACGCGCTCGAGCCGGCGCGCGGATTCGCCGGTGCCATCCGCCACCACTACCATTCCGGCGTGCTGCGAATAGCCGATCCCGACTCCGCCGCCGTTGTGGATGCTCACCCAGCTTGCGCCGGCGGCGGTATTCACCAGGGCATTCAGCAGCGGCCAATCGGCCACCGCGTCGCTGCCGTCCTTCATGCCTTCGGTCTCGCGGAAGGGGCTGGCAACGCTACCGGTATCAAGGTGGTCGCGGCCAATCACGATCGGCGCCTTCAACTCGCCTTTGGCGACCAAACGGTTCATCGCCAGGCCGAATTCGGCGCGCTCGCCGTATCCGAGCCAGCAGATGCGCGCAGGCAGGCCCTGGAACCTGATCCGCGCGCGGGCCAGGGGAAGCCAGCGGGCGAGAGTTTCATCGCGCGGAAACAGCTGGGCAGCCAGCCGGTCGGTCCGGTAGATGTCCTCCGGGTCGCCGGAGAGCGCCACCCAGCGGAACGGCCCGCGGCCTTCGCAAAACAGCGGGCGGATGTACTCGGGCACGAAGCCGGGAATATCGTAGGCGCGCTCGACCCCCGCTTTCTTCGCCTGGGTGCGGATGTTGTTGCCGTAGTCGAAGGTGACCGCGCCGGCCTTTTTCAGGGCAAGCATGGCTTCCACATGGACACCCATCGCGGCAATCGAGCGCGCAATGTATGCGTCCGGGTCGGAGGTGCGAAGCCGGAGCGCCTCCTCAAGAGACATTCCGTTGGGCACGTAGCCGTTCAGCGGATCGTGGGCGCTGGTCTGGTCGGTGAGAACGTCCGGGACGATGCCGCGGCGAACAAGCTCGGGAAGCACGTCGGCGCAGTTGCCGGCGAGGGCGACCGAGATCGGCCGGGGGGTGTCGAGCAGGCGCAGGGCTTCGTCGAGAGTTTGCGCCAGATGGTCGCAATAGGCGCTCTCGATGCGGCGCTGGATACGTGCGGGGTCGACGTCGATGCCGAGGAACCGGGCGCCGTTCATGGTGGCCGCCAGCGGCTGGGCGCCGCCCATTCCACCCATGCCGCCGGAGACGACGAGCTTGCCGGCGAGGCTGCCGCCGAAGTGTTTGCGCGCGAGCGACGCGAAAGTCTCGAACGTGCCCTGGACGATTCCCTGGCTGCCGATATAGATCCACGAGCCGGCGGTCATCTGGCCGTACATGGTGAGGCCGAGTTTTTCGAGCCGGGTGAATTCTTCGAAGTTGGACCAGTGGCCCACCAGGTTGGAATTGGCGATGAGGACCCGCGGCGACTCGGGGTGGGTGCGGAAAATGCCGGCCGGACGGCCCGATTGCACCAGCAGAGTCTCGTCGTTGGCGAGAGATTCCAGGGCGCGGACGATGGCGTGGAAGCTTGGCCAGTCGCGCGCCGCCCGGCCCGTGCCGCCGTAGACGATCAACTGGTCGGGCTTCTCGGCGACTTCGGGGTCGAGGTTGTTATGGATCATCCGCAAAGCGGCTTCCTGGTGCCAGCCCTTGCAGCGGAGTTGTGAGCCGCGGGGAGCGCGGATTTCGCTTGCGACGCTCATGCGAAAACCTCCGACTCGCAGGCCTGGAGGCCCGCATTGCGAATGGCTTCGGCGACGGATTCGATGTCGCGCGCCAGGGGACGGTCTTCCGAGAGCGGCGGGGCGATCTCACGGAGGCGCGCCAGGACGGGGCGCAGCCTCGGCCCTGGGTCGAAGGGCTCGCGATAGCGGAGGCCCTCGGCCGCGGCCAGCAGTTCGATGGCGGCGATGGATTCCGCGTTCGCCACGACGGTGCGGAATTTCAGGGCAGCGGTCATACCCATGGATACATGATCCTCCTGCCCGCCGGACGTGGGAAGGTTGTCGACGCTTGCCGGGTGCGCGAGCACCTTGGACTCATTGAGCAGCGATACGGCGGCGACGTGGGCGATCATGAATCCGCTGGAGACGCCGGGATGCGCAGCGAGGAAGGCGGGGAGGCCCTGGTTGAGGTCGGGATTGACCAGGCGGTCGATGCGGCGCTCCTGAATAGACGAGAGCGTCGTGAGCGCAATAGCCGCGGTGTCGAAAGCCAAGGCAAGCGGGGCTCCATGGAAGTTGCCGCCGGAGAGCACGTCGCCGGTTTCGGCGAAGACGAGCGGGTTATCCGTCGCGGAGCCGGTCTCGGTCTCCACGGCGGCGCGCGCGAACTCCAGTGCGTTGCGCACGGCGCCGTGCACCTGGGGCATGCAGCGCAGGCTGTAGGCGTCCTGCACGCGTGCCGGGACGGTGCGGCGCGCCGGGTCGACGTCGCTGTTTTCGAGAAGCGAGCGAAGATGGGCCGCGGCCGCCGCCTGCCCCGCATGAGGGCGCGCGGCGTGAATACGCTGATCGAAAGCCACAGGGGTCCCGAGCAGGGCCTGGAGAGTAAGCGCACCGGCGATGTCGGCAAGTCCCACCAGGCGGCAGGCGCGCCAGAGCGCGAGCGCGCCCACCGCCGTCAGAGCCTGGGTTCCATTGAGCAGCGCGAGGCCCTCCTTGGGGGCGAGCCGGACGGGTTCGATGCCGGCGCGCCTGAGCGCCTCGGCGCCGGGCAGACGCTCGCCGCGGTACATGGCCTCACCTTCGCCGATGACGCATAGCGCAAGGTGGGCGAGAGGGGCCAGATCGCCACTGGCGCCGACGGAGCCTTTTTCGGGAATGACCGGATGAACGCCGCGGTTCAGCAGCGTCACCAGCGTTTGCGCGACGGCCGGGCGCACGCCGCTGTACCCGAGCGCGAGCGTATTGGCGCGCAGGGCCATGATGACGCGTGTTTCGGGCTCCGAGAGCGGCTGGCCGAGGCCACTGGCATGGCTGCGGACCAGATTGAGCTGCAGGCGGTCGATGGCTTCGTCGGGGATTCGCACTTCGCAGAGCTTGCCGAAACCGGTGTTGATGCCGTAGACCGGACGGTCGCCGTGGGCAGCCTGGCGGACGATGCCTTCGGAAGCGGTCATCTGGGGTATGGCGTGGGCGGCGAGTTCGACGCGGGTGTCGCCGTGTGCGATGGCGGCAAGATCGGCGAGGGTCAAAGGCTGTCCACCAAGTTGCAGCATCTGTGCCCAGAATAGCGCTGCGGAGCCGCTTCCCAAAGGGGAAACCTTCTGTAGAATTGGCTTATGGCCATCGAAAATGGTGCTCTTCTGGACAGCACAGGAAAGAAACTGCTGTCGGCACTGCAAGAGAACGCCAGACTCTCGTTCGCGGAGCTCGGGCGTCGCATCGGACTCTCCCCGGCGGCGACCGCGGAACGGCTGCGCCGGCTGGAGGAAGCCGGCGTAATCAAAGGCTATCGGGTCGAGATCGACCGCGAGGCGCTGGGCCTGCCGATTCTCGCGGTCATCCGGATGAGCTGCGATGGCGTGATGTACCGTCCGTTCCTGAAGGCGGTGCAGACACTGGACACGGTGATGGAATGCCACCACGTGGCGGGCGGGGACGCCTTCATCCTCAAGGTGACGGCGGCCAGCGTGGAGCAACTGGAGCGGCTGGTTGAGAAACTCCTGAACTTCGGTGTGCCGACAACCAGCATCGTGTTCTCGTCGCCGGTGGCGGGGCGGAGGCTGAAGGTAGAGTGAGACTGTTTACACGCCTTTTTACAAGATGACCGGAACAAAGGGTCCTGTCCAGCCATCCTCCTCTTGGAGGCTAATACATGAACTATACTCTTTGCGCGAGGACCGGACTACTCATCGCCGCCTTTGTAAGTTCGCTTACAGCGGCAAATACTTATCTGGTTCACAACCTGGTATCCGACTTACCGGGGATCGCCGATCACCAGGACAAGAACCTGGTGAATGGCTGGGGAAACGGCTTCAGCGCCACCAGCCCTTTTTGGATCGGCAATAACGGTACGGGAACATCCACGTTGTACGACGGAACGGGTACGCCGAACTCACTGGTGGTTTCCATCCCCGGACCCGCAGGGTCCACGTCGCCGGGAGCGGTGACGGGCGTCATCTTTAACGGCAACACCACGTCATTCAACGTCGCGGCAGGAAAGGCCGCGTCCTTCATTTTCTGCACGGAAGACGGCACGATCTCGGGCTGGAATTCCTCGGCAGACGCCACACACGCGCTCATCATGATCGATAATTCGAAATCCGGCGCGGTTTACAAGGGTTGCGCGCTGGGCGGAACCACCGCGGCGCCGCTTCTGTACGCCGCGAATTTCAATAGCGGAAAAATCGACGTCTGGGACGGCAGCCTGAATCCTGTGAAGTCGGCCACATTTACCAATGCAACGGTGCCTTCTAACTTCGCCCCATTCAATATCCAGAACCTTGGCGGGAAACTATACGTTACTTACGCGATGCCCGATTCGGACAAGCACGACGACGTCGCAGGCCCGGGCAACGGGTACGTGGCGATGTTCGACCTCGCCGGCAACTTACTCGGGAACCTGATCTCGAAGGGTCCGTTGAATTCCCCGTGGGGCATCGCGATGGCGCCGGCATCATTCGGCGATTTCGCGGGCACGCTTCTGGTCTCGAATTTCGGCGACGGAAAGATCAACGCGTTCCATGCGACCACCGGCGCGCAGATGGGGACATTGAACGACGTCAACGGGCGGCCGGTTTCTATCCCGGGTCTGTGGTCCATCAATTTCGGCAACGGCGGACGCGGAGGCGACTCGGCGACGCTGTATTTCACCGCCGGAATCTCCGGCGCGGGCGATCCCGTGGAGTCGCATGGCCTCTTGGGGAGCATTCAGCCGGCGCCGTTCGTGCAGAGCACCGGCATTCAGAACGGGGCGAGCTTCTCCTCCACCGTGTCTGCCAATTCCTGGGTGAGCATCAAAGGCGGCGCGTTGTCGGCGACCACGCGCACATGGCAGAGCAGCGATTTCAATGGGACAAAGTTGCCGACACAGTTGGACGGAGTCGGCGTGACGGTGAATGGCGAGCCGGCTCCCGTTTATTTCATCAGCCCTGCGCAGATCAACTTTCTGATGCCGGCGGATATGGTGTCGGGTCCGGTGCAGATCCAGACCACCAACAACGGGCTGACGAGCGCCATGGTGCCGGTGACACTGGCATCGGTTGCGCCGGCGTTCTTCACGATTGGCACGGCCGACTCGCAGGGGAACCTGAATATCGCGGCGGAGCACGCGGACGGGTCCGTGGGAGGGCCGCCCAACCTGGTCACCGGCCTGACCACGACGCCGTTCAAGGTAGGCGAGACCATCGTTTTGTTTGGCACCGGCTTGGGCCAGACGAGCCCGGGCGCGCCCAACGGACAGTTGCTGAGCTCGCCGCTCCCGCTGCCGGTCATGCCGACGGTGATGATCGGGGGAGCGAACGCGCAGGTGACGTTCGCGGGGCTCGTAAGCCCGGGATTGTACCAGGTCAACGTGGTGGTCCCCAGCGGAATCAAGCCGGGAACGGGTGCGACCTTGAGCGAGGCGGTGGCACTGCAGATGGGAGCGTCGCAATCGCAGGCGAACGCGGTGATCGCGGTGACGAACCCGGCGCAGTAGGAGCGGACTAGCGCAGGGCCTGGCCGCTCAGGTTTTCGTCCGTGCCGCCGCCGGCGTAAATCGGTTTCCAAAAAAATTCCTGGACGACCACGTGGCGGAACGGACGCGCGGAGGCGAACTCGCGACCGAGATCTTCGGCACGGCGGCGAACACCCGGGTGGAGCATGAAGACCATGGTCAAACCGCCGCGATGGTGAAATCCAAAACCGCTATCCGCCTCGTAAAAGCCTGTGTAGGTCGACTTCAAAAGGAGGATGAAACATGCAATTTCCTGCACGCGGGGCACTTGTGTCTCTCGTTGCCATCACGGCGTCGTTCGCGGCCAGTCACCGCAACGGCCCGCTGCTGCTGGAGGACCAGACCGCGAATCTCAACGACTTTTACGTCTTTCGCAGCTATGAAACGGGGCGGAGCGACCGGCTCGTGATGAGCATGAGCGCCCAGGGGTTCCAGGTTCCGGACAACGGGCCGAGCTATTACAAGTTCTCGCCCAGCGTCCTGTACCGGTTCAACATCAACAACTCGCGGGGCCTCGACGGAGCGCCGGATCTGCAGATCGATTTCCAGTTTGCCGACACCTACCGCGCCAACCCGACGTTCGTTTCGTACTTCGGCAAGATCGATTCCATCGACAGCACCGGAATCTTTCTGTACGAGACGTACACTATCGTGATCCGCGATCTGAAGCAGAACAAGATCGTAGCCGTCTACGACAAGGACGTGAACGGGCACGCGCTCTCGGTGGCGCCGCCGAACCTGGGGCCGAATGCGACCCCGAGCTACGAAGCCAAGCTGGGCGCGCCGAGCGTGTTCACGCTGGCGAACGGAATGCGGGTCTTCGCCGGGCCGCGTGACGACGCCTTTTACTTCGATAGCGGCGCCACGTTCGACACGCTGAATTTCCGCGCGCCCGCGCCGGTGCTCTCCGGCAGCGCGGACACCGGCCAGGGTCCGGCCGCGCCCGCCGCCGTGGATGGGTTCGCCGGCTACAACATCAGCCTGATCGCGGTGGAGATGCCGATCACGATGGTGACGGCCAACGGCTCGGTGCCCACCAGCTCGAGCGATCCGAACGCCAAGATCGGCGCGTGGGCGAGCACGCTGCGGCAGCTTGTGACCGTGCGGCCGAGCCCGGACGATCCGCTGAACTTCGGCGATTGGCGGCAGGTGGACCGCGTCGGCAATCCGCTGACCGTGGAAGCGTTGATTCCGCTGCCGATGAAGGATCGCTGGAACCGCAGCCAGCCGGTCGACGACCAGCAGTGGGCCGCGTATATCGGCGACCCGTTCTTTGCGACGGGGATCTTGAAGGGCGTCTACAGTCTTCCGGTCCCGCCCGCGCCCCGCAAGGATCTGCTGGGCGTGTTCGTGCCCGACATCACTCGCGTGGATCTGACGATCGCACCCACTCCGCTGGCGAGCCAGAACCGTCTGGGCCCGCTGGGCGGCGATAACGCGGGCTGGCCGTTCGGCGGACGGCGCCCGGTGGACGATGTGGTGGACATCGGATTCCGCGCGCTGGCAGGCGTGCTGGTTCCGGGGTTCACAAACGCCCCGCCGCTGGGCGACGGCGTGAACTCGAACGACGTTCCCCTCATGGACCACTTCCCGTTCCATGCGCCGCCCCACGCGGGCTATTCGCATAGCCAGATCGATGGCACGAACGGGAGGGGCAAGGCGACGGGGAATTAGGCGTCAGGCAGCAAGCTTCAGGCGTCAGCTTGGGCGGGCGACGGAGGACGCTCGTCCGCCCATGGGAGGGACTCATGAAGACGACATTTCTATTGTTCATAGGGGCAGCGCTCTGGGGGCAGTCCGGGAATGGGAAGTTGGGGGATCTGCTGGCGGAGCGCGGGCTGTTCGAAGCTACCGCGCGGATGAAGACCGATGAGCGCATCGCCATGTTCGAGGCGATCGGGCGGGCCAAGCCGGACGATCTGCACTACCAGTGCCAGATGGCGGCGGCCTATCTGCAGAAGATGCGCGAGACGATGGATCCGGATTATCTGAACCGGGCGTCGAAAATAATCGAGAACGCGCTCGCGACGGACCGGAAGAACTACGAGGCGCTGCGGCTGCGAAGCGCGATCGAGCTCGAGCGGCACGATTTTCCCAAGGTGGCTGCGGACTCACGCGAGCTGATCCAGGCGGCGCCCGAAGATCCCTGGAATTGGGGGACGCTCGGCGACGCCCTCATGGAGCTCGGCGAGTACAGCGCGGCCGCGGACGCGTACCAGACGATGGTCCGGCTGCGGCCGGACATGGCCAGTTACAACCGGGCGGCGTACTACCGGTTTGTCGCGGGCGATGCCGTGGGAGCCAGGGAGATCATGAAGCGCGCGATCGAAAGCGGAAGCCGCTCGCCGGAGAATATCGCCTGGTGCCTCGTGGACCTCGGCAACATGGATCTCAAGACCGGCCACGAAGACGAAGCCCGCCAGGCGTTCGAGGCTGCCCTGAAGCTGTTTCCGGGATATCATCCGGCGCTCGGCGGGCTGGGCAAGCTGTATGCGGCGCGTGGTGAGACGGCGGCCGCGATCGAGAACTACGTGAAGGCTCAGCAGGCGGTGCCGCTGCCTGAGTACGCGGCTGCGCTGGAGGATCTGTACATTGCCATTGGCAGGCAGGAAGAGGCGCGAAAGCAGGCTGCGCGCCTGGAGATGATCGAGCGCCTGGACCGCGCGGCTGGCTTTCCGGCGAACCGAAACCTGGCGATCGCATATGCCGACCACGGGCGCAACCTCGACCGCGCGCTGGCCATGATTCGCGAGGAAATGAAGACGCGGCGAGACGTGTACGAGTACGATGCCCTGGCGTGGGTGCTCTATCAGAAAAAGCAGTTCGCCGAAGCGAAGCAGGCTAGCGACAAGGCGCTGGAGCTGGGAACTCCCGAGCCTGGTTTCCAGCGGCACGCCGAGATGATTGCACTGGCGCTCGAGGAGGCGAAGCAATGACCCCGGCAAGCCTGGCTCTACTGATTGCGACCTTGCTGGATGGTAATGGCACCGTGGCGCAGCGGAACGATGCGTGCTACGCGCTTCGGGGACTTCGCGCGCCGGAGGCAGTGGCGGCGCTGCGCCAATCGGCCGGCGATCCGGCGGTGCGTGCCTGCGCGGTCCGGGAATTGCGGGAAGCCGGAGCGGTCGATCAGCTAATGGACGCGCTACGCGCCGCCGACGCGGATACCCGCATGGCGGCGGCTCACGAGTTGGGCGAGCTGCGAGATCCGGCAGCGATGGATGCGCTCGGCACGGCTGCCTTGGACCCCAATCCGCTGGTGAGCGCGGCGGCGGCCGGCGCGTTGGGCGGATACCGGGATAAGGCGGCCCTACCTCTGCTGTTGCGCGCGGGAGCGCTGCAGGAGGCGGCGCGCTTTCACGATCCGGCGGTCCTGCCGCTCGCGCGGCGGATGCTCGATACCGGCGATGCCGCGGCGAAACTGATCGCGATGAGCGTGCTCATGGACCTCGGAAACGCGGACGATCTGCCGAAGCTGCGCCAGATCGCGGCCAAACCGGAGACGCTCGAATCGCGCGGCCGAGGGTTCGGATTCATGCCGGCGATCGACCTGGCGCGCGTCGCCAGGAACGCCATCGCGGCAATTGAAGCCCGATAGCTATGACCGCCTGCGGCGGAAGCGATAGCCGGCCACGATGAGTGCTCCGCCGACCATCAGGTAAGTGGCCGGCTCGGGCGCATTCGGGGGCGCGGCGCCGGCCGGAAGATCGACCGCGGCTACCACTGCGCTGAGAGCATCGCTGAACCCCGGGTCGAGCGTGATGTGGAGCGTATTCGGTCCGGGCGTCAGGAACGAGCTGATGTCGAACGTCACCACATCGGTAAGACTGCCGTTGGAGACGCCGGCACCGGGCGCCTTAGGCGCAAGCCCCTGGAAGATTCCGCCGGTTGCCAGCGCCGTGCCGTTCACCCGCAGCGTGCCGTCGTCGTTGGGTCCGAAGTCCTGCCCGTCGGACACGTACAAGGTAAGGAACGCGCTGCCACTGGTGTAATTGATGCCCGAGAGGGTGAAGTCCCAACCCGCGGGATCGAAGCTGCTGGCGAAGTTGGAATCGTTACCTTCGAACAGCACCACGTCGCGCCGGTTCGTCGATACACCGCTGTCGTAGAACGTGAACAGGGTGGCCCCGTTTACCTGGGCGCAAGGAGACGTGCAATTCGGAACCGTGGTCTTCTGGAAATTGCTCAGTGTTACGGGACCGTTGCCGGTAACTTCGGGTGTGACATCGGCGCGATACGCCTGGCTGTTGGCCGATGCCCAAAAGTTGTCTTGCGAGAAGCCGATATTGGTGCCGGTCACCGCGGTCCCGTTGACGTTGACATTGGCGTTGACGTTCGGATCTGTGGAGTTCGTCGGTCCGTGCCAGAACAGCAGGGATTGCGTGACGGTTCCGGTGATACCCGATACATTCATGGTCCCAGCGCCCACATCGCGCAGTCCGATGTCGCTGGTGACGAAATTAGTGTTGAATACGGTCTGAGCGAACGTAATCACGTTCGCCTGTAGAGACACGCACGGCAGAACGGTAAGCAGGGCTATTTGGACAAATCCCGATCTCATCCTTCCTCCTCCGCGGACAGATGACGTTACCTCTAGCGATATTGAACCGGCAAGCCGCTCGCGTCCAGGACCAATCGGGAAGTACCGGTTGTCACGGTTACAGTTAGCCCCGCAGAGTGTGCTGTTTAAGAGGCTACGGCAGCCGACTTGGCCCGGACCCTCCGCCCGAGCGCGGCGATGGCGTCCATCATCGCCCGGCGCGCTTCCGCGAACGCCTCGACGTTGGGGTGCCCGGCCTTGAGGTAGTCGAGCACGATGGCTTCGGCTGCCACGAACGCGGTGGCGGCATCGGCGATCTGTCCGGCGATGGAGGCCGGGATGGTGCAAACGCCGTTGGCGTCGGCGTGGATGAGGTCGCCCGGGCGGACGGTAAGGCCGCCGACGCAGACGGTGCCGTGGAGGTCGACGATGTGGCTGTAACCGTGAGAGCAGATGGCGCCGTTGGAGAACGCCGGGAAACTCAGCCGGCGCACCTGGTCGAGATCCCGGGCCGGGCCGCTGGTAATCAGGCCGGCGGCGCCGAAGGATTTGTAGGTGGTACACATGATCTCGCCGAAGGTGGCTGCCGCGGGCGGATCGTCCAGGTCCTGGAAGACCACGATTGCGGTTCCGGGCAGTTCGGCGAACCGTTTGACCTGCTCGTCGAGAGAGCCGTAGACGCCGCCCGCGGCGCGGGGTTCGGCGCAGCGCATCGTCGCCGTGGAGGCGTACCCCACCACCGGCGGCATTTCCGGGAAACAGGCGCGGATGCGCCCGTCCATGTACCCCGCCGAGCGCGGGCGGACCTCGAAAACTTCAATCGTGTTCGAGATCGTCGGAGTGTCGAACTGCGCGAGACGCTGAAGATCGATTGCCATGACGGGCCGATTGTAGCGCAGGGCCGGATCGGACGCGGAGCGCTGCTATACTCACCATTCTGTGATCCGCGATTTCCTCAGTTGTCGCCTTGCTCCATGCTGATCGTTCCCACCTTCAACGAGCGCGAAAACATCGTCCCGCTGGTACAGCGCGTGCGGCGGGCAGCCCCGGCCGAAGGCATCCTGTTTGTGGACGACAACTCGCCGGACGGGACCGCCACAGAGATCCGTTCTGTTCAGGCGCACGATCCGCGGGTGCTCCTGCTGGCCCGCCCCGGCAGGGCCGGCTACGGCTCGGCCTGCCGGGCGGCCATGCTGAAGGTGCTGAGCGAGAGCCTGGACGGCCACGTCATCCAATTCGACGCCGATCTTTCACATCCGCCCGAGTTGCTTCCGCGGATGATCGAACTGCTCGAGACTCATGACGTGGTTGTCGGATCGCGGTACGTCGCCGGAGGGGGCAGCCGCAACTGGAGCCTGCCGCGGAGAATGATCAGTTTCGGAGGCAATTTGTACGCGCGATTGCTGACCGGCATCCCGGTTCACGACCTGACGGCGGGATTTGTCGGTTACCGGGCGGATGCCCTGCGGCGGATCGACCTGGACGCTTTTGGCTCTAACGGGTACGCCTTTCTGATGGAATTGAAATTCAACCTGCACCGGCTCGGGGCGCGGTTCGCCGAGTTTCCGATTGTCTTCGTGGAGCGCGAGGCCGGCAGGTCGAAGTTCAGCGCCCGGGTCATGGCGGAAGGGGCGGCTTTTCCGCTGAAGGCGCTCTGGAGGCGTTTGGCCTGAACTCGCTCTAGCGGAGCGCGGCGCGCGCGGACCCCTGTTCGAGCGGGTTCGGCAGATGGTGTTCGGCGTAGTAGCCAGGCCGGACACGCTCGACGATCTGCGCCACCGGACGTTCGAGAACCCGGAAATACGGCTGCGGATAAAGGCCGATCCACAGCGCCCAGGCAATCAGCGGCGCGAACACGGCGATCTCGCGGAACGAGAGATCCTTAAGGGTCTGGTTTTTTTCCTTGAGGTCGCCAAACATGGTGCGCTGGAAGAGCCAGAGCAGGTATGCCGCGCCGAGAGCAATACCCACGGCTGCCCAGAACGCCCAGTTGAAACTCCACTGATACGCACCGCCCAGAATCGTCACTTCGCCAATGAAGCCGTTGAGCGGCGGCATTCCCATCGAGCTCAAGGCGGCGAAAAGAAAGACCATGGTAAACACGGGCATGACCTTGAGCAGCCCGCCGTATTCCGCGATCTCGCGCGTGTGGCGGCGCTCGTAGACGATGCCGACGATCAGGAAGAGCATGCCGGTGGAAATACCGTGGTTGATCTGCTGGATGATCGAGCCGGCGATGCCGGCTGGATTGAGGGCGAAGATTCCCAGCGTGCAGAATCCGAGGTGGCTCACGCTGGAGTACGCCACGAGTTTTTTCCAGTCTTTCTGCATCAGGCAGGCGAGCGCGCCGTAGACGATGGCGATCATCGAGAGAACGCCCATGGTGTTGATGATGGTCGGATTCTTGGCGGACTCGGGCAGCAGCGGGAGGGAGAAGCGGAGGAATCCGTACGTCCCCATCTTGAGGAGGACGCTGGCCAGGACCACGCTGCCCGCCGTCGGCGCTTCGGTGTGCGCGTCGGGCAGCCAGGTGTGAAACGGGAACATGGGAACCTTCACGGCAAAGCCCACGAAGAACGCCCAGAAGACCCACCAGCCCATGGCCGGCGAGAGTTGGGTGCGCATCAGGTCGGCGATATCGAAGCTGGGGGCCTGGGACTGCGTGTAGTGCTGGAAGTACAGCGTCAGAATGCCGAGCAACATGAGCACGCTGCCGATCGAGGTGTAGATCATGAACTTGATCGCGGCATACACGCGGCGCTGTCCGCCCCAGACGGCGATGATGAAGTACATGGGGACCAGCACCGTTTCCCAGAAGACAAAGAAGAGCAGGAAGTCGAGCGACATGAAGACGCCGAGCATTCCTGTCTGGAGCAGCAGAAAAAAGGCGTAGTATTCCTTGAGGCGCTCCTGGATCGCGTTCCAGCTGGAGAGGATGGCGAGGAAACCGATGGCCGTGGTCAGCATCACCAGAAGCAGCCCCAGGCCGTCAATCCCCAGGTGGTAGGAGGCGCCGAGAGAAGGGATCCAGGGGGCCTTCTCGACAAACTGGAAATCCTTCGTGTGATCGAAATTGAAGACCAGCGGCAGGGACACCAGGAATCCGATAAACGCGGCGACGTTGGCCCAGAGCTTCACCGCCCGCGGATTCGAGGCGGGAATAAAGAGCAGAACCAGCATGGCCGCCAGCGGCGTGAAAAGGACAATCGATAGGATGTGATCCATACGGGTTGCGGACACCCATGGTATCACCAAGTCGAGGCTCGTCCGCGGCGTGTGGTTCCGAACGCCGGCGCGGTCCGATCCTACCAAAGAGTCTGAAACCCTTCTCCTCGCAGCCCACGTCCATTGGGTCAGTACGGCCTGGTAACTCCGCGGAAACCGGGGCCGCAGCGGTCTTCAGGACTGGAAAAACTTCAAGGAGTTTCTCAAGTGAGACAAGTGTGTCGTTACCTGCCGCATCTTTCGCTTTTGCTTTTGAGCGCGCCGCTCGTCCGGGCGCAGAGCACCTTCGATGTGAATGTCGGTTTCGGGTCCGCCCATGTCGGTTCGAGCGGCGCCGGCATCGATAATGCGAATTCTTTTACGAACGCCTTCGGTCCGTGTACGCCCAATACCGGCGACCCGAATTGCCAGACTACGCCTTCGCTGAGTGGGTTCTTCCTCGGTTTCGGCGGAGACATCATGCTGAACAAGCGTTTCGGAGCCGGCGCCCAGGTGAGCTTTCAACCTGCCAAGAGCGACTACGGCCCGCTGCAGTACCGTCAAACCTTTTACGACTTCAACGGCATCTACGCGCCGGTCAATCAGAAGCGCGTGCAGCTCCAGTTGCAGGGCGGAATCGGCGGCGCGAAGACCGGCTTCTATTTCTCGCAGAATTCGTGCGTAGGTACGGCCGTCTGCTCCAGCTACTCGCAACTGGTGGGAAACTCGAACCACTTCCAGGTCCACGCCGGGGTCGGCGTCCAGTTTTTTGTGACTGAACATCTGTTCATCCGGCCGCAATTCGACCTGCATTATGTTCCGAATTTCACAGATCAGTTCGGCAGTGACGTCGTGCCGCAGGGCACAATCTGGGTAGGGTACAGCTTCGGAGACCGGTAGTGTTCTCCGGAGGCTACCGGGTGGCAGCTGGCCACCCTCACGCGGGCTAGGGCAATGTAAGGTAAAATCCTTATGCCCCTATGAACCCGACGCCCCACCCGGAAACGCTAGGTCCCGGCCGGCGACTGGGCCACTACGAGATCCAGTCACGGTTGGGCTTAGGCGGGATGGGTGCCGTTTACCTTGCCTTCGATTCCCGCTTGAACCGTGCGGTGGCACTCAAGGTGCTGAATCCGGACCTGTCCGAGGGGACCGGGGTGCAGTTGCGTCTGGCCCGGGAGGCGCAGGCCGCAAGCGCCCTCAACCATCCGAACATCGTCACCATCTATGAAATCGCGTCGGACCAGGGCGTCGATTTCATCGCCATGGAGCGGGTCGAAGGCGAGACCCTGGCAAAGGTGATCGCCCGCCGGCCGGGACTGCGCGAGGCCCTGGGCATCGCAATCCAGATCGCCGATGCGCTCGCCGCGGCCCATTCGGCCGGCATCGTACATCGCGATTTGAAGCCGAGCAACGTGATGGTGACCGGGCGGCGCCTGGTCAAGGTGCTGGATTTCGGAATCGCCAAGGTCACGCCGGCCGGTAGTCCCGAAACCCGTGCGACCATGACCATGCCGCACCAGACCGGTGTCGCGGGTACGTGGGCCTACATGTCGCCCGAGCAGGCGGAGGGAAAGGATGTCGAC
>Ga0335080_10001613_pt1 | contig 22178 bp, 20 predicted proteins | sample Lox_Sample_34_FD_206720 | JGI IMG/M metagenome (GOLD analysis project Ga0335080, IMG submission 206720) | Soil microbial communities from Loxahatchee National Wildlife Refuge, Florida, United States - Lox_Sample_3.4 | ecosystem: Environmental > Terrestrial > Soil > Wetlands | place: USA...
CCGACGATTTGGAGTGTCGAGGCATATGGTTGCGGATGTGATCCTCCATCAATTCGGCCATCAGACTATTGATAGCGCCGCGGGCGGCGGAGAGGCGCTGCAACATTTCCGCGCATTGTTCGTCCTCATCGAGAGCGCGAAGCACCGCTTCGAGCTGGCCGATGATTTTCTTGGTGCGGTTTACCAAGTCCGTCTTTTGTCTGGTGGTGTGAGACATCCTCTGTCTACCCTGACGGGGTATAGTACACAACGGCCAGCGAGGCCCGCAACCTTGTTGAGAAGCGCGTAGGCGAAAAGGGGGAACAACCGTGACGAAGGAAGAGATTCTCGCCAAGATTCTGGAGGTGGGGATCATGCCGGGAATCCGCACGTCTTCCGCGGAAGATGGCCGATTTGCCGCGGACGCGATCGCCCAGGGCGGAATCCCGATCGTCGAAATCACCATGACCGTGCCCAAAGCCATTGAGGTGATTTCCGACATGGCAAAAAATGATCCGAAGGTCATCGTGGGAGCGGGAACGGTGCTTGATCTGGAGACCGCGCGGCGCTGCCTGGACGTGGGGGCGTGTTTTCTCACCAGCCCCGGGCTGGATGTAAGGGTGGTGGAGTTTGCGGTCAGAGAGCGCGTGCTGATGATTGCAGGGGCAATGACTCCCTCGGAGGTGATTCAAGCGTGGAAGGCGGGCTCAGAGTTGGTGAAGGTCTTTCCCTGCGCGCCGATTGGAGGGCCAGCCTACATGAAGGCGCTAAAAGGACCATTTCCGCAGGTGCCGCTGATGGCGGCGGGAGGCGTCAACCAGGAAACGGCTGCGGAGTTCATATATGCGGGAGCGGCTGCGCTTGGGATTGGCGGACGATTGATTCCGAAAACCGCGCTTGAACAGCGGCAGGCGGGGAAGATCAGCGAACTGGCGAGGCGGTTTTTGCGAATCGTCCAGACCGCTCGTAACAAGCCGGCGCGGCGAAAGTAGGCGTCGTTTCCGCGTTGCCTTCCAAGTTCCCTCCGAGTTCGCGGTCAGCTGGAATAGTCGGTGCCGACTTCCAACTTCGCGGAAGTGCGCACGGCCCACGCCATGCGGGGCGTATTGTGGGCGATTCCGATGCGGCCCTTCGCGTCCAGCAAAATAATCCCGCCGTGGCCGTTGAGGCGCTGCTTGAGATAGTTCATCGATTCTTTGGCGACCCATTCCGGCAGGTTGCCGGCGGCGACGCGGTCGGCGGCCCATTTTGCGAGCACCAGCTTCATGATGGGCTCGCCCCAGCCGGTGGTGGAGGCGGCGGCGCTCTGGTTGTCAGCGTAGCAGCCGCAGCCGATCAGGGAAGAGTCGCCGAGACGGCCGGGAGCTTTGTTGATGGTGCCTCCGGTGGAAGTGGAGGCTGCGATATTGCCGTCGCGGTCGAGCGCGACCGCGCCGACCGTATCGTGGGAGAGGACGTCGTCAGCCATTTCGGGCGCAAAGAGGTCATTGCCGTGGGTTGAGGCTTGCGCCTGGTATTCGCGGAGGCGCTCGATTTCGCGGGGGACGATCAGGTCTTCATTGCGGCAGAGTTCGATGCCATGCTCGGCGGCGAAGCGTTCCGCGCCGTCGGCGACGAAGTAAACGTGCTGGCTATCGCTCAGGATTTTGCGGGCGGCGCGGACCGGGTTGCGCAGGCGCTCGACGCAGCCGACGCCACCGCCGCGCAGGGTCGCGCCATCCATGATGAAGGCGTCGAGCTGAACCTTGCCGTCGCGGTTCAGGAAGCTGCCGCGGCCGGCGTCGAAGGTCTCGTCGTCTTCCATGACGATGATGGCTGCCTCGACGGCATCGAGGGCGGAGCCGCCGCGCTCGAGGGCGCGCCAGCCGGCGGCGGCGGCGCTTCGGACGCCGTCAACGTGGGCCTCGAGCATGTCATCCGGAATGGCCCAGGCGCCGCCGTGAACGACTAGAACGGGATTCGTAGGCAAGGAATTCACTGGCAAGTTCGGGTCCCCTCGAAAGTTCGGCGTCTAGTCTAGTTTGATGCGTCGAAAATAGCGATCTTTAAGTGTTGCCCTTCGATTCGCGTGACGATGCAGGAGGTCGAAGGCGATCACCACAAAGGGCACGGGGGACCACGGAAGAAACCGGCGAGTTTATCGGTGGATCGGTTGGACGCACTGGCAGCAGGAGGGTGGAACGCGGGTGTAACGGAAGGCTTATGCGGCCTTGGCGGGGGCGTCCATCTCGGTGGTCCGCTTCCAGGTGTAGACGACGCGGTGGATCACGGTGACGGTGGAAAGCACGGCGATGACCCAGAGGACGGGGGCCATTTCGTTGAACAGGGCGCCAATGATTAATAGAACCAGGCGCTCCGGGCGTTCCATGAAGCCGACGCGGCAGGTGCCGATAAGGGATTCGGCGCGGGCACGAGCGTAGCTGACCATGATGGCGCTGATCATCGCCAGGGCCGCCAGCACGACGTAGAAGAAGCGGTTGCCGCGGCCGTAGAAGACCAGCAGTCCCAGGAAGAGGGAGGCGTCGCTGTAGCGGTCGACGATGGAGTCGAAGAAGCCTCCGAAGCGGGTCACCTGGTTGGAGGCGCGGGCGACGCGGCCATCCACCAGGTCAAAGAAACCGCTGCCGATGATGACCAGGCCGGCATAGAGGAACATGCGGCGCTGGTTGTCGCCGTTGGCGTAGCCGAACAAGAACGCGGCGTAGGTGTTGACGACCAGTCCCATCAGGGTCAGGAAGTTGGGATTGATGCGCGACAGGGCGAGCAGGCGGACGATTGAATCCAGCAAGACTCCGCAGACGCGTCCCACACCGCTTGTCCAGGTCATATTCGGATTACCTTGAGACGGGGCAAGCCCCGTCTCTGCCCATTACCGTCTCTACTTTGTGCCGGTGTCCAGCTCCGGCATGTCGTGGATGGTCGACAACTTTAGAATCTCCATCTCACGGTTGCCGTTGGGCGTTACGACCACCGCGCTGTCGCCCACTTTCTTGTTCAAGAGCGCCCGACCGATGGGCGAAGTGGTTGAAATCTTGCCGGCCGCTACGTCGGACTCTTCGCTCGTGACGAGCTGGTACTCCATCTCCTCTTCCTTGACGCTGTCGTAGATCTTGACGGTCGAACCCAGCCCGACTTTGTCTTTGGGAATGTTGCTCATGTTGATCAGGGAGAGATCGGCCAGGCGTTTGCCGAGTTGGCGGACGCGCGCTTTGAGGTACTCCTGGCGCTGCTTGGCCATGTGGTATTCGGCGTTTTCGCTGAGGTCGCCGAGGGCGACGGCCTTCTTGAGTTCGCGAGGGATGTCATAGGCCAGTTCGTGCTCGAGCGTGTTTAGCTCGTCTTGCAGCTTCTTCTTGATTAGCTCGGTCATGAAATCGTCGTGAGGTGCGCTCGTCATTATACGCCCGCAAGGCGAGGGTCGGAGCGGAGGCGGGCGTCGAATTGGGCCGGGTATACCCAGTAAGGTGTTTGATTGAAACGACTTACACTTCAGTAGCCGGAATTCACGCCGAACCGGTGCAGGGATGGAGTAACTTGGCGACTGGGGCGGCGAGTCCGGTCCATCCCAGCGTTTGCATTACGGTTGGCCGTCGGCTACACTAAAAACAGTCGTTCCTTCCTGGGGAGAGGGCCTTCCATGATTAGTGGCCAGGTTTTCCACATCGGCGACAAGGTCGTCTATCCCAATCACGGCGTTGGAATTATTGAACAAATCAGCAGCCGGACCATCGGCACCACGATGGAGCGGTTCTACCTGTTGAAGATCGCCGCCAGCAGCCTGAAGGTCATGATCCCGTTCAGCAACGCCGGCAATGTTGGGATGCGGCCGGTGGTGCGCAACGGCGAGGTGCAGAAGATCGTCGACTATCTTTCGACCGGCGAGTGCATCAATGCCGCGGATTGGAAAGACCGCTTCAAAGAGAATTCCGAGCGCATGCGGACCGGGTCGCTTTCCGACGTGGCCATGGTGCTCAAGAGCCTGCTGATCCTGGCGCAGCAAAAGTCGCTTTCTTTCCGCGAGAAGAAGATGCTGGAGCGGGCGCGCTACCTCCTGGTGAGCGAGATTGCCATTTCCCGCAATTGCGACGAGACGGTTATCGAAGAGGCTCTGACCAAGGCGCTGACGAAGTGCAATCTGCGGCTACCGGAAATAACCGAATTGGCGTCCTGAAGTCAGTTATTCCCATCCCATTTGTTTCGTAACGACGCGGTTTGCCGCGCCTGTTTTCCCTTGTCCGGTATTTGCGAAGTAGACGGGGCAGGCCCCCTCTCTGTCGGCGAACTTTCCCGAGCGTTCGTCCCCGGATTTTCAAACTGACTTGCATCCTACTCCTTAAATGCGATCGCACCAGAAACGCCCGCCGATGCACACATGCCCATGTTGCCTGTGCACGTCCAGCTTGGGGCTGCGCCGCACGATGTATTCAACGAGTACGCAGCGCCGTAATGATCGTCAAACAATCCACTGTATGTTTGCCCGGAACAACTTGCATCAGGGGTGATTTGGCTTTCACCTCCCCCGGCGTCGATGATCTGAAAGATGAAGTCGTTTGCGCCGCCGAGAGTGAGAGTAGCTCCAGGCTGCGTTGTACTGGTCGTGGTATTTTGGGCGGTCCCTTCGGTATCGAACGTTTGCGTTCCTGTGCTTGACTGTGCCTCTGCCATGCTTGGAAACCACCTATTGAGCTGGACTGTGTCTGTTGTGTTTATAGTGAGGTAGGTCGCTCCGCCAACCCCCGCTATTACATAAGCACAATCTACCGAATGAGAGGAATAAAAGACGGCACACATGTGATTGCTCAGGATCGAGAAACTGTCAATGACGTTTCCGTTTGTCGGGTCACACGGAGGGTTGCTACTGCAAGTATAAGCAGAGCTGATCCGAACCTGGTGATTCGAGTATCCGTTCCCCTGTATGCCAAAGCCCAGGGCCAAAGTACTCCCAGCTGTGGTAGCGGAAAACGGGCCGAGCGTGCATTGATTGCCGGCGGGGCATCCCATGGTTCCCGCAGTTGGAAAAGACACGACCTGCTTGATTGTCCACGTAGCCCACGAGGGCGCGACTGTCAGTAATGCGGCGGCGACAAGCGCGACTATCCTGGTTCGAATCGCGAAAAGAGGGCGTCTAGCTGAAGGCATAGGTAGCGTCAACTCACCCGGACAATTACTGGATGATAAATGGAACGTTGCTGGCGAAATTGCCATCCGGCGTCGTTACAGTTACAAGTCCGGTGGTCGCGTGCTTTGGAACCTTGGCCGTGATCTCAGTACTTGAGATGACATTGAATGTCGCGGCAGTTCCATTAAAGCTGACGCCTGTGGCCCCGGTAAGGTTAGTTCCGAGGACAATCACTTTCTTCCCGGCTTTACCCGAAGTAGGTCGTGTCTCTACGAAGGGTCGGAGCCCCAGGGAGAGACTGAAAACCGTGCCGCAACCCGCATTGTCAGGGTCGCACGAGATCACGCCTCCCCTTGCCGTTAGCCCGTAAAAGGTGCCGTTCGTGCCCTGAACCGGGCTGTCATATGGGGACGAACCGTCCGCGCAGTTGGGCTGGGAACAAAACCCATATAAGTTGGTCAGCGTACCCTGGGGGTTAATGCTGAAAATTTCGCCACCAAGAGCTGACCCTCCTAACGACGTCGTTCCGTAGAAGTTGCCGTCGGTAGCTTGGACCAACCCGCCAACCGGTGTGCTGCCATCGCTCGGTTGCGTGCCAAACATGTGGAGTGTGGTGAGCGCACCCGAGGGAGAAACCTTAAATACCGTGCCGCCGCCAAATGTCCCGTTTCCTCCCTCTTGAGTCGTACCGTAGAAGTTTCCATCCGCGCCCTGGACCAGCGGAGCCTCAGGGAAGGAGCCGTCGGCGCAGTTAGGCTGAGAGCAGAAACTATAGAGCGTGGAGAACGCTCCCTCGGAGGTAATTTTGAAGATCGTTCCGCTTTGTCCGGCGCCCACACCGCCGTACTGAGTCGTCCCGTAGAAACTCCCGTCTGTCGCCTGGGCCAAAGCGGCCAGGGGCTCTTGTCCGTCCGCGCAGTTCTGCTGGGAGCAGAAGCTGTAAAGCGTGATCAGATTGCCTTTCGTTGTAATCCTGAAAACCGTTCCAGCCGATTGTCCCGTCCCGCCAGCCGCCGTCGTCCCATAAAGTGCCCCGTCCGCGCCTTGTACGATGCCGGCGAGAGGCCTGTCGCCGTCCGTGCAGTTCGGTTGGGAGCAGAAGTTGTAAATAGTGGTGAGCTTGCCCTTGGCGGTCAGCTTGAAGACCGTTCCACCCGCGTTCTTGCCGCCGAGTAAGGTCGTCCCGTAGAAGTTCCCATCTGTGCCTTGCACGAGACTGACGCCCGGAAGCGAACCGTCCGCGCAATTGCGTTTCGCGCAGAAGCTGTGAACCGTGGTGACGGCGCCCGCCGGAGTAATTTTAAAGAGAGTGCCGCTGTTGCCCTTTCCTCCGCCATAAGTAGTTCCATAGAAGTTTCCGTCTGTGCCCTGCACAAGGGGACCGAATGGCGCATCACCATTCGTGAAGTCAAATGTCGCTAGAGTTGTGAAGATCTGGGCGGGAGACGAAGTCGCGGATGCGATACAAAGCGCGAGGAGGATGCGAACGGGCTGCAAGAAGCCGGGATGCCGCATCATGTTCATGTTCGACCTCGAACTTTAATCCGGATAACTCCTGCGAACAGCGGCAGGCATATCTTCGCCTGTGGTCAAGGGGCTGTCAAGCGACTGCATTCGTCCAGTAGCCAGCGCCGGTCTTCACTCTCTCGTTGGACAATATAGGGACCGACACATGAGGACAGTACCCTGTGTTCTGCCAGATTTCCGAGAGTCATCGCGGGTGGGACTGCAACCAGGATTGCAGGATGAGGATGGCGGCCATGCGGTCGACGGCCTTGCCGCGTTTTTCGATGGATAGATTGGTCTCCCGGAGCAAGCGGTTGGCTTCGGTCGAGGTCCAGCGTTCATCCCACAGGTGAACCGGCAGGTTGAATTTCGCTTGCAGGTCTTCGGCGAACCGGCGCATTTTTTCCGATTGGGTGCCCTCCGCGCCCGACAATCGCAGAGGGAGGCCGATTACGATTTCGGCGACGTCATACTTGGCCAGTACCGCGCCCAGAGACTCCCAGTCGCGGCGTTTGTTCTGGCGCTGGATGGTGTCGAGGCCCTGGGCGGTGATGCCGAGCGGGTCGGAAACGGCGACCCCAATTCGCTTCGAGCCCACATCGAGCGCCAGGACGCGGCGGGGTAAGGACATGGGAGGATCATGGCGGCTAGGCGGGGGAACGTCAAGGGAAGTTGGAAGGCAAGGGCAGATTGAAGAAGCCAAAAGCAAATGCAGATCCCTCGCTGTGCTCGGTTTGGTTCGGGTCGACAGTCCAGTGGGTTTTACTTCAGCAATTTGACTACTGACCTTTGCCCCTGATCTCTTGACTTTACTTCGTGCAATTCCTGCTGGGGTCAGGCAGAATTGGTGCGCGGTGCACGGGGAGGCGAGCAGCCAGACGAATGGAGAACACGGAAAAGCAGGAACACCCCTATCACTGGTCGCTCACCCTGCTCGGCATAGCGCTGATCATTCTGTTTGCCTACTTCGGCGAATCGGTACTTGCCGTCCTGTTTTTTTCCATCCTGCTGAGCTTCACTCTGTCGCCGCTGGTGCAGGCATTTGAGTATCTGCACGTCCCGCGGGCCATGTCGGCGCTGATCAGCGTCGTGCTGCTGATGGTCGTGCTCTATGGGGTCACAATCACTTCGTACAACGAGGCCATCATTTTTGCCGACAATCTTCCGAAGTATTCCCAGAAAATTGGATCCATTCTGCAGCCATTCCGGCAGCAGGCAGAGAAGATCGAGAAGACGGGCGAGGCGGTGGCGGCCGCCGACAACAAGAATGTGATCCAGGTGCGGCAGGTCTCGAGCTGGACGGACGTGCTCACCCATGGAGCGGGAACGTTAACCGACACGCTGCTGGCGGCATCGTTCGTTCCTTTCCTCACATATTTCCTGCTGACCTGGCAAAGCCATGCGCGGTCGGCGACCGTGATGCTGTTCCCGCTTCATCACCGGCACACGGCGTTTGTGACGCTCGGACTGATCGGCAAGATGCTGCAGAGTTTTATTGTCGGGAATTTCATGATTGGGTTGCTCATCTCGGGAGTGAGTGTGGCGGTTTTCGGCCTGCTGCATGTTCCATTTTTTTATTTTGTAGGGGTCTTGAGCGGCTTTCTGAGCCTGGTGCCATACCTGGGCATCGTGCTGGCGATGGTGCCGCCGATCCTGGTGGGCCTGGGGCAACTGGAGAATGGCGACCTGCTGCTGGTGCTGTTGTGCGTCATCGCGATGCACCTGCTGGCGCTGAACGTTCTTTATCCCAAGCTGCTGGGCAGCCGGCTGCGAATCAATCCTTTGGCAGTCACGCTGGCGTTGCTGTTTTGGGGCGCGGTTTGGGGAGCGGTCGGGTTGCTGCTCGCGATTCCAATCACCGGGGCACTCAAGATTATCTGCGACCACGTGGAGTCCTTGAAGCCCTATGCCGACTGGCTGGGCGAGTGAGAGATTGAAGTCAGAAGTCAGCTTGAAGAAGTAAAACCGTCCCGGGCTGTGACTTCGGTTCATTGCTCGACCTGTTTCGGGCATCTAAACTACCCGCTTGCGCTTCCTGATTACATTGCTTCTGATGATTGTTTTGGCCGGGGCCGGCTTCGGCTTGTGGCAAGTGTACGTGCCGTTCCCGCCTCCCGCGGGCCAGACATTCGTCATGCTTCGGTCCGGCTATTCGACGCGGCGCATTGCGGCCGAGTTGAAAAAGGCTGGGATCATCCGCAGCGAACTTGCTTTCCGGCTCTGGCACCTGGCACGGCCGAAGCCTCCGCTTAAGGCCGGCGAATACCTGTTTGAGAAGGAGGCGACCCTCCCGCAGGTCTACGGGCGCATCGCGCACGGCGACATTTATTTCCATGTGGTGACGATCCCCGAGGGCTACACGATGTTCGACATCGCTCGGACGGTGGAAGAGGCGGGGCTTGGCTCGGCGGCGGATTTCCTGCATATCGCCGAAACGCAGACTCAGCTCATCTCGGACATGGCTCCGGGAGCCAAGTCGCTCGAGGGGTATCTCTTCCCCAACACTTACCAGTTCACACGAACACAAACCCTGGAGGAGATGGCGGCGGCTATGGTCCATCAATTCCGGCAGGTGGCCCAGCAGATTGGGCTGGCCCCCGTGGGGTCACCCAGCGCAGGCGCGGTCTCGCCTCTTGACCCGAACATGGGGGTGACGCGGATCGTGACCATGGCTTCGATCGTCGAAAAGGAAACGGCGGCGGCGGAAGAGCGCGCGCGGGTGGCGAGTGTCTACTACAACCGGCTGACCCTGCACATGGCGCTCGATGCGGATCCAAGCGTGATTTATGCCGAGCAGCTGCAAGGAACCTATAGCGGAAGCCTGCATCACGCCGATCTTGCCGTCAACTCCCCTTACAACACCTACCGCTTCCCCGGGCTGCCACCGGGGCCGATCGGCAATCCTGGCCGCAGCTCGCTGGAGGCCGCCCTGCATCCAGAAAGCACCAAATTCCTCTATTTTGTCAGCGATGCCAACGGGCACCACCGGTTTGCCAGCACGCTTGCCGAGCACGACCGGAACGTTGCCGCCTATCGTCATGCACTAGGGCTGCGGTAAAAGGCATCCTCGGGTGCCTTATACTAATCAGATTGCTAATGGCCAAGAGTTCTAATAATTCTGGAATCGGATTGCATGGTCCTTACTTGCACCGGTGGTGGCTGCTGTGTGTGGTCGCGTTGGCGTTGGGGCAAGGCGGATGCCTGTTCCGGACCCGCCCGCTGGAGCGGCACTATTCGAATGCGCCGCTTAAGACCGCAAGTCAAAAAGAATTAATCGATTACGTGAATGGGCAAGCGGCCCGTATCCAGTCCATGCAGGCGACGCTGGATATTGATGCCTCGGCGGCCGACTCGAAGAACGGCCGGGTCACGGATTACAAAGAGATTCGCGGCTACATCCTGGTCCGCAAGCCCGACATGCTGCGGATGAGGGGGCTGATGCCGGTGGTGCGGAATACGGCGTTTGACATGGTTAGCGATGGCAAGGAGTTCAAGCTCTGGGTGCCGCCGCGGAGTAAGTTCTACATCGGCTCAGCAACCGGGGAAGAATACCAACCCGACAAGCGCATGGAGAACATCCGGCCGCAGTACATTTATGAGGCGCTTCTGCTGCCGCAAATCGGTCCGGAATGCCCGGCTCCGAACTGCGAGATCGCCGTGCTGGAAAACGGGTACGAAACGGTTCTCGATTCCAAAAAGCACCGGGTGGAGCAGCCCGATTACGAGCTGGCGGTGGTTCGTCAGGGACCGCAGGGATGGTATTTGTGGCGGCGGATTCAGTTCAGCCGCACCGACCTGCTGCCCCACAAGCAGAGGATTTATGACATGGAAGGGAATGTTGTGACCGATGCGACGTATGACAATTACAAGGATTTCGCCGGGTCTCCGTTCCCATCCACCATCGAGATCGAACGCCCGCGGGAAGGCTACGACATCACGCTCAACCTGCTCAAAATGGACGTAAACAAGCCGCTGAGCAATGACCAGTTCGCGCTGGAGCAGCCGGCGGGGGCCGAGGTGGTGCATGTGGGGGCGAAGCCCGATGCGAACCACGCTTCCGTGAGCCCGGGCAATCCGGGCAAGTAGTCTGGGACAACCGGTCCAGGGAACGACGTTTTCACCGAAAATGATGAATCGAATGATTGTCGGGAACCTGGCGCACCGGCCGATCCGGTCGCTGATCAGCATTGTGGCGGTGGCGCTCGAGGTGACCCTCATCTTGCTGATCGTTGGACTGCTGCTTGGCCTCCTGGACGACTCGCGATCCCGCCAGGCGGGCATCGGCGCCGACGTGATTGTGCTGCCGCCGGGATCGTCGTTCATCTCGGGCCTGACCGGCGCGCCCATGCCGATCAAGATCAAAGATAAGCTTGCCGAGCTGCCGCATGTGAAGAGTGTGGCGCCGGTCGTGACACAGATCGCTACCAGCGGCGCCATTGAGATCATCGCCGGCATCGATCTGCCGAGCTATGAGAGCCTTTCCAATGGATTCCGGTATCTTCAGGGCGGGCCATTCCAGGGGCCCGACGATGTTCTGGTCGATGATCTCTTTGCCCAGTCGAAGCACGTGAAGGTGGGGGATACAATCGAGATTCTGAACAAGCCATTCCGCATCGCGGGCATTGTCGAACGCGGGAAAGGCGCTCGTAAATTTATCCCTCTCAGCACTTTACAAGATTTAAACGGGGCCAAAGACAAAGCCACCATTTTTTATCTCAAACTCGACGATCCGGCCAATGCGGATGCGGTTGTCGATACGATCAAGGCACTCCCTGGGATGCAGCGGTATGTCATCCAGTCGATGGCGTCATATTTGGCGATGATGACGGCGAGCAATTATCCGGGGCTTTCCACGGCGATCAAAGTGATTGTCTGGATCGCAGTGGTGGTCGGATTTATCGTGATTTTCCAGGCCATGTATACGGCCGTCATGGAGCGAACCCGGGAGATCGGCATTCTGAAGGCAATGGGCGCGTCCAAGCTATATATCGTGAACGTGGTGTTGCGCGAGACCGTGCTGCTGGCGCTGAGCGGGATTATTCTTGGGATCGTCGTGAGTTTTGTGGCCCGGGCCGGGCTCGCCCATCGCCTGCCGCTGTTGCACGTGGTCGTGACCGGGGGATGGGTTGCCAGAGCGTTTTTCATTGCCATCGCGGGCGCGGTTGCGGGAGCACTCTATCCGGCGTTCAAGGCCGCCCAGAAAGATCCAATCGACGCTCTGGCCTACGAGTAGAGTTGGGCCGAGTCACAATTGTTCGTTGTTTATTCGCTTGACTCTCTTTCCGCGGCGCAGCGCCAAATATTCTCATTAATTTTCTCTCGCAAATATCGAGCGAATGCACGATACTGCCCGTGAAACTGGCCATGCTATAATCGCGGCCCATTACGAAATGCGGGGACAGTTTCGCGGACAGTGGTCCTAATTCCCTGGGCCTTGCGCGCGCAGGTGCGCGGGGTCAAAAATATTCAGGAGGAGATATGCCTTTCGACGATCCGACCCTCTACGGCCGGGATGATGAAACCGATGAATTTGGCGATGCTAGCGGCTTTAGCGAATCGCTGGAAGAGGATTTTGACGAAGAGGAAGAAGAGGAAGAAGAACCGGCGCTGACCGAGGAAGAGGACGAAGGGGTGATGCCCGAGCCTCACTCCGAACCGGAACCGGCAATGACGGGCGGGAGCAGCGCGCCGCCTGCCCGGAAGGCAACTCCGAAAAAAGCGGCTCCCAAGAAAGCCAAGAAGAAAGCCGCCAAAAAAGCTGCCAAGAAAGCCGCGAAGAAGAAGCCGGCGAAGAAGGCCAAGAAAAAAGCAGCGAAGAAGGCCAAGAAAAAAGGGGTGAAGAAGAAACCCGCTTCCAAAAAAGCCAAGAAGAAAACGGCGAAGAAAAAACGCCACTAAACGCCGGACGCGACTTCTCCGTCGCGAAGCAAATCTTTGGCGGGAGCCGATGCCTGGCTCCCGCTTTCTGCTCTTCGCCTTCCGGACCGCTACGTTACGATTGCGTCCGCTTCGATCTCCAAGAGCATTTCGGGGGCTACGAACGCGCTCACTGCGATCATCGTGCTGGCCGGACGAATGTCGCGAAAGACCTCGCCGTGCGCTTTGCCGACCTGCTGCCAATCAGCAATATTTGTCAGGAAGATTCTGGTGCGGACGACGTCTTTCAGGCACGACCCGGCGCGTACCAGGGCGCTTTCAATATTCTTGAGGGCCTGCACGGCCTGGTCGTAGGCGCCACCGGCGATGACCTTGCCGTCGGCGCCGGTAGCGGTTGTGCCGGCGATATGAACGTACGGGCCCACTCGCACGGCACGAGAGTAACCGACGATTGGCTCCCAGGGTGTTCCGCTTGCAACGTTGTTTCGCTCCACGCTCTCCTCCATTTTTGGGCTACGGGCGGCGTTTCCCGCAGTTTCTACTCGAAATAGATGAGCGGGCGGGGAGTAGGACTCCACAATCGGCACAAATTAGCAGCCGCGATCGGCGAGTGCCAGCAAGGATCCGCGAAACTCGGCATCCAGCGCGGGGTTTATTCATGCAGGTGGCACGATGGTGACTTGTTCAGGATGGAAAACTACAGTATCTAATCAGCACAACCTTTGATTCCGATGAATCAAAGTGAAGGTAGGGTGAGGACGAAGTGGGGTACGAAGTCAGGTAGAGCCGGGGGCCGAACATGATTCCGGAAACGCACCCATTGCGGCAATTGTTTGTGGAGCTCGTAGGACGGCATTACGCGCAGGAGATCGGAATTCGCGATCCGCAGGTGATTGGCTATGTTGCGCACCTGCTTTCGGAGTTCTGCGACGCCGAGCAACTGATGAAAATTCGGACTGCCTCCGGGCGGCAACTGAACGACGTCGGCGAGATGCTGATTGAATCGGATCCGGTTTATGGACCGGCGCCATCGTTTGACCGCGAGCGCCAGGTTCGAAAACATATTGGGGATTACACGCTATTTTTCGCGGGCATGTTTCCGGAGAGCATCAATCACTACCGCCTGCGCCGCCAGCGGGTGGAGAACTTCGTGGAATGGGTTAAGGCCGGGAAAGAGAGCTATTACATCGTTTCGAAATTCGAGCACTTCGAGTACGCGAAAGTGGCGCCGCTGTTCGCGCAGCTCTCGCAAAAGTTTGAAGATTGCGTGTACGGGTTGAACCTGGTGAAGAATGAACTCGAGGTGATGCAGCACCCGATCGTGCGCGGGGCAAACGATCTGATTATGTGAAGCAAGTCAGAAGTCAGATTGAAGAAGTAAGCCCTTTGCCGTCCGAACCGACGCGACGAGGATTGAGGCCAGTTCTTTTGTTCGCGGACAATGTCGCGCAACTCTGCCCGGTTGTGCGGTTTCAACTTCGTCAATTTGACTTTTGACTCTTGCCTTGCACCAGCCGCCGCCCGGCGATTGCGAACTTCCCTTCCAGCACCATATTGATCGCCTGGGTATAAGCCAGGTGTTCCTGCTCCAGGATTCTGCCGGCGAGGGTGTGCTCGTCGTCGGTGTCGAGCACTGGAACTGTCTTCTGCACGAGGATTGCGCCGTGATCGAGTTCCTCGTCAACGAAATGCACTGTGCAGCCGCTCACTTTTACGCCGTAGGCGAAGGCCTGCTGCTGCGCCTCAAGTCCGGGAAAGGCGGGCAGGAGCGAGGGGTGGATGTTAAGGATGCGCTGGGGGAACTGGCGAACGAACCACGGCGAAAGCAATCGCATATAGCCCGCAAGGCAGACCAGGTCAACTTTGTATTCGCTCAGAGCCGCGACGATCTCACGATCATGCGCTTCCCGTTCTTTCCCTTTGGATGGGATTACGAGCGCGTGGAGGCCGCGCTTTTTGGCGGCTTCGATTCCGGGCGCGTCCGGCCGGTTTGAAATCACCACCGCGATGCGCGCATCCGGAATTCGACCTGCGTCTACGCTGTTGGCAATTGCGACGAAGTTTGAACCGCGGCCGGAGAGGAGGATTCCGAGGTTTTTCATCGAGAAACATTATTCACATTGCACGAGGGCAGTGCAGTGCCGATACGCGATTCTTTAGAGCCCAAGCGCTGAAAGCCTAAACTCTGGAACCACGGGGTACATGGAGGAGCGCAGGGGAAACCCGCGCTTCAGCTGTAGATCACCTTGCGCTCGCCCTTCACGATTCGGCCGACGCTGTAGAATTTCTCGCTGGCGCGCTCGAGCAGGGTTTGAGCCTTTTTGAACTTCTTTGCCGGAACCACGACCAGCATGCCGAGTCCCATATTGAAGGTACGCAGCATTTCTTCCTTCTCGACTCTTCCGAGCTGCTGCAGGTGCTCGAAAATCGGCGGCACGGGCCAGGTGCCGAGCTCGATTACGGCCGAGGTACCCTTGGGGAGAACACGCGGCAGGTTTTCGGTGATGCCGCCACCGGTGATGTGCGCCAGCGCCGCGACACATTCGCCGGCAATCAGTTTTCGAATCATGGGCCAATAGCTGCGGTGGGTACGCATGAGTTCATTGCCGACTTTGTTCTTGATTTCGCTGACGAAGGTTTCCGGCGAATAGCCGGCGATTTCGAATAGAAGTTTGCGGGCGAGAGAATAGCCGTTGGTATGCAGGCCGTTGGAGGGCAGTCCGAGCACGCAGTCGCCGATCTGCACATCCTTGCCGTTGATGATTTTTTCCCGTTCGACGACGCCGACGATAAAGCCGGCGAGATCGTATTCGCCCTTGGGATAGAATCCCGGCATTTCCGCGGTTTCGCCGCCGATGAGGGCGCAGCCATTGTGCTTGCAGGCTTCGGCGAGCCCGCCCACGATTTTTTCCGCCACCTCGGGCTCAAGGATTCCGGTCGCCAGATAATCCATAAAAAACAGCGGGGCAGCGCCCTGCACGGCGATGTCATTGACGCAGTGATTCACGAGGTCCGCGCCCACCGTATGATGCACGTTCATTTCGAAGGCGACTTTGAGCTTGGTGCCGACGCCGTCGACGCTCGAAACCAGGACCGGATCGAGATACTTCTTATCGACCGAGTAGAGCCCACCGAACCCACCAATCTCGCTGAGCACCCCCTTTGTGAAGGTCTTATGGGCAAGATACTTGATGCGCTGCTTGGTGCGGTTTCCGCGGTCAATATTGACACCAGCGTCGGCGTAGGTGATGGGGACGCCGGATGAGTTAGGATTTTGGGCCACGTTTCAGTCCGTCATGTCCGGGTGGAGAGATCTGGCGTGCCACGAGCCCGGGAGATCTAGTTCGAGCGCATCAAATTCTAGCACGTTCTTCCGCGGCATCGTCCGCAGGTGAAGGCAGCCCAAAATAAAAAACCCAGCAGGAAATCGCCGGGCTTTGACGTGCAGAAGAGCGGTGTGACTTACTCGCCCATCTTTATTTGTCTTTTTTTGCGTCGTCCTTCTTGGTGTCGTCCTTTTTCTTGGTGGCCTTTTTCTTGGACGCTTTCTTGTCTTTCGCGTCTGCTGGCTTGTCCATTTTGTCACCGGCCTTTGCGTCATCATGGGCGAAGGCAAACGAAGACATCGAAACGGTCAGCGCGAGCGCGAACATCAACGCCAATACTCTCTTCATTTTTGGTAGCTCCTTCCAATAGACCTTGTTGCACACGGATACCCGGGAGCGGAATTCAGATTTCCCCGGGTCGCGGAGAATTGTATCCCTCCAGGCCCAATTTTCCAAGCGGCCGGAAGGGCAAGGCGGGCGTGTCCCACATCACAGCCGAAAAACCGAAGCCACGTTACACTAATCGGCCATGAGCGCGATCAATCCCGGAACCGAGGCGAAACCGGAACGAAAGTCCGGAAAAGTGGGCAAATACCGTCCCACCCAGGATAAGGCCCACGACGTATTGCGCACCGAAAGCCACCCGCTGGACGCCATTTTCCGGCCTCATAGCGTCGCGGTCATCGGCGCTTCGGAGCGTGCGGGAAGCGTTGGGCGCTCGGTTCTCTGGAGCCTGGTCAGCAGTCCTTTCGGCGGCACGGTGTATCCGGTCAGCGCAAAACACGCCAGCGTGCTGGGAATTAAGGCGTATGCCAATGTCGAGCAGATTCCCGAAATCGTGGATCTTGCGGTGGTGGTGACGCCCGCCAATACCGTGCCGGGAATCATTGGGGAGTGCGTTGCTGCCGGTGTGCGCGGGGCAATTGTGATTTCCGCCGGATTCAAAGAGCACGGCGAGCACGGCAAGGAACTCGAGCGCCAGATTCTGGAACAGCTGCGGGGCAGCCACATGCGGTTGATCGGGCCGAATTGCCTGGGGGTCATGAATCCAATCAGCGGCCTGAATGCCACGTTTGCGCCCAATATGGCGCGACCAGGAAGTGTGGCGTTCATCAGCCAAAGCGGGGCGCTTTGCACGGCCATACTCGACTGGGCGCAAAAGGAAGTTGTTGGTTTCAGCGCCTTCGTCTCAATTGGCTCGATGCTCGATGTTGGCTGGGGAGACCTGATCGATTACCTCGGCAACGACTCGCGGACGCAATCCATTGTGATGTACATGGAATCGGTGGGCGCAGCGCGCAGCTTTCTGTCGGCGGCGCGTGAAGTATCGCTGAGCAAGCCCATCATCGTCATTAAGGCCGGACGGACAGCCGCCGCGGCTCATGCCGCGGCTTCGCACACCGGCGCGATGGCCGGCAGTGACGAAGTGCTGGAAGCAGCCTTCCGCCGTTGTGGTGTGCTGCGCGTCAACACCATCGCCGACCTGTTCTACATGGCTGAGACACTGAGCAAGCAGCCGCGGCCCAAAGGCCCGCGGCTGGCGGTCGTGACCAACGCCGGCGGCCCAGGGGTACTGGCGGCCGACTCGATCATTACAGCCGGCGGAGAACTCTCCGAGCTCTCTCCGGCAACGCTGGAGCAGCTCAACCAGACTCTGCCGGCGCATTGGAGCCACAATAATCCGGTCGATGTGCTGGGCGACGCTTTGCCCGACCGCTATGCGAAGGTTATGGAGACCGTGGCGGCCGATACCAACAACGATGGCCTGCTGGCGATTCTCTGCCCGCAAGGGATGTCGCATCCCTCCATGACGGCCGAACGCCTGGTGCCGCTCGCGAAAGGTCTGGGCAAACCGGTGCTGGCGTGTTGGATGGGTGGCACGGAGATGACGGCCGGGATCGAAATCCTGAATCGAGCGGGCATCCCCACGTTCCCTTATCCCGACACGGCGGCGCGAATTTTCTACTACATGTGGCGGTACAGCTATCTGCTGCGCGGATTGTATGAAACGCCGGTGTTGCCGCAGGGAGAAGAAGGTCCCAATCGCGCGCGTGCGGAAGCGATCATCGCGGGAGTGCGCGAAAGCGGGCGCACCTTACTTAGCGAGCCGGAGTCGAAGGAATTGCTGGCTTGCTATCAAATTCCAAGCGCGCCGACTCTGGAGGCGCACAGTGCAGACGAGGCGGCCGCCAAAGCCGAGGAAGTGGGCTACCCGGTCGTCGTCAAACTGTTCTCGCACACCATCACGCATAAAACGGACGTTGGCGGAGTGAAATTGAATTTGAGCACTCCGGAGGCGGTGCGCAACGCCTGGCGTGAGATTGAAGCGTCGGTTCGCGAAAAAGCCGGTGCGGAGCACTTTCTTGGGGTCACGGTGCAGCCATTCTTTCGCGCGGAGGGCTACGAGCTCATCCTCGGCAGCACGGTCGACGCACAGTTTGGGCCGGTGATGTTGTTCGGCACGGGGGGCCAGCTGGTTGAGGTCTTCGGCGACCGATCGCTCGCCCTCCCGCCGTTGAATACGACGTTGGCGCGACGCTTCATGGAGCAGACAAAAATCTTCAAGGCTCTGCAAGGAGTGCGCGGCCGCAAGCCGATCGATATTGGCGCGCTGGAACAGTTGCTGGTTCGCTTCAGCCACCTGGTCGCCGAACAGCCGTGGATCAAGGAAATCGACATTAATCCATTGCTTGCTTCGCCCGATCGCCTGACTGCGCTCGATGCGCGCATCGTGCTCCACCCTTTAACGATCAGTCAGGCGGAGATTCCCGGTCTCGCGATTCGGCCGTATCCCAACAAGTATGTGCGGCCGGGCACGATGAAAGATGGCAGAGAGATCATGGTTCGTCCGATTCGTCCGGAAGACGAACCGCTTCTCGTCAAGCTCCATCAAGTCTTGTCGGAGCGCACGGTCTACCTTCGTTACTTTCAGCCGCTGCGGCTCAACCAGCGAACTGCGCACGACCGCCTGACGCGCATCTGTTACATCGACTATGACCGCGAAATGGCACTGGTGGTTGAACACAAAGGCGAAGATGGAGGCCCCGAGATCATTGCGATTGGGCGGCTCAGCCGCCTGCGCGGCAAAGACGAGGCGGAGATGGCGGTTCTGGTCGATGATCGCTTCCAGCACCAGGGTTTGGGGACCGAACTGTACCGCCGGCTGATCGAAGTGGCGCGCGACGAGCACCTGACCAGCGTGATCTCGACCATTTTGTCCGAGAATCGCGAGATGCAAACCATCTGCCGCAAGCTCGGCTTCAAACTAGAAGCGTCGCTCGAAGACGGAACCGTGGAGGCGATACTGAAGCTCTAGACCTCCGCGGAGGTGCTTGCTAACCTTGCCAAAGGGCCGTGTACTCCTGACCATCGAGGCCTTCGAAGTGGGCACGGGCTTCGATATAATAATCCTGGTACTGCGATGACTTCTGGCCGAACAGGCGCGGAACTGGCTGCTTTGGCTGTTGTCTGCGTCCTTACAATTTTTCTGTTTCCAGCCATCCAGGGCCCTTACTCTGCTGTGCACGGCCCGGTGAGCGCGCTTCAGGCAACTCGTGCGGCGGCGCGCCTGCGCTTTGCGATTATCCAAGCTGCCTTGCGGACATTGCGTACCTTCCCACTTCCATCTCTGGCCGCATTCTTTTGGATGGGCCAAGCGGTCGCCGAATGCAGGCCCATCGGCTTGACCGAATGCGACAGCGTCCTCCGTTGCTGATCGTCGTTAGGTAAACCTCTGCAGCTCTCATCCCGTCACTCGAAAATCGGCATTCTGCGTCACATGCGCGAAGCCTGATTTTTCGTTGCTTGTCGGGATGATCACCCATTGCAAAACGTCTGCACATTTAAGGAGGATTCCAATGACCAACCCAGTCGCAAACTGGAAATTGCGTGTTTCTTTGCTACTTATAGTGCTGGTTGCAGTCTCGTTCTCGGCCGGCTGCGCCAAGAAAGTTGCGAAAGCAACTCCAGCCGCGCCCCCGCCGGCACCCGCCGCTCCCACAGCCACTCTGGCTGCGAACCCGAGCACGATTGAGCAAGGCCAGTCGACCACACTAACCTGGCAGACCACCAATGCGACCGAGATTACCATCGCCGGACTGGGAACGTTGCCGGCCTCCGGTTCGCGCTCCATCGCCCCGGGTTCATCAACCAGCTATACGCTGGTCGCATCGGGTCCGGGGGGAACCAAAGATGCCTCGGCGCGCGTGACCGTGAACCAAAAAACCGCGACGGCGTATTCTCCTTCCGATGAAGAACTGTTTGCGAAGAACGTAAAAGATGTTTTCTTCGACTACAACGTGTCTAACATTCGTGCGGACGAAACAACCGTCGCGCAACAGGATGCCGCCTTCCTTAAGCAGCATCCTGGTATCAGTGTGCTCATCGAAGGCCACTGCGATGACCGTGGCTCGATCGAATACAACCTCGCTCTGGGAACAAGCCGGGCCGAATCGGTGAAACAGGCTCTCCTCCAGCAAGGCGTTCCGGCGGATCGCCTCAAAACGATCAGCTACGGAAAAGAAAGGCCATTCTGCACGCAAGACGACGAACAGTGCTGGCAGCAGAACCGGGTCGACCACTTTAGTTTCGCGCACTGAACGGTTAACGGGGCGGCCCTCGGTTGGGCCGCCCCTTGGTTCTTTCCAGTCCGATCGCTCTTGTTCCCAGGCAACCCGATCACTCGCGCAAGCTAAAAAGGAGACCCTTTGCCGCTTAACGGACAATTAGAAAATGGCGGCCGCGCCGCGGCACGCGATATGCTCTTGGAAGGAAATCGTGGCGAAATGAGCGCAAGCGATCAGGCGGTACCGGCGAGTTGGTGGAGAACGCCCTTTCTCCAACGTTTTGCCAAGCTCCAGCCGCGTGAAGACCATGTGTTTCTGGTCCTGGCGCTCGTAATCGGCGCGTTAACTGGCCTCGCGGTCGTCGCTTTTATTCTGGTTACCGAGCGCATGGGGATGCGCCTCTATCCCCCCGGTGGTGCTCCCTGGCGACGTTTGCTGTTTCCTGTCGTCGGTTCGCTCGGTATCGGATATCTGCTGTATCGCTATTTTCCGAACGCGCGGGGCAGTGGTGTTCCGCAAACCAAGGCCGCTCTCTACGCGCGCGACGGCCGCATCCTGCTTCGCACCGTGCTCGGCAAGTTCTTCTGCACCTCCGCTACGCTTGCCAGCGGAATACCTCTCGGCCGCGAGGGCCCGTCCGTGCAAGTAGGAGCGGGCATCGCGTCGGTGCTCGGCCGCGCTCTCGGACTTCGCCCTGAAAAAGTGAAGGCGCTGATTCCGGTCGGTGCGGCTGCCGCCATTGCCGCGGCGTTTAATACTCCGCTCGCGGCGGTGCTTTTCTCGCTCGAAGAAATTGTCGGCGACATGAACGCGCCCGTGCTTGGGTCGGTTGTGCTTGCATCGGCCACGTCCTGGATGGTTCTTCGCCTCCTGCTCGGCAACCATCCGCTGTTCAGAGTTCCAACCTATGACCTCGTCAGCCCAATTGAATTCCCGATCTATGCCGTGCTCGGTGTCGCAGGAGGATTGGCGTCCGTGGCTTTCACCAAGCTCCTGCTCACCATGCGCGCGCGTTTTTTGCGCTTTCCTCCCAAGACGGCATGGATCCAACCCGTTGCGGGCGGACTTCTCGTAGGCATAACGGGGTGGTTCATCCCGCAAGGTCTCGGAGTGGGCTATGGGTATGTCGGTGATGCGTTGAATGGACATTTGACGCTCAAACTGATGCTCGTTCTCGTGGTCCTCAAGCTCATCACGGTGCCCACCAGTTACGCTTCCGGCAACGCGGGAGGCATCTTCGGCCCAGCGCTTTTCATCGGCGCGATGCTCGGAGGATCGCTAGGCACGGTGGCTCATCATCTATTTCCCGCCCACACCGCGACCTCTGGCGCTTACGCGCTGGTGGGGATGGGAGCTGCGTTTGCCGGAATTGTCCGAGCACCGATGACTTCCGTTCTCATGATTTTCGAGATGACGCAGGACTACGCCGTCATCGTTCCGCTCATGATCGCGAATCTTGTGAGCCTGTTCATTTCCTCGCAGTTGCAGCACACGCCGATCTACGAGGAACTCGCTATACAGGACGGCATCCATCTGCCGACCGCCGAGACGCGCAATCGATTTGCGCAGCGGCAAGTAGTGCGCGCCATGCGCGCGGCGACGCCTTTACTGCGCGCCGAACTCACGGTACGAGAAGCACTCGAACACGCCAAGGCCAGCGCCGATCGATTTCAGACCTGGCTGGTGGTCGATCCACGCGGCGTAGTCGGGGTGATCAACCTGACCCGGCTCGAAGAGCAAACCGCGGAAGCGGCCGATAAGAAAGTATCCGACCTGGTCGATTCGATGAACTTTCCCCACGTGCAC
>Ga0335080_10001614_pt1 | contig 22171 bp, 15 predicted proteins | sample Lox_Sample_34_FD_206720 | JGI IMG/M metagenome (GOLD analysis project Ga0335080, IMG submission 206720) | Soil microbial communities from Loxahatchee National Wildlife Refuge, Florida, United States - Lox_Sample_3.4 | ecosystem: Environmental > Terrestrial > Soil > Wetlands | place: USA...
TCCGCGAACGCGCCCGAAATGAGTGCCGGCGTGATAATGGCGAACATCAACTGGTACACCATGAACGTGTACTGCGGGATGGTGGAGGCGTAATCTGCGTTCGGCGCGGTCCCCACCCCGTCCAGGAAGGCGAACTGGAAGTTCCCTACAAACGGCGAAGATCCGCCGAAGGCCAGGCTGTATCCCGCCACCGCCCAGATCACGGTGACCACCGCCATCAGGATGAAACTGTGCATCATGGTGCCCAGCACGTTCTTGCGGCGCACCAGTCCCCCGTAGAACAGGGCCAGCCCGGGCGCGGTCATCATCAAGACCAGCGCGGAAGAAACCAGCATCCAGGCGTTGTCGCCGGCGCTTTGGGCGCTTTTGGTCGCCGCCTCGAGGGCCGCGATCCTTGTGGGAAGATCCGGCACGGCTTGCGCCAGGAGGGTTACCGGCAATGCCAGTAGGGTGATGACTCCAATTCTTGCGAGGTGGCTCATCATGGGACCGATCTTTAGTGGATAGATCAGACTATTTTCCCCCGCGCGTTTGGCGCGCTCCAAGACGGAACTTTCTATGGACCGAATTGGAATTTTTTATACTTCCGGGCGGTCCTGGGATGAAAACCGGATGCGTTTCTCCGTTTCCGGGTGTATGATCGAATCGTCACAAGAGCGACAAGACGCTGACCGGCAGCGTAGGCGAGAGTGTTCACGGCGGGATTGTGGCGCTCAGGCGCGCATCCTCGACCGTGGAGCCGCTGCCGAGGACCGGCCGGAGCCGCCGCGAGGCGCTCCGGCCGGCCTGTATCCGAATTTTTACTTCTCCTCCGCCTGACGACCGGGTACACTGACGTGTACGGGGATTCTCCTCACAACGCTGTCTGAGAGCACTACGCCTATGCCTATACAATTTCTGAAGCAGTGTATTTGCGTGTTTGCGTTCGCCGCCGCATCCTTCGCCCAGTCCGACGTCGGCGGGGCGACGCTCACCGGAACCGTAACCGACCCATCGGGTGCTTCGGTTCCAGCCGCGAGAGTATCGGTCGTCAATACCGCTACCGGCTTCACACGCAGCACCGATACCAGCGATGTGGGCCTCTACCGCTTCTCCGGCCTTCCGGTCGGGACCTACGACATGACGGTGGATGCCAAGGGTTTCAAGACAACGAAGCGGACCGCGGTTCCGCTTCAGGTAGGCGCAGCGATCACGCTCGACGTGAAGGTGGAAGTGGGCAGCGCGCAGGAGACGGTGAGCGTAGAGGCGGAGGTCCCCGTGGTGGAGACCACCCGCACGTCCGCCGCCTCCCAGGTGACAGCCCAGGCGGTCGCCAACCTGCCCGTCAACGGCCGGAACTTCATCGATTTCACGATGCTGACCCCCGGCGTGGTCCGGGACAACCGCAACCAGGGCGATATTTCTTTCGCCGGCCAGCGCGGCACCTGGAACACCTTGCTGGTGGACGGCGCCGATTCCAATAACCTGTTCTTCGGACAGGCCACCGGCCGGACCGGGTTCCGTCCCTACGCGTTCAGCCAGGATGCGGTTCAGGAATTCCAGGTCAACACGGTCGGCTACCCGGCCGAGATCGGACGCGCCGGCGGCGGCGCCATCAACGTGGTCACCCGCTCGGGCACCAACCAGTTCCACGGGTCCGGCTTCGAGTTCTACCGCGACAAGGGAATGAACGCCAACACGTTCGTTAACAACCGCAGCGGCGCCAAGAAGCAGCCGTACCATTTCAACCAGTTCGGCGGCACGTTCGGCGGACCGGTGGTGAAGGACAAGCTCTTCTTTTTCGTCAGCTACGACGGGCAGCGCAACACCAGCAACCAGATCATCGTGCCCAACATCCAGCCGACCGGCGCGGCGCTGACCGCGCTCTCCAAGTACCTGGCTCCCTATCCGCTCGGGCTGAACAACAACGTGTTTCTCGCCAAGGCCGACTGGACCCTTGGGCCGAACGATCGCATCGGGGTGCGCTACAACATGAGCCGCTACACGGGAGTCAATTACGAAAGCAACTCCTCCACCAGCGCGCTCGAGCACACCGGCAACAACGAAGTGAACACGGACAACGTGGCCGCGGTTTACACCAAGGTAATCGGCACGCGAATGGTATTGGACGTGCGCTTCAACTACGTGGGGGACTCCGAACCAGGCTACGCGAACACTACCGGCCCGGAGGTCGCGATCACGAACGGAGTCACCTTCGGCAAGAATAACTTCAGCCCGCGTTACACGAACGCTTACACGTACCAGCCGATATCCACGCTGAGCTGGCAGAAAGGCGCGCACAGCTTCAAGTTCGGCACCGACATGAACTTCGAGCGTGTGGAGAACTATTTCCCCGGCTACTTCGCAGGCGGCTACGTTTTCGCCAGTTATGACGCGTTTCTAGCTGGGACGCCTTCGCAGTACCGGCAGGGGTTTGCGGCGGGCGGCTCAACCAATCCACCCATCAGCCATCCGAACGTAAACGAATACGCCTTTTTCGCGCAGGACAACTGGCGGGTGAGCCCGCGGTTGACGCTGAACCTCGGCCTGCGCTACGACTACTTCGGTTACAACCAGCCGACTACCCTCAACAGCAATCCACAGTTGGTTGCGGCTAACCTTCTCACCAACCGGATCGCCACCGACAAGAAGAACTTCGGCCCGCGCATCGGTCTCGCGTGGCGGCCCTTCAACGACGAGAAGACGGTGGTGCGCGCGGGCTACGGTATCTTCTACGCCCGCACACCCGGCCTGCTGCTTTCGACCGCAATCCTGCAGAACGGCATCGACGTGCTGACCTATGCGCTCACGTCGAACTTCCCGGTCTACCCGGCGGTTCTTACATCGGCGCCGGCGAACGGGCCGGTGCCGGATATCTACGTAGTCCAACCCGGCTACAAGAGCCCGCGGCTGCAGCAGTGGAATTTCCAGGTAGAGCGCGCGCTCGGCGGCAGTTACTCCCTGACCGCGGGATATCTCGGCGTTCACGGCGTCCACCTCACGCGTACTCGCGACATCAACTTGTACCCCTCCGAGCTTACGGCGGGAACGCTTTCCACCGGCGGAACGATCAACTATTGGAAGCATCCGGGCGGCTTCGGCACGCCCCTCCGGCCCAATCCCGCATTCGGCCGCATCAGCGTATTCGACAGCGGCGCCGGCAGCATCTACCACGGCGGGTTCGTGCAACTCACCAAGCGCTTCAGCAAGAACTTCCAGTTGCTGGCTTCCTACACGCTGGCCAAGGCGATCGACACCGCGCCCGACGCTACCAGCGTAGTCTCCGGAAATGCCGGGGACGACGCGAAGGTAGCGCAGGACACGCTGCTGCCGAATCTCGACCGCGGGCCCAGCGTGAACGACATCCGGCAGCGATTCGTCTTCTCCGCGGTCTGGGACCTGAACTATGCCCAGAGCCTGTCCAGCGCCGCGGCGAAGGCGATTCTCACCGGCTGGAATCTCTCGTCCATCAGCCAATTGCAGACCGGCCGCGCGCTCAGCGTGACGACGTCGGGCGATCCCGGAAACGACACGAACACCAATAACGACCGGGCGCCGCTCGTTGGCCGGGACACCATTGCCGGCCCGGGCCTCGCCACGGTCGACTTACGGGTTAGCCGCGACCTTCCGCTCTATAAGGAGCGCGCCAAGTTACGGTTGATGGTGGAGTTCTTTAACCTGACGAACCGGGCAAACTTCGCCAACATCCAGACGAATCTTTACACGTTCAGCCGCGGAGTGTTTACGCCGACGACGAACTACCTATTCAAACAGACAAACCAGCCGGAAGGCGTCGGCGCGAGGGCGCTGCAACTGGCGGCGAAGATCACATTTTAGGGAGGCAGCTGACCAAGTCGCTGAAGACGCCATACGCAGTCTGCTCTACTCCAGGCTCGATCGACACGGTGCCGAACGTGCCCATCAGATCGGTGTGGAAAAGCAGGAGGTTGCTGCTTCCGGGGGTGCAGGCGAGCAGGTCCTGGCGCGGCAGAACCTCGGCGCGCACGCGCAGCGATACCCCGCCGGGCGTGCGCCGGCCGCGGCTCACCAGGCGCACGGTCTTGCCCTGATCGTTCATCTCGCGCAGACGTTCCGGCGTCATGCGCGTGATTCCGCGCGTGGAGACCTGCTGCGGTGTGACCTCCGCATCCATGAGGACGTTGGCCAGCGCCGCAGTCTTCGCGGCCGAATCCCAGCCTTCGACATCGAAGGCGCCATCGGCCTCGGTGATCCCCATGGCGCGCGCGGCGGCCAGGCCTTCTTCGAAGGTCCCGCCGCGCTCCATGGTCTCGACAACCACCTTCGAGGTGGAGTTCAGCACGCCAGTGAAACCCAGCACACGTACACCCGGCATGGTGTGGCGCCAGATGTTGAAGACGGGCGTGCCGTCCATCACGGCCGACTCGAAGCGGAAGTGGACGCCGGCGAGTACCGCGGCATTGCGGAGCGCGGCGTAGGCGTGAGCAATGGGGCCTTTGTTGGCCGTGACCACGTGCATCCGACGCGCGAAGGCGGCGCGGATGTGCGAGATCGCAGGCTCGCCATCGACCGGGTTGAGCGTGGTGAGTTCGACCGCGATGTCGGCGCGCGCGGAGTCGAGGAACTCTTCAATCGAGGCGGCACGCGGGCCGAATTCGCTTCCCGCGCCGACGGCGGTTCCGTGACGGAGTGTGTGGATGCCGGTGATGGTGAACGGATACTGCTCGCGCTTCACACGGGCAGGCCGGGAGGCCTGCCCCACAGTATAATTGTCTTTACGTCCTTAGGAGTTCTTCCCCATGCAATCTCGCCGTAATTTCATCGGCAATGTAGCTACGGGCCTGGCGGGCACGCTGGCGGCGTCCAATGTCCTGGGCGCGAACGAGCGTATCCGGATCGGCATCATCGGGCCGGGAGCCCGCGGCACGGAAATCCTGCAACAGGCGCTGGCCTGCGAGAACGTGGAGTGCGCGGGCGCCGCCGACGTGTATACGCGGCGGCTGGAAGACGTCAAGAGAGTCGCACCCAATGCCAAGACGTATCTCGACTACCGGCGGCTGCTGGAAGACAAAGACGTCGATGCGGTGCTGATCGCCACCCCGCAGCACCTGCACTGCCAGCATTTCGTGGACTCGCTCGCCGCGGGCAAGCATGTCTACCAGGAAAAGACGATGGCGTTCACGGTGGATCACGCCAAGCGCATGCGGGCCGCTTTTCAAAAGGATGGCGGCCGGCACGCGGTGCAGATCGGGCACCAGTGGACCTCGACGGGTGCGGTAGCCGACGCCATCAGCTTCAACAGGCCCGAACTCATGGGTAAAATCACCATGATTCATGGCCACATGTATCGCAACACGCCGCACGGCAAACCGCAGTGGTCGCGGCCGGTGTACCCGGACATGACTCCGGAAAACATTATCTGGCGCAGCTTCCTGGGCGAAGCGAAGCCGGTGGAGTTCGACGCCAACCGCTACATCAACTGGCGGTTCTTCTGGGATTATTCGGGCGGGAACGTTTACGAGAACATGTGCCACCAGCTTTCGTTCTGGTACAAGGTCATGGACCTCCAGATTCCGCGCGCGGCGACCATGACCGGCGGCATCTATCTTTGGAAGGATGGCCGCGAGGTGCCCGACACCATGAGCGTCACCATGGAGCACGGTGAGGAACTGCTCTACACCTGGGACTCCGGGTTTGGGAACGATCAGCTCAAGGTGACGGAAGACGTGCTTGGCGACAACGGCACGATCTCGCATACGCCGCAGAGCATCAAGTACGCGCCGCAGAAAGTGAACCGCAAGGACGGCAATGACATGCTGGGCACCACGCGCAGCGATCCCAAGGCGCACATGCAAAATTTCCTGGACTCGATACGCGGCGGCAAGCAGCCCAACTGCCCGTTCGAGATCGGCTTCCGCGTCTCGGTCGCTTGCCGGATGGCGGTAGAAAGCTACCGGCAGCAGCGCCCGGTGCAATGGGACGCGGCGAAGGAAGAGATCGTCTAGGCGCGAGCAAGTGGATTTCGAGTACACGCAGGAACAGCTCCAATTGCGGAAGGCCGTGCGCGAGTTCGCCGAGGCGGAAATCGCGCCGCACGTCATGGAGTGGGACGAATCGCAGACCTTCCCGCTGGAGGTGGTCAAAAAGCTGGGCAAGCTCGGCTACATGGGCGCGGTCTTTCCGGAATCGCTGTGCGGCGCCGGGCTGGGGTATATCGAGTACTCGATCATCATCGAGGAGCTTTCCCGGGTGGATGGCTCGGTGGGCATCATCGTGGCCGCCCACACCTCGCTCTGCTCCAACCACATATATAAGATGGGCAGCGACGAGCAGCGCGCGCGCTACCTGCCGAAGCTGGCCACCGGAGAGTGGATCGGGTGCTGGTCGCTGACCGAGCCCGAAGCGGGCAGCGACGCCGCGGGCACGCGGACCACGGCGGTGCTGGAAGACGGGCAATGGGTGATCAACGGCGCGAAGACATTTACCACCAACGCTCATTACGCCGATGTGTGCGTGGCGATGGCGGTCACCGACCGGGCGGCCGCGCAGCACGGCATATCGGCCTTCGTAGTGGAGGCGGGCACTCCCGGTTTCCGCTCCGGCAAGAAGGAGAGCAAGCTGGGACTGCGCGCCAGCGCCACCGGCGAAGTGATCTTCGAGAATTGCCGGCTGCCGGACTCGCAACGGCTCGGAAGGCTGAACGAGGGCTTCGTGGATAGCTTGAGGGTGCTGGATGGCGGACGCATCTCGATTGCAGCGCTTTCCATCGGCATGGCGCAGGGCGCGTACGATGCCGCGCTGCGCTACTCGAAGCTGCGCAGACAGTTCGGACGCCCGATCTCCGAGTTTCAGGCGATCCAGCACAAGCTGGTGGACATGGCGGTGGACCTGGACGCCTCCCGCCTGCTCAATTACCGCGCAGCGTGGATGCTCGATCACGGCATGCGGGTCACGCGGGAATCTTCAATGGCGAAGCTGTTCGCCAGCGAAGCCGCGGTCCGAATCGCGAATGAGGCGGTGCAGATCCACGGCGGTTACGGATTCATCAAGGACTACCCGGTGGAGAAGTTCTACCGCGATGTGAAGCTGTGCACGATCGGGGAAGGAACCAGCGAAATCCAGCGCCTGGTAATCGCGCGGCAACTGCTCAAAAGCTAATGACCTTCGACACGCGCACCCTGGCCCGCACGACCACGGCGATCGAGAACGGCGATCCGCACGCGCTCGCCATGCTCGACGGGCTGGCACCCGGCCACGCACGCATCATCGGCATCACCGGACCGCCCGGCGCGGGAAAGAGCACGTTGGTAGACGCGGCGGCGCGGGAACTACGGGCTCGCGGCAAGACCGTAGCCATTCTGGCGGTGGATCCCACGAGCCGGATTTCGGGCGGCGCGCTGCTCGGCGACCGGATCCGCATGCAGGAACATCACGCGGACCCGGGGATCTTCATCCGGTCCATGGCGACGCGCGGCGAATCCGGCGGTGTCGCGCGCGCAACGGCCGACGTGGCGCGGCTGATGGACGCGGCGGGCAAGGACTACGTGCTTATCGAGACGGTCGGTGTGGGCCAGGACGAGATCGCCGTGGCCGGGCTGGCGCAGACGACCGTGGTGGTACTGGTGCCGGGTATGGGCGACGATATCCAGGCAATCAAGGCCGGCATCATGGAGATCGCGGATGTCTTCGCGATCAACAAGGCCGACCATCCGGGGGCGGACCGCGTGGAGCGGGAACTGCACGCGGAAGGGTTCGACTGTCCGGTGGTGCGGACGGTGGCGACGGAGGGCAAGGGGATCGCGGAGCTGGTGGATGCGATCGCCGGGCTGCCGGTTGCTAAGAAGGCGGCGCAGGCCGGCAACCGGACCCACGTTGACCATCTGGGGATCGCGGTGAAGTCGTTGAGCGAAGCGCTGCCATTGTATGAATCGCTGGGGCTCGCGGCGCACCGCGAATCGGTGCCGCAGGAGAAGGTCGAAGTCGCGATGATGCCCGCGGGCGATGCGCGGATCGAGCTGCTGGAGCCCACGGCCCAGGACTCGCCGATTTCCAAATTTCTCGAGAAGCGCGGGCCGGGGCTGCACCACCTGGCGCTACGTGTGCCGGATCTCGGCGCTGCCGTTGCGGCGTTAAAGGCGTCGGGCGCGCGGCTGCTGAACGAGCCGCGCACGGGGGCGGGCGGACACCTCTACGTCTTCGTGCATCCGGCCTCGACCGGAGGCGTATTGCTGGAACTCATTCAGGAGCACTCGACGTGAAAGCGGAAATCGGAATCATCGGCGGCAGCGGGTTGTATCACATGCCCGGGTTTGAAGCGCAGGAGGAGGCCACGATCGTCACGCCGTTCGGCGAGCCCTCGGACAACTACGTGATCGGGACGCTGGCCGGACGGAAGGTGGCGTTTCTGGCGCGCCACGGCCGCGGGCATCGCATCTCGCCTTCGGAGTTGAACTTCCGCGCCAATATTTACGGGATGAAGAAGCTGGGCGTAGAGCGGATCCTGTCGCTCTCGGCGGTGGGATCGCTCAAGGAGGAGCACCATCCGCAGGAGTTTGTGATTCCAGATCAGTTCTTCGACCGCACACGTAGCCGCGTCTCCACGTTCTTCGGGGACGGGCTGGTGGCACACATCAGCTTCGCGGACCCGGTGTGTCCCCAGATGAGCGAAGTGGTCACTTCAGCCTGCCGCGCGTCGGGCGTGACGGTCAAGCAAGGCGGGACGTACCTGTGCATGGAAGGCCCGGCGTTTTCGACGAAGGCGGAGTCGAATGTCTACCGCAGCTGGGGCATGGACGTGATCGGGATGACGAACCTGCAGGAGGCCAAGCTGGCGCGCGAGGCGGAGATCTGTTACGTGACCACGGCCATGGTGACCGACTACGATTGCTGGCACCCGGAGCACGGCGCCGTCACGGTGAACGACATTATCGCCAACCTGGTGAAGAACGCGGAGAACGCGTGCAAGGTGGTGGCGGCGGCGGTGGCCGCAATGCCGCGCGAGCGCTCGTGCAAGTGCGGATCGGCGTTGGCGCACGCGATCATCACGGACCGTGCGATGGTGCCGGAGGCCACCAGGAAGAAGCTGGGGATCCTGATTGACAAGTACTTCGTGTGAAGCGATCGCACGCGCGGTGCTGGCGGAGTGCGTGGCGGGACGCGCTCCCGCGGGGCTACCGGCGGAACTGACCGATGAAGCGTGTTCCGGCGCGCTGTTCGGCATTCTGGCCGAGGGTTTGGGCGACCGCTTCGAACCCGCACTCTGCGATGTGTACGCGCGATTGTTTGGGCGGGCCATTCCGGGAGCGGACGCTACGCGTTATTTCCGCGTGCGGTGTCCGCGGCGGGTGTGCCTCGAGCCACGGCGGATATTCATTCTCTCGCGGGTGACGCTGGGCGCGGACATCGCGGTGACCAGCGTGCTGATGGATGCGGCGAAGCGACGCTTTCCCGAGGCACAGATCGTGTTTGTGGGACCGCGCAAGAACTTCGAGTTGTTCGCGGAGGATTCACGGCTTACGCACGCCCTTTTGAATTACCGGCGGGACGAGTACCGCGAAGTGTGGCGGCGGCTGCGGGAGATCGCGGATGATCTCGTGATCGATCCGGACAGCCGGCTGACGCAGCTCGGACTGATGCCGGTGGGCGACGAGGAACGATGCCACCTGTTCGAGAGCCGCGGCTATGGCGGCCAGAGCAACCGGTCGCTAGCCGAGCTGGCGGCCGCGTGGGCGGAGGAGACGTTCGGAATCGCGGGAGCGCGGCCGTACCTGGCGTGCGGCGGCGCCGCGGCGGCCCGCGGGGCTTGCATTGCGGTGAGCTTAGGTGTCGGGGAGAATGCGGCGAAGCGCATTCCGGATCCGTTTGAGGAGAACCTGCTCGCTCTGCTGGGCGGACGCGGCGTGCGGCTGGTGGTGGATCTGGGCGCCGGAGGCGAGGAGGCGGCTCGGGTGAAGCAGGCCGCGGCGCGATCGGGCGCGCGGGTGGAATTCTGGGACGGCTCGTTTGCCGGATTTGCGCGGATCATCGCAGGGGCCAGCCTGTACGTAGGCTACGATTCGGCCGGACAGCACGCAGCGGCGGCCTGCGGCGTTCCGCTGATCAGCGTTTTCGCCGGATTCCCAACGGCGCGGATGGCCGAGCGCTGGAAACCGGTGGGGCAGGTGATCCGTGTGGAGAACCCGGACCCGGACGAAGTGTTAGAACGGGTAAGGAGGGCGCTTGGCTGATCTCGAACAGGCTCGCGAATGGCTGTTTCATGCGACCGGTTTGGCGGTGCTGACCGGCGCCGGCATCTCGGCGGAGAGCGGAATCCCGACTTTCCGCGGCGATGGCGGCCTTTGGAAAGAATTCAAGGCCGAGGATCTCGCAACGCCGGAGGCTTTCGCGCGCGATCCCAAGCTGGTGTGGGAATGGTACAACTGGCGACGAGAGAAGATCGCGCCCGCACTGCCGAACGCGGCGCATAAGGCACTGGTGCAACTCGAAATCAAGATGCGCAGCTTTACGCTGATCACGCAGAACGTGGACGGTTTGCACGACCGGGCCGGAAGCGGGCGTGTGCTCAAGCTGCACGGCGATATCTGGCGGATGCGCTGCACCACGTGCGGGGCCAACTGGCCGGACCGGCGCGTGCCGCTGCCGAGGATTCCGCCGCACTGCCAGTGCGGGGGGCTGGCGCGTCCGGGCGTGGTCTGGTTTGGCGAGCCACTGCCGGAAGGAATGATGAAAGAGGCGGAGCACGCAGCGAGCGGAGCGCAGGTATTCCTGGTGATCGGGACCTCGGCGAACGTGTATCCGGCGGCGAGCCTGGTTCCGTTCGCCAAGCAGGCCGGGGCGAGGGTGATCGAGATCAACACCGGGGACACGCCGGTCACTTCCATCGTCGATTGCGCCCTGCGCGGGCCGGCGGCGGAACTGTTGCCGAAGCTGCTGTGACTACCGCGCGATCCGCGTGTCCGCCGTCAGCCCGCTCACGACGTCGCGAGCGCGGATGCGCCAGCTGCCAGGGGCGTCGCTCAGGGCGAACGGGATCTCGAATTGCGCCCTGCCGCCGCGCACGGTGATGTTGCCCGTGTAGGGACGCACCAGGCGGCCTTGGGGGTCGAGCACCTCGACACGCACCACCGAGAGATCCACCGGGCGGCCCGTTTCGTCGAGCAGATGGATCTCGAGTGAAGGGTCGATAGTCAGCTTCGCTATGCGCGTGGATCGCTGCAGGAAAAGGGCCGGGCGCCCCGGCCCCGCCTGTACTTGCGGCTTCGAGACGCCGCCGTCGAAGAGATCGTAAACGACGCCAGCGCCGTCCGGCGCGCTCACCGGCGCGCTCTCCTGCGGCAGCACTCCAGTAATTTGCGAGCGCCCGAAATCCCGGATCGTGACCAGAAAGGCGCCGCCGAATTCGTGCCTGATGCCCACTTCACGCGGTGCGGAGCGCACCAGACCCTTATGGCCTTCCGCCCAGAGCGGCGACTTGCGCAGGCGGCAGTGCTCATCCATGAGGCCTGTTTGCTCGTCGCCGTAGACGATGCCGCCGCGGTCCATGAAGCGCTCGATCTCGTGGGCTTCGGCGTCGGAAATGGCGATCGAGTAGGGCAGCACCAGCACACGATACTTGTCCAGGGCGCCCGACTGGATCTGAGGAGTCGCCAGAAAACGGAACTGCACGCCGCCGCGCTCCAATTGGGTCACCCAGCCATTGCGGCGCCGGGTCAGTTCGGCAAACGCCCTCGAGGTTTCGGTGGAATTGCCGAGCCCGGCAGGGATCTTGCCGTCGGTGATCCACGCGCCCCGGAAACTGGCCGGCGAGAAATGAATGGCCACGCCGTCCTCGTGCACCGTCGAGTTCATGAAGACCCGCCCTACCCCCGATTGAATGTGGCCAAACGCATTGGCGAGAGCCGCGCCCTGCGCGCTCAACGTGAGGTCGGGATTGAGAAGGGTGTAGTGCCAGAAAATGGATGCGCCGCGATGGCCGTAGAAGAGCCGCTGCCACTGCTGGTACTCCGCCTGGTTTCCGGTGAGCCCGTAGCCGGTGAAGCCGGTGATGATGAGGTCCGGGCGGAACAGGTGGTGCATCGCGTCCTGGTTGCCGCCGGAGTAAGGCTGCAGGTAATCGATCTGCTGATCGATTTCATACCAGTTGCAGCCGTTGTGCGCGGTGGGCACCTGCGTGCCGGAAATCGATGCCCTTCCGCCGGGATCGATATCGTGAACTACCGTGCTCGCCTTGCGGAACGCCTCCACGAACCGCCGTTCCATGTACGCGCGGTGATCCGCCCAGGGCGCGTAGTTGCCGTGCGCCTGCGCTTCTTCGGCGGTCATCGGCATCACCGTGGACCAGCCGGCGAATCCGGTGCCCCAGGAGGCGTTCAGTTTCTCGAGACTTCCATATTCGCTTCGCAGCCACTCGCGCAACCCTGCGATGGCTTCCGGCGACCAATCCACATCGAACGCGTCGGCGTAGAACGTAACCGAGGATTCATCCGCCAGGTAGTACGCCAGGGGCTTCAAAGCCGCCACCGGGCGCATGGTCTTCTCCAGTTGGGCCCGCAGGCCATCCTCGAACTTGGGCGACTCCAGCGAAACCTCGCGCACCAGATACTTCGTGTCTTTGGTTTTGGCAAACTCCGCCTTTTTCTCCACGTAGGCGTCGCGCCGGTACCAATAGATGCCGAAGGCGGGAAGGTGAGAGCTGACAATCATCTTGAAATTGCGCGCGGCGCTGGCCAGAGTGGTGACACCGACGCGGCGGAACTGCTCATCGAGGGCGTCGATCCACGGCTGGTAACTCCGCGGACCGTACCAGGGCATGATCACTTCGTAGTCGGTCCACTCGCGGCTGGATGCGGCGAACTGCACCGGCGCCTGGCTGACCGCGGTGCCAGATGTCGCGCGCACGAATCCCGAGTGCGTCAGCGGGCGGCCAGCGACGAGGCGCACCGAGCCCGTACCCCCGGCTCGCGCGATCGCCCTGCCGAAGCCGTCTATCAATTCGATCGTTGCGGGTCTTGGGGAGCGCCACTTAACCTCGACCGTTCCGCCTTCTTCAATCACCGCGGGTGAGGCCGCCAGGTCCTCGATACGGTCGGGTTGCGCAACTTCCACCGGCGAGATCTTCCAATCGCCGCCGGCCTGCTGCTCAAGAAAGTAGCGGCCTGGCGGGAGCCCGGTGAATTGCGGCGGGCGTCCCCGGCCGGCGCGCTTCACGGCGGAGAAGCTGTCGCGGAGGCGCCATTCGGCGTCGCGGGCGGTGAAATCGACCGCAACTCGCGGCTCGCGTCCCGCGGCCCAGATCAACGACCGGCAGAGCAGCGAGTAGAAGTACTCCCAGTAGACATCGGTGAAGTGTCCGCGAGCCGCCATCGGCATGTACCAGCTCAGACCCGCGTCGCGGTAGGTGAAGGCCACCACGCGTCCCTTCCCGAATTGCTTCACCGCGATCACCGGGTGGCCCGAGGTGCCTTCAACTAGTACCTGCGCGCCCGGCTCGACGCGGTAGACGAAGTTCGAGAGGTCGGCGAAAGGAAAGGTCTCGATGGGGACGGCGCGGGTGATGTAGTGGTCGCCGGTGCGCCGCCACCCGGCAGGCTCGGTGCTTCCCGGGTCGGTGGGCGCTTCCAACTCGCCCCTCTGCACGTTTACGCCGACGGGGGAGACCGGCGAGAGCTCGGAGGCGAACGGCCGGATCAGCACCAGCCCGCAGCCTTCACGCACGCGCCGGGCCAGCGCTTCGCGCGCCGCCGGCTTGAGGGCTTCCCATCCATGGTGCAAGGGAAGGAGGATCGCGTCGAACTGCTTGGGCCCCGTCAGTTCCTGCTCGAGATACGAGTACACCAGACTGAGATCGCCTCTCTCGGCGCGGGCGCCATAATCCTTCCCGAAGGCCATGGTCCACTTGTTCACGTCCCAATCCTGATCGATGGAGACCGTGGTCAGTTCAAGGGAGAGGCGCTCGGCCAGCTCGACCAACGTCCGGCCTTCGGATACCGTGGGAATTGCCAGCAGGCGGATCGGACCCCCAGGCAGCGGGCGTGCCCATTTGACATGGGGGGTTTCCACCTGCATCGTGTAGGGCTCTTCAAATCGCCTGGCGCTGCCCGTGCGCGCGCCCATGGCGACGTCCTGTGCCGGAACTACGCCGGCCAGGGCTAAAGCGAGGAGAATTCCGTTTCGCATCGAGCGATCCACCCTATTCGACATGAAGCTCGCCGAGATCGTACCAGCCGTCCGGCTGCCGGCCTTCGATCGCGAGCTTGATCGCAGGCAGCTCCGTGCGCGCGTCGAGGATCGCCGCCCGCACGCGGTAGGCGCCCGGCTTCAACCGGTCGTCGACGTACAGCGAGCCGTCGTACACCGAGTCACCCGGCAGCCATTTCCGCAAATCCACCGGCACTCTCATGACGGCGCTTCCGCCCGGTCCGCGCAGCTCCATCGCCAGGGTGTATTCGAAATACACCGGCGCCACGCCCGCGTTGAGCCACCACATGCTGACCGGCATCATGCGACCCGCCTTGACGCTCCGCGGGTATTCCAGTTTGCGCAGCGCAAAGCGGTAGCCCATCTTCTTCTCAAACTCGGTGAAGGCCTTCTTCCATTCCTCCGGAATCGCCGTGGACTTCAGATTCACCGTGGAAACGTGCCAGCGCAGCGCCTGGTCCAAGATGTACTGCAGGTCGTACTTGCCGTTAAACCACGATCCCGGCGTACCGCAGCTTTCCAGCGAAACCGGTCCCCGACGCCAGGCCTCATCCACGTGGCCTTGCGCCACGAATTGGGGGTAACGGTCGAGCATGTGGGCGAAGTTGCGCCCGGGGCGGCCCATGTCGCCCCAGCAGTCGGCGCGCCAGCCTGCTCCCCGGTCCGTGCTGTAGACCAGCGTCTGCAGGACATCGAAGTTCATCAACAGAGGCGTGCGTTTGAACGCGTCGAAGTACTGGTCGGTAAGCAGCTTCTGGACAGGCCAGTCGGGCGGGTAGGGACCCCACCCTTCGCCCCAATAGCCGAACGTCGAGATGTCTACCGTGTCCAGGTACGGGTGCCCGTCATAGCGCCTGCCGGCCTCGGCCACCACCGCGCCCCAGGTGCGGACATAAAACGGGTCGGCGGAATCGGGCGACCAGATCTTCCCGTCCTGGTCAGTGGGCTTGTTCGCCCGCCGCGCCTCGGAATTGCGATACCACTCAGGCAGAGGATTGCCCTGGTCGTAAGGCATCAGACGAAAGGCCAGCTTCTGACCGTGAAGGCGGGCCTCGTCCAGCGCCGTGTCGATGATGTCCCAGCGATACTTTCCGCGCTCCGGCTCCAGTTGCGACCAGAACCAACGGACGTACGCGACGGAGGACTCCGGAAAGTTGACGTTCGCAGCATCCCCGACCGCCCGTTCCGGCCCCACTTCCGACCAGCGCAACCCTGGGTTGATCGCCTGGCGATTGTACCGCTGGAACGTCTGAATCCCCATGCCGGGGTTCACCAGCACGTCGTCGATCAGTCTCGGACGCACGACCACGGTCTGGGCGGCGGCGGCGATGGTCAGGAAGAATACCGGCAGTTTTGTCATTGCAGCCAAACTGTAGCCGACTTCATTCAGCAACGCAATGTAGACTAGTCCCAGAGACCAATATGACCATGGATCGAAGAATTTTCGTGCTCGGCTCGGCGGCATCCGCCTATGCATTTCAATCCGAGAAACCGGTTGGCACCGGAATGATCGGCGTCGGGAATCGGGGATCTTTCCTGCTTCAGGGCGTGCTCCACCAGCCGAATGCAAAAGTGATCGCCCTGTGCGACATAAAACCGGACCGGTTGGACAAGGCGGCGACCGCCGCCGTCCGCGATAACCCAGCGACCTCCGCCGACTGGCGCCGCATCATCGAAAACAAAGACGTGGACGCCGTCTTCATCGCGACGCCGCCCCACCTGCACTCGGAGATGGCCATCGCCGCGCTGAAGGCCGGGAAGAACGTATATTGCGAAAAGCCGATCGGCATCACTCCGGCGCAGGTCCGCGCGCTTCTCGACACCGCCAAGGGATCGCGCAAGGTATTCGTGGCCGGCCAGCAGCTGCGTTCGATGAAGCAGTTTGGCGAGACCGTCGCCAAGATTCATGACGGCGTGATCGGCGAGGTGATCATGGTGAAAGCGCAGCGCCACGCCCCCGCCGACCTCGATCACGACGGCACATCCGGCGACTGGTACTTCGACGTGACGAAATCCGGGGGATACCTAATCGAACAATCCGTGCACAACCTGGATCTCTGCAACTGGGTGATCGGCTCGCATCCTACACGGGCCTGCGGCTTCGGCGCCATCGTGTTCTACAAGAACGACCCGCCGGGGCGCACCATTTTCGATTGCGGCAGCATCACCTTCGACTATCCCGGCGGCTTGAAGATGTCTTTCACGCAGAACGTTTTTCACCCCGCGTCCATGCCCAACGGGGGCCAGTACGTGTACGTTTTCGGCGCCAAGGGCGGCGTGGACCTGATGACCGGGACCATGTATCCGCCCGGCCGCGGCGCCCAACCGGTGGTCTTGTCGCCCAAGCAGCAGGAGGATCAGTTCGCCCACATCGCGGCATTTTTCGATTCGATTACGAAGGGGACGCCGCCGCCCGTAGATGTCAAAATCGGGGCCACGGCGGCCCTCACCGCGATCCTCGGTCATCAGGCGATGACGCAGGAGAAGGTCGTCACGTGGAACGATTTGGGTGTGGAGGTGTAAGGGTCATGAACCGCCGGGAAATTCTTGCGCTGCCGCTGGCCGCCGCGGCGATTTCAGCCCGCGCGCAATCCAGTCCGCGCTTTATTAAAGGCATCTGCTCGATCATCTTCCCCAAGGAGACGCCGCGGGCCGAGTGCTTCGCGCAGGCAAAATCGGCCGGGTTCGATGCCATCGAGCTTGCGATCGGAAACGATCTGCCGCTGGACATCAGCCACGACGACGCGCGGCGCCTGGCGGATGCCGCCGATAAGGCCGGCATCCGAATTGCGACGCTGTGGGTGTCCGAACCTCTCCACGAGAACCCGCTGAACTCTCCCGATGCCGCAGTGCGCGCGCGGGGTGTCGATGCCATCCGGAGGGCGATCGCAATTGCGACGGACCTCAACTGCGGCGCCCTGCTCCTCTACGCGGTGCGATTGGGAAACGGCGCCAAGCTCGAGGTGGGTTCCCAGGACACGTGGGACCGTTACACCGCGGAGCTGGCCAAGGTCGTTCCGGACGCGGCGAAAGCGAGAGTTCTGCTGAATCCCGAGAATGTGTGGAACAAGTTTCTGCTGAGCCCGCTCGAGATGCGTTCGTTCGTCGACCAGTTTCACAGCCCCTGGGTGGGCACGCACTTCGATGCCGGGAACGTCATGCAGTACGGCTACCCGGAAGACTGGATCCTGACCCTGGGCAAGCGCATCAAGCGCATTCACTTCAAGGATTTCAAACTGGCCGGCCGCGGTGAAGCGGCCCACTTCGCCGATCTCCTCGAGGGCGATGTCAATTGGAAGGCAGTGATGGCCGCCCTGGTGGAAACCGGCTACAACGGTTTCATCTCGCCGGAGATCGGGCGCAATCCACGGCAGCCGGACCAATTGAAACAGGTCTCGGCGGCGCTGGATAAAATTCTGGCGATGGCCTGAGGCCGGCGTCAGGCCGGGATGGCGAGCAGGCGCGCGGCGTTTTCGTTGTAGACCTTTCGCAATATCGGCTCGCTCAGTCCCAATCCGTAGATCCGCCAGCGCCCCTGCGGAGGAATCGACGCCGGAGCATAGTCGAAGTATTCGTCCTCGGTTTCAAGGAAGCGGTAGTAGATCTGGTAGAGAGCGTCCCCGAAGGTCTGCTGGGGAGTGCTCGTACCCGCGCTGGCGTCGGTGCCGAAGAGGATGCGGTCCTGATACTTTTCGAAGAACCGGCGCGCCATCCGGGGCTGCCGGCCTAGCTCTCCGATTCGGGCGGCGATATCCACGTGCATATTCGGATGGCTGTCCAGGCACTCCGACACGTAGGGCAGATTCTCCGAGTTCGCCACATGAAGGCAGACGAACTGCGTGCGCGGATGGCGGCGCATCACGTTGCGGCGCGCCTCCTGCAATTCGCGATCGCTCGGGAAATCCTTGCCGTGGAAGGACCAGCTCGGGTGGGCGTGCAGCTCCTCCCACCGCTCGTTGAAGCGGTCGATCGGCAGGAAGAAGGCTTCCGGGTCGGAGGTGTGGATCGCCACCGGCATCTTCAACGATCCGACGGCTTCCCACATGGGGTCGAAGCGTGGATCGTCGATGCGGACCAGGCTTCCGCTGCCGTGCTCACGCAGGAAGAGCCCGAGGTTCTTCAGCACCTTCAATCCCTTTGCGCCGGCGCGGTGAGCTTCCTCGATGCGGTCCGCCTGCAGCTTGGGATAGCCGGCGTCGGAGGCGTTGGCCCAGGACGGCTCGGTGAACACGACAAACCGCCCTGGATGCGCCGTTTGCAGGCGCGCGATGGCCTCGCGCAGGCCGTCGCCGGAGCCTCCCGTGACATCCACCATCGTGCGGATGTTGCGGCGGTCCATCACCGCGAGACAGGTAGCAGGATCGAGGCTGAAGCGGATGGCGCCGTCCGGTCGCGCTCCGGTGATATGGGTGTGGAAGTCGATCACCGGGAAGCGGGCGCGCGGCACCTGCGTTTCGGGCACGTGCAGCATGCTTTTCGGCTCGAACTGCTCCAGTGGCAGGCCGGCGTTTTGCGGGCCCGGCTCCGCGTTCGCTGGAGGACGCGCCTGCTGTCCGGCCGAGCGTTTCTCCGCGGCCGCCATCGCCGCGCCAATTCCCAACCATGTTCTTCGGTTCATCGTGATTCTCTGTCGTACCGATATCACTCCGCCGCGCCCGGGTCAACCGAGCGAGGGAGATCCCACAAATTGCTTGAGCCATTCCATCAGCTCGCCTGCCTTCTGCGGCGTGTCCGCTTCCACCACCAGCCGCAACACGGGCTCCGTCCCGGAGAATCGGAGCAGCGCCCAGTTGTCGTTCTCCAGGTAGAGCTTGATCCCATCCATATGCGAGATCTTCACCACCTTGTAACCGCCGATGTGGCTACAGGGCGCCTCGCGCAGCCTCTTCGGTACGGCGATGCGCATCTCGGGGGTGGCCGGAAAAGTCTCTTCCACGTCGTACAACCGGCCGGTCAGGTCGTACACGGTGGATCGCAACTGCGAGATCTTCCGGCCCGTGCGCGCCAGCATCTCGACGAACAGCGCGCAGGCAAAGATCCCGTCCTTGCCCAGGATGTGCCCGCGAATCGTCAAGCCGCCGGAAGATTCGCCTCCCAGCACCGCCTGGCGCTCCACCATGGTGGAGACGATGTGCTTGAAACCGACCGGAACCTCGTAGCACTCTTCGCCGAGGCGGCTCGCGAGCCGGTCCAGCAGGTGAGTCGTCGCCAGGTTCCGCACCACGCCTCCGCGCTCGCCGCGAATCTCGTGCATGTACCAGTAGAGCAGCAGGAGAACGTCGTTGATGGAAATGTACTCGCCGAGTTCGTCCACGATGGCCACGCGATCCGCGTCGCCGTCCATCGCCAGGCCAAGATCGTAGCCGCCTTCGCGCATGGATGAAGTCAGCAGCCGGAGCGCTTCGGGGTTGGGAGCAGGCGACCGTCCGCCGAACAGCGGGTTGTGGCGTTCGTGGATGAACGTGACGCGGCAGCGAGCTTCGGTCAGAACCGTGCCCAAAGTGAGCTGTCCCACGCCATACATGGGATCCACGATGACCTTGAGGGCTGCGTTGCGAATCGCCTGCAGGTCGATCAGTTTTTCGACCGCATCCACGTAATCGTTGGTGAAATCGCCGCGCTCCACGATGCCGGCTTCTATCGCGATGTCGAGTTCCAGCTTGATCACGTCTTCCGGAGAGAGGGAATTCGTCTCGGCCTCGATCTGCCGTGTCTCATGGTCCAGCAATAGAGATCCATCGCCGCGGAAGACCTTCAACCCGTTCCACTCCGGAGGGTTGTGACTGGCCGTAAACGCCAGGCCGTAGGCGGAGCCGCGGACGGCGGTGGCGTAGGTGATCAGCGGTGTCGGCGCATCCTCGTTCAGCAGCACGGCGAAAACGTCGTTGCCGGCGAACACCTCCGCCGAGGCCTCGGCCGCCTGCCGGGAGAGGAAGCGGCGATCGTAGCCGATGATCACACCGCGCTTCTCGGTGCCCTGGCGGGTGATCTCGTTGGCCAGGGCCTGGCTCAGCCGGCGCACGTTGTGCATGGTGAAGCCCTCGCCGATGATGGCCCGCCAGCCGCCGGTACCGAAGGTCACCAGGTTCTGCTCTTCCTGCCGCCGCGGGCGGAACATGCGTTTTTGCAGAATGAATTCGGCCTGTGCCATGTCTTGGGCGGAGTTGATGCCCTGGACTTCATCCTGGTCGTAGAGGCGGTAGCTCTCCACGCGGTGGCCGGCACGGATGAGTTGGTGCACGCAGTCCGTGAGCCGGTATTCCCCGTCGCCCTCAGACGGAGACAGGCGTTCCAGTGCGGGAATGATGACGGACGTATCCACCACGTAAGCGCCGACGTTCAGCTCGTTGATCTTGCGAACCTTTGGCGAGGCGTCCGTATCCTCGATGATGTCCACGATCTGGCCGGCGGCGTCGCGAATAATCCGCCCGTACGGCAACGGGCGATCGGGCACGGCGGTCAGCAGAGTGAGCTGAGCGCTTTTGAGGTGATGCCGGTTGAGCAGCCCGCGAATCGAGCCGGGCCGGAACAGCGGAGTGTCGCCGTACAGGATCAGCAGACTCCCGTTGGCATCCGGAAGGGCGTGCGCCGCCTGCAATACGGCGTGCCCGGTGCCAAGCGGCTCTAGCTGGTCCACGTAACGATACGCCGGGCCCATGTGGGCACACACCTCTTCCCGCCGGTATCCAACCACAATGTAGACGCTCTCCGGCGGCACGACTTCAAGGGCATTCTGAAGCACGCACTCGAGTACGCAGCGATCTCCCAGGCGGGATAGCATCATCGAGCGGCCATCCGCACCGATCGCGTCCTTGCCGGCGGCAAGGATTACGGCGCGTAGCGGAAGTTTACTCTGGCTTGTCATTGGAAACCGATCTACGGAGCGAGTTTCAGGATGCCGAACGATTCCGGCGCGTGAAACGTGGCTTTCCCGGTCGGGCGCCAAGCGATCGCTTTGTGTGCTCCCGGCGGACCTTGCGATCGATAGAGATTCACGCGCAGTTCGTTGCCTGCGGCAGGCGGTCGTGAATCAATCGCGGAGTACGGAATGCGCATGAAGCAGTACCAGACGCGGGACGCGGCATCGATTCGTGCCGCGCTCTGGAAGCCCGAATTCCAGGTCCAGCCATCCTCGTGATGCGGTTGATCCAGGTCGATATCCAGATCGACCCACTCGCCCTGCGGCGAGACCTCAAATTCCTTGTACCGCCTGATATTTTGGAAATCGGAGCCCACGAACACTTCTGCCACGTCCCACTTCCAAAGCTGGTTGGTTTCCTTGACCGTTTCCGGCGCCGGCTTCAGATGAAGTTGCTCGTACGGGCAGGTGAACAGGAAGTACAGGCTGCTTCCGGTCCAGCGCGATCGGACTTCGGTCCGATGACCGGGCACTTCGCGCCCATAGCTGTCCGAGGCGGCGACGACAGCGGGTGCGCCGCGCCAGAATGGCGAATTCGGATCCGTATCGGCACTGACGTCGCGTTCCGCGCGACTGCTGGTCAGGATTCCCGGCCCGTCGGCGGCATACGCCAAAAGCAAAGAAAAAGCAACAAATGCTAGCGTCAGCAGCCTCATAGGAAAAGAATACTACAAGTAAAAGAAAACGGAACGAGATCTGGGCGATTAGACTCCCTTTCTCCACCCCGCTGCATTGTGGGGCTGCAACTCGAATGCGAAGGAGCCGTCTCGCTCGAGGGGCTGGTCGCAGGCCCACTGAACCGGGCGCCGCACGCCCCGGACTTCGATCTGGGCGCGCAGTTGAAAGCGTTGCGGCGCGATCTCACCGGGCACCATAAAGCTCGCCTGACGAATCCGGCCTCCGTAGGGATGGCCGGCGTCCAGGCCGCCGGTCATGCGGAACTTGCCGTCCGCGCTTTCGAGCGACAGGCGGAGCACTCCGGGCACGCCCGCGACGCCGTCGTTGGTGATGCAAGCGATCACCTCGCTGGCGCTGTCGCGCTTGCGCTGCCAGATCCACGAGGGGCGGACACGGTAGCCCATGCGCTGCTGCAATGCC
>Ga0335080_10001615_pt1 | contig 22161 bp, 19 predicted proteins | sample Lox_Sample_34_FD_206720 | JGI IMG/M metagenome (GOLD analysis project Ga0335080, IMG submission 206720) | Soil microbial communities from Loxahatchee National Wildlife Refuge, Florida, United States - Lox_Sample_3.4 | ecosystem: Environmental > Terrestrial > Soil > Wetlands | place: USA...
ACCTTTAAGCGGACCGAATTTGAGATCCATCGCAGTCGCATCAATTTTCTGAATACTCCCATCCGGTGTTTCGACTCGCTCAAACTGAAATCCCACAAAGCCTGATGGCGTGATATGGGAAAGTTTGCCAAATACTCTTGTGCCCGCCGGAAGCACAATCTCACCGTCATGCTCGTAGCTGTATTCGATCACGGCGATTACCGGTGCTGGCACTGCTGAACTGACCGGGGCTTCGAGACGAGCGACCATCCTCGTACCGGCTGGGAGAAGCTGAGCCAATCCGCTCGGTTCATCGTGAAGAACTGAGACAGTCGGCTTTGCATCCTGGGCAGCGCGTACGAATACCAGCGATGGCTTCTTCAATTCGGCATCTGACTCGGACGACGGCAACCGGGGAGGATTGGGTATGTTGGCGGCCTGCGCACTCGCGTGATCGGCGAAATCAATTTGCCGTAGCGCATATTTGTCAGGAGTCGCCGGCTTGCCGGCTGCAGGCTTTGCCGATACAGCCCTAGTTGCTATCGGATACTGATCAGATTCCTCGTAGTGAGGAGAAGTCCGGCCTACTTCTTCAGGCGTCACTTGGGAGGAAGCACCTGTCGGACTTTGGCGGAGATCTGCGCTGAGAATCGGCGTTGCAGCCTTTGAAGGCTCATTCTGGCCCTGCCCGGGCGTGGCTTTGCGGCCCAGATTAGGCGCTCCGCGAGCCTTCCCGGAGAGCACGGTCCCACCCTTTGGACTCGAGAATAATCCGAAAAACACGAGCAATAAGGCGACGCTGACGCCGACAAGCAGGAAGAGAGACTTGCTTTTGTCTCGGCTCAGCTCGCGGCGGCTTACGGCAGGCTTTTGGTTCTGGCGGATCTTGTCCAGGAGCGAACGAAGATTCTTAAATCCGCCAGAACCGGTTATCTCCTCAGGATCCGCAACGCTACCAACGGGAGAGTTGTCCATGTCCGAGCCGAGCGCCTGGGTTTTCTCAGTTCTTGCCGTCTGTGATTCCATGATCTTCCTCCTGGCGTAGCGAGTTCACTCCGAAGCCGATAGGCGCGAGCGCCGGGCGATCCACTGCACCCGAATCCGCCATCTGCAGAAAGAGTTGCTCGTTCGACTGCTTATAGGGCGGGCGTTCAAAGACCACGACTCCGTCCGCACGGCTACCAGTCCCTAGACGTCGATGACTCAGGCGGAAATCGATAATGGCCAGTTGTTCTGCCGCGGCCCAACGCTCATGCTTAACAATCCGGCCGGATTTAATCTTTCCGCCGAGTTGTACCTGTGGCGGCATGAGCAAAATCGCGTGTCTGCTGGTATTCACCACCGAGAACAGCACGATCACTTGCTGGCCGCCATCAATTACTTCGCTGACGCCGACGCGCAGACGGTCCCCCTTGATTGTTTCTGTTTCAATTCGTTCTCCGTACATCGTTGGTAGAGGTGCACTCTCCTGGCGTTCGAGCAGGGTATCCAATGATGGCGGCGTCGCTGCTGGAGACAGCGCTTGGGCGTGCACAACCGCTGTGGTTGTACGAAGCGTACTTGGAAGGACGGCTCCGCTCGGTGAATGCGCCCTGTTCGCTCCGCCAATTGCCATGTCTGCGTGCATAGGGTCGTTGATCGCCTTGGTCTGACCTACCAAAGGAAAAGGCACAATTCCAGGCTCTATCAGAAAACTCGTGGCAGGTTTGTACTGGAGAAGAAAATCTATCTTTTCTGGACCGGTTGCGGAGCGGCTGATCAGAAGTAGGCTGAACTGCCGTCCGTGAATGCTCGATATGAGCAAGTTGGTCTCCGCCGCCTTCTCCGTGAGAGCTTTCACAAGAACAAGTTGTGGTTCGCGTTCTGAATGCTCGACCAGAAACAGCGCAGGGTCGCCGACCGCGACAGAATTCACCGGTTCGGGTAGGCGGATCGCCGTTACGAAATGTGCGGCGACCTCCACCACCGTGACCTTGTAATCCGTCGAATCCTTCACTCGAACTTGCGGAATGACAGCCGGAACCTGGGCGTGCGCTTCCAAGGTTGCCGGCAACAGGCAACAAACCAGGATCGACTTAAAGACATTCATGGTTCACCTCGCGATTCATCCGCCTTGGCTATCAATTCGACAGCGATGTGTCGCCGGCATCTGGCACGAAATCTTCTGGCCACGCGGCTGACATACCCGTGCACCTCGATGGAAGAATAATCAAGTTGCCGACGAAGAATCGGCCTCTCACCTACGTAGTAGGCGGCTATCGCCAATCGGAAGTCGCCTCTGAACAGGTGGATCAACCACGCCAGATAAGCCACGCCGCCCCTTATGTTCTCGTCAAGGCGATAGCGATTTCGAACCCCGAACCGTGCTGCCGTTTCGGGCATAAGTTGCATCAGACCCACGGCGCCCTTTCTTGACACGGCATACGGATTCCAGGCGGATTCTTCATCGATAATCGCCTCTACGAGCTCTATCGGAACTCGATGCACCGTCGCGTAATACACGGCCCATCGAGCAGAGAGAGGGCGAAGATCGCCGGACGTCGAGACTTGCCCTCGCGCGAACTGTATCGTCAGCAGTAGGCAGCAGGCATAGCCAATCCGTTTCATGCCACTCCCTCGGTCAGTACGGGTCTTTCACTGCGAGGCAAGATTTTGCCGGGGCCGTCGCTTGCGACAAGTTCATCTCGATATCGCTTTGAATCGGCGACTAGCCCTTCAAACCCTGCGCGCAGCATCAACCGCTTGCGATCCCCGTCTGTCTTTGCTAACAACGGCAACAGCAAGTCGCGTTGTTCATGTGAGATTTCTTCCGACCCAAGGATTTCGAGAGCCTGGGCTAAGTCCAACATCTCCGCAATCGAGGGAGGCTTCTCCATGTTCCAACCTCGCAGAGCGTGCGCGAGTCCGGCCAACTGGCCACGTAGACGTGGACTTTCACTGCGGCTCCGGGTGGTCAAGATCTCTGTTTCGCGCTCCACCGTGGGGTAGTCAAATCGCAGATAGAAACATCTCCGCCGTAAGGGATCTCCAAGTCGTCGTTCTTCGTTGGAGCTAAGAACAACGAAGGGTACCGTTGTGGCAGTGATTGTCCCAAGTTTCGGTACCGTGATTTGCCAGGCGCTCAGTACTTCAAGTAGTAAAGCTTCGAACCCCTGGTCAACTTTGTCGATTTCATCAATGAGCAGAACGCAAGGACGCTCTGGGCAACGCAAAGCACGGAGGAGAGGACCTTCTACGAAGAAGTCGAGGGTATGTAGCCGCTGTCGAATTCCATTCCAATCCTTTGTCAGATTCTCGCCTTGCGTTTCAAGGAACAGCTTCTGTAAGGCTTCGTCGAATTTCCCAATGGCCTTGTCTTCGGTGATGCCGGCGTAGCACTGCAGACGCTCCACAGGCGCACTCGCGGCCTCCGCCACGGCATAGGCAAGCTCTGTTTTGCCGCATCCGGGCGGCCCTTCAATCAGGAGGGGCTTCCGCATCTGCGAGGCGAGATACACAACGGATAGCGTCACCGGATCGACAATGTATCGAGCGGCGCGCAGTTTGCTTGCCAGTTCGGCGACAGACGCGAACACAACAGTTGTCCTTTCCGCGTGAACACTACACCGGAACTAGTCAGTTCGCATTCGTGGAAAAGTGTCAGGACACTATCCAGTGGCATTCTTGAGGTGAGAGAGTGACTACGCTAAGACGTAGGCACGCCGGAGAAGTGGTCGGCAAGCAAGTCTGGCACACGGGAGGTTTTGAGTTTTACCGATTGCACTCTCACTGACTCCCGCCGATGTCGTGGGATTGAAGTTTGCGGCCAGCAAGAAATACAGATCTTTTGCTAACCGATTGCACCTTCACTGACGGTCAAGAGAATGGACAAGCACGAGCGATCTTGCTTGAGTCGAATGCGCACTCCCGGAGACGACCTTGCGCGGGATGCTAACGCTCCTAAATGAACCGATCGAAGTTTTGCTGTCGCACTGTCGTTGTTTACCGATGGATTTCGCCGGGAGTTCGATTCCGCCGTTGACGCGACCAATACCCCATCTGGCAGTCAGACACAGCGCTATCGGTGAAATATCGCCAGGGTCGCGCGTGGCCACAAAGAACGCCTTGCGTGATCCACCCAACATAAGTCTCACAAGTTGTAGGAATTCCCGCGATGTCGGCTAGTTCGAAGCTGTGCCGGTGCAGATGGGTCGAATGCAGACCGTCACTCTCATTGAGCATTTTGACGGGTTTTCGTTTTGGGTCTAAACCTGCCTCATGCGAAGATCGCGCAAACCTGTGCCCGATCAATAGGATTTAGATTTGGAGCAAAAGTATGTCCAGCCAACCTTCTACTGACGCAATTCCAGAGTCTTCCCGAGACGTATCAGACGCGGTTGTCGTTCCAAACCCACCTCGTCCACATCGACAAACGACTCATCATGACGATTCCCGTCCCACCAGTACAATTCGACCTTTTGGCCACAGCGTCAGGGCAGATGCAGAGTCGGATCTCGAACTGTTTGTCGACGCACGGACCGCAGGAAAGTTCTTGAGCCTTCACCCTGCGACGGTACAGAGGCTTGCCCGACAGGGCGCTCTTCCCGCCCACCCGGTGAATGGGGGAGCGAGAAGGCAATGGCGATTCCTTCTCTCTGAACTTCAGGACTGGCTCCGGGCCAGGACGAGTGTCCCCAAATCTGCTTGATGGGTGCGTCTTGCAATCCTTAACTTCAGCCGCTCGACCTTTGGGGTATAGTTTGGGAACCGAAGGGTTCCGCGCCAAGAAGCGAAAGGAGGTCGTTTTGGCAACGGCGCGGTATCAAAAAGGCTGTATTAGCCAATCTTGCAACGGGAGCGGAACGGAAGTTTGGATCTTTCGTTGGTATGAAGTGCTTCCTGATGGGAAACGCATCCGCAGGAAGCGCCAGATTGGAACCTTGGAAGAGTACAAGACGAAAGCGGCCGCGGAGAAGGCAGTGCTCGGCTTGCAACTCTCCATCAACACCCACAAACCGGAATTCAGATCAGTCACGATGGGGCAACTTATCCAGCATTTTCGGGAAAAGGAACTGGTGGATAGGGGCGAAGAAGGCCGCGCTTGGTCCACTCGGGACCGTTATGAATCTTACTTGAGCCATTGGATCGAGCCGCGGTGGCGCCAGGCCAATCTTCATGACATCAAGACACCGATGGTTGAGGAATGGTTGAGCAAGCTTAACCGGCAAGCGAGAAAAAGAGGTCGAATTGGGCTTCCTCAAATGACCGGAGCTGCAAAGGCACCGCTGGCGCGCGCCACCAAGGCGAAAATCCGCAATCTGATGAGCGTGTTGTTTAATCACGCCATCCGATGGGACTTCGCCGCGCATAACCCGATCTCCGGCCCCAACCGGGGGTCTGGCGTCCGCCAGAGTTCGAAGCGAATGAGGGCGCCCGATGTTCTTGATGTTGTTGAACTTCAGGCAATCATCGCCAAGCTCCAATTGCGGGAACGGGTGATGCTGTTTCTGGACATGGCCACGGGCCTTCGCCGAGGTGAGTTGTGCGGGATCAAGTGGAAGGACATTGATTTCGAGAACCTCCTCATTGATGTCCGCAGGTCAGTGGTCGATCAGGTTGTCGGCCGCTGCAAGACGGAAGCGTCCGAGAAGCCTGTGCCGCTTGACGAGTACATGGCGAGCGACCTGCTCGAGTGGTTCAGGTACACGCAGTATCGCGACCCGGAGGATTGGGTCTTCGCTTCGAACAGCAACCGGGCCGGCAGGAAACGCGGTAAGCAGCCCTTGTGGCTGTCAACCGTGATGCGTTATCACATCCAGCCGGTCGTCAGAGAGCTTGGGATTAAGAAGCGGGTCTCGTGGCATACATTCCGGCACACGTATTCCACTTTGCTTAAGGCGAATGGGGAAGACGTGAAGGTCGTGCAGGAATTGTTACGCCACGGCTCGTCGCGAATCACGCTTGACGTTTACACGCAGGCGCAGATGCCTGCAAAACGGGCAGCGCAACAGAGAATCGTTGCGATGGTGAGGCAGGATGCAGGAGTTCTTCCCAGAGGAAAATCAACACAGGCGTTGGGTACCCAGTAGGTACCCGGAAAATCCGGCTACGCGGCCGCCAAATGATTGAAAAGATTTGGCGTCCCCGACGGGATTTGAACCCGTGTTACCGCCGTGAAAGGGCCGCAGTGTACGGTAAGTTGCTGAAACTACGCGACACGGATGGCTTCCGAAAGCAGTTTCAGTAAGGTATAGAAACGTTTCGTGGATCATGAATGGATCAAGATTCAGTCTGATCTGGAAATCAATGTGCCTCTGCCGTGACAGAGAATCTGGCCGATGTAACTAATTGAAATCAAACGGTGTCGGCGGACATCGCTTGATACTGTAAGGCACCGTACGACATTTCTTATCGTCCCCTTAACGTCCCCGGATTCTCGGGGCCTCAGCTGAGACCATGCAAGCCGGACTCGAAAGCTTCTAAACTCCCGACCCATCTAAAACTCCATTGCCGATTCTGGATTGTTTTCGAGTGGCCGACAACTCCCAGAGGCACCGAAGTGCTTCTCTTATTTTCCTTTATCACCAAGGTAAACACGTCGCAATCGATCACTGCAAGAGAATTGCGCATCGAGTGCGGGTTCCACTCGAAGCGGAAGGCAAGTAGGACACGTCGGTATCAAGCAATTGACTCGGCGTAGTTGACCGGCGTTAGAATCTCGAGAGTGTTCTGTGGGGAATCGGGGCTGGCGGTCAACGCCACCGGCCGGCGTAGCTCCTGCGCCTCAATGAAACGAAACTGAAAATCAAGTCCATACGGGCAATTTAGCTCGCAACCTTTATGACTCGAAATGGGCTCATCGCGACTTGCTTTGTCTGCCTCATCATCGGAGGAGCTGGCCGCGCTCACGGGCTGGACCCCAACAAACGTCTCACACAATACCGCCACAGCATGTGGCGAATTCAAGACGGATTTTTTTCAGGCTCTTTAGATTGGGTATCGCAAACGGCTGACGGCTACCTGTGGGTCGGAACATGGAATGGTATTCTCCGCTTTGATGGCGTTCGCTTTGTCCCCTGGTTGCCGCCCGCATCCGCTTCGAAGGACAACTATCTTTTTGTGCCCGCGAAGAGTGGAGGATTTTGGATCAACGATGATCGTGGCCTCAACCACGTACAAGGCGATCGCATTGTTTCGCACATCGACTTAGAAGCCTCTCCTGGTCGCATGATAGAGGAAGGAGATGGATCACTCTGGGTGACCACCTGGTATCGTCCAGGCTCTCCCGGATCGCTTTGCCATGCCACGGACCGAGAGGTGCGGTGCTTTGGCAAGGCCGATGGGAATCCGATTCAAACCGCACTTCCTATCCTTTCTGATGGAACCGGAGGATTTTGGATTGGGAGCGACACGACGTTGCTCCACTGGAAGGCGGGAGCATCCGAAGCCTACGAACTCCCGGCTTTGAGGTCAAACTTAGGACAAGGCGGTATTGAGACTCTTGTCCGGAACTCTGATGGCTCGCTTTGGGTCGGGATTGGGGTAGCGGGACGCGGTCTGGGACTCGAGCGATTTCGCGACGGCATTTTCAAACCATTGTCTGCGCCGAATTTTGATGATACCGAAATCTCAGTAGTCGCACTTCTTCTGGACCGAGACGGAAATTTATGGGTGGGAACTGCGAACAAGGGTCTTTACCGTATCCACAATAATACGATTGATCATTTTGGTTTGGCCGACGGGCTATCAAGCAACTCGGTAACAAATTTGTACGAAGACCAGGAAGGAATTATCTGGGCCGCCACGTCGAACGGGCTCGATAGCTTCCAGGAACCGCGGGTCACGACCTACTCTGCGACGGAAGGGCTCGGAGCGGATCTGCCAGTCTCCGTGATCGTGTCGCACGATGGCACAGTATGGGTGTCGAACAACGGATCGCTAGATTCTATTCGCAACGAAACAGTTGTTTCCATACGAAAGAAAGATGGATTGCCTGGTAATCAGGTTACGTCCTTATTGGAGGATCGTGAGGGGCATCTCTGGGTTGGGGTGGACGATGGACTCTACATTTACGAGAACCACCATTTTCGTCCGATCCCCGGTCCTAATCATAGCCCTCTGGGGATGGTCGTCGGCATGACGGAAGATGTTGACGGCAACATCTGGGCTGAATGCGCTTCGAATCCGAGAAGGCTTATTCGCATTCGAGATTTCAAAGTACAAGAGGAGCTTTCGGATTCGCAGGTACCTGCCGGCCATAGCTTGGCGGCCGATCCAAGTGGAGGAATCTGGCTGGGGACGGTGGACGGCAAGCTCGTGAATTTCCGGAAAGACGCAACCGACATCTTTCCAATGAATCTCAAGGGTGACCCCGCCGTGCGCCAAATCGAAGTGCAGCAGGATGGCACGGTCATCGCGGCTGCAATCGAAGATGGGCTGATCAGCTTGCGCGCCGGCATGGTTCAGCTGCTGACCAAAGAAAACGGCCTACCGTGCGATGGTGTCTTTGGATTCACTAGAGACGACCGCCAGAATTGGTGGCTGAGCACTCCATGTGGATACGTGGAACTAGCCGATGCGGAGATCCAGAAGTGGCGGAATAATCCTAAATCTGTGCTGCAATTGCGAACTCTTGATACCCTGGACGGCGCTCGAACCGGAAAAGCTCCGTTCAACCCGGCGGCGAAGGCTCCTGACGGTCGCTTGTGGTTTGTCGGCGCCCTCGTCGTTCAAACCATTAATCCGGCGCGTGTGGCGAAAGAGTCGAGCGTAAGGCCCGTATACGTCGAGTCGGTAACTGCCGACCGCAAACTATATCCGGCTGAAAATAGTCTGAGGCTGCCAGCGCTGGCCCACGATATTCAAATTGACTACACGTCTCCCACTCTTGCTGTCTCGAAGAAGGTGAAATTTCGCTACCGTTTGGACGGCAGTGATCGTACTTGGCAAGACGCGGGCACAAGACGCCAGGCCTTCTATACCAATCTCCGTCCAGGCCAATACCGATTCACTGTCGCCGCTTCCAACGAGGACGGCGTATGGAACACACCGGGTGCGGCACTACAGTTCAGCGTTGCCCCTGCCTGGTTTCAGACAATCTGGTTTCGCACTTCATGTGTGCTCGCATTCTTCCTGTTGTTGTGGTGTTTGTATCAAATGCGCCTCCGTCAGGTGCGGCACCAGTTCGACGTGAGCGTGGAAGCACGAGTAAGCGAGCGTACGCGAATCGCGCGCGAACTGCATGACACTTTGTTACAAAGTTTTCAAGGATTGATGCTCCGCTTTCAAACTGTTGAGGAGATGCTTCCGGCGCGCCCCACCGATGCGAAAGCGGCGCTCGAAGGCGCTCTCCTTCGGGCCGATCAAGCAATCAGCGAAGGTCGAGATGCTATAACGGACATACGTTCCTCCACATTGGCAAGTCATGACCTGGCAAAATCGATGACCGACCTGATGACTGGCTTGAATAAAGAGTTCGCGGAAGGCAACGGTTCTTCGCCAACCTTTCGTGTGCTTGTAGAAGGTGGTCCACGCGCCGTGCGTCCTATTCTCCAAGACGAGATATACCGTATTGCGCGGGAGTGCTTGCGAAATGCCTTTCGTCACGCACTGGCACGTAATATCGAGACGGAGATCACCTATAGCGACTCGCTTCGTCTACGCTTCCGCGACGACGGCAAGGGCATTGACCCAAGCGTCGTTGAACGCGGCGGGCGCTCGGGGCACTGGGGCTTGCCTGGAATCCGCGAGCGAGCCACCCAGATAGGAGCGCAGTTGCAGGTGTGGAGCGAACTTGGAGCTGGCACGGAAGTAGAGTTGAATATTCCAGGGTCCATCGCTTACGAGGGATCCCCAACACGCACAGGTTTCCAACTTTTCCGCAAAAGAAACGGAACAACATAGTGAGCACCGATCCTAGCTTGATCCGGGTTCTCGCCGTTGACGACCATCCGATGCTGCGAGAAGGCATCGCGTCTCTGCTTGGCAGTCAGTCAGATATGAAGCTGGTCGCTGAAGCTTCTACTGGGCGGGAGGCCCTTGAACAGTTTCGAAAGCACCGACCGGACCTCACATTGATGGACTTGCAGATGCCAGACATGGACGGTATCGAGGCAATGGCCGCCATTTGCAGCGAATTTCCGCAAGCTCGTTTCATCGTGTTAACAACCTACAGGGGAGACGTCCAGGTTTTGCGCGCTCTGAAAGCCGGTGCACGAGCTTATTTGTTAAAGAGTCTTCTCCGGAAAGAACTCCTCGATACGATCCGCGCCGTACATGCCGGCCAAAAGCGCATCCCTTCTGAGGTCGCAGCCGAACTTGCAGAACACGCAGTCGAGGACGCTCTGACTTCACGAGAAATCGACGTATTGCGCATGATTGCTGGCGGCAATGCAAACAAGCTGATCGCCGATCGACTTTCGATTACTGAGGACACGGTCAAGGGACACGTGAAGAATATCCTTTCCAAACTTGGCGCAAGCGATCGAACGCACGCCGTCACGATCGCGCTGAAGCGCGGAATCATCGACTTATAACCCCCCGAAAGAGTGGCCGCCCCCTCCCCGGATTTGGGGTGTCGAATTGTCCTTGATCCGTTCTACCCTTTTGAGTTTCACATGAAGGGTTCTCGTGCAACGCCTCTATTCGATGTTTCCTAATGGCTGGCCCGGAAGAGGACTTCTCCTGCTACGGCTGGTTGTCGGATGTCTTTTGATTCACGACGGCATCGTTGCATTAATGGGACCGCCAGAACGCGAATCAATTGCGCTGCAAATAATCGCAGCTATTGCAGCAATATTCCTTCTCATCGGTCTGTGGACGCCACTCGCCTGCACGCTTGTAACGTTGACTGAGCTCGGCATCGTCCTTAGAGGCACTGATCAACTGCGGAGCGTCATCTTGCTTGCAGCGATAGCTATCGCCATCACAATTCTAGGACCCGGTGCTCAGTCGATCGATGCCATCCTTTTTGGTCGCAAGCGGCTCGATCTCTGAGTTCGCTCAAGGTGTCTCCTACCCCCTCTAAAGTAGTTCCTGAATTCACCTCCATCGAATTGACTGACAGCAACCCGATCTGGGTTTGTCTGCGCGCAATCGTTCGTTCCAATATCGCACCATCGAAACGCACTCTAAGCGAATCGACAACAAGATGACCGAGGGGAACGGACTATAAGGCACATCATTGGGCGTTCGGAAACGCGATAGCCCTCCCCAGTCTTGTTTTCGTTGCCGGAAGATGCGTGGACACAAAGGAGGAACAAAATGAAGCATGACGGAAGTGTGATCAGCACTCCTGGGAGTCGGCGCAGCTTTCTAAAAACAGGATTGGTGGGCGCCGGCGCAGTAGCCATGGGAACGGGCTTGCTCGGCCGCGTCACTAAGGCGGCTGCGCAGCGGACAGGCTCGAGCAGTAGCCTCACTGCGGGTGATATTGCCATCCTGCAGTTCCTGGCTGCTGGGGAAGCTCTCGAGGCTGACTTTTACACGCAATATAACGAACTGGGCGGCATCCGAGACAGTGAAGAGTCGGGAGGAAGTGGTAATCGAACCTATACCGAGAAACTGAGGAGAATTGATCACAATTTCCCTCAATACCTTCACGACATAACGGACGACGAGAAGAGCCATCAGAATTTCCTGAATGCATATCTTGTTTCGAATGGTGCCGACCCCGTGGACATGGAACCGTTCCGCACGCTGCAGGGCAGCACGGCGACAGGATCCAGCGGAACACTACGGCTTACCAACCTGATGCAGTTGACGATCAATACCAGTTGGTGGACACGCTACCGCAGTAGCGCAAACAATCCCGACGTGAATCCCATTACGTTTGAGCAGGCGGTTCCCGATCTGAGTAATGGGCAGTTCACGGCCATTCCGAGAACAGATGACGACCTATTTCCGGACAAACACATTCAGGCCATCGCTAATACTGCGGCATTCCATATCCCGACCGTGGAACAAGGCGGCGGCAGTTTGCGCCTGGCGTTAGCGCAAAGGGTGACAAGCGTAGAAGTGCTGCGCTTGCTCATCAGCATGGGACCGATTGAGCTCATGCATTTTCAAACCTGGTCAAAACTGGATGGTCATGTGCCGCCGCTGACCGACCCGACGAATGGGTTGACATTTCCAGACCTCAACGATGGCCGCGATCCCAACACCGGCAAGAGAGGCCCCGGTATTCGCGAAATGTTCCAGACGAACCTGATCCTGCCGGAACCTTGCCCCTTTATCGACCCCAGCCTGCCGCTGTGCTCAGTAGTCCGACCAACGAATACGACAGGAGTGGCCACGGGAGCGCTCAAGTTTCTGACTGCCATGGGATTGTTCATCGGCCAGTCCGATGGGTTCTTTACGTTCATGACCAATCTGGCCACGGCGGCAGACGCCGCACAGCGCGAAGTCTAGCGACTTCGCGATTGTTGGGAGTTCCGGCAAACACCAATCGCAACTCCCAACGTCTTCAGTCGTTCACGGCATGACCTAAGTCATGGAGTCGGGCCCAGCGGTTCAAAAACTAAATGAGGAGCGAAATATGAAGCACAAGAACATTCTGATCACTGCAGGCATTGCGGCATCAATCACAATCGCCTCCGCAATTGTTCTTTGCGCCAGCCAGGACAAGTACGCGCTGAAAGTGCCAAATGGGCTCGGGTTTTCCGACTTCAAGGGGTACGAAAGCTGGCAGTTAATCGCCGTCAGCCTTAGCGGAGACAAGTTGGTGGGCGTCCTGGGAGATCCTGCAACCGTCGCCGCTTTTAAGGCTGGCATACCCGATAACGGCAAGCCCTTCCCGGATGGCGCCCGCATGGCGAAGATCCATTGGAATTCGAAAAAGAGCGACTGGGAACCCGGCCAGCCGATTCTGCCGGATACCCAGCACGACATGGATTTCATGCTGAAAGATAGCAAGCGGTTCGCAGACAGCGGCGGATGGGGTTACGCCGCGTTCGAGTTCGATACCGCATCGAATACGTTCAGGCCTGCCGACTTGAGCGACAAGCCGCCGCAAGCACACGACGCCAAGTGTGGGTACGCATGCCACACGAAGGTCGAGAAGGCGGACTACGTCTTCACACGATATGCGCCGAGATGATCGGTGACGACGGCCAGGCCACGACCTGCTTTCTAGGAGTATCTGGAACTTGGCGTCGCGGCCTGGCTCGGCGGTTTCTCGGGAATTCAATCGGAAAGACAGAACTAAAAGGAGCGCGTCATGTTTGAAGGACTGTTTCAACCCACGCATCTGTTGGTCATTCTTGGTATCGCTCTGCTTGTCTTCGGCCCCAAGAAACTGCCGGAACTAGGTAAAGGGATCGGCGACGGTATTCGCGGGTTTAGATCCGCGATCAAAGCGGAAGAAGACAAGCCCGCAACAGCGACGCCGGCTGTCCGTGATGAAACCACAAGCAAAAATCAGGTTGTGGGTTAGGAACGCGAACGCAGCTGCGAAAGAAGGAACAAATGGCTTTCAGGATGAAGTTCTTGTATTTAACGCTGGTTCCACTCGTCGCTGTCGCCGTGTGGCCGCAGGATCATTCGATGAGCCACATGGCTAGCCAAGATACAAACTGGGCTGCCTTGATGAAGAGCATGGAAACGATGCACGCAGCTATGGCTGCCGCAGAACCATCCGGCAACAAAGATGCGGACTTCGCAAACCTCATGCTGCCGCATCACCAGGCTGCCGTCGACATGGCGAAAACGGAACTTCTCTTCGGCGACGACCCACAAATGCGCCGGCTTGCGCAGGAAATTATTACGGACCAGGAATCCGAAATTCAGTTGATGCAACTCTGGGTTACCCGGCATGCGCTTCACAAGAACGATCCGACTCTACTACAGGACGCCGGCGCAAGAGAGGACAAATAGCCATGCGAATTTATCGAGATGCAGCCAGCCGGATTTTGTATTTCGTCGTGACTCTAACTGTCGTCGAGTTCGCAGTCGCGCAACAGGCTCCATGGGGACGCCCCAATATTCCGGTCTCATCCCATGATCGCGTCTACGCCGCGGATCAGACGTCGAATACCGTTTCGGTGATCGATCCTTCCAGCAACAAGTTGCTAGGAGTGATCCGTTTGGGCAATCCCGTGCCTGGCGCGTTGTCCCCGCTCTATAAAGGACAGCTTCTTGTTCACGGCCTTGGTTACTCGCCGGACTCCAAAACTCTGGCGGTGGTATCGATCGCTTCAAATGCTGTGACACTCATCGACACAGCAACGAACAAAGTGAAAGGAACTGTTTACGTCGGCCGGTCGCCTCACGAGGCGTTCTTTACTGCCGATGGGCAGGAACTATGGGTGACGGTTCGCGGAGAAGATTACATTTCTGTGATCGATCCAACTCAGATGAAGGAAATTCGCCGGATCGAATTGGCTAACGGCCCCGGCATGACCATGTTCGGACCTGACGGCAAATATGCCTTTGTATGCTCAAGCTTTACTCCCGAACTTACTGTGGTCGAGACCGCTTCTCATCAGATCGTCAAGCGGATTCCGCAGGCCAGTCCCTTTTGTCCTGACATCGCTGTCAGCCCGGAAAATGATGAAGTCTGGATTACTTTGAAGGACGTCGGCAAAGTGCAAGTATTCAGCGCCAAACCGCCCTTCGACCAGCTGTCGCTCATTGACACGGGAGCGATCACGAATCACGTGAACTTCTCCACTAACGGTAACGGGAAATTCGCGTACGTCACTATCGGCGGCACGAATCAGGTGAAGGTCTATCAGCGCGGCCCGACTCCAAATCTGATCGCCACGATTCCGGTCGGAGATTTGCCTCACGGTATTTGGCCTTCCGGCGATGGCACACGAGTTTACGTCGCTCTGGAAAATGGGAACCATGCGGTAGCGATTGACACATTAACGAACAAGGTCATCGCCAACGTCCCCGTCGGGCAGACGACGCAAGCTCTCGTTTATGTTCCGGGAGCAGTTCCAACCGGCGCCGGCACTGACAACCTCGTCCCGCTCGGAGAGGCAAGCAATACCGAGCACATCCGTTTGGAGGCTGCAGGAACGGCACTGCCAGTGGCACACGCATCTGTAGCGGTCAATTCGTTGGGCCTTCTCGATCTTGTCGAGATTGCCGCCACGGGACTCACTTCAGGCGCGGAGTACCGGGTATATCTTGCACAGTCCAATCATCCTCCCTATGGGAATCTCGAACCTCTGGCGACTTTCAAGGCCAATCCAGATGGCGCGGGTATAGTCCAGACGGTCGGCCCGCTCAAAGTGCTCGTTCACCCCGACGCAACAACCGAAGCATCGACAACACAGAGATTCTTGATCATCACCCACATCAGCGATCCATCGCACGTCGTGCTACGGCAAGCTGGCTCGTCGGGAGGGATCTAGTAAAGCAGAAAAGAAGACTGTCATGAGTCAGAGTGAATCATTTTCGAATTCGTTGTACACCGATCAGATGCACTTGGCCGAGCGCGAATTATCAGCGTTTATCGCGGCGGTGAAGTCATCGTACGGCCCTGGGGAGGCCGAGCTTTCTGCGGAGGACTGGATCGAAGAATCGGAACTTATGGACAGCCCGCCTCGATCGGAGATACGAGATTGGCGAGCGGTCACGATTGCGGCGGCGGCTCGACTAGCTAGTCGAGTCAATCTCCACCCTGATGTTCCCACTCGTGCTTACTAATTCTCAGGAGGATTTATGGCAACGCTAAGAGTCGCACCGAAACCAGAAGTAGTAACCATGAAAGTCGCTCAGGTCTCCAAACCCAGATCGGCCTTCGAGATCGTCGAACGTGATATTCCAGAACCCAAGGCAGGACAGGTACGCATTAAGGTGCAGGCTTGTGGCATCTGCCACAGCGATGTGCTCACCAAAGATGGCCTGATCCCGAGTATTCAGTATCCCCGCATTCCTGGGCACGAAGTGGCAGGTGTCATCGACGAAGTGGGCACCGGTGTTTCGGCCTGGCGGAAAGGCCAGCGTGTCGGGGTCGGCTGGCACGGGGGCCACGACAACACCTGCCGCGAATGCCGGCGTGGAGATTTTAATCACTGTCAAAACATGCAAATCCCGGGCATTCACTACGACGGTGGATATCAGCAATACATGTTGGCTCCAGTAGAGGCCCTTGCCGCAATACCAGATACTTTGAGCGATGTCGAAGCAGCACCGTTGCTGTGTGCGGGAGTCACAACCTACAACGCTTTGCGGCACAGCGGCGCGTTGCCCGGAGATCTTGTCGCGATTCAGGGCGTTGGTGGTCTCGGTCATCTGGGACTTCAATTTGCAAGCAAATTTGGCTACAGGGTCGCAGCCATCGGCCGAGGGCCGGAGAATGCCGCACTGGCAAAGAAACTCGGCGCGGCGCTGTATATAGATAGCCAAGCCACGAATGCCGCGCAGGAGCTGCGGAAATTGGGCGGCGCCAAGGTGATTCTAGCGACGGCGCCCAATTCGAAATCGATGTCCGATTTGATCGATGGTCTGGGGCCGAATGGCAAGTTGCTTGTGGTTGGTGCAACAGGCGATCCGATCGAAGTAACGCCACTCCAACTGATTACTCCGTTAGTCCGAAGCGTCCATGGATGGGCAAGCGGAATCCCCACAGACTCTGAGGACACACTGCAGTTTGCTGAACTCACCGGCATTCGGCCGATGATCGAGACCTACCCACTCGAAAGAGCAGACGAGGCATACGCACGAATGATGAGCGGTGACGCGCAGTTTCGCGTCGTCTTAACGATGTGAGTGGAGAGGTCGGAAGCAGTTCCGTGAGGTCATGGCTTCTTCACGCAAAACAGCTGGTCTGATTGCCACTAATCTGCATCGCCAGCACGGTCGCGATCACATGGGTCCACCTAAAGAGTAAAAGGCGGAATTCGTTAAGAGACTTTGTACAGAGAGGCACGCTATGAACAATAACCGTCAGTTCACCTTAGCCGCATTTGCATTAGCAATCATCGTTGCCGGCGCACACGCGCAGCAGTCGGCGGGAGTTCCCGTGAGCATCGTGGTCACGGTGGAAGCCCACAAAGGAAAGGAACCACCAGTGATCAACCGGGAAGATGTGATGGTGCATGAGGGCCGCGATCGTGACCTAGTGGTCGAGTGGGTCCCAGCTCAAAGCGAACATGCTGCGCTGGAACTAATGATTTTGTTAGACGATGGATCGAATACCACCCTGGGCACACAACTGGACGATCTGCGCAACTTCATCAACTCACAACCAGACACGACAACGGTTGGTGTGGCCTACATGCGTGATGGGGTTGCACAAGTTCTCCAGAATCTGACAAGCGATCACTCGCTGGCAGCAAAGGCATTGCGCCTTCCTCTGGGAATAAGACGGGTTAACAGTAGCCCGTATCTTTCGCTGACCGATCTGGTGAAGCGCTGGCCCACAACCTCTGCGAGGCGAGCCGTCATTGTGGCCACCGACGGAGTTGACCGTTTGTACGGTACGGGAGATCTGCAGGACCCGTACCTCGATGAAGCGATCGACATTGCCTTGCGCGCTGGCATTACAGTTTCCGCGATATATACACCCGGCGTAGGACATTTCGGTCATAGCTATTGGCAGACGTACTGGGGGCAAATCTATCTGTCGCAACTAGCGGAGGAGACAGGAGGAGAAGCCTATTACATTGGGTTCACCGGGCCACCAGTTTCGTTCACTCCGTTTCTCGAAGACGCAGAAAAACGATTGACGCACCAATACCTGCTTACGTTTCTGGCGAAGCCATCGAAGAAGGCCAATTGGCAGCGAATTCGACTGATGACAGAATTGCCGAATGCGGATCTGGTCGCGCCGGGCAAAGTATGGGTGACTCCGTAGAGAGTCGGACGTCGAAATTAGGCTGCGGGCGACGATTCCGTCAATGGAGAATTTTTTCTCGAACCTAAAGAAGCTTGCGCAGATGATGACACGAACAACCTGAAAGGAGAATGAACGTGGCGACGATTACGACCAAAGACGGAACACAGATTTATTACAAGGACTGGGGGACAGGACAGCCAGTTGTCTTTAGTCATGGCTGGCCACTCAGCGCGGACGCCTGGGAAGACCAGATGATTTTTCTAGCCGACCGCGGTTTCCGCTGCATCGCTCATGATCGCCGCGGTCATGGAAGGTCAAGCCAGCCGTGGGAAGGCAACGAGATGAACACCTATGCCGACGATCTCTCAACTCTGGTTGAAAAGCTCGATCTAAAGAACGCGATCCATGTCGGCCATTCCACTGGCGGAGGTGAAGTCGCTCGTTACATCGCACGCCATGGCACAAAGCGCGTAGCCAAAGCAGTCTTGATTGGTGCCGTGCCTCCGTTGATGCTGAAAACGGCGGCGAACCCAAACGGCACTCCGATCGAAGCGTTTGATCAGATCCGTGCCGCAGTGCTCGGAGATCGGTCGAGCTTCTGGAAGGAACTTGCCGTGCCTTTTTATGGCTTCAATCGCCCCGGGGCGAGGACCTCACAAGGTTTAATCGACTCATTCTGGCTGCAAGGTATGCAAGCGGGACACAAAGCTGTTTACGACTGTATTAAAGCGTTCTCTGAGACCGACCAAACCGAAGATCTGAAAACGTTCGATGTGCCGACGCTCATTCTCCACGGCGATGACGATCAGATTGTGCCGATCAAGGACTCGGCTCTTCTGTCTTCCAAGCTGATCAAAAGGGCAATTCTGAAGGTCATTCCTGGTGCGCCCCACGGGATGGTGTCGACCTTAAAGGACCAGATTAACGCCGAGTTGCTTGCCTTCTTTAAACCGGGCAAGGAGGCCGCCGCTTAGCGTTGTGGCCGAAGGCCGCATCTTTGAAAAATCAGCAAAGCCGGAGGCACTGCCGCCGCAAAGCAACGTTCACAATGGCATCCAGTGTTCCTGGAGGCTCCAATTAGCATGTCCAAGCTCGCGAACCAACGATTCCGAACTCGAAAAAGGAGCAACGACATGCAGGATGGAAGCGTAACTGTGGAACACCGCAAACGCGGTCCCGATGTTTGGAGTTTCAGACGGCGTGAAGCCTGGCCAGAGGGTCGCCGAATACACCGCCGCATCGTCCTCGGAAGTGCGGAGGAACTGAAAAGCCTGGCTTCCGCCCGCAAGATGGCCGTGGGACTGAGACGCGAAATCAACGTAAACGATGTACGGATTCGAAAGGAATCCATCACCATAGCCGACTTGTCGAGGCATTATCAGCAACGAGAACTTGTCGATCGCAATCCGCGCATCTCGTATTCGACCAAGAGAATCTATGCTGGATATCTAACGAAGTGGATCGAGCCTCGATGGGGTTCATACGCACTGTCGGACATTCGAGCTGTGGAAGTTGAGTTATGGCTGAAGAATCTCACTCTAGCTCCGGGATCACGTTGCAAGATACGGAACGTGATGAGTCTGCTTTTCAATCATGGCCGTCGCCACGACCTTTGCGAACGCAACCCGATTGAATGGGTGCGGCAAAGCGCAAAACGAAAGACATCTCCGGACATTCTCACGACGACCGAAGTGCAGAGCTTGCTGGCAAGTCTTCGCTTCCGCGAGCGGACGCTGGTCTTGCTAGCCGTAACTACAGGTCTGCGAAGAAGCGAGATCTTCGGACTGAAATGGAAGGATGTTGATTTCCAGCCGAAACAGATCCACGTCACCCGCTCAATCGTCCAGAAAGTTGTTGGGATCTGCAAGAGGGAAAGTTCCCAGAAACCCGTCCCCGCTCACGACGATCTAGTTGAGGCATTGCGGCAATGGCACTCTCAAAGTAGGTACAAATCGCCAGAGAATTGGGTATTTGCGAGTCCGGTGCACCGAGGTCGTTGGCCCTACCTGGCACAGCAGATCATGAGGCTCCATATCCTTCCGGTGGCGCGCAGGCTGGGCATCAACAAGCGAATCGGGTGGCATACTTTTCGCCACACTTACTCCACGCTGCTTCGGTCTACTGGAGCCGAACTGAAGATTATGCAGGAACTCCTACGCCACTCGACGATCCGTGTAACCCTCGACACCTACACGCAGGCTGTCACAACGGAGAAGCGCACTGCTCACGATGCTGTTGTGGCGCTCTTGTGCCCACGAAAACCTGCGAAATGAAAAGGCGTGATGGCCTCTTCTCGCCGAACCTGTTCCTATTTTGTGCCTACGCCAAAATGAGGCACCGCGGGTAAGTTACTGAAAAAGAATGGCGGGGACGACGTGACTCGAACCCGCGGCCTCTGCCGTGACAGTTGGTGCGAAATGATACCGGAGAGCATTTGTTATCGTCCCCTTAACGTCCCCAGAATTGACTTCCTCAAAATCAAGAGGGTTCCGTAAGCCAGGGGAGAACTTTGCGATCAGTCCGGGAATTCTAGTACTTACTTCGTCGAACTAGCTCGGACCCGAAACCATAGCTCCTTAAGCGGAACGGTTTCTGTTCGCGTGAACAGTTCCGCTTAGCGTCTCGTGACCAAGCGCGATGCCTCCGTACGCGCTCAGACCGATCGGCCCCCCGTCCGCGCTCCACGGCGGCATCACCATCCAGCGCGGGTAGCAGAACCTCGGGTGATGAGGACGCGGCTTACGACCACGACCCACGCGACGCCGATGATGGGCCAGACGTACCGCGAATAGGCACCGTCTGGCGCCCAGAATCCGCTACTCAGCCACGTGGTGCCGCCCAGCAATCCGAGCACAACCGCTGCAACCCCGGCCGCAAAGAGCGCGTTCGAGATCAGCAGCGCCCGCCAGAGCCCAAACACCCCGGACATAACCAGCATCGCGCGTGGGAACGAGGTCAACACGACGAGGGCCCATACGAAGTCGTTCAGTCCGGATATGAGCGTGGTATTCCCAGAGCCGGCGATCGAGTACGCCGCGGCTGCGACCAACGTGATGAGCAGGAGAAAAAGCCCTCCGAGCGCTGCGCTGGCGGCGGTCGCCGCAGCGCCCCAGCCGTCTTGCCCAGCATCCGCCAAGGTTGTCCGGAGAGCCGCCGCGAACCACATGAGGTTGAGGACCCCCAGCCCGGAGAACACCGCAGCGATCAAGATCCGCGAGCGCTCGCCGTCGTAGAACGCGACGAGTGTGTCATGCGACGCGCCGACCTGCGGCTGGTGGCCGTAGACGATGTACGCGACTATGAAGCAGAGGACGGACTGGATGCCGGCTGTCCGCCACAAGCGTTCCCAGAACGCAGGGGTCGTATATGCGCTACTGGATTTCGTGCTGCTGGATGACGTCATAGTTGTCGTGGATGCGCTCATGAGACTCTCCTCTCGAACTGAAAGTGAATCAAGCTTCCGGCGGGTGATCCGCGAAGTGATCGCATTAAAAGCCGCGCCCTGCTGCCGGACCAAAATCATTCTTATTGCCTGCGCGGGAGAGAAGCAATTAGACAAAGGTACTGATTACAGCTGGTAACAGATGTCGCTGTGCCGAGCAGTCACTCGTGATGCACGCCTGACATTCACTCGTCTTCTTAATCGAGCCGACGCCGCGATCCTGAACCACGCTAGTTTCGGGCTTCAGATCTAGGCAGACGGTCCATTCAGGCACTTTCTATATAAAGCTTGCTCTTTTTGGCTGCCTCTTCCGGCGTGCTCCCGTCCTGGCGGGCTACGATGTAGGCGGCGTACCAACCCGACCAGTGATGCTTCGGAGCCGTCGGTTCGTACTCGCCATGATGCTGCTCCGCTTCCCGCAAAAGCTCTGTCAGCGTCGTGACGTCCGGTTTGCTGATTCCTCGTCCCGGCAGCCGCGTGGTAATTTCTTGGAACAGCCACGTGTTGCCGTCGGGGTCGCTGAATGTAGCAAAGGAAAAGTAGCTGCGGTGACCGGGATCCCGACCGCTGACGCGACCGTCGCTTTCGGGACGGAACTGACCGCCCGGTTTCGATGTATGGAACACCTCACTGACCTCGACTCCTCGGGCAGCGAGGTCTTTGCGAGCGGATTCAACATCGGAAACGATCAGGTAAAGGCCCTGGGCAGAACCCGGCGCGGCCGTCGTGATCTTCGTGCCGAACTGCACCGAGCATCCCGACCCTGGCGGCGTGAACTGCACGATCCGGAAGCCATTGTCGAAGGGGAAGTCGGCGTCGAGCCGCCACCCAAGTTTGGTGTAGAAAGTCTTCGAGCGGTCCACATCCGCGACCGGGATGACGACGACCTCGAACTTCATGTCCACTTTCGCGGCTCTGGCTGATTCATTATTGATTGCGCTCAAGGTTGCCATTTTTCCTCCGATCTATTGCT
>Ga0335080_10001618_pt1 | contig 22153 bp, 19 predicted proteins | sample Lox_Sample_34_FD_206720 | JGI IMG/M metagenome (GOLD analysis project Ga0335080, IMG submission 206720) | Soil microbial communities from Loxahatchee National Wildlife Refuge, Florida, United States - Lox_Sample_3.4 | ecosystem: Environmental > Terrestrial > Soil > Wetlands | place: USA...
AGAGAGTGGGATTCGAACCCACGTTACCCTTTCGAGTAAACACGCTTTCCAAGCGTGCGCCTTCAGCCACTCGGCCATCTCTCCCCAACCCCCACCGGGCCAGAACGGGCCCGTGGGAAACGCCGGACCGGCGCCCTGCGAAGCGGCTTTTCTAAGATTTTATCAGCACGCGAACGGAGGAAGTTTCGCGCGCCCCCCGCCGCCCAGCCGACCTAAGGTTTTACTGATGACCGGGAACTCGCAACCCACAAGCGGGAACGAACAACTATTTCTCCTCCCCCTCCCCCAACTGCTGCGCGAGGTAGTTCTCGTAGGTCATCTCTTTGATCATGTAGAGCTGGCCTTCCAGCCAGTCGATGTGATGCTCTTCATCGATCAGAATCTTCTCCAGCAGTTCGCGCGAACCATTGTCTCCGGCCGCGACGCATTGCTTGATGCCGTCATTCAATCGCTTCACGGCCGTATATTCCAGATCGAGATCGTTTTGCAGCTGCGCCTTCAGCGTCTGCCCGATGTTGATCTTGAAATAGTCCGACATGTTCGGGGTGCCGTCGAGGTAGAGAATGCGCTCCATCAGAATCTCGGCGTGCTGCATTTCTTCGATCGATTCCTTGCGCGTGTGCTTGGCCATTCTCTGGTAGCCCCAGTTCTCGCACATTTCGGCATGGAGAAAATACTGATTGATGGCCGTCAGCTCGGCCTTTAGCACTTCATTCAGTATTGCAATGATCTTGGAGTCGCCTTTCATGTCGTACCTCGCACGGTCTCGCGCTCAAGCGCGCGGAAACCAGGATTTGGAAAATTCGGAGCGCCGCCGGAACCGCCCGCCCTGAGAATGCAAACAGCGATTCAGAATCGCATCTGCGATTGGTTGCGACCCCAAATTGTACTAGAAGAAACGAATTATGGCCGTGATCCGGAGGCGGCAGCCGCCGATTGGGCAGGAGTGGAGGTTGTTTCGGGAACTTGCGGAGCCGCGCCGTTGGTCGGCCCGCTCGCTTGAGCCGTGGCCGCGGCACCCTTCTGGGGAACTTCCGATTCCTTGTGCGCGACCCGGTGATTCAAGCAATAGAGCGCCAGTTCCAGCCGGTCGGCCACGCCCAGCTTGTCATAAACCTTGCGCAGATAATTCTTGACGACCTGCTCGGTGGTGCCGACGCGGAGCGCGATTTCTTTGTTTTTCATGCCTTGCGTCACACAGGAAACGATCAGCGATTCCTTGGGAGTGAGCTGCACTTTCGAACGCGACCCAGCCGGGCGTGCCGCTTGTGTGCGATAGGCCTCGAGCACCCACCCCACGGCGCGCGCTTCGAGCCAGGGCTCCCCCTGTGCAACCTTGCGCAGGCACTCCACCAGCATTTCGGGTTCAACTTCGCGCGAGACTACGGCATGGGCGCCGCGCCGGAACAGCTCGAGCGTCATTTCCTGATCCGGCTCCTGCAGCACCACCACCAGGCGGCAGTGGGCGCTTTGCCGCAGGATTTCCGAAACCGTGTCGGGCGGATTTGAGGTCAAAGCCGCCTCGAAGATCAAAATGTCAGCGCTAAATTTCTGAATCGCAGCCAGCGTCTGGCTCAGACTCTCCGCCTGGCCCACTACGCGGATGTCGTCTTCCAGAGCGAAAATCTTGCGTAGCCCGGCGCGGAAAATAGCCTGGGTATCCGCGAGAATCAGACGGATCGTGCCTTTGCTTTCCTCCGGCTCAAAGCCTTCGGCAGCTGCAACGCTTATCGGAGTGGTCGCCATCCGTCCTTTTGCCCTCTAACAGTTTCGAGGTTCTACTTGCCTTTCCCTCTCCGGCACACCCGCTGTTACACACCGTGGGCGCGTTCGAATCGGTACTCGTCGATCACAACTCCAACGCCGCGCCGACCGCCGTCTTCTTCGAAACTCCGCACGACACGTCCGCGGCAATCCACGCGCACATCGTTCTCTCCTCCGACCACATCCGCCGGAAGAGAGATTGTGAAATCTACCGCTGACCCGACTGGTACATCGGCATCCATGCGGAAGAGCACACCGTTGGCCGAAATATTTTCCGTCTCGATGGTCTTCGCGTTTCCGCTTGCATCCGCCTTTAGTGCCACGGGAAGCTTGATGGGAAAGCGCGCCGCGCCCTGCACGGCGGTATAACCTTTGGGGTTCTTGCTGGCTTCAGCTACAGAATGTTTGCCGGCTTCGGGCACAGTTTGCACAACCTTCCTTCTGATCGTCTGTCTGATCGACGACTTGCACCTCGCGCGCGGCAAAGTGCACTGTTTCAGGCCCGAGATTACACCCCGGTATCCACGATGCAAAGGTTACGTAGGTCATGAAACAAGTGGGGCGAAGTCTCAGTGGTACAGGGGCTTAGGGACGTAGAGTGTCCGGAGCACAGAACTCACGGACCGCGCCGCAAATGAACGGAAGAAAGGCGAGGATTTTCGGCGAATGAGGCTGTGGGTCTAGTTCATCCCGGGTGCAACCACCGCCAGCGGCGTCTTCCGGCGCGCGACTTCGAGCGACAACCGCCCAGCTTGCAAATGATCGCCAGCGGCCTCGCCCGGCTCGCTCCAAACCGCCCCGATGTCGACCTTGCCCTCGCCAGAATGCGCAACCTTGGTGGGCTGGCGGCGCTCTTTCTCGACATACGCCTTGATGACCTGCGCCGCCGTCCGAGCGGCCAGATAGCCGTGCTCGCCCTCTTCCAGCAGCGTGCACACCACGATCTCCGGATTACGCCGCGGTTCGACTCCCACGAACCAGCCGTTATCCTTGAAGTTTTTCTTGCCCGCCGCACCCAGTTTCGCCTTGAGCGCGTTGCTGATAGTTTGCGCGCTGCCGGTCTTCCCCGCGAAGTCGATTCCCTGCAGGTGCGCGCTCGGCGCGGTACCGACCGGCGCGACTACGTTTGCCATGGCGTCCGTGATCGTCTCCCAATTCTCCGGATCGAGCGGAATTCGCGTTTCCTTGGCAACACTGGAGGCAGGCATCACATTCGCGGGCAGGTCGGTGGGATTGATAACATGCGGCCACGCCAGTAACCCGCCGCTCGCGATCCCGCCAATCGCACGCGCCATCTGAATGGGCGTGGCCGCTACCGCGCCTTGCCCGATTCCGACCGATATCGTCTCGCCGGCGTACCATTTCTGCTTGAAGTTCTTGATCTTCCATTCTTCCGACGGCATGACACCGCTGACTTCCTGGGGCAGATCAATGCCCGTTTTTTGCCCGAGACCGAGCGCCGTCGCCCATTTCGCGATCTTTTCGATGCCCAGCTTTTCGGCCAGCGTATAAAAAAACACATCACAGGATTGATAGATCGCTTTCGTGATGTCGACCGGTCCATGAACACGATGCTCGGCGACGACCCAGCACTTAAAATAGCGCCCGTAGAACGACGCGCCTCCGCCGCAATTGACGTGCAGGGTCTGCGCAATGCCTTCCTGCAACCCGGCCGTCGCCATAATGATCTTGAAGGTCGAGCCCGGCGCCAGTTGCGCCTGAATCGCCTTGTTCAGGAGCGGGTGGTCGTCATCGTTTACCAGCTTGTTCCATTCGCCTTTTGAAATCTTCACCGCGAAATTGTTCGGGTCAAACGTCGGCCGGCTCACCATCGCGAGGATTTCACCCGTCCGCGGATCCATGGCCACAATCGCGCCATTCCGGTCGCCCAGGGCCTCCTCGGCGGCAATCTGCAGATCGAGATCGACCGTCAGCTTGAGCTGCTTTCCCGGTTCGGCGGGAGTCTCATCCAGCCGTCCAACCTCCCGGCCCCGGCTGTTCACAAGCGCGCGGCGTGAGCCGTTCTTGCCCATGAGCACGCTGTTATATTGTTTTTCCACACCGCTCACGCCCACCACATCGCCCGGGTTGTAGAGTTCGAATTGGGGCTGGTTGAGCATGTCTTCAGTGACTTCGCCCACATAGCCGATCAAATGAGCCATAAAACCGTTGCGCGGATACAGCCTCCGGTGCGCCATGATCGTGTCAAGTTCGGGCAGTTCGTTCTTGTGTGACTCGATGAAAGCCAGTTCGTCCGGCGTGATGTCTTCCTTCAGGAAGAGCGGCTGGTATGGCGGCATCGAAGCGGCGCGCCGAACGCGCTGCCGCACTTCATCGGCATTCAAATGCAGGCCCTTGGCGATGGCATCGGCATCGGCGTTCAGGTCGCGTGTTGAATCGCGCAGCAGCAGCGCCGAAAACGAAGGATAGTTATCGACAATTATGCGCCCTTCGCGATCCAGAATCTTGCCGCGCGGCGCAAGAATGGGTACATTGCGCACGCGATTCTGTTCGGCCAGCAGCGAATATTTGTCGCTCTGCATTACCTGCAGCCGCCACAAACCATAAGCCAATAGAAGAAAGATGAACAGTACGGCGTACTGAACAGCGGTAAGACGAAAAGGAGAGACTTTTTCTTCGCGGCCGAACATTGAAGGGTTGCGGGATCGTCTTTATTTTACTCCGCTTTGCAGCCGCCCGACGCGTTCCATGCAGTCACGAAAGTTTGTAGGAAGGTTCTCCGTTCCCGGTTCTCGGCGGTCTCTTCTCGGATCCCCTGGTACTAACTGGGAACTGCCTTCCGGCCATGTACGACCGAGGATTGAACCGATGGCGTGTTCAAGCAACAATAGGGGTCGATCTCTCGTCTTACACTTAAGGTGGAAGCTAAGTAGCCAGACCCTGCTTTTTATGCGCATCCGCAGTTTCATCATCGCTTACGCACTCGTTCTGGCGATTCTTCTTTTCGCGGACCGCCGGCCTCATGCAGCGCCGCAAGGTGGTTATTCGCACATCGTCGACCTGACCGCACCAAAAACCTCTTCCCTGCGCTCCGCACACACCGAAATCGTCGCCCCCGGTTCCTTGATCCCTGGAACCTGGACCGCCGGTGAAATCCCGGCCGAACGCCTCATCGCTCCACTCGTGGTCATGGACCTCAACCTCGCTCCGCCGGCGCAAATCTCGCTCGATGATATCGCCGCCTGGGAATCAAAGCACGGGGCAGTGCCGCAAGGCGCGGTTGTCGCCATTCGCCACGCGCCTTCATCCGGCGAACTTTCGGCTCTTGCTGCCTCTTCCAGCCCGGTCCCGATCAGCCCTGACGCCGCCGAGTTCCTGATGGATGCCCGCTACACGACCGGCTTTGCCGTCGAAACCCGCTCCGACCTGACCTCGGAACGAAATCTCGCGCGCCAGATCGCCCTCCACGGCAACTACGTCATCGAGAGCGCCGCCCAACTCACCACCCTGCCGCCCACTGGTTCGCTGATCATCGTCGCTCCGGCCAAAGGAAAATCCTCCTCGCGAGATCAACTGCGCGTTCTCGCTATGGTTCGCTAGGGCGCTTTACGCCGAACATCAGCGCGCGATACCACCTTCCGTCGTCAACTGACTAAACACCCGCGTCCCGATTGTTCAACTTGGGAAGCTTTTTTGCGTCGGTGATCCGCTTTCAATCATCTAGCTGGCATGGCCACCGACCCGCGCTTTCCCATCGGCAAATTCTCCTACGCCGGCCCGCCCAGCCAAGAACAGAAAAAACAGTTTCTCGACGATATCGAACAAACCCCCGCCCGCCTTCGCGCAGCGGTTCGCGGCCTCTCTGATTCACAACTCGACACGCCTTACCGTGACGGTGGATGGACGGTGCGCCAGGTCGTTCACCACGTCCCTGACAGCCACCTGAATTCCTACGTGCGCTTCAAGCTCGCGCTCACCGAGGATGATCCGACCATCAAGCCCTACCTGGAAGACCGCTGGGCCGAACTTGCCGATTCCCGTCAGCCAATCGAAAACTCGCTGATGATGCTGGAGTCGCTCCACCGGCGCTGGATGGTGGTTCTACGAAATCTAAGCGAAGCAGATTGGAAGCGGACCTTCCGTCACCCCGAGCTCGGATCGATGACCCTTGAGAAAACGCTCGCGCTCTACTCCTGGCACGGAAAGCATCACGTAGCGCACATCACAACGTTACGGGAAAAGATGGAGTGGTGAGGACGCCTAGCCAGTTTCTCAGTTCTCAGGTCGCAATCCTCAGCTCGCAGCCCGGCGGTTGCGGTTGCTCTCGACCTCACTGGCAACCAGCAACTGACTACGGGCAACCGCCTCACCCCATCCCCACCCTCCAGGCCAAATAACTCATTGCCTCGCGCATTACCGTCCGGAACCGCTCCCACAGCGAGTGCGGACGCGATTCCGGCCGCGGCGCCAGTTCAACCTCCACCCCATAGCGCTCCAGCAGCGCGCGAATTCGGAAAACATGATAGGCATCGCTCACCGCGATGCACCGCCGCATGCCATTCGCGCGCATGATATTGGCCACCCGCTCGGCGGAGGTTGCCGTATCCGATCCCTGCGTTTCGGCGATGAGGGCCTGTTCGGGCACGCCCCGGTGCGAAAGGTAATCGCGTCCCACGCCCCCCTCGCTGAATTCCGGATCCTGTCCCGCCCCGCCCGTTGTGATGACGACCGGCGCCATTCCCGTCGAAAAGAGTTCAAAGCCGTGGTCCAGCCGCGCACGGTACACTGGCGAAGGCCGCCCCGCATATTGCGCGGCCCCGAATATTACGATCACGTCGGCCTTGTGAGAAGGGGCCTCCACCGCCGCCCGCACAATGCGCGTGCCGGTGATTCCCAGAAACAAAACCAGCGCCCCCGCCACCGCCACGAAGAACAGCGGCACCGGCCTCAACCACCCAGATTTATTCGGAATTAACGAATGAGCGGCGGATGCCATCTCAGCTCATCATCTCAGAAGCGAAACTGTTCCGACAGAACTTCGTTTTCGACCCAATTCCGTTCACCGATTACGACAAAGCTTCCACAATATCCTTGGCCGCGACGGCGCCCTCGCGCAAAATGGCCCACGTTCCGTCTTCCTTGAAAAATACGATGGTCGACGCGGTTTTCCGTGGAGACGGCCCACCATCGACGATCAGCGTGATGCGGTCTTTGAGCTGGTCGCGCACCTGCTCGGCGGAGGTGCATTCCACCGCCCCGCTCAGGTTCGCCGATGTCGCCGTAATCGGAATCTTCGCCGCGCGCACCACTGCGAGTGGAATCTCCGCCGCCGGCACGCGCAGCGCCACATTTCCCGTATTCGCGGTCACCTTCAAAGGCAGATGCGAAGCCGCCGGCACAATCATGGTCAGCGGGCCCGGCCAGAATCGCCGCGCCAGCAGATGAAAATCGTCCGGCAGCGGCCGCGCAAACTCTTCCGCCTGGTCCACGTGCTCGATCAGAAGCGAAAGCGGTTTGTGCCGCAGTCGCGATTTGATCTCATACACGCGCTCAACCGCCCGCAAGTTGAACGGGTCTGCCGCCAGGCCGTAAAAAGTATCGGTGGGCATGCCGAGGACCTGCCCGGCCTGAATCTGTTCGGCGGCGTAACTGACGAGCGAGGCCTCCGGGGTCTCGGCGTGAATCTTCAGGATTTCAGCGCGCACTCGGGTCCCTTCCTGGTTTCAGCGCATAGTTCTCGGTGCAAAGTTGTGGGCGTAAACAGTGAAATGTACCACACCACGGCCATTCGCCGCAGCCCTATCCCCTAAACCACGATCCCGGGCAGAAGGCGTCCTGTTTCGGACCCGGTTTTGCTAGATAGGAGCCGCGCCGGATTTTGGCTTGCGTGGGCTCCCGCCATGAGGCGATGTGGACGAGCCGATTTCGAGCGCCCGCGATCCCCACTCTTCGCTTATCCTGATCCAGGCCAAACATGAAGCCGGAAACTAAGGCCGCCCCGCAGCGCGCTTCCACCGATCGGTTGCGTCCGGTTGCGGGCCGCCACAATGCTCGCCTGAAAGAGCTGCGCCATGCCTTTCGCCACGCCGAATTGACCGCCGGCGGCGAATGCGCCATCGAGGGCATCAAACTGGTCGATGAAGCTCTCCGCCACGCTCAGCAGGTCCAAACGATTTTCTTCAGCGAATCGGCCAACCAGGCAACCGAAAAACTCTTGCCTCAAATCGGCGCGCGAACCGACACCCTGGTCGTTCCCGACGCGCTCTTCCAATCAATTGTTCCGAGCGAGACTCCACAAGGTGTGGCGGCGCTGGTAAAACTGCGAGCATCGTCCAGCGAGCAACTTCTCGACCGCGCAGCGGATCGCCCGTTGCTTGTCGTCGCCGGCCTTCAAGACCCCGGCAACCTAGGCACAATCCTGCGTTCCGCCGAGGCCTTCGGCGCAGCCGGAGTCTTCCTTACAGAAGGAACCGTCAGCCCCTACAACGCAAAAGTTCTGCGCGGTTCCGCAGGGTCGATCTTCCGTTTGCCCTTTGTACAGATCGCTTCCGCCGAACTGATTCCCCTTCTGCGCGCGCGTGGCGTGCGCCTGCTGGCGACCTCATCGCACAAAGGCACGCCCCTGCCGGACGCAAACTGGACTCTGCCGCTAGCCATTTTCATCGGCAACGAGGGCGCAGGTCTGCCCCGCGAGATCTTGCATCAGATGGACCAGACGCTGGCGATCCCGCAAGCCGAACCCGTGGAATCGCTCAACGCGGGAGTCGCGGCCAGCATCGTGCTCTACGAAGCGACGAGAAAATAATTTTGTAATTGGGTAATTTTGTAATTGGGTAATTTGAAATCCGAAGCCCTTGCGGTTTCCAACCCTTCAATTACTAAATTACCCAATTACTAAATCGCGTTATGAGCCTTTTTGCCCCCATCCCGAACTCCGATCCGACCACCCCCGGCGCCCGTCCTCTCGCCGATCGCATGCGCCCCCGCACCCTCGAAGAATTTGTCGGGCAGGAACACCTGGTCGGTCCGGGCAAGCCGCTGCGCGTACAAATCGAGCGCGACGATCCCGCGTCGATGATCTTCTGGGGCCCTCCCGGCACCGGCAAAACCACCCTCGCGAAAATCATTGCCGGCATCACCAAAGCCGATTTCATCGAATTCTCCGCCGTCCTCTCCGGCATCAAGGAAATCAAGCAGGTCATGGCCGATGCGGAACGTGCCCGCCAGTACGGCACGCGTACCATCGTCTTCGTCGATGAGATCCATCGCTTCAACAAAGCCCAGCAGGATGCTTTCCTTCCCCACGTCGAAAAAGGCAACATCCGTCTGATCGGCGCCACCACGGAAAATCCCTCCTTCGAAATCAACGGCGCTCTCCTCTCGCGGTGCCGTGTCTACGTCCTGAATCAACTCACCGGGGACCAAATCGTAACCCTGCTCCAGCGGGCTCTGGCTGATACCGACCGCGGTCTCGGCCACATGCATCTCACCGCTCCCGATGAAGTCCTGGCCAAGATCGCCGCCTACTCGAGCGGCGATGCCCGCAGCGCCTACAATGCCCTCGAGGTCGCCGCTTCCCTCGCCAGGGAGAACAATTCTTCGGTAGAGGCGCGGCTTGCCGCGTCTGCCGCGGCCACCACGATTACCGACGCCATCGTCCACGAAGCCCTCCAAAAACGTGTCCTCCTCTACGACAAATCCGGCGAAGAGCACTACAACCTCATCTCCGCGCTCCATAAATCCGTTCGCAACAGCGATCCCGACGCCTCCCTCTACTGGCTCGCCCGTATGCTCGAAGCTGGAGAAGATCCGCTCTACATCGCGCGCCGTGTCGTCCGGATGGCGGTCGAAGACATCGGCTTGGCCGAACCGAACGCCCTCGCTCTGTGTATGGCCGCGCGCGACGCCGTCGACTTCATCGGCATGCCGGAAGGAAACCTCGCCCTGGCCCAGGCGATCGTCTATCTGTGTGCCGCTCCCAAATCCAACGCCCTCTACACCGCCTACGGAGCCGTGCAACAGGACGTGGAGCATACCGCCGCCGAACCTGTGCCCCTCCACCTGCGCAACGCTCCCACCTCTCTCATGAAAGGCCTGGGCTACGGCAAGGGTTACCAGTACGCGCACGACTCCGACGCCAAAGTTGCCGACATGCCATGCCTTCCGGATAGCCTCCGCGATCGGGTCTACTACCACCCCACCAATGAAGGTGTGGAAAAGCGAATTCGCGAGCGTTTGGAAGAAATTAAGCGCCTGAAATCAGCGCCTTCGAAACGAACAAAAAGAGAATCCCAGCCCTGATCCCGGAATCTCATAGGAGTAATCGGATAAGGCTTTTTGGTGTCCTGCGTGTTGCCCCGTGTGCTCCGTGGTAAACGGTTTTGCCGGCGCCAAAACGCTGTTCCCACGCTGTTGAGTCCATACGCGAAGGAGATCTTCATGGCCACCATGCCCCGCCCGGAATTCGACCTCCCTAGCCAGCCCATGCTTGACGCCTCTGCCGACCGGATCGATGAACTGATCCGCCTGCAGAAATCTGCCCAGCGCATCACTTCGACACTCAACATCGACGAAATCATCGATCGCATCGTAGACGAAGTTTCCGAATCCCTGCACTGCGTCGAGATCAACCTCTATCTCCACGAGCGCGACAAGAACGAACTCAAGCTCGCAGCAGTTCGCGGATGCACTCTCCATCAGAAGGGCCATCGTCTCAAGATCGGGCAGCAAGGCATGTCAGGCCACGTCGCCGCCACCCGCCGCATGCACTATGCCCCCGACGTGCTGCTCGACCCCTACTACCTGCCCTGCGAGCCGAAGACGCGCTCCGAAGTTGCCATCCCTCTCGAAGTCGACGGCGAACTGGTCGGCGTCTTCACCGCTTCGCATCACGAACTCGATGCTTTCTGCTCGACCCAGCTGCGGCTCTTCCAGGGTCTCTGCACTCATGTAGCGGTCGCGCTCCAAAATGCCCGCCGCTTTCACGACGAGCGCAAACGCCGCGAACAAATGACGCGCGATGCCGAAGAGGCCCGGGCCATCCAGCAGGCGCTGTTCCCGCGTTCCTCTCCGCTGATTCCCGGTTTTGCGGTTTCAGGCCTCTCCCTGCCCGCTGGCGCCGTCGGCGGCGACTGGTACGATTTCATCCCGCTTTCCGATGGCCGTTGGGGGCTCGTCCTCGCCGATGTCTCCGGCAAAGGCACGGCTGCCGCCCTCCTCATGTCCACTACCCGGGGCATGATGCGCTCCCTCGCTCCCATCAGTGCTGGTCCCGGCGAGGTGCTCACCCGCGTCAACAACATGCTCCTCCAGGATTTCCCCGACGGCCGCTTCGTCACCATGGTCTATGGAGAACTCGATCCGCAACGCCGTACCTTGCGCCTCGCCAATGCCGGACACCTTCCTCCGCTCCTGGTGTCATCCTCCGCCTCAAGTCGTTCTGAGGGGAAGATTCTGGTTGGCAAAACCGATGACAATATGGAGTGGAAGGATGCCTATCCTCCTACAGATCCCGGCGCTGAGGATGTTGTGTCGGGTGTCGATCCTTCCGGCCATCGCTGGATTCAAACCGATCGCGGCCTGCCCCTCGGCGTTTCCTCTTCCGAATTTTCCGAGGTCGAGGTGAACCTCGCCCCGGGCTCGCGCGTCGCCTTTTACTCGGACGGCCTTACCGAAGCCGAGCTCGAATCCGGCGAAGAGTACGGTCCCGAGCGCCTTCTCGCCCAATTGCAGCTTCCCGGCGCAACTCCCGAGAGCCTGATCTCCGATGTCAGAAAATTCGTAAGCGGCGCAGGATTCCGCGATGATGCTACCGTCATTCTGATCGGCGCCAGGTCCGAACCGAACTAGCGCCTAATTCCGGCGCTGTGCCCCAGGTCACGCCTTTGAGACTTGGGGCACGCCCCTGACTAAGCCGACTTCTTCTGCGGCAAGCCGAATGGAATCACCTTGCCGCACTCTTCTGGCGGTATCCACTTCCTTGCCTTTCGTATGAAGTTATTAGGTATGAAGAATTCAATGATCTTCGCCATAAATCACCCCGCTTATGAAAACAAGTCGAAGGCGAAAAAGTTCTGGCGTTGACAAATCTCTACGCGGCATCCGGCGCCGGCAGCCACGCGCCATCGGTTTCCCGCTAGGAATTCTTCATGTTGACCGTGCATTGAAGCGGCAGAATGAGAGTCTTCCCGCACGCCAGAGCGGAGGTTTCAAAAACTTTTCGTAGCGAAATTCCGGTCTTTTGTACGGCTTCTTGCGGCTGGGTTTGTCCCCTGCCATGCCTTCGAACATCGCTTTCTCTTCCGCACGCGGCTTCCCGCCGGATTGACCCACACCCCACCCCTTGAAAACTTCTTACCACTTCGCACCATCCCTGGATCGCTTCGCCTATCGGTTGTTACAAAATCCGAACTCGTTTCCGGAGGTGCGATTCTCCATTGCAGGCCCAGGTTCAGTGCGAAAGTTGGGAACCGGTCCGGACAAACCTCTGACGCTCTCCGCTCCTGTTCCCACGATGACCCAGCCCGCGTTTATAATCTCGCGCAGACAAAAGCCATTCTCCATCAGCAGTGGGTGCGCGATTCAAGCCAGGTTTTGGATTGCGCCGAAATCTTGCAGACCAACAGGAGCGAACCGAATGAACCCCAACCCATCTGTTGCAGTCTCCCGACGTCAGTTTCTAATTTCAAGTGGTATCGCAGCTGCTGCCGCCTGTGTCGCCCCGCCCCGACTCTTCGCGCAGAAAGGCCTCGTGGAAATCGCTCTTAAGGAATCTGCCACGGCCAGGATCACGGTGCAGACCCTTCGCCGCAATCTCAGCGTCCTGCTTGGCCCCGGGGGGAACATCGCGGTCCTTACCGGTGTGGACGGAAAGCTTCTCATCGATGCCGAGGTCGTCACCGCGCGCTCGAACGTTACGGCGGCTCTCGCCGGAATCAGCAAGGATCCCGTCAAGCAGCTCATCAACACGCACTGGCACTTCGATCACACCGGCGGCAATGAGTGGCTGCACCAGGCGGGCGCCAGCATTTTGGCGCACGAGAACACCCGTAAGCGTCTTTCCGTGGACACGCGCGTCGAGGGCTGGGCCTACACCTTCCCCGCGGCACCCGCCGGAGCCATCCCCGCCAGTGTTTTTCAGGCGGAGCGCGCGGTTCACTTCAACGGTTCCACTCTCGCCCTCAAATACTATGGCCCCGCTCATACCGATTCCGACATCTCCGTGCTCTTTACCGAAGCCGATGTCCTGCACACCGGTGACACCTTCTGGAATCGCAGCTACCCTTTTATCGACTACTCCACCGGAGGCAGCATCGATGGCCAAATTCGCGCCGCCGAAGCCAACCTTGCCATGGTCAGCACAACTACGGTTGTGATTCCAGGCCATGGCGCAGTTGGAGGCAAGGCCGACCTCGCCCTGTTTCGCGACGTGCTCGCCGAGGCGCGCGACAAAGTCGCCGCTCTCAAAAAGCAGGGTAAGACTCTCGACGAGGTAATCGCGGCCAAACCCACGGCCCAATATGACGCCGAGTGGGGCCAGGGTTTCCAGACTCCCGGATCGTTTTTAGGTTGGGTGTATCAGGGCGTCTGAAGCACGGGTCGCGCATCGCTGTTCCGTGGCAGGGCATCGCTTTCGCGATGCCGCAAGCCCAGCCAGATCAAGGCCCCTTTTAGGAGCTGAGCCCATTTTCAGCAACTTTCTCAGCCCGCGCTAGCAGGCAAAGGCGCTCTCAACAATAAAAAATCCCCGAACTCGACACCGTTTCGGGGATCCTGGAAATCAGGTTTTATTTAGTGCTCATCTTACCGTAAGCACAATACTGCCAGCGGTCCCACGTGGAACACTCCCAATTCGAGATGTGTTCCACATGACACGCGGGAATCAGGCGGCAACCTCGAATCGGTCGCTGTTCATCACCTTGCTCCATGCCGCCACGAAATCTTTTACAAACTTCTCTTTAGCGTCCGAGGAAGCATAGACCTCCGCGAGCGCCCGCAGTTGCGAGTGCGATCCGAAGATGAGGTCTGCCCGGGTGGCGGTCCACCGGACCTGGTTCGTCTTCCTGTCCCGCCCCTCGTACACCGCTCCCGCCCCATTGGATTCCGTGGACGGTTGCCACACCGTTCCCATATCCAGCAGGTTAGCGAAGAAGTCGTTACTCAGTGTCCCTTGTCTCTTGGTAAACACCCCGTGTTTGGACTTGCCGGTGTTTGCGCCCAGTACCCGCAAGCCACCCACCAGCACTGTCATTTCCGGCGCCGTGAGTTTGAGTAACTGCGCCTTATCCACCAACAACTCCTCCGGCGACAGGCGCTGCTTCCCCCGAATATAGTTGCGGAATGCATCTGCCTTCGGTTCGAGCGGCTCGAAGGAGTCGATATCCGTCTGCTCCTGCGACGCATCCATGCGCCCGGGCGTGAATGGGATCTTCACCTTCTGCCCGGCCTTCTTCGCCGCCTCCTCGATTGCCACGTCGCCCCCCAGAACGATCAGGTCGGCGAGCGAGACTTTTTTCTTATTGGACTTGGAGCTGTTGAACTCCGTCTGGATCGCCTCGAGTTTCTTCAGCACCTTCGCCAGTTCCGCCGGCTGGTTGACTTCCCAGTCCTTTTGCGGCGCGAGGCGAATGCGCGCACCATTCGCTCCACCGCGCTTGTCGGAGCCGCGGAAGGTCGACGCGGACGCCCAGGCCGTCGATACCAGTTGGGGTATCGACAAGCCAGACGCGAGGATTTTCGCCTTCAGCGCGGTAACTTCCTTCTCCCCGATCAGCGGATGATTCACGGCGGGAATGGGATCTTGCCACGGCAGATGCTCTTTCGGAACGAGCGGGCCCAGATAGCGCACGATCGGACCCATGTCGCGGTGCGTCAGCTTGAACCAGGCGCGGGCGAAGGCATCCGCAAACTGATCCGGATGCTCGTGGAAGCGCCGCGAAATTTTTTCATAAGCCGGGTCGAAGCGCAGCGACAGGTCGGTGGTCAGCATGGTTGGCGCATGGCGCTTCGAAGGATCGTGGGCATCCGGGATCGCCCCGGCTCCTGCGCCATTCTTCGGAGTCCACTGGTGCGCGCCGGCCGGGCTCTTGGTCAGCTCCCAGTCATACTTGAACAGATTAGTGAAGAAGTTGTTGCTCCACTTTGTCGGTGTCTGGGTCCAGGTAACCTCGAGGCCGCTGCCAATCGTGTCACCACCACAACCTTTGCCAAATTTATTCTTCCATCCCAAGCCCTGGAGTTCGATTTCAGCGCCTTCCGGCTCAGCTCCCACGTAGTCGGCGGGAATGGCGGCGCCGTGAGTCTTGCCGAAGGTATGACCTCCGGCGATCAGGGCGACCGTTTCCTCGTCATTCATGGCCATGCGCTTGAACGTTTCACGGATGTCCCGGGCCGCAGCGACCGGATCGGGCTTGCCGTTTGGACCTTCCGGGTTCACGTAGATCAGACCCATCTGCACGGCAGCGAGAGGATTCGACAGATCGCGGTCACCGCTGTAGCGTTCGTCGGCCAGCCACGTGCCTTCGGGACCCCAGTTCAATTCTTCGGGCTCCCACACGTCCGCGCGGCCGCCGCCAAAACCGAAGGTCTTGAAGCCCATGTCCTCGAGCGCAACGTTACCGGCGAGAATCATCAGGTCCGCCCACGAAATCTTGCGGCCGTATTTCTGTTTGATCGGCCAGAGAAGGCGGCGGGCCTTGTCGAGGTTGACATTGTCCGGCCAGCTGTTGAGCGGCGCGAACCGTTGCTGTCCCGCGCCAGCGCCGCCGCGACCGTCGCCGATGCGGTACGTGCCCGCGCTGTGCCACGCCATACGGATGAAAAGACCTCCGTAGTGCCCGAAGTCTGCCGGCCACCAAGCCTGCGAGTCCGTCATCAAGGCGTGAAGGTCCTTGATCACAGCTTTCAGATCGAGACTTTTGAATTCTTTCGCATAGTCGAAGTCCACGCCCATCGGGTCAGACTTGGACGAATGCTGGTGCAGGATCTGCACGTTTACCTGATTGGGCCACCAATCACGGTTGGTGGGAGCCGAGGCTCCGTGGTTGAATGGGCACTTCGCTGCGGTTGACGTGTTCTTGCTTTGATCTTCCGGGGAGACTGCTCCGGACGATGAGGCCAGCGTGTTTTCCATATGCTTTAAGTTTTCCATATGCTTTTCCTTTGAATTAGTTCAAGACTATGACGATTTGCGAACCTGGACTTGCGATTCGCACAATGTGGTTTCGCTTTTTTCCGATTGGCCGTGCACAAGTATCTACAATCTCCTGATTAACGGGAAGCACGCGGAGCGCACTTCGCGCAGAGTCCCCGGAAAATAAGTTCGCATTCGCGAAGAATCCGTCTACCGAGGGAGTTCGATCGAGGCCTGGGCACGTCGTACCACTCAAGATCTTCAACATTGCCACAACGGTCGCAGATGAAATGGTGATGCTGCATGCCCTTGGCATCGAAGCGAGCGGAACGGCCCTCGACGGCTACCTCGCGCACCAATCCCGCTTTCACCAGATCCCGCAGATTGTTATAAGTAGTAGCTCTTGAGGAGCGCGGATCGACGCGATTCACCGCCTCGAAGATCTCGGCGGCCGTGGGGTGCCGGTTGTGTTCCATCAGGAACGCCATCACGGCATAGCGCTGCGGAGTGCACCGCAAACCGCTGCCTTCGAAGGAGCGTCGGATGGCTTCTGTGTCCATGAACGAGTTAGATTATGTCTAATCTGAGATTTTGTCAAGAAGACCGGGCGGGGCAATCTGCCGCGTGACAACGAGCCGAGACCTGACGGCACTAAAATTCAAACCGGCCACTACGGAGCGAGGTCTGATGGGATGGCGAAACCAGCGCCTTGAAGGCTAAACAGTCGTTTCTTTCGCCACTGCGGGGCGGGCTCTTATTCCACTTCCGCAAGCGGGGCTTATGGCGTGGACTGGATTCTCGCGCCAACTCCGCGGCTATTCCTGCATCGCCTTCGCTACCACGGCCGACGCCAGTTCCAGACCCTTGGCCATCATTTCCAGCCCGGTCCGGTTGGCGACCTTCCTCGACGCGGCCAGCGCGCTTCCCTGCACCGCCTGGCGCACATCGATCCCGCGAACAACTTCCGAAATACCCTCGGCGATCTGGGTGAACAGTCCATAATCCGGGCCACGCGGCGGAATGATAACGATATGTCCGTTCACGATCCCAATGCCGCCGCCGTCGTTGATCACGCCAAACAGAATCTGAATGTACTCGGCGTACCTTCCCCACGGAATATGCAGGGAGGGCTGCCGATAGTACAGATTCACGTCGCCACCTGATCCTGAATTGATGGCAACGACCGCGTGTTGCCCACAGTCTGTCACCCGATTCTGGGGTGTCCAGCTTACGGCGGGCGCCGTATTACCGGTTACAAGATCGATGGACTGCATAGCGGTGAAGTCCACCGCCGGGTAGTCTGAGCAGGCGGTGATTCCATACGCCTCGAGCGTCTCGTTGCACCAAACGAGTTCGGCGACATTCTGTACCGGCAGTTGGGTACCGGCGATTCCCTGGAATTCCGACTGGTAACTGAATAATCCGTTGCCTTGCCCCGTCAACGTCATCACTCCCACCAGTTCATCGCCGGGATTGACCGCAACCAGGGGAGTGAAAAATGCCTGGCCATTGCCCAACACGTACCAGCTCGCCACCGACCAGTAAGCGCCTCCGCCGGCATGGGACGATCCCCATTGCAGAACCGGCTGGAGAATGGCTTGCGAGGGATCGGCCGGATCGATTCCGTTAAACAGAAAGATGGTCTGGCCGGAACTGGTCGATGGAGCCGGCGGCACGACCCAAGTCGTCTTGAAAGACGTGACTGGATTGCCCGTACCGTTCTGCCAGAAGGCGTCCACGATCCAGCCGCTGCCGAATCCCGGAACGTCTCCGGGCTGAACCTTATGCTCGGGCACATCAAGGAGTGCGCCCGTCGCGAGGTTTTTCAGCCGTGTCTTGCCTGCGCTGAAGTGAATGGCATGTCCCGGCTCCACGCGGTGAACCAGTGAAGGATGCCGGAATCCACCGGGAGTCAAAACCAGATTGCTGGCCATATTTTTGTCCCCTTTGCTCGCGAGATTTGCTCCGCCGCTCGCATCGCCCCGAACCACTTGCCCCGGCCCAACCCGCCGCACGAGTCTGCGCGGGCGCTTGCCTCCGGGAGTAAGAACCTCATCGTCTGGTTGATCGCTCATAGATCCATGTTAGGTTGCTGAAGCGGATTTAACGAACGAGCGGCGCCGCCGGAGACGCTCGTGAGCGCCACAGGCTGTTCGGCCGTCTGAGAGATAGTGAAGTCCCGAGGGGGTTCGTTACAGAAACCCAACCGGATTCCAGAACCTGCCCTGGCCGAAAGCTCAGCGCGGAAGCCCCGGGGCGAGCCCACCGTACGAGCAATCCCTGAAAGCCTGGACCACCCGCCTGTCAGGGCACGCTCACCTGAATCGTTTGATCGCCGAACGCACCTGTGCTGTCCCAGGCACGTACCAGCACTTTGTGAGTTCCGGAACTGATGGCCAGACTCGTGCTCAATGACGTTCCGCCCTTTTGCGAATAGGAATCCACGCTGTCGACGTAGATGTGCCATCCGGTGATCGCGGCGCCGGAGGCCGCAACGGCTTGAATCGGTACGGGTGAATCGACATCGGCGCCATTCATGGGCGCGCTGATATTCACGGCAACGTTAGATACGTTTACGGACAGGGTCTGATCACCGTACGCGCCCGACGAATCCCATGCCCGGGCGATTACCGTATGCGCTCCCGACGCAACTTGCAGACTGGTTTCGACCGAAGTCACCGCTCCGGCACTATAGGCTGACAACCCATCCACATAAACCTGCCAGCTTGTGATCGAGTGTCCGGCGCTGGGACTCGCAGACGCCGTCAGCATGAATGGAGATACCACGTTCGATCCGGTCACCGGTGTAGCCACCGCCACCGCCGGCTTGCTGCTAACGGTCAGATCGAGAGACTGATCTCCAAATGCCCCCGAGGTATCCCAGACCCGCACGACTACATCATGTCCGCCTACCGACATGGGCACGTTGGCATTGATGTGGTTCACAGCGCCTGCTTGATAGGCGCTCGAGCTGTCCACATAAACCCGCCATCCAGTGATCGTAGATCCGGGCGACGGCGAAGCGGCGGCGATGATATTCACGGGCGATCCCATATTTGCATCGTCGGCAGGAGTAACAACTTGGACGGCCGGCTTGGCTCCCACTGCGATCGAGATCGTCGTATCGCCGTAAGCCCCTGAGGTGTCCCAGGAGCGGAGCAAAACAGTATGAGTTCCACTACTCATCGGCAGCGTGGGGTTAATCGTATTGACGGCGCCGGCCGAGTATACGGATGCGCCATCGACGAACACGGACCAGGCGGTGATGCTGTGTCTGTTCGATGGATAGGCGGCGGCCAGCAGTAACACCGGCGAACTCACAGCATCGCCGTCGTAGGGCGACTCCACGACCACCACCGGAGTCTTGCTGCGTGGCCCGAAGAAGTCGGACATATCACTGGCAGTCGCTGCGACGCCGGGATAGTTGGTAAGCCTGAGCGCATCATAGATCGTACGCAGGGTGTTTTCGTGCTTATAAGGAGTGGTCGAGACAACATGCGGCGTGACCTTGGGCCCGATCACCGCGGTGTAGACGGCCGCGCCGCAGCCCAGATCCGTGCCTCCGCCGCATTCGTCGAAGGTCACGAAGATAAGACCGTCTCCTCCCTTTTGAAAGTTGGACGTGGCCAGGATGGGAGTCAGGGTGGTGCTCAGAAAGCTGTCGGCGGCCGCCAGTTTCTGTTCTTCTGTGCAGGTTTTCATACCGGCGGGGCAATCGTGCGCGTCATGGTTCCCGTCGGGCACGATGATCATGAACCGCGGGAGATTCCCGCTGGCGAGATCGGTCGCAAGCTGGGATAAGTCCACGATGTTGTTCGCCGAACCATCGATATTGCTGAGAATATCGCTATACCATGTAGCGCCATTGTGGCGCCGGTAATACGATGTGCCGTTGTGGTTGTCGGGAGTTGTCGGCGTCCCTCCCGCAGCGGCATAGGATTGGGCATACACCTTCCAACTGATGCCAGTCTCATTCATCTGGCGAAAGATGTTGTCGTCTGTAATGGGATCGGTGGTCTGTGTTCCGGGATAGTAGCAGTCGTTTCCATTGCAATTGAAATCGTGCGAACCCGCCGGAAGCTTGCAGTTAGCGGAGGACTGGCAACTGCCCGAGGCCAGCCATAAATAGTCGAGCAGGGAGCCGCCATTATCGGACTTGTAGTTCGCCGCGAAGCCATTCGCCAACCCCTGGCCCACCAGCCAGGGCATATTGCCCATTGCCTCGGGAAAACTGCTGTTTTCGTCGATGATCAGAATCACCCGTTGCGACGAAGGGACCCGGCGGGCAAATACGGTTGCAGCGAACAAGACGATGACGGCGAGCACAAACAGACTTCGGGTAAATGCCTTCTGCGGCACGGAACATTCTCCTTGGTGGAATTCGCGTCACCAGCGTGTGGGGTCGTGCGGGTGTACAAGTCCCTCGAATCTTTGGGGGAAAGATTTTTTTGTGAGGGTTCGAGCAACAACTTACTACAGAAAATTACCTACACTGTTTCCCGGAGATAAATAGGGGAGTAGTTAGTGCATGAAAGCAGCAGATTTGGCAATTTATTTGTTTGGTAAACAACACAAGCGGCGACCGAGCCCCTCAATACGCACAGCGAAGGAGGCGGCTGCCGGCCTTGTACTTTGATTGCCGGGAGAAAAACTCACCGGAAGCGGGCGCGGTGTTCCTTCAGAATGCAAAGGTCCATCACCACGAAAATGCCGGCCGCTCGCGCCTTGGCGGCGGCAGCCTCGTGGATGACGTCTTCCTGGAGCCAGAGGGCGGGAATCTTCAATTGAATCGCCTGCTCGACGATTTCATCGACAAACTCGGGGCGCCGGAAAACATCGACCAGATCGATTTTTTCGGGGATATCGAGCAGCGATGGGTACGACTTCTCTCCCAGCGTTTCCTCTATCTGCGGGTTCACCGGGATGATCTTGTAACCCTGCGATTGCATGTAGGCGGAAACGCCGTGGCTCGGGCGCATCGGGTCGTCCGATAAACCAACGACCGCGATCGTTTTGGCGCGCTCCAGCACCTTGTAGATAGAATCCGTCATCGCGAGAGACATTGGAATCATAGAGGCCAGGCTAGCTTTTGTGCCGTTCCAATTTCTGCCGGTAAAAACGGAAGGCGAGCTTGCGAACCGGGTCGGCCACTTCCTTGTTCTCGGAAAGATTTTTCAGGTCCTGGGTCATCAGGTTTTTCATCAAGCCCAGTGAAACGTCTGTGGGTGTGCGCGGATTAAAGGCGAGGTTGCGTTGGATGGTGTAGTTTTTCGCAAATCGGCGCTTCATCGGAATGGTGCGTAAAACCCAGTCCAGAACGTTTTTCTGCTGGGCGAATCCTTCCACCTCGGTGTCGGTGAGCTTCGGCGATTCGAGCACAGCCAGACACACCACCTTGGTCATGTCGCGGATCAGGATCGAACGCTCTTCCTTGCCGCCGCGCACCGCCAGAGCGATCCGTCCCTTGACGTCGAGCTTCTGGATCTTCTGCACCACACTGTCGCGTTTCACTTCCGCGCTCTCATGTGCGATTTTCTTCGGTTGAGCTGCCGCAGCCAGGCTGCCGGAGCCAGCCACTACTTCGCTCTGCGCGGGAGCCATCGCGGCCGGCGTTTCAGCTGTCTTCTCCGCGGACTCCGGGGCGGTGTGTCCGTGATCGCCTGATGCCTGAAAAGGCGCTTCCCTAGCCGTTTCCACTTCCGCAGCGTTCTCGTTGAGGTATTCGGCGAGCGCGGAGTCGGCCGCTTCATCCTGCTCCTCCGGTTCCGGAGTTGCCGTGCTCCCCGCTACCGGGCTAGAAGTTCCCAGCTTCCGGGCGATTTCCGCGATTTCGTTGGGCTGCAGATTTGGATTTGCATGCAGCGCCTTCACCAGTTCCGGCGAGTTCATGACACGAGCGCTGGACTGCAGTGCGGTTACGACCTCTCTTCCGCCGCGCGCAGCCAACTCCTTCACAGACTCGTCTTTGACTGCATGATTCGCGAGCAGCGCGGCAAGAAGCGGAATCCTCAGGTTATCGGGAGTGGTCCAATAGCCCAGCACCTCGGCGCTGGTTGCAGGGTTCAGCGCCGCGGTGAGGCATGCCTTTTCATCCCAGCCGGCCAGCGTCATCCGCGCCTGCTGCCCGAAAATTTTATGGTGGAGTGCGAGATAGACGAGAATTTCGATCATCTCGTCCGCCGGAACCGAGAGCGATCCGCGCGCCGCCGACTGCATCAGGTTCGACGGAACCTGCGAGGTCCGGATCAGGTCAATCATTCGGGGCATGATTATCTCTTAATGCCACTCGCCGCCCCA
>Ga0335080_10001619_pt1 | contig 22153 bp, 26 predicted proteins | sample Lox_Sample_34_FD_206720 | JGI IMG/M metagenome (GOLD analysis project Ga0335080, IMG submission 206720) | Soil microbial communities from Loxahatchee National Wildlife Refuge, Florida, United States - Lox_Sample_3.4 | ecosystem: Environmental > Terrestrial > Soil > Wetlands | place: USA...
CACGCTGTCGCGCAACCGCCAGGTGGGCTTGCGCCTCGCCGCGGGCCAGTCGCTGGCCGACATACTTCGGGAGCTGGGCCACGTCGCCGAAGGCGTGCACAGCGCACGCGAAGTACTCAAGCTGGCGCGAGCCGTGGGCGCAGACATGCCTATCGTCTCGGCCGTGTCCGAAGTGCTCGACCAGCGCCTGACGCCGCAGGCGGCTGTGGACCAACTGCTGTCGCGCGATCCCAAGCCCGAGCACCGCGACTGACCCGCCGGCGCAGTGGCGCGGGAGTTAAAGTCCCCCGGCGAAGCCCGACTGTCGCCAGGCCTCGTAGACCACCACCGCCACTGCGTTCGATAGATTCAGGCTGCGGCTCCCAGACCGCATCGGCAGCCTGAGGCAGCGGTCAGGCGCGAATCCTGCAAGGACGTGCCGCGGCAATCCGCTGGCCTCCGGCCCGAACAGGAAAGCATCCCCCGGCGCGTAGTTCTGGGCGTCGTAGCGCCTTTTCCCCTTCGTGCTGAACGCAAACAAGCGGCGTCCGGCCAGGTTCATCTGGCAGACGCTCCAGTCATCGTGCACCTGGAGCTCGGCGTACTCGTGATAGTCGAGACCCGCGCGCCGCAGGTCCCGGTCGGTGAGCCGGAAACCCAGCGGACGGACCAGGTGCAGCTGCGCGCCGGTGTTGGCGCACAGGCGGATGACATTGCCCGTGTTCGGCGGGATCTCGGGCTGATACAGGACAACGTGGAACATGGCGGTTGGACCAAGGGATGCGTTAAAGATCAATGACCTCTGATCCGATTTAGCGGAAGGTATTGGAATGGCGGCGAACCACGTCTTGGGGCTCGAGGGCGCGATGCCGAGACCGGAAAAGGTCCGACTGGGCGAGATTCTATTGCAGCAGGGCCTGCTGACCGAGGCGCAACTGCAGCAGGCGCTCGACGACCAGCGCAAGAGCGGTCGCAAGCTCGGTCGCGTCTTCGTGGAGAAAGGCTTCGTGTCCGAGGACCAGATTTCCACCGCTCTAGCACGCCAGCTGCAGGTCCCGTTCGTCAACCTCAGGCACTTCTCGCTCAAGCCCGAAATCGCGATGCGCCTGCCGGAAACGCAGGCGCGCCGCTTCCGCGCCATCGTGCTGGAGGACACCGGTTCTCATTACCGCGTAGCGATGGCTGACCCAACTGATCTCTTCGCCTACGACGAGATCGCTCGCGTGCTCAAACGCGACATCCAGCTCGCGGTGGTGAGCGAGAGTGTGCTGGTGCAGACCATCGACCGCGTCTACCGGCGCACGGAGCAGATCACCGGGCTGGCGCAGGAGCTGGGGCAGGAGATCGGCGACGGCGGCGTCGATTTCGCGGCGCTCGGCCTCGGCACCACGGTCGAGGACGCGCCGGTCGTGCGTCTGCTGCAGACCGTGTTCGAGGATGCCGTCGGCGTGAGGGCGTCGGACATCCACATCGAGCCGCAGGAAACCAAGCTCATCATCCGGTTCCGCATCGACGGCGTGCTGCACGTGCAGACCGAGGCAGACCCCAAGATCGCCTCGGCGCTGGTGTTGCGGCTCAAGCTCACTTCCGGACTGGACATCTCGGAAAAGCGCCTGCCCCAGGACGGGCGCTTCAACATCCGAGTGCGCAGCGCTCAGATCGACGTGCGTATCTCCACCATGCCGACGCAATTCGGCGAGTCGGTGGTGATGCGTCTGCTCAATCAGAGCAGCGGGCTGCTCGGGCTGGAGCGCCTCGGAATGCCCGCCGGCATCCTGGCGCGCGTACGCGAGATCGTGCATCGGCCGAGCGGCATGGTGCTGGTGACGGGTCCCACCGGCAGCGGCAAGACCACCACGCTGTACGCCGCGCTGGAACAGATTAACACCGCGGAGCGCAAGATCATCACCGTGGAAGACCCGGTCGAATACCGTCTCCCGCGCATCAACCAGGTCCAGGTGCAGGAAAAGATCGATCTGAACTTCAGCCGCATCCTGCGCTCGGCGCTGCGTCAGGATCCCGACGTCATTCTCGTGGGTGAAATGCGCGACCAGGAGACGGTGGAGGTGGGATTGCGCGCGGCGATGACGGGCCACATGGTGCTGTCCACGCTGCATACCAACGACGCGATCAGCACGCCTGTCCGGCTGCTCGACATGGGCGCTCCGCGTTACATGGTCGCGATGTCGCTCCATCTCGTGCTGGCGCAGCGCTTGGTCCGGCTCACTTGCGAAAGTTGCGCCCAGGAATACCGCCCTCTGCCAGCGGAGCACGAATGGCTGCGCCACGAACTGGGCCAAGCCGTGGACGCACACCGTTACCTCAAAGGAGTCGGTTGCTCACACTGCAACAACACCGGCTACCTCGGCCGGACCGGCGTCTACGAGATGCTCGAGATGACCCGGCCGGTGATCGAGGCGGCGAACTCCAGCGATCCGTCCCTGTTCGTCGAGGCCGCGCGCAGGCAGATGCAGGGACACACCCTGCGCCGGCATGCCGCCGGGCTCGCTACCGAGGGGCACACCACGGTCGAGGAGGCCATGAAGGTCTCCTCGCAGCTGGAAGACTGATCGGCATGGCCTACTTCGCCTACACGGGACGGGACACCGCCGGGCAACTGGTGCAAGGTGTCGTGGAAGGCGCCGACAGCACCGCGGTCGCCACCCAACTGTTCGGCAGCGGCGTCACTCCAGTCGAGATCGGTGAAACCAGCCGGCCCACGGGCGCCAGCAGTGGCGGCTGGACGCTGCGCAAACCCAAAGTCACGCCGATGGACTTGACGCTGTTCAGCCGCCAGATGTACTCGCTGCTCAAGGCTGGTGTGCCGATCCTGCGCGCGCTGGCGGGACTGCAGGAATCCAGCATCAACCCGGCTTTCAAGGACACGCTGCGGGGCGTGCGAGAGAACCTCGAGAGCGGGCGGAACCTGTCGGCTTCGATGCATCGTCAGGGCGGCGTGTTCTCGCCGTTCTACACCGCCATGGTCTTTGTAGGCGAGACCACCGGCCGCTTGGAGGAGATCTTTCTGCGTCTGTTCGAGCACCTCGAGTTCCAGGAGCAGATGCGCATCCAGGTCAAGTCGGCGCTGCGCTATCCGATCTTCGTCATCGCCATCATGGCTGTCGCCCTGGGGGTGATCAATCTGTTCGTCATTCCGGCGTTCGCCAAGGTGTACGAGGGCTTCGGTGCCAAGCTGCCGCTGATCACGCAGTGGCTGGTTGGGTTCTCCAGCTTCATGGTGAGCTACTGGTGGCTCATGTTCGGCTCGATTGCAGCGGCGGGGATGGGGTTCAAGTGGTGGGTGGGAACAGCGGCGGGACGCGCGGCGTGGGATCGCTCGAAACTGCGCATCCCGATCGCCGGCCGCATCATTCTGAAGGCGACGCTGGCGCGCTTCGCGCGCAGCTTTGCGCTTGCTCTGCGCAGCGGGGTGACTGCAGTGCAGAGCCTGACACTGGTGGCGCAGGTCGTGGACAACGCTTACCTGTCGCAGCGCATCGAAAAGATGCGCGAGGGCGTGGAGCGCGGCGAGAGCATCCTGCGGACGGCGATTGCGTCCGGTGCGTTCACGCCGATTGCGTTACAGATGATCCTGGTGGGAGAAGAGTCCGGGTCGCTGGACGACATGATGGACGAGGTGGCCGACATGTACACGCGCGAGACCGACTACGAGCTGAAGACGCTGAGCGCTCAGATCGAGCCGATCCTGATCGTGATGCTGGGGGTGCTGGTGCTGATCCTCGCGCTGGGGGTATTCCTGCCGATCTGGGACCTCGGCCGCGCCGCGTTTACCCACAGCAACTGAGGTGCGGGCCATCAGTGCGATCCACGCAGTCATCGGCCGTGCGGCTTCGGGCCAGGGGCTTCAGCCTGCTCGAGAGCGTCGTCTGTCTGGTGCTGATCGGAGTGTGCGCCGGGCTGCTACTGGAGCGCTTGGCGTACTACCAGGAAGCAGCTGAAAAGGCGGTTATGGAGTTGGAGGTAAACAAGCTCAAGCTGGCGCTGCAGGTTCACATCGCCGATTTGATCGCGCGCAACCAGCCCGTGGATTACGTCCGGGTCGCGCGCGAGAACCCGATGCTTTGGCTCGATCGGCCCCCGGTTGGGTACCGGGGGGAGTTCGCTGGCGATGCCCCCGCGGATCTGCCGAAGGGGAGCTGGTACTTCAACCGTTCCAGCGCCGAGCTTGTGTACCTGCTCAACCAAGACCGCAGCTTCCGGCCCAGATCGGACGGGCGCGCGCTCGTGCGCTGGCGCGTGAAGACGGTGCGTCCGGCAGCTGGAGCGGACGGAACGGTGATCGGGCTCCAGCTCGCGCCGACCGAGCCCTACAGTTGGTTTTGAGCCAGTGGCTTGCACACGCCATCGCAGTTGGGCGATGTGGCTAAACACGATTGGTATGAGGAGAAGCAAGATGAGACGCAGTGCTTGGGGCTTTACGCTGATCGAGCTGATCGTGGTGATTACCATCCTCGGGATCCTTGCCGCATTCGCCATTCCCAAGTTCGCAGCGCTGCAAACCGACGCGCGCATCGCCAAGATCAATGGCGCTATCGGCTCCATGAAATCTGCCGCCGCACTGGCGCGCTCCGTCCAGCTCACCCAAAGCCTCGGCACCAACACCACGGTGGTGATGGAGGGCGTGTCGATCAACATGGTGAACGGCTATCCCGCCGCCGGCGCCATCGGCCTGGCGGCGGACATCGCTGCGCCCAACTTCAGTATCGGCCCCGTGACTAGCGTCGCCGGCGTCAATCAGGTGCGGATCTCGAGCGACACCGGACACCCCAACTGTGCGGTGACCTACCAGGAGGCCGCAGTCGGCGCAGCACCGATCTACAGCGTCGCGCTCGACCCGGCCAATCCAACTGACCGGGCCAATTGCTCTTAGCGGCTCGGTGTGGCGCGGACTTCATTGGCATGCTTGGTGCTTTCCGGGCCTGTGGTGTTCAAACCGAACCCTCCTTTGCGTTTCCCTTACGACCCTGTGGAGACAGACATGAGAAGCGTGCAGAAAGGCTTTACGCTCATTGAGCTGGTGGTGGTGATCATCATTCTGGGGATCCTCGCCGCGGTGGCGCTGCCCAAGTTTATCGACCTCACGAACGAGGCACTGGACGCCGCAACCCAGGGCGTCGCCGGCGCGGTGTCGTCGGGCGCGTCGATCAACTATGGCGCCTATGTCGCGACCAGCGGCACGAAAGGCAGCGCGGTCACGGGCTCGCCCTGCGCAGCCGGCACGATCGGTCCTTTGCTCACCGGCGGTGTTTTCCCGCCGACGGGCGGTGGCGTCACCTACACTGTGACCGGTGCAGGCGCTTGCGGCGGAGTCGCGGGCACGGTGGTCTCTTGCACGATTACCGGCACCAAGGGCAGCGTCACCAAGAGCGCCACGGCGTCCGTGATCTGCACCGGCTAGAAGTGAGACTCACGGCAGTCGTTGGATGCCAACCGCATTGGTTGGCGTCCAGCAGCAGCCGACCACCTCGGCACCGCCCCGACCATGGCGATCAGCAAAGGGCCCGGCTCGCACAGCAACGCCGGGCCTTTTTCAATTGGCTGTGCCGATCGGTTCCGGCGCGTGTGAAGGCTTCGTATGCGATTGCTTAGAGGACGCGAAAGCACCGGCGATTGGCTCGCAGTGGCCGTCTATCCGGATCGCGTCGACGTTGCCCAGGTCGAGCGCCGGGGCCAGGCGCGGCCGACTCTCCAGATTTGCGAGTCCTACGGCAAGACGGTCGCCGACGCCGAAGCCCTGAAGTCCGTGGTACGCGCCGTCCGGCCTCGTCGCTTCCGCTGTTCGGCCATGCTGGAGAGGGCCGATTACCAGATGCAGCTGGTTGAGGCGCCGCGTGTACCGCGCGCCGAAGTCAGGTCCGCCGTGCGCTGGAAGCTGAAAGACTTGTTGGACTACCCAGTCGACGCTGCGACGCTGGACGTGGCTGAAGTCCCCGGCGACCCGTCCGGCGCGGCCCGGGCCCACTACGTGTACGCGGTTTCAGCGCGTAACGAGCGCATAGCCGCGTGCATGAATCTGTTTCGAGGCGCCGGGTTTCCCTTGCAGGCTATCGACGTGCCGGAGATGGCGCAGCGAAACATCGCGCGCCTCTACGAAGAACCGGGGCGCGCTCTGGCGCTGCTTGCTTTTGATGATCATGGAGGTCTGCTCACCGTCACTGCTGGCGGCGAGCTGTACATGACGAGGCACACCGAGATTTCCGCGACGCAGCTGACGGCGGTGCGCGATGACATGAGCGATCCGAGTGTGGAACGCCTCGTGCTCGAGATGCAGCGCTCGCTCGATCATTTCGATCGGCAGTTCAGCTATGTCTCCGTTTCGCGCATGCTGCTGGCTCCGTTGTCTGTCGATATCGGCCTCGATCGCCATTTGGAAAACAGTCTGGGCTTGCCGGTCGAGACTCTCGACTTGACGGACGTGCTGGACTTTCCCTGGGCTCCCGAACTGCGCGAGACAAGTCGCCAAGGCTACCGCCTGCACATCATTGGCGCCGCGCTGCGCGACGAGCGAGAAGCGGCATGAGCCAGCAGATCAACCTCTACAACTCTGCGCTGCTGCCAAGCGTCGATGCGTTTGCTGGGCGCACCGCATTGCTCAGCTTGGGCGGCATCCTCCTATTCACTGCGCTCATCTACGGCTGGGTGCAGTGGAACGACGCGGCACTGGCGGCTGAGCACCAGCGGCAACAGGTGCAACTCACGTTGCTGCAATCGGACATCGCTCGCCTGGCGCAGGACATGGCAGGGCGCAAGGCGAGCCCGCAGCTGACAGCCGAGCTGGAAAGCATGGACGCGATGCTGATAGGACGCAATGAAATCATGACCGTGCTGAACAGCGGCACTCTGGGTGACACCCAGGGCGTGTCCGAGTATTTCCGCGCCTTTGCACGCGAGAGCGTCGATGGGCTGTGGCTGACCGGCTTCAGTATCGAGGGTGCGGGCAAGGACATCACCATCGAGGGCCGGACCCTGAGGGCCGAGCTCGTGCCTGACTACATCAGCCAGCTGCGGCACCAGGACGTGTTGCGCGGCCACAGCTTCGGGACGCTCAACGTTCAGATGCCGCCCGAGACGACCCTCGCTGGTCAACGCAAGACCGCCGAGTTCCTGGAGTTTCATATGTCTAGCCGGGCACCGGCGACGGGAAGCGCGCGATGAACGCGTTGATCGAGAAATATGCGCGTAAGCTCGATGCGCTTACCCAGCGCGAGCGGCTGATGGTGTTCACGGCTGCGGCCGCGCTGATCCTGTTCATTGCGTACGAGCTTGCCATCGGGCCGCTGCTTGACCGGCGAAATCAGATGGCAGCCCTGGTCGCGGACCAGACGACCCAGATCGCGGCGGCCGCGGCGCAGAAGGTTGAGTTGCAGCGTGCCCTCAAACAGGACCCGGACGCCGCGGTGCGCGAGCGCGTTGCGGCGAAGCGCCGGCAAATCGCCGAGATCGACGACCAGCTATCCAGGCTGCAGCGCAGCCTGATCCCGCCGGAAAAGATGGGCGCTGTGCTGGAGCAGCTGGTCGGGAAGGACCGGCGCGTTCGCATCGTCCAGCTGCGCAACCTGCCGCCAGCGCCATTGGTCCAGAAGGACGGGGGACAAGCCTCATCCGCAGCGCCCGATGCGCACACGCCGGCTGCATCCCAGCCAGTCACACTGGCTGGCAGCCACGTCTACAAGCATGGCGTGCGGGTCGTGGTGGAAGGAACGTACCTCGATCTGCTGAGCTACGTGGCCCGGCTCGAAAAGCAGCCGTGGCAGGTGTACTGGAGCCGGACGGTGATGTCGGCGGATTATCCCAAGGCCCAGATCGAGCTCACCCTCTATACGCTGAGCCTGGACAGGGCTTGGCTGGTGGTGTGAGCGATATGGCCCGCCTCCTGCTTATCGACGCTCTCGCCGCATCCGTCCTGGCTGTCGCGTCGAGCGCGGCCTGCGCACAAGGCTTATCGGATCCGACCCGGCCGCCTGGGCTGCATACGGGCGCGGCGCCATCGCGCCCCTCAGAAGGAGGTTTGGTGCTGCAGTCGGTGCTGATCTTCCCCGATGCCCGCTCGGCCATCATCAGCGGAGAGCACGTGCTGCTCGGTCAAAAAGTGGGAAGGCTGCGCCTGGTAAAAGTGGCCGAAAGCGAGGTCGTGCTCCTGAACGGGGACGAGCGTCGAACGCTGAAGCTGTTCCCTGGCGTGGACAAGCGTCCGACCGCCGCAGTGGAGCGCGGCCGCAATTGATGACGACACCAGCCCATATGGCGTAGTGCGTGAGGATCGCAGAGGGACACATGAAAAGACTGACGCCAGCTCTCCTGCTCCTGATGCTGGCCGCCGGCTGCGCACAGCAGAAGGGCGGCCCCATGCCAACGCACTATGAGGATGCTTTGTCGCAGCTAAACAGCGCAACCGCATCCAAACCCGGAACAAAGCAGTCGGAAGCGGTGAGCCAGGCCCTGCTGCCGCCGCTGGTCGTCGAAATGCCGCGCGCCGAAGGCAAACCAGGTGAGGCGCGCTTCGACCTGTCGGTGAACAATGCCCCCGCGCCCGAGGTATTCATGGCCATCGCCTCGGGCAGCCCGTACAGCATGATCGTACACCCCAGCATCAAGGAGAAGCTGTCGATCAAGCTCAACAACACGACCGTATTCGAAGCCCTGGACACCCTGCGCGAGATGTACGGTTACGAATACAAGGTGCAGGGCAACCGGATCCTGATTCAGCCGGTCACGCTGCAAACCCGCATCTTTCAGGTGAGCTATCTGTACAACACGCGCAAGGGTAAGAGCGAGCTGCGCGTCGCCTCCAGCTCACCGTCGGATTCCGCGCCCTCGGCGCAAGCCAGCGCGGTCGCCGCCGTCAACGGCCCCCAGGCGCCTGTCGTGCAGTCGCTGGCAGCCTCCAAAGTGGAGACGACGTCGGACCTGAACTTCTGGACCGACTTGACCAGTGCGCTGCGCGCCATCATCGGCACCGGTGAGGGACGCAACATGGTCGTCAACGCGGAGTCGGGGGTGGTCGTCGTGCGAGCCATGCCCTCGGAGCTCCGCGAGGTAGGCGAATTCCTCAAGACCATGCAGAACGTGGTTTCGCGCCAAGTGCTGCTGGAAGCCAAGATCATCGACGTTCAGCTGAGCGACAGCTTCGCCACGGGCATCAACTGGGCGGCTTTCCACGCAGGCCCCAACAGCCGCTTCGCGGGCGGCATACAGCAGCCCGCCACCAGCCTCTCGACGCAAGGCGCGATGAGCACATTCACGTCGATTGGACCCGATGGCAAGCCTGACCTCAACTCGCTGTTCACCTCGACGCCCGGCAGTCCGGGCAGCGTCATCACCGGCGCCGGAGTGCCCGGGACATTGTTCGGCCTCGCCTTCCAGACCAGCAACTTCGCCGCGCTGATCAATTTTCTCCAGTCGCAGGGCGAAGTGCAGGTGCTGTCCAGCCCGCGCATCGCGGCGATCAACAATCAGAAGGCAGTGCTGAAGGTTGGCACCGATCAGTTCTTCGTGACCAACGTGACCACGAATCAGACCACGACGGTAGGTGGCTTCGTGCAGAACTCGCCGTCGATTACCACGCAGCCCTTCTTCTCCGGTGTGGCGCTCGACATCACGCCCCAGATCGACGAGAACAACCAGATCATCCTGCATGTCCATCCGGCGGTCAGCAACGTCGTGAACCAGAACACCAACATCAACCTCGGTCAGGCCGGCATCTTCACGCTGCCGCTCGCGGCGAGCACGATCAGCGAGACCGACACAGTGGTGCGGGTCACCAACAGCAACATCGTGGCGATCGGCGGCTTGATGAAGCAGGAGGACCAGCGCACTCGGGGCGGCGTACCGGGGTTGATGGACATCCCGATCATCGGGAGCCTGTTCAAGAACACTTCGCGCAGCGGCCTCAAGAGCGAGCTGGTGATCCTGATCAAGCCCACTGTGATCGAAAACGAGGACAGCTGGAAGCCGAGCGTGCAGGAGGCGGCAAACCGCATCCGCGACTGGCGTCACGACGAGTTCGGGCGGTATTGGAACGAAGAGATCATGCAAAGCGGCGGCGCTACCCCCGGCCAGCCCGCCTCGGGCAAGCAGTGACACGGGAGGCCGTCAGGCACTCGAACGGCTGAGGCGTCTATGTACCGTTCACACTTTGGGTTGCGCGAGCCGCCGTTCGGTATCACCCCCGACACCAGCTTCGCATTCTCGTGCGCGACGCATCAAGAAGCCCTGAACACTTTGCTGGTAGCCGTGAGCACCGGCGAGGGCTTTATCAAGATCACCGGCGAGGTTGGCACCGGCAAGACCCTCTTGTGCCGCCGTTTCCTTGCCACACTTGATGCGAAGTTCGTCACCGCCTACATCCCCAACCCGTATCTCGAGCCTCGCGCGCTCATGCTGGCGCTGGCCGAGGAGTTGCGGGCGCCGGTTGACGCGGGAGCCGAGCAACACCAGCTGTTGAAGCACCTGAATCACGCATTGCTCGATTTTGCCCGTGATGGCAAACGCGTGGTCGTGTGCCTCGACGAGGCACAGGCAATGCCGCTGGAAACTCTGGAAGCGCTGCGCCTGTTGAGCAATCTGGAAACGGAGAAACGCAAGCTGCTGCAGGTCGTGTTGTTCGGGCAGCCCGAGCTGGACGATAACCTGGCGCAGGACTCGGTGCGCCAGCTGCGCCAGCGCATTACCTTTCAGTACCATCTCGGCGAGCTGAGCCGCACAGAGCTTGCCTACTACCTGGTGCATCGCCTGCGCGTGGCCGGCTATGTCGGTGCGCCGCTGTTCCCGCCGCGCGCCGCAGCCCAAATCTACCGCGCGACACGCGGTGTCCCGCGCCTCGTGAACATCGTCGCCCACAAGAGCCTCCTGCTCGCGTACGGCGAAGGCGTCCATGCAGTGCATCCCCGACAGGTGCGGGCCGCAGCGAAGGACACCCCGTCTGCACGCGGCCGGCGCCAAGCATGGTGGTGGAGCGTAGTACCGACGCTCGTCGCTGCTGCCACGGGAGTCTGCGTCCTGCTCGGAATGCGATGAGTCTCATCAATCAGGTCCTCAAGGACCTCGAGCGGCGCCACGCCGGTCAGGCGGGAGTGGCGCGAGCGGTGCGACCCTTGCCCGCGAGCAGCTCCGGCCGCGCCGTTTGGATCGTCATCGCATCATTGTCGACTGCCGTTGCCGCAGGCGCGCTCTGGTGGTACCTGATGCCATCGACGTCAGTCCCGGGCAAGGTCGCCGGGCTGGCGGACGCGCCGATGCACTCTGCGTCGGCTGCGGCGCCCCCCAGCAGTGCTCCGCCGCCCGCTGCTGCCAGCGGCGCCAGTCCGCCATCTCCGGCGCCGACTGCGGCACAGCAAGCGTCACCCGCGGCCGAAGGCGCGGCGCTCAAAGCGCCGGCAGCCGCCGAACCGAGCCCGCAAGAGGTCCGCGGGCTGCCGCAAGGGCCTCCGGCTGCCAAGGCGCGGCGGGAAACCAGGCAACCGGGCTCGGCACCCGCACGACTACAGTCGCAGCAGCGCGATTCCGTCGCGCACGCGGCCGATGCTGCGCCTGCGCCGCAAGCGCCATCACGTGGGTCCGAAGATGTGGACACGCGTCAGGCGCTGGAAGGACCGGCCAAGTCTGAGACTACCTCCACCCGGCGTTCTGACGCGAGCGCCTTGGATCAAGGCGAGGCTGCGTCGAACATTGCACGCCAGGAGCGGGCTCCGACGTTGCGTGAGCGCGCGGAAGCGGATTTTCGCGAGGCCCTAGCGGCGTTGAGCACGGGAGATACCGCACGGGCGGAAGAGAAGCTCCGCGCCGCTCTGTCCATCGACCCGCTTGGCGACAAGGCACGGCAGGCGCTGCTGGGCCTGTATATCAACGGCGGGCGCCGCGACGAGGCCGAGCTCCTGCTCGATGAGCGGTTGCGCCTCGATGCTAAGCAAGCAGGGTTCGCGCTCGCATTGGCGCGCCTCCAGCTCGAGCGCAACGCGAGCAGCGAGGCGCTGGCCACGCTCGAGCGCTCGCTGTCCGTCGGACAGGCGAGCGCCGACTATCAAGCCATGCTTGCCAATGCGCTCGGACGTCTGGGCCGGCACCGCGAGGCTGCGGAACGCTATCAGGCTGCGGCGAGACTGGCACCGCGCAACCCGGTGTGGCTCATGGGGACGGGTATCGAGCTGCGTGCCGACAATCGCCTGACCGAAGCTCGGGCGGCGTTTCAGCAGGCGCGCGAGCTTGGTGGACTCAATCCGCAGCTGGCGGGCTTTGTCGAGCAGCAGCTGAGGGAGCTCAGGTAAACGCGACCGGCAGGCCGGCACTGCACGACCGCGTACTCGTCTGTCACGGTTTCTCTGTCCGGGCCACTACCCAGCCCTCGACCTGCGCCGCACCTCGCTCGAGCAGCACGCCTGCGAGTTCGTTCAGCGTTGCGCCGGTCGTTACCACGTCGTCCACGATCGCTAAGCGAGCGCCGCTAAGGTCGGCCTCGCAGGCGAAAGCGCCGCGAATGTTGCGGCTGCGCTCCTTCCATGGCAAGGCCGCTTGTGGCGCGGCATGCCGCACGCGGCGACACAATGGCGGGGCAAGCGTCAAGCGCAAGCGCGCCGAAACAGCCAGTGCCAGCTCGTGCGCGTGATTGAATCCACGTTCGCGCAGGCGCTGCGGCGCCATGGGCATCGCCAGCACGAGATCGGGCGCTGGGTGCGCCGCCAGCTGCTCGACCAAGAGCGAGGCGAGCGGCCGGACGGCGGAGAGGTGGGCTCCATATTTGAGGCGCTGGATCGCACCGTCTACCGGGAAGCGATACGAGACGGCCACCGTGACGCGCGAAAAGCGTGGCGGCTGCGCGAGGCACTCGCCACAAGCCTCCCGGGACGGGCTCAAATTGGCGCAGACTGGGCAGCGCGCCGCCCCGCGTCCCGGCAGCGCCTCGCGGCATTCGTCGCAGATTCCCTCGCGCGGGCGCGGGGCAGCACAGAACAGGCAGCGCTGCGGCAGCGCCAGGCGCTCAGCAGCGCCTCTCAACCTGTCGGCAAGGCGCGTTAACATGTCTCTTCGCGGCGCTGGATGCGCAATCCTGCGGCGCAGTTTAGCAGCGGTGCCGGTCCATCACTGGCATACGCACATGCCCGATTCGAGCTCATTCGACAAGCAGCGTATCCGGCGTAACTTCGCCCGCGCGGCGCCAGCGTACGATGCCGCCGCCGCGGTGAGCCGCGAGATTTGCGCGCGCCTGCTCGAGCACCTCGATCTGATGCGCCTCGCACCTGTGCGGATATTGGATGCAGGCAGCGGCACCGGTGTGGCGGCGGGCATGCTGATCCGACGCTATTCGCGGGCGCACGTGAGCGCCATCGACTTGACGCTGCCCATGCTCCGGGCACAGCCACGTTCGGGGAAATGGAGCGGTACGGTGCGTGCTGCGCTGGGGCGTGGCGCTGTACACCCGATCTGCGGTGATTTCGAGCGCTTGCCCCTGCGCAGCGGTGCGATGGACCTGGTGGTGTCCAACCTCGCGCTGCACTGGAGCGACCAGCCGGCGGCGGCGTTTGCCGAGATGCTTCGTGTGCTGCGCCCAGGCGGATTACTCGCGTTCACCACGTTCGGCCCGGATACGCTCCGAGAGCTGGCCCAGGCCAGCGCGAGTGCAGGTGAAAGCTCCCCCGCGCACCGCTTCGTCGACATGCACGATCTGGGTGACCTGCTGATTCGCAGCGGATTCGCTGCCCCGGTCATGGAGATGGAGTACCTTACTTTGACCTACGCGCAGCTCGAGGATCTGCTGCGCGACCTGCGGGCGAACGGAGCGCTGTCCGTCCGCCGCAATCGGGTCGGGCTGCGCACGCCGCGCTGGCGTCAGCGGATCGCGCAACGCTATGAAGCCATGCGGCGGGATGGCAGGCTGCCGGCCACGCTCGAGGTCGTCTATGGCCATGCCTGGAAGCCGGAGGAGGAGCGCTCGCACCGCGCTTCCGGTCTGACCCGCGAAGGCCACGCCATCGTCCGATTCGAGCGGCCTCGACGCGGGTCGCCGCGCGATCGGTCGAGCAGCGCCTGAGAAGCATTCACGGAATGCGCCGGCACGCACCACTCGGCCCCGCGTCCTTGCGAGACGGGCGGAGCGTATGCTAAATTGCGCCGCGGCTTTGGGAGGAAGGCGGACCGGGCAATGGCTCGCGCATGCGAGACTTGATCAGAGCTTCCCTAGAAGCCAGTGCGAGGTCAGATGGATTGCACCGACGCCGGGGCACCCGGTGAGTTCCTCCTCGTTGCCAGACGGAACAATTCGCTGTCTTCCGCCGGCAGAGCGCTGGTCTTCGCCTCTCTGGTCATTCTCTGCTTCGCTATATCTGTGGCGTTCGCGTTTCATGGTGCCTGGCTCGTGCTGCCGTTCGCGGGGGCGGAGATGCTCGTGCTGTTCGTCGCTTTCCGCTGCATCGAGCGCCACGCCGGGGACTTCGAGTCCATCGCGATCAAAGGCGACCGCGTGCTGCTCGAAAGATGGGAAACCGGCCGCGCGAGCCGCTTCGAGTTCAATCGCTTCTGGGCGCAGGTGGTCGTGCACCGATCCGCTCCGGGCCACGTGACGCTGGCGCTGCGCTCGCATGGACGCGAGGTCGAATTCGGGCGGCATCTGACCGAAGAGCAGCGTGGCGCGCTAGCGAGCACGCTCAGCCGGCAGCTGAGATCAGGCGGATAGTCGAGCAAACAGCACTTACTCGGGGAGATCATGATCAGAACAATCGCGCGCAGCCTCACCGGCTTGTTCTTGACCGCCGTGGGCGGCGGCCTCGCGCACGCCGAAATGAGGCTCAACCTGCAGCAGCCCGAGACCATCATCGCGCACGAGATCTACGAACTGCATACGGTGATTCTGCTCATCTGCGTGGTGATTTTCATCGTGGTGTTCGGCGCCATGTTCTACGCGCTGTGGAAGCATCGCAAATCTGTCGGGCACCGGGCGGAACAGTTTCACGAGAACACCACGGTCGAGATCATCTGGACCGTCATCCCGTTTCTGATCCTGATCGGCATGGCGATCCCGGCGACCAGGACGGTCCTCGCTATGAAGGACACCTCGTCCCCGGACATGACTATCAAGGTCACCGGCTTTCAATGGAAGTGGCGCTACGACTATCTGGACGAGGACATCGGCTTCTACAGTACTCTCACCACGCCGCTCGAGCAGATCGAGAACCACGCGCCCAAAGGTGAGCACTACCTGCTCGAGGTGGACAACGCCCTGGTGGTCCCGATCGGCAAGAAGGTGCGCGTTCTCATCACGGCCAACGACGTTATCCACGCCTGGTGGGTGCCCGCTTTTGGTGTCAAACAGGATGCCATTCCCGGATTCGTGCGCGACAGCTGGTTCAAAGTCGACCAGGCCGGCACGTATCGCGGCCAGTGCGCCGAACTGTGCGGCAAGGATCACGGCTTCATGCCGATCGTGGTGGAAGCCGTGGACGAGGGGAAGTACAAGGAGTGGGTGGCGCAGCAGCAGAGCAAGAAGTCGCAGACCTCCGCCGCCGCTGCGGCCGACGTCAACAAGACCTACACCCTGGATGAGCTGAAGAGCGAGGGCGAGAAGGTCTACGGCAAGACCTGCGTGGCCTGCCACCAGGCCAACGGACAAGGCATGCCGCCTACGTTCCCCTCTCTGGCGGGAGGCAAGATCGCGACCGGGCCGATTGCCGGGCACATCGACATCGTGGTGAACGGCAGCAAGAAGAATCCGGCCATGGTGGCGTGGAAGAACCAGCTGTCGGACCTCGAGATCGCCGGGGTCATCACGTACGAGCGCAATTCCTTTGGCAACAAGGTCGGCGACATGGTGCAGCCGAAGGACATCGCTGCGGCGCATAAATAAATTCCACAGTCGAAGCTGAGTCAGGAGAACACGCTATGGAAGCGGCACACGGCCACGGGCACGCAGACGAGCACGCTCACCATCCGAGCGGGATCATGCGTTGGGTCACGACCACCAACCACAAGGACATCGGCACCTTGTACCTGTGGTTCTCGTTCATCATGTTCCTAACCGGCGGCGTGATGGCGCTCACCATCCGCGCCGAACTGTTCCAGCCGGGCCTGCAGATCGTGCGCCCCGAGCTGTTCAACCAGCTCACCACCATGCACGGCCTGGTCATGGTCTTCGGCGCGATCATGCCGGCGTTCGTGGGCTTCGCGAACTGGCAGGTGCCGCTGATGATCGGGGCGCCCGACATGGCATTCCCGCGCTTGAACAACTGGAGCTTCTGGCTGCTCCCTCCGGCTGCCATCCTGCTGATGACGTCGTTCCTCGCGCCGGGCGGTGCCACCGCCGCCGGCTGGACCCTGTACGCGCCGCTCTCGATTCAGATGGGTCCGGGCATGGACATGGCGATCTTCGCCATCCATATCCTGGGCGTGTCCTCGATCATGGGGTCGATCAACATCATCACCACGATCCTGAACATGCGCGCACCCGGCATGACGCTCATGAAGATGCCGCTGTTCGTCTGGACCTGGCTGATCACGGCCTATCTGCTCATCGCCGTCATGCCGGTGCTGGCGGGGGCGGTGACGATGCTGTTGACCGATCGCCATTTCGACACCCACTTCTTCAACGCCGCGGGCGGCGGCGACCCGGTGCTGTTCCAGCACGTGTTCTGGTTCTTCGGGCACCCCGAGGTGTACATCATGATTCTGCCCGGCTTCGGGATCGTGTCGCAGATCATTCCGACCTTTTCCCGCAAGCCGCTGTTCGGCTACTCCTCCATGGTGTACGCCACGGCCTCCATCGCCATCCTCTCGTTCATCGTGTGGGCCCATCACATGTTCACGGTGGGGATGCCGGCGGCTGGCCAGCTGTTCTTCATGTACGCAACCATGCTGATCGCGGTGCCCACGGGTGTGAAAGTGTTCAACTGGGTGGCGACCATGTGGCGAGGTGCGATCAGTTTGGAGACGCCGATGCTGTTTGCACTCGGTTTCATCTTCCTGTTCACCATGGGCGGCTTTACCGGCCTGGTGCTCGCCATTACGCCGATCGACATTCAGCTCCAGGACACGTATTACGTCGTCGCGCACTTCCACTACGTTCTGGTCGCGGGAGCGCTGTTTGCGATCTTTGGCGGGATCTACCTGTGGCTGCCGAAGTGGACCGGCCATATGTACGACGAGAAGCTGGGCAAGGCGCATTTCTGGTTGTCGTTCATCTTCTTCAACATGGCCTTCTTCGTGCAGCATTTCCTGGGGCTGGCGGGCATGCCGCGCCGCGTGCCGGACTATGCGTTGCAGTTTGCCGATTTCAACCGGATCTCCAGTATCGGCGCCTTCGGCTTCGGGTTGTCGCAGCTTCTGTTCCTGTACGTGGTGCTCAAATGCATCCGCGGGGGACAGAAGGCCTCGAACAAGGTGTGGGAAGGGGCACAGGGCTTGGAGTGGACGCTGCCCTCGCCTCCGCCTTACCACACCTTCGAGACGCCACCGATCGTCAAGTGATCAGAGCCCAAGCAAAACGCCCTGTGATGGGCACCGGCCATCTCGCTTCGGAGCGCGTGGTGTCGCGTAACCGCAAGACGGCGCTGGTGCTGTGCTCGGTGGTGATCGCGTTCTTCATCGGCGTGATCATCCGGCATTGGCTGTGGCCATCGGCATGAGCCAGGCTTCCGCGAACCGCGCGTTGCTGCTGAAGCTGATCGCCGTGGCAGTCGGCATGTTCGCCTTCGGCTTTGCGCTGGCGCCGTTCTACGCCAAGCTGTGCGAAGCCGTTGGCTTGAATCAGATTCAAAGCGCCGATGCGGTTCCCGGCAACACTCAAGTGGACCGCAGCCGCGTGGTCACGCTGCAGTTCGACGCAAACTTGCGCGACGATCTGCCGTGGACCTTTCGCCCGCTTACCCGGAGCATTCGGGCGCATCCGGGAGAGCTGGTGCAGGTCGTCTACGAAGTGAGGAACGGGTCGGACCAGCCCGTGCTGGGGCAGGCGGTTCCCAGTTACGGGCCGCAGCTGGCGGTGCGGTACGTCAAGAAACTGGAGTGTTTTTGCTTTACCCGGCAGGAGCTCAAGCCGCACGAGACGCGGCAAATGCCCGTCGTGTTCCTGGTTGGGCCGGACTTGCCGGCTGACGTGAACACGGTGACGCTCTCGTACACTTTCTTCAAGGTCGAGGGGGCGGGAGCCAAGCCGGGCTGAGCATGACCGAAGAACAAGCGCCGGAGACGTTGACCCCGGCACGCCGGAAGGCCGGGCCGCTGCAGGTTGCGCAGGCGGTGCTGTGGTCGTTCTTCGGCGTGCGCAAGTCGAGGGATCACGACGCCGACGCCGCGACCCTGACGCCGCTGCAGGTGATCGTGGCCGGGATTATCGGTGCAGCGCTGTTCGTGGCCAGCCTGATCTTGATCGTGCGCTGGGTGACACGCTGAGCGGACTTAGCAGTCGAGGTAAAAGGAGAACCAGAAATGAGTCAGATGAGTCAGGCTGCGCGCTACTACTTGCCTCAACCTTCGCACTGGCCGATCTTCGGCTCGTTCGCCCTGCTTCTAATGGCCTCGGGCGCGGCGATGTGGCTGAACGCGGCGGCGCTCGGGCCGTACCTGGTGGCCGCCGGCTTTGCGGTCCTCATCTACATGCTGTTTGGTTGGTTCGGCACCGTGATTCGCGAGAGCGAAGGCGGCAAGTTCAACCACCAGGTCGATATCTCTTTCCGCTGGGGGATGAGCTGGTTCATCTTCTCCGAGGTCATGTTCTTCGCGGCATTCTTCGGTGCGCTGTTCTACATGCGTGTGTTATCCGTTCCCTGGCTGGGCAGCGGCGCGACCCAGGAGGTCCTGTGGCCCGGCTTCACGGCCACATGGCCGGTCGCCGGCCCCGGTCTGAAAGAGGCTTTCTCGCCCATGGCGGCATGGGGTATTCCCGCCATCAACACCCTGATCCTGCTCTCCTCGGGCGCGACCGTGACCTGGGCGCACTGGGGGCTGAAGAAGAACAACCGCGGTCAGCTGATCATCGGTCTCCTGCTCACTATCGCGCTGGGCGTGACGTTCCTGACGTTGCAGGCGTATGAGTATCACCACGCCTACACCGAGATGAACCTGACCCTTACCACCGGGGCGTACGGTGCGACCTTCTTCATGTTGACTGGCTTCCACGGCTTCCACGTGACGCTGGGCGCGATCATGCTGACGGTGATTTTCTTCCGCTGCCTGCTCGGGCACTTCACGCCCGACCACCACTTCGGCTTCGAGGCGGTGTCGTGGTACTGGCACTTCGTGGACGTGGTCTGGCTGCTGCTGTTCGTGCTCGTCTACTGGCTCTGAGGCGTTCCGTCCAGCGACGGGTTGAAGCGCGCGCCGCGCCCGAGGGTGCGGCGCGTTGTTCTTGAGGTCAGTGCAAACCAGTCTTCGGGATGATCCCGAAGTAGTATCCCGCCATCAGCAGCAGGAAAAGACCGATCGACAAGGAGATGCGCACGGTCAGCGCTTTTACCGTGCGCTCCGAGGTACCCTTGTCGCGGATGAGGAACCATAGGGCGGACGCGAGACTGCCCACGATCAGGACGAGTATTGCGATTACGATGATCCTCATGTCGAATCCCTGCTCTTGCCGTTCAGTCTACTCCTCGATGTCTGGAGCCGCCATTCGAGCGGCGAGCGCTGCGGGGATCGTTCCGTTCGGCTGACGACATGCGCGTAGCAGCGTACTTCAGGCCGCGTCTCGTGCCGACACTGGCAGCGCTGGCCGGCGCGCTGCTCACCGCGCTGCTGGGAAGCTGGCAGCTCGAGCGTGCGGGCGAGAAGGCGCAGCTGCAAGCGCGCGTCGACCAGGCGGGAAGCGAGCAGCCGGTACGCCTGGGCGCTGCGCCGCTGGATGCCGCCAGCGTGGAATACCGCATGGTGGAGGCGAGCGGAACGTTCAATGCCGATGCTATGGTCTACGTCGACAATCGCACCCACAACGGTGTGCCCGGCTACGAGATCGTCACGCCGCTGCGCATCGCCGGCAGCGACAGTTATGTGCTGGTCAAGCGCGGCTGGGTCGAGGCGGGTGCGAGCCGCAGTCAGCTTCCGCACGTCGCGACGCCCGGCGGCACGGTGACGATCAAAGGGATTGCGCTGCCCGGGAACCCGCGGGTGTTCGAGCTGTCGGAGCGCGTGCAGCTCGGGTCGCTGTGGGAGAACGTCACGGTCGATCGTTACCGCAAGGCTTATGGCTTCGCTCTGCAGCCTGTCCTCATCCAGCAGACTAACGACACCGGCGATGCGCTCGTGCGCGATTGGAGGCGGCCCGATACCGGAGTGAACCGGCATCGCGCCTACGCGCTGCAGTGGTTCACGCTGTGCGCCGTCATCCTCGTCATCTACGTTGTCTTGAATGTCAGAGCAGCAGCGCACAGGCAGCGGGCGGCTTAGCCTCGTGTTGATCGCGGCAGTAGCCTGCGCCCCGCTGATCGCGGCCTACGCGCTGTTTCACCTGTGGCGCCCGACCGCCTTCACCAACTACGGGCAGCTCCTGCCGCCCACGCCGGTCGCGGCGCTCGATGCGGGGCGGATGGAGGGCAAGCCGTTCACGCTGGCTGCTTTGCGCGGCAAGTGGGTGTTCCTGACGGTGGACTCCGGGCGCTGCGCGGACGAGTGCCGCGACAAGCTGTACAAGATGCGCCAGGTGCGTATGACTCAGGGCAAGGACATGGAGCGCATCGAGCGAGCCTGGCTGATCGACGACGACGTCGCTGCTGCCGCCGAGCTCGTCAGCGAGTACCAGGGCACCCTTGTCGTCTCGGCGCGCGGCAGTGCGCTGCTCTCGAAGCTGCCCGCGGACGCCTCGGTGCGCGATCACATCTATATCGTCGATCCCCTCGGCAATCTGATGCTGCGCTATCCACGCGGCGCCGACCCCGGCCGGATGAAGAAGGACGTGACGCGGCTGCTCAAGGTGTCGAGGATCGGCTGAGATGCTAACATTTGCTCACCAACACGCCCTCCGCTCAATCGATGTCCGCTAGCGCCGAAACCAAATCCGTAGCGTCGGGAAACCGCGCGGACCGGCACACGGCGCCAGGCTGGCGGCAGCTCCTGCAGCTGACCAAGCCGCGCGTGGTCCTGCTCATCGTCTTCACCGCAGTGATCGGCATGTTCCTCGCGACTCGGCAGATACCCCCGCTCCCTGCGCTGCTGTTTGGCACCCTGGGCATCGCGCTGACCGCAGGCGCCGCCGCGGCGATCAACTGTCTGGTCGAGCAGAAGATCGACGCCATGATGGCTCGCACGCGGGCGCGGCCGCTTCCGATGCAACAAGTGACTTCGGCACAGACGCTCGCCTTCGCCGCTGTCCTCGGCGCCATCGGGCTGACCCTGCTGTACGCCCTGGTCAACCCGCTGACCATGTGGCTGACGCTGGCGACCTTCGTCGGTTACGCGGTCGTCTACACCGTCGTCTTGAAGCCGCTCACTCCGCAGAACATCGTGATCGGCGGCGCGTCCGGTGCGATGCCACCGGTGCTCGGCTGGACAGCCGTCACGGGCGAGCTCTCGTCCGATGCGCTGTTGCTCTTCCTGATCATCTTTGCCTGGACGCCGCCGCACTTCTGGGCGCTGGCGCTTTACCGCAGGCGCGAGTACGCCAAGGCCGGGGTCCCGATGCTGCCCGTGACCCACGGCGACCGCTATACGCGGTTGCACGTACTCCTGTACACCTTGATCCTGTTCGCAGTCAGCCTGCTGCCTGTCGCGACGGCGATGAGCGGACTCATCTATCTCATGGCCGCCGTCGCCCTGGGCGGTCTGTTCGTGTGGTACGCATTCCGGATTTATTTCGCCTACAGCGATGCCCTGGCGCATCGGACCTTCCGCTACTCGATCCTGTACCTGTCCCTGCTGTTCGCCGCACTGCTCGTGGATCATTACTTCCGCTTCGGCGTCTGAGCGGTCCGGCATGCGGGCACTTCTGGGGTGTGCGCTGCTGGCTTGCCTGCTGGCTCTCGCTGCGGGCATGGCGGGGTGCAACCGCGATCCCGGTGCTCCGCTCTTCCGCTCGACCGACGTCACCGGCGCCGACTTCGGGCGCGATTTCCAACTGGCCGACTTCGACGGCCAGCCGCGGCGCCTGTCGGATTTCCGCGGCAGCGTGGCCGTCGTATTCTTCGGCTATACGCACTGTCCGGATGTCTGCCCCACCACTCTGAGCGAGCTGTCATCCGCGATCAAG
>Ga0335080_10001620_pt1 | contig 22147 bp, 15 predicted proteins | sample Lox_Sample_34_FD_206720 | JGI IMG/M metagenome (GOLD analysis project Ga0335080, IMG submission 206720) | Soil microbial communities from Loxahatchee National Wildlife Refuge, Florida, United States - Lox_Sample_3.4 | ecosystem: Environmental > Terrestrial > Soil > Wetlands | place: USA...
CACGCCCTGACTAACACGCATCACAACTTTCAGGGCGCTAGCTACTTTCTAGCGCAAAATTCGGTTTTGAGATGTGCGAACCCTTGGTCTGAGGAGCCAGGAAACAGCAAAAAGCCCGGCGGAAAATCCGCCGGGTGGAAGGCATTAATTTTCGGGGACTTCGCCGAGGGCCTATTTTTTCTGGGCCATGGCTGAACCAATGTGGTGCAGATTGTCGGCGATCACGCCCAGGCCGACCCAGCGCTTCATTCCCGAGTCGCCACGGTAGAAGCACCGGCGGAGACCATGCCGACGCTTGAGGACGCTGATCCGGCCCTCGCAACCGGTCCGCCACTTCTGTCCCTGTTTGAACCAGCGCTTCTTTTGTTCGCGCTTCCGCTCCGCGCTTTTTGTGGAGCGATTCGGAATGCATACCCGTTTGACCCCTCTGTCGTGCGCGGCCGCTTCATTCTTGGCTGAGTAGAAAGCCGCGTCGGCCGCCATCAGACCGGGAGTGCGGCCCAGCGCTTTCTCATGCGCATCGATGGCGGCAATCACCAGCTCCGAGTCACTGGGGCGCTTTTCATATACCTCGTAGTCGGTGATGATCTGATTCTCGCCTTCTTGAATTTTGACCATCTTGCCAAACTCGGTGGGCTTACTGACCTTGCCCTTGCGAATGATTTCGGTGGTGGGCTCGAAGATACTCACCAGTTTCTCGACCACATGGGTATTGCCGCCGAAGATCCGCTGTTTGGCTTGCCGCATCACCTGCTGTACCCGCGGGACAAAGGTGTCCAGTTCTTTCCGCAATCCTTCCAGAACGGCTTGCTGCATCACGTCCGCCGATCGCTTCACCCCTCCGACAATCTCGCTGGAAAACCGCTTGGCTTGGCCGACTACGCGTCCGACCGTGGATAGGAGCTTTCCGTACGCCTGCTGCAATCGCTCCCGATTCGGCCCGCCCTTGGTACGCGCTATGCGCCCAATTTCCAAAATGCGGAACTTCACGCTGCGGCTCCGATCGCGAAGTTTGGCGCCTTGTTGCACAGCCAGTTCCGATATCCGCTTCATCCCGCGGATCAGAACGCGCACGCCGTCGCCCAACAGATTGCTGTCTGTCGGATAGTGGATATTGGTCTCGACTACCGTCGTGTCCAGGCGCATCTTGCGCCCCTGCACAAGCTGGTTCGCTTTGGCGATCTCCACTACTCGTTCATGAATCTTCTCGACCGTCTCTGGTCCGAGCGCCAGTTCCCAGCGACCCATGGTTTTCGAATCGGGCACTTTGCCTGCTCCTACCCGCGTGAAATCGCGATACACCAGATTCGATCGAACTTCGCGTTCCACCACGTCGAAGCTCCAGTTGCGGCTGTGCTTCAGCAGGAGTAGCCGCATCACTACTTCCGCCGGGGTGCCTCTCCGCCCGCGAGTGCGGCTCTTGGGACTGCGCTTTGCCAAAGCTTCATACACCGTCGAGATCAGTTGCTCGTCGTCCAGCACCTTGTCGGCATGGGTCATCCATTCTTCCCGCAGATCGCTTATCTCTTCGGCGATTAGACCTTCGCCGAAGTGGAACTGCTGCCGGCGCGCCTCAATCATGAGAGTTGCTCCGAACGCGATTGCTTCTCTTGCTGCCACTGCTTGCGTAAGCGGTCGCGATTCAACTTGGCAAGGGAACAGCCAATCTCCCAAAAATCGGCCCAGGCTTGTTGCGCCCGTCGAGCGGTTTCGGCGTGCTCGGGCGGAACGTACAACGATCGGCTCTTGTCGTCCTCGCGGAACGTGATGTAGAGGTGCGGTCCATGCAAGCGTTCGGGGTCGCGATAACAGACGCAGCCGGGGTTGCCGCAACGGCGAGAGGTTTCCGAAAGACCGCCCTGGACCATGGTTTGGGTGGCGCGGAGAAGTCGCTCGATGAGCCGCTGTTGCTGCTTACGCATAGCTTAATATTAAGATACGCTTGTCTGTTTTGCCTGTCAAGGAAAAACTGACATGAACTACGAAAAATGTTTTAGAGCAGAATTTGTACGATCGTGCAGAGCCCGACCGCCGCAGCCTCTGGGTCGAAAAGACTTAACCCAGCAATTTTGCGCCGAAAAGTAGCTAGAAGTGTCCCTATCTTTCGGTCATTTCCGCTTTTTGCCATTGTCATGGTTAGATCGATCTATTTGTAAGGAACATTATGCTCGAAAAGAAGAAGGAACTCGATCCGGACACTTGTCAGGACATTGTGGTGGACGAGACGCCGAAACCGGGTAAATTTCGCGGTCCGGATCAACTGCTGAAGGACCTGGGGATCATCGGCGATATCGAAGCGGAGGTGCACAAGGCCGGCATCATCAAGAAACTCGACGGGATTGGATTCGCGATTGAGGCCACCGACATTTCTTCCGGACCGGCGATCAACGTGGGGGACTGTACGGCCTCGGTGCTTGCCAATGCGAAATAGCGCCTGCGTGATCATGGCGGCGCTCGCGCTGAGCGCCCAGCCGAATCGAAACCAGTTTCAGCTCAGCCGGGTGGCTAGCCACGTGTCGGTAACACCATCCGAGGTGTCGATTCAGGTCCCGACGATTCGAACTCCGCCGCCGCTTCCCGTTCTCACGGCCCCCGACCGGTGGACGATCACAGTGAAGGGCCCGGGACATGTGAAGTCTCCCATAACACCGTCCAAAGAACCGGGGTACGATCCGGCCACGGGTGTGATCACGATCAGCGTCGACAAGGCGGGATTCGGGACGACGGACCCAGCGAAGTGTACCTGGAGCGTCTCGTTTCGCTCCGATACCGGCACCTTGACGGCAGCACAGGATCCCGCAATCAGCGATGATTTCGCGCTCGGAGCGGTCAACGGCTCGGCTAGCGGCGACCCGGTCGTTGTTACGGTGCGCGCGTCGGGGATACCGCCGGCTGGCACCGTGGTAAACGATGGCTCGTTCTGGCGCGTGCAGGTGACCGACTCCGACGGGAACAGCAGGGCGGTTCAGCCGGTTGACCAGGCGCACTACAGTTTCGATTCCGGCTTTGTCACGCTGAGATTCCCGGCGAGCAAGATCGGGTCAATCAAGCGAGACAATGCGTCGTGGAGCGCGGCGTTCCTGCCTCCGGATGCAACGCTGGTCAGCCAGGCCGGCAGCAGCGGAGGCGGAGCGGTCGATCAAGCCAAGTCGCGCGACGACGCGGATCTCTACCTATCAGGAACTTACATCGCGGGGGTTGGGACCAAGCCGATCTGGGGAATCGATGCCAAGGCCGGGTATTCGGCGGCGCCGGAGAAATTTCCGGTATTGAAATGGTTTGTCAGCCGAAGCCCCGCGAATCTCCGTTTTGGCATCTACGGCGAAATGACCACGAACCCGGACACCAGCGCTCCAGTGGACCGGACGCAAGTAGATCCCGATTCGATCAGCGCCTACACGACTCTATTTCAGACAACCCGGCTGCCGCACAATCCCGTGTTCTACGGGATGAAGTGGGAAGTGCAGCCGATTGGCGGCGAATTTTCGCGGATGTATCCGGCCAGCAACCTGATCTCGGGTGGCCGCATTCGATTCATCTCCGTGTTGGCGAACCAGAAGCGCTGGGCCGCGGACCTGATTCCCTCCCCCGGATTCGAAGGCGGCAAGAATCTCAACAAGCCCGGAACCTTGTTCGGACGCTCCGTCGATTTGAGCAGCTACGATACGATCGCGCGGCTGCGTTTGGGAGCCGATGCGAACTTCTACCTATACCGGCGCGTGCCAAAGCCGGGGGACGCGTACGCGTTTACGCTGAACGGTTCGTGGGTGGCGCGCGTGCCCTTCACCGCGGAACCGTTTACCACCACGGCGTACCTTCCCGACCCGACGGATGCGACCACGATCACGCGGCAGCAGGTGGTCGCGATGCGGAAGAACACACGGCATTACGTGAAAATCGACGCGGCCTGGAACATTACGAAGTTATTTGGAATTCAGGCGGAGTATAAGTACGGCTCGCTGCCGCCGTTGTTCGAGTTTGTGAGTCACCAGGTGAGCGTGGGCCTGCTTTTCAAGGCTACGTACACGGGCAATCATAGCGTGGCTTCGCCGCTGCCGTAGCTTTGCACATATAGTTTTGCACACCGTGCCGGGGGCAAGAGGTCTGCTCGGCGTTGCGGTTCTCGCTGGGATGCGGGTGAGGCGGGGACTCGCGTTACCGAGGCAGGGTAGCTGAGCTATTGTATTGTTTCGATGTCCGAACCCTACATTCGCGCGCGCGACCTCACGAAGACGTACCGCTCCGGGGAGGCCGAGCTGGTGGTTTTCAGCGGGATCAGCCTGGATGTGGGGGCGGGCGAGATGCTAGCGCTGGTGGGGGAATCGGGGGCGGGAAAGAGCACACTGTTGCATCTTTTGGGAGGTCTGGACAGGCCTTCGGGCGGCACGATACACTACGGGAGTAGGGAGATTTCGGGTCTCGCACCGCCGGAGCAGTCGGACTTTCGGAATCGGGAAATTGGGTTTGTGTGGCAGATTCACTATCTCCTGCCGGAATTCACCGCGCAGGAGAACGTGATGATGCCGTTGCTGATTCGCGGACGGCAGAAAGCCGAAGCAGCCGCCGAATCGCTGATGAGGTTGGATGAAGTGGGATTGCGGGCCCGGGCGTCGCACCGGGCCGGCGAACTGTCGGGTGGGGAGCAGCAGCGGGTGGCCCTGGCGCGCGCGCTGGTGGGCAGCCCCAATGTTCTGCTGGCCGATGAACCCACGGGGAACCTCGATTTCCGGACCGGCGAGATGATCTTTGAACTCCTGGAAGAACTGCACCGCACGCACAGGCTCACGTCGGTTTTCGTCACTCACAATCTGGCATTTGCGCGGCGTTGTGACCGGGCGCTGACCCTGGAAAAGGGGGGGCTGGTACCCGGGGTACAACAGGGTTCGCATCCTGGAGGCGAGCCGGGGTATCTTTAGTCATAGGGAGCGTCACTTTATGTTTGAGCGATACACGGAGAAGGCGCGTCGGGTGATCTTCTTCGCGCGTTATGAGGCCAGCCAGTTCGGGAGCCCGTACATCGAAACCGAACACCTGCTCCTCGGCCTGCTGCGCGAAGACAAGGCACTGGCGAACCGGTTTTTGCGTTCCCACGCGGCGGTGGAGTCGATCCGGAAACAGATCGAAGGCCACACCACGATCCGGGAGAAGGTGTCGACCAGCGTCGATCTGCCGCTGAGCCACGAGTGCAAACGCGTGCTGGCATACGGCGCGGAAGAGGCCGAGCGGCTGAATCACAAGCACATCGGGACCGAGCACCTGCTCTTGGGCCTGCTGCGCGAGGAGAAGTGCTTCGCGGCGGAGATCCTGCACGAGCGCGGGCTGCGGCTTTCGACGATCCGGGAGGAGCTGGCGCGGTCGCAGAGCGAGAAGGTGGCGTCGGCGCGTCCGAAGGAGAGCTCGCTATTGGCGGAGTTCAGCCGCGATCTGACGCAGGCGGCGATGGACAACACGCTGGATCCGCTGATCGGGCGCGATTACGAGCTGGAGCGCGTTGTGCAGATTTTGTGCCGCCGCACCAAGAACAATCCGGTGCTGATCGGCGAGCCGGGCGTGGGGAAGACGGCGATTGTGGAAGGGCTGGCGCAGCGGATCGCGGAAGGCGACGTGCCGTCGTTCCTGGCCGACAAGCGAATCCTGGCGCTGGATCTTTCGCTGATCGTGGCCGGCACCAAGTATCGCGGGCAGTTCGAAGAGCGGCTGAAGACCATCATGAAGGAGCTGATGGAGAACCAGAACGCCATCATCTTCATCGACGAGCTGCACACGCTGGTGGGCGCGGGGTCGGCGGAAGGCTCGCTGGACGCGGCCAACATCCTGAAGCCGGCGCTTTCGCGCGGCGAGATCCAGTGCATCGGGGCGACGACGCCGTCGGAGTTCCGCAAGTCGATCGAGAAGGACCGGTCGCTGGAGCGGCGCTTCCAGGCGGTGAAGGTTCCGCCGCCCACGGAGACGGATGCGATCAAGATTCTGTTCGGCATCAAAGACCGCTACGAAAAGTTCCACGCGGTGGCGTATACCGACGATGCGGTGGAGACGGCGGTGTACACTTCGAGCCGCTATATTCCAGACCGGTACCTGCCGGACAAGGCCATCGACCTGATCGACGAAGCGGGCGCGCGGGTGAAGCTGCGGCAGACGACGCTTCCGGCGGACCTGGCGGATATCCAGAAGCGCATCAAGTTCATCGTGCACCGCATGGAGAACGCGATCGCCAACCACGAGTTCGAGAAGGCGCGGTTCTACAGCGACGAGGAACGCAAGGAGCGCGAGAACATGCGCCAGCTCCGCGAGAAATACAACCTGGACGATTCCTCGACCGGCGTGGTGACCAAGGACGATATCGAGGACGTGGTGGCGCGGTGGACCGGCGTGCCGATGACCTCGATCAAGGAAGAGGAGATCGCCAAGCTGCTGCGCATCGAGGAAGAGCTGCACAAGCGGGTGATCAGCCAGGAGAAGGCGATTTCGGCGCTGGCGCGGGCGATCCGGCGGTCGCGGGCCGGGTTGAAGGCGACGAACCGGCCGGCGGGGTCGTTCCTGTTCCTGGGGCCGACGGGCGTGGGCAAGACCGAAGTAGCGCGGGCACTGGCGGGGTTCCTGTTCGGCAGCGAGAAGAGCCTGGTGCGGTTCGACATGTCGGAGTACATGGAGAAGCACTCGGTTTCGAAGCTGATCGGGTCGCCTCCCGGATACGTGGGCTACGAAGAGGGCGGCCAGTTGACGGAGCGGGTGAAGCGCAATCCGTACTCGATCATCCTGCTGGACGAAATCGAGAAGGCGCACCCGGACATTTACAACATCCTGCTGCAGGTGTTCGAAGACGGCCAGTTGACCGACGGGCTGGGCAACCAGGTGGACTTCAAGAACACGATCATCATCATGACCAGCAACCTGGGGGCGCGTTTCCTGGAGAAGCGCGGGCACCTGGGATTCTCGGCGCCGATGGGCGAAGGTATCCCGTCGAAGATCGAGGACATGGTGCGCGGTGAAGTGAAGAAGGCGTTCAACCCGGAATTCCTGAACCGGCTGGACGAAGTGATTCTGTTCACGTCGCTGACCGACGACGACCTGATCAAGATCATCGAACTGCTGGTGCAGCAGGTGAACGGGAACCTGGTGGCCAAGCAGGTGAAGATCCGGCTGACGCCGGAGGCTTCGAAGTACATCCTGGAGAAGACCTGCGGCGACCGCAGCTACGGGGCGCGTCCGCTGCGGAGGGCGCTGCAGAAGTACATCGAGGATCCGCTGAGCGAAGCGCTGATTCAGGGGACGCTGCCGCGCCCGGCGGACCTGGAAGTGTATCTCGGCGACACCGGGATTTACTACCGGCAGTTGAGCCCCGAGCCGGCGGGCGAGGGCGAGCCGGTTCCGGCGGGCGGGCCGGTGGAGCCGCCGACGGGGACGCTGCTGTATACGTTCTGACGCGCCTGCGGCGCGAGGGCAGGCCGGGAGGCCTACCCCACAAAGACTACTTGCGACGTGCGTCGGCTACGATCTGCTTGACGCGGGCCATCAAAGTGGGCGCGTGGTAGGGGATGCCGTCCTTGATGGTCCACTCGACGCCGCCGACACCGGCGGGGTAGAGGACCTTGAGGTTCTCGAGCGGATTGCCGTTGACCACGATCAGGTCGGCGAGCCAGCCGGCGCGGACGCGGCCGAGCTTTTCTTCCTGGCCGAGAATCTTCGCGTTGTTGCCGGTGGCCTGCTGGATGATCTTGATGGGGTTGAAGCCGGCTTCCTGGTGGAGCTCCATGCCGCGGATGAGGCCGAAGCCGTACATCTGGTAGATGAAGCCGGCGTCGTCGCCCATGCCGATGAGGCCGCCGCGGCGGTCGAAATCGAGCAGGGCGGCTTCCCAGAGGCGGTAATTCTCCTTCCAGAAGTTCTCGTCGGTGCTGCTCCAGCCGATGAAGTAGGAGCCGTGATTAGCCGGGTTAGGGCGGAAATATTCTTCGAGGGTGGGGTGCAGATATTCGGCGAACCAGGGCTGGTTCTGCGCGCGCTGCAGGTCGCGGCTGGCTTCGTAGATATCGAGCGTGGGCACCCAGGCGACGTGGGCTTTCACCATGCCATCGAGCACGTCGGAGAGGCGCTTGGAATTGGCCTCGCGCCAGAGGTGGCCGGCGTAGCGGAAGCGGTCGGTTTCGTTGTTGTAGTTGTAGGAGGAGGGAAAGTTCTGGACGCCGTGCTCGATGGCGGCGTCGGGGATGCCGTACCAATGCTCGATGCTGGTGGTGCCGAAGTTGATGTCGTCCCAGGCGTTGGTCTCTTCGACGCCGGCGTGGTGGGCGATGCGGAGCCCGAGTTTGTGGGCCTCGTCCTCCATGGCGGCCATGGTGTCGCGGTCGATGCCGAGGAGTTTGATGCCGTCGGCGCCCTGCTGCTTCAGGGAGCGGACGCGGTCGCGGGCCTCGGCGGCGGTTTTAGGGCGGCCGAACATGGGGTAGACGAAGATGCGCGGCGCGGCGATTTCGCCTTCGGCGGACTGGCGGCGGAGCTCGAGAGCGCGTCTGGTGTCGCTGCCGACGTCGCGGATGGCGGTGATGCCGCAGGAAAGCCAGATATCGAGCTCGTACTCGATGGGCTGGGGCTTGCCGCCGCGCTCCTCCTGAAGGTGGGCGTGGGCGTTGATGAGGCCGGGGAGGACGTATTTGCCGGTGGCGTCGATGACGGCGTCGGGCGGGGCGGCGGCGCCTCCGCGGCCGGCGCGCCCGAGCGACACGGGATCGAGGGGGATGACGTCGGCGATGACGTTGTTCTCGATGAGGATGTCCTTGGGCCCGCTGGCGGGAGTGCCGTTGCCGTCGACCACGGTGGCGTTGTGGATGAGGAGGCGGTGTACGCGGCGGCCGCTGGTGGGCGGCGGGGCCTGGGCGGCGAGGGTGGCGGCGAGAATCAGAGCGACGAAGATACGGGACATGGGAACGATTGTGGCACACAATCGCGGAGGTCTACTTTGCCTGGTATCGCCAGATGAGGAACGCGTACGGCAAGGCCATCACCAGGTCGAACAGGTAGTGCTCGCCGAAACCCAGCGTGGAGACGAAGGTCAGCAGGAGATAGAGCCATGCGAGGGCCCTGCCGAGGGGCGAGCGCCTGGCGAGCAGGTAAATCAGGATCGCGGTGGAGAAATGCACCGACGGTACGCCGTTAGGCGGTGCGGCGATGGGTATCGGGCGAGCCGAGACGCCGTGCGGCAGATTCGGAAAGGACGCGAAGGCGTACATCGGGCCGGCGACCGGCACCAGGAGGTACACGGGCAGAGCGGCAAACAGGTTCCAGGTGAGCGCGCGCACCAGCGGCAGGGCCGGCCATCCCTTCCGGACGTAGAGCCACATGACCGCGATCATGGCGAACGGCATGGCGTTGTAGGCGCAGAATGCGGCTGCCCGAAAGAGGGGAAACTGCCGGAGGAAGCAGCCCATGGCAAAGCTCGGCTGAAAGCCCAGCAGGCCGTCGATTTGATAGACGTACAAGTCCAGCTTGAGGGGCCGCAGGAATGACAGCGCATTGACCAGGGCCGCCGCCATCATCGACCCGGGGATGACAGCGATCATGGCGGCCGTCAGCCACTCGCGTTCGGCCGCCGCGCGGGCGTTCATGATTACGGAGGAACTCTAGCATGCTGCGAGATTGGCCCGAAACATATAAAAAGGTAACAAACTCCTATTACCGAGAAAGTTTGGGCGCGGGCACTATCTTTAGCCATCATTGAATGCTCTGCCGCGTCGACCGTAATTTGGAAAGAATGGACCTTGCCGCCGCGGTCGCCGAACGCCCTATCGCGAAGCCTGCCACGCGCTTCCTGCCTTGGATTTACGCTCTCTTTTTCGTCTCCGGCTGTCCCGCACTCATTTACCAGATCGTGTGGCAGCGCTCGCTATTCGCGATCTACGGCATCAACATTCAGTCGGTGACCATTGTCGTCACGGCGTTCATGCTGGGGCTAGGGCTTGGAAGCCTGGCGGGAGGGAGGATCTCGCGACTCGAGCGGCTGCCCGCGCTTCCCATCTTCGGCTGCGTGGAATTGTGCATCGGCGCGTACGGGCTGATTTCCCTGCGCCTGTTTCACCTGGTGGGGACGCACACGGCAGGCGCGCCCCTGCTCGCGGTGGCGCTGCTGACGTTTCTGCTGGTTCTGATTCCGACGATGCTGATGGGCGGCACGCTGCCTTTCCTGGTGGCTTATTTCGTGCGGTTCTCGCGGAACGTGGGAGCCTCGGTGGGGACGCTGTATTTCGTGAACACGCTGGGATCGGCGTTCGCGTGCCTGATGTGCGCGCGGTTCCTGATGCGCCTCATGGGCGAATCCGGCTCGGTGGCCGTGGCCGCGGGCTTGAACACGACGGTGGGGTCGATCGCGCTGCTGGTCTCGCTGGCCGCTTCCCGGCGCGCGCCGGACGGCAGCGAGGTTGCGGAGGAGAACGAGGCCGGGTCGCCTGCTACCGGCGGCAAGTTTCTGCCGTTCCCGCTGGCGCTGGCACTGGTCGGCGTGTGCGGCTTTATCTCGCTCTCGTATGAGATTCTTTGGTACCGGGCGTATTCCTTCGTTTCCCTGGCGCGCGCGCCTGCCTTCGCCTACCTGCTGGGAGCCTACCTGGAAGGGATCGCGTTCGGCTCTCTGTACAGCAAAGCGGTTTGTTCGCGGCGCGTGTCCAATCCGGACACGTATTTCCGGATCATGGCCTGGCTGGTTGTGGGAGCCAATCTGCTGGGCTTCCTGCTGATTCCGATCATGGCCCGCCTGGTGCACTACGTAGACTATCTGGCCACGCTGCCGCTGGTGGCGCTCTCGGCGGGGCTGCTGGGGGCGCTTTTTCCACTGACTACGCATTTGTCGGTGGCACCCGACGGAAGGGCCGGGAGCCGCATGAGCCAACTCTACCTGTGCAACATCATCGGGTCGGCGGGGGGCACGGCGCTGGTGGGGTTCGTGCTGATGGACATCTGGGGGATGCGCCAGCTTTCGATTTTTCTGCTGGTGCTTGGGCTTGCGCTGGGCGCGGCGGTCTATGCCGGTACGATCCGGAGCGGCTTCGGACGGGCGGCACTCGTGGGCGGGGTGGGCGCCCTGGCCGCGGCGGGCGTGCTCGCTGCCGGACCGCTCTTCGATACGGTCTACCAGAGGATGCTCTTCAAAACGCAGTACCGCGCGGGTTACCGGTTCGCTCACCTTCTGGAATCGAAATTCGGAGTGGTAGCTGTGGGACCGGACGGCACCGTGTTCGGCGGCGGCGTGTACGACGGGCGGTTCCACACCAGCCTGGTGAACGATACCAACATGCTTCTCCGCGCATACGCGATCAGCGCGTTTCATCCGGCGCCCAGGGAGGTGCTGATGGTCGGGCTCGCCTCCGGCTCCTGGGCACAGGTGATCGCCAACAATCCGTCGGTGGATCACCTGACGATTGTCGAGATCGACCCCGACTATCTGGATCTCATCCCCAAGTACCGGGTGGTTGCGAGTGTTCTGCGGAATCCCAAGGTGTCGATCGAGATCGACGACGGCCGCCGATGGCTGTTCCGGAACGGCGACCGGAAGTTCGACGTCGTCGTGATGAACACTACCTTCAACTGGCGGGCGCACGCGACGAACCTGCTGTCGGTCGAGTTTCTGGATTTGATCAAGCGACGGCTCCGCCCCGGAGGAGTTTTCTACTACAACACGACATACTCGGAGGAGGCGCTCTTTACGGGTGTGACGCAATTTCCGTACGCGCTGCGGGTCCTGAATTTTCTCGCCGTGAGCGAACGTCCACTCACTGTCGATAAAGATGCATGGCGGCGCACGCTCGTCTCCTACCGGCTGGATGGAGAACCGGTGTTCGACTTGAACCGGCAATTGGACCGGGCACGGCTGGAGGAAGTGCTGTCGACTGCCGATTCCCTGGGCACGACATCCGGTGCGGGGTCGGCACCGATGGAGTACGCGCCGACCATCCGAGTGCGGTGCCGCGGAAACAGAATCATCACCGACGACAATATGGGGACCGAGTGGGACCTGCATTGAAGGGATTGAGCCGGGTGCGCGGATGCTACACTGATCGTGTAGCCACGAAGGGCGCTTAGCTCAGTTGGTTAGAGCGTCTGCCTTACAAGCAGAAGGTCCACGGTTCGAGCCCGCGAGCGCCCACCACTTCCCAATAGAGTCAAAAGACACTTCGGTTGTTTCCTGCATCCAGCCGACATTTCTACACGGAGAATTTGCCACCAGGTTCGGGCACTGGCGCCATCACACGATTAGCAGCCGTGTTTCGCCTGGTGCTCGATGATGGCGTACTTGGCTTTGAGTCGCCGTTCCAATGCGCCGGCAAGCACTTCGTCAAACTGAAAGGGTTCACCATTCTTGGCGGCTTCGACCTGTGCCCACTGAATGATGGTGTATTCATGCACGGCCGCGAGGAATTCGTCCATCAAACGCTCTTTTTCGATGCACCGAACCGGCCTGTCAGAACGAGTTGGTGCAGCCACAAGAGCCCTTGGAGGGATAAGCAATTCCGTTTCCGAGCTTTCACACCGCGGGGATGCCATGACCGTGCGATAGAGGACTGAGTAAGTTCCCATACCTTTGCCTACATAACCTCCGAAGCCGTTGGGGCCAAACCCGACTTCAGACGCAAGTCCGTGGGTTATACTTGCTCGATTGGCAAAGCAAAGGGTTCGCCGCGGCACGCGGCCAAGATCCAGTGGGATTCCAAAGCCAATCGCCCAACGACGAGGCGAAGCGGCTGTCCTCGATATGCCTTTGCCCGGGCTTCCCAAAGCGCCAACGGGAATCGCGGGCTTCGATGAAATCACGTTCGGCGGCTTGCCTCAGGGACGTCCGACACTGGTCTGCGGAGACGCAGGTTGTGGAAAGACGCTCTTCGGAATCGAATTCCTGGTTCGGGGCGCAACCGAGTTTGGCGAACCTGGAGTGTTAGTATCCTTCGAGGAGTCGCCCCAGGACTTGAACGCGAATGTGGCCTCGCTCGGTTTCGACCTGCAGAAGCTTCAGAGGGCCAAGAAACTGGCGATAGATTTTGTCTACATCGACAAGAGCGAGATTGCCGAAACCGGTGAGTACGATCTCGAAGGGCTATTTGTCCGACTGAACCGCGCGATCGATGGGGTCGGCGCCAAGCGGATTTTGCTGGACACGCCGGATGCGCTATTTGCCGGCCTCTCCAATACGGCCATCCTGCGCAGCGAATTGCGGCGCCTGTTCTCATGGTTGAAGCAGAAGGGTGTGACGACAGTGATCACGGGCGAGCGCGGGGCAGGAACGCTCACGCGACACGGCCTGGAAGAATATGTTTCGGACTGCGTCATTCTCATGGACCATCGCGTGCAAGATGGCGCCGTGACGCGCCGGCTGCGGGTGTTGAAATATCGTGGCTCCACCCACGGCACCAATGAGTATCCGTTTCTCATCGATCGCAAGGGTATTTCGATCCTACCAGTAACGTCTATCGGGCTTTCGCACGTCGCGTCGGTGGAACGTGTGTCCAGCGGCATTCCAGCACTCGACAAGATGCTTGGAGGGGAAGGCATATACCGCGGCAGCAGCGTGCTGCTGACCGGCACGGCGGGCACCGGGAAAACCAGTATGGCCGCGCATTTTTCGGACGCGGCCTGCCGGCGTGGAGAACGGTGCCTGTATTTCGCTTTCGAGGAATCGCCGGACCAGATCATCCGGAATATGAATTCAATCGGCATCGATCTGAATCGATGGGTCAGAAGGAAATTGCTCCGAATTGAATCGATCCGCCCCTCGGCCTTTGGTCTGGAGATGCACCTGGTGCGAATGCACTCCATCGTTGAGCAGCATCGGCCCCAGGCGGTTGTAATCGATCCGGTCACGAGCCTATTTCCGTATGGGCTGGCGCGCGATGCGGGCTCGCTGGTCTTGCGCGTTGTCGATTTCATCAAGGGCACGAGCGCTACCGCATTCTTCACGGCCCTGGGCATTGGCTCTGACTCGCAGGAAACTGCGATCAGCATCTCTTCGCTGGTGGATACGTGGGTGCTGTTGCGCACGGTCGAAGTCAGCGGTGAACGAAACCGGGTGTTGTACATATTGAAATCGCGTGGGATGGCCCACTCCAATCAAGTCCGCGAATTCCTGCTGACGGACAAGGGAGTACGGCTTCGAGAGGTCTACCTAGGCTCTGGAGCGGTGCTCACCGGTTCGGCGCGGGTGGCACGGGAGGCGGAGGATCGCCGGGACGAGGTCCGGAGGCGTCAGGAAGACAGCCGGCGGGAAACGGCCGTAAAGGCATCGTTGGCCGCAGTGGAGGCAAGAATTGCCGTCCTTCGCGCCAAACAGAAAACCAATGAGCGGGAATTGGCGGAGATCGCTGAAGAAAGCGCGTTGCGCCGCCGGGCACTTTCCAGCGACAGAGAGGATTTGAGGCGGAGCCGTGATGGGTGAATCGGTAGGAACAGGCGCGAAATATGACTTCTACAGGTAAGCAAAAGGGCAAATCTTCGCCACGCGCGGCCGAAGCTGCAGAGAAATATAGCCTACGGCTGTACGTCGCCGGACAAACGCCGAGGTCCCTGAAGGCACTTAGCAACCTAAAACGCATTTGTGAGGAACATCTGGCTGGGAACTACCGTGTAGAGGTGATCGACTTGCTACTACGACCACAGTTGGCGGCAGGCGATCAAATTCTTGCGATTCCCACTTTGGTGCGCGCAATCCCAAAGCCGGCGCGTAAGATCATCGGTGACTTGTCGAATACCGAGAAGGTTTTGGTGGGTTTGGACGTCCGCCCGCAGACATAACTGCTGAAAGGAGATTCGTCTGTTCCGCTCCAGGGCCGACTCGGGGGGACCGTCCGGTCGACACCAACTGCGATTGTATGTGGCAGGCGCCAGCCCTCGTTCCGTACGTGCGGTTCAGAATCTGAAGCATTTGTGCGAAGCGGAGCTTGCAGGCAGGTATGAGTTGGAGGTTGTCGACATCTATAAGGAGCCGCGGCGCGCCATCGAAGACCAGATTGTGGCGATCCCGACTCTTATCAAGAAGGCGCCGGGCGCGGTCCGGAGGTTGATCGGCGACCTTTCCCAATTGGCGGTGGTGCGGCACGGACTGGAGTTGGGTTGAAAAGAACCGCGGGCTGAGTGACCCACAGTCCAGTGATTTCCTCGCGTAGGTCTGCTATGCCAGACGAGGATTTGACAATTCGGGAACTGCACGAGCGGCTGCGCGAAGCGGAAGAGACGATTCGGGCCATCCATCTCGGCGAAGCAGATGCTGTCGTGGTGGAGGGCTCTCGCGGGCCGCAGGTCTATACTCTCCAGGGCGCCGACCACATGTATCGGGCACTGCTCGAGAACATGCGGGAGGGCACTGTCAGCCTGGACACCGAAGGTCTAATTCTATACACCAACCCGATGTTCGCGGCGATGGTGGAGGTGCCAGCGAGCGAGGTCACCGGGTCAGATTTTCAAAAGTATCTGGCACCGGCGTCGGTGAGCTCTTTCGCGGCTCTGATGGAGGCTGCTGCGGCGCGGGGCCACACCTCGGGCGAACTCAATCTTCGCGTGCCGCAGGAGGGCCGCATACCCGTGCGCCTCTCTCTCACGCAGGTCGACTGTGCGGAGATGAGGTGTGTCAGCGTGCTGGTCAGCGATCTCCGGGAGCAGATCCGCAACGAAGCGATCCTTAGAGAGGAGCAACTTTCCCGCCTGATTCTGAACCAGGCCGGCGAGGCGGTTGTAGTCATCGACCCGGAGGGGACGATACTTCGCCGCAGCGAATCGGCGAGAATGCTGGCTGGCGCATCCGTGATGCTCGACCATTTCGATCGCGTTTTTCCCCTCATCGCATCCGGAATCTCGCTCACGGCGCGCGAGATTTTGCTGCGGACGCGCAATGGGAAGCCGCTTCGGGGACTGGAAGCTCACATGGCCCATCCGGATGGCCGGGTGTCGGCCCTGTTGGTCAGCGCCAGCCCGCTCTGGAGCAATCCAAGGGAGTTGCTCGGCTGTGTAATCACGCTTACAGATATCACAGAGCTGAAGCGCGCCAGGGATGAGTTGATGCGCCAGTCGCAAGAATTGGCGCAATCGAACAATGACTTGCGGCAATTCGCGTATTCGGCCAGCCATGACTTGCGAGAGCCGCTCAGGCAGTTGGCTGTGTTCAGCGAGCTGATACAGAAAAGATTCGGATCGGCTTTGGGCCCGGATGGCGGAGAGCTCATCCAGCACGCCGTGGACGGAGCCCATCGTTTGGAAAAGCTACTGCAGGATTTGCTCGCCTACATTCAGGCCGCCGATGCGCCCCAGGAAGTCCCTGCGACAGCCGACGCGAATGAAGTGGTCCGCAAGGTGCTCGCAACCTTTCATGTGGAGACTTCACGCATGGGCGCCCGCATTGAGTCCGGTCCGCTGCCGGTGCTCGGCGTACACGAGGTGCACCTGGTGCAATTATTCCAAAACCTGATTGGCAATGCCCTCAAGTACCACGGAGAGAATGAGCCGGAAATCCGGATCGGGGCCGAACCGGGACAGGGGCTTTGGAAACTTTGGGTGGAAGACAACGGGATTGGAATCAGCCCAGACTATCAGAAACAGATCTTCGGACTTTTTCAGCGATTGCATGGCGGCAACAAATATTCCGGCAGCGGCATCGGATTGGCCATTTGCCAGAAAATTGTTCAGCGTTATGGCTGCAAGATTTGGGTCGAGTCGCAGGCCGGCCTCGGTTCGAAATTCTTTTTCACTCTTCCGGGAGCGGAAACCTGATGGAACACGGGTCGAAAGCCCTCACACTTCTCCTGGTAGAAGACAGCGCCGCCGATGTTTACCTGGTCCGCGAGGCTCTCCGGTGGGAAGGTCTGGTGGTGGAGCTTCAAGTGGCCGAGGACGGTGAAGCGGCCACGCAAATTCTCGATCGCGCAGAATCGGAGCCTCCCGACCTGGCGCTGGTCGACTTGAACATTCCGCGCAAGACCGGAATTGAGGTCTTGGAGCAGATCCGGCGCAGTCCGCGGTGCAAAGCCATCCCGGTGATCGTGATCAGCTCCTCCGATTCCGCGGCTGACCGGCAGCGGGCCTTTGCCGCGGGCGCCGTCGAGTATTTTCACAAGCCATCCACGCTGGATGAGTTCCTATCACTTGGGCGGCTGGTACGTGCTCTCTGTCCAGAGGATCCGCGCGAGCGTTCCCAGCAGCGCGTAACGCAGCAGTCGCGCGGCTCCGATGATAACGGGTAGCGGCGTCTGGCCAGCAAAATGGCCGGTGCGCTTGATTCAAACGGCGCTCCCTGACGGTAGGGCAGCCTGCCACACTAAGCCTCTGAGAGAAGTGGCCGGCCTGAAGGGCGCGCCGGCTTGCGGCCCCGGTTTGCAGCAGCGCGAGCAGGAGGCGGGGAACGCGAGCGTGGGCATGTACTGCCGGGGCCGTACAGGCATTTTGCCGCGTGGTGCCAGCCAAAGACCAGACAGGTAGGTACTGGTTAAGGTACTTACCTGGTGTGAGGCCTGCGCGGCGACTCGCCGCGGATTGAGTCAAATCGCACAAAGCGGAGTTAACTGGTACTCGACGCGAACTTGTACCCTGATTTTTTCTTTGATGAAGGCCGCCTTCGCACCTATACTCAACGATTGGCAAGAACTCATTCCGTCTGGGGATTAAACAAGTGAAAGCCATTTTCGTGTGCTTTGCCGTTGTGTCAGCTGTGTGCGGGATGTCGCAGGGGGCGTCCTTCACCGCCGGCAATCTGGTCGTGGTTCGCGTGGGCACCGGGACCGGCGCGCTCTCCAGCGCGGCGACCGCCGCGTTCCTGGACGAGTACACACCCGCCGGCACGCTGGTGCAGTCCATCGCGCTGCCCACCGCCGACGCCGCCGGCAATCGCACGTTCACTCTTTCGGGAACGGCCACGAGCGAAGGAGCGTTGAGCCTATCGAGCGACGGCCAGTATCTGCTGCTGGGAGGATTCGCGGCTGCCGTGGGTACGGCGAGCGTAGCCACGACTTCCACCGCCACCGCAAACCGGGTGGCCGCGCGGGTGAGCGCCGATGGCACGATCAACACTCTTACCTACATTACCGATTCGCACGTGGGCGGCGGCGACATACGGTCCGCCACCTCAGACAACGGAATCAACGTTTGGGGCGCCGGCTCGCCCACTACCGGAGCAGGAACTTACTTCGTTCCCGCCTTCGGCGCCGCCAATGCCGCGGTCAACTCCCTGGCCGCGGTCAACTCACGGGTGGTAGCGGTGTTCGGCGGTCAACTGTACTACTCGACGGGGTCGGGGACCACGGGCATCTACCAGGTGGGGACGGGGCTGCCCACCAGCGGCGCGCAGGCCACCACGCTGATTGCCGGAAGCGCCAGCCCGTACGGATTCTTCTTTGCCGACCTGAGCGCCTCCGAGCCCGGTCTCGACACGCTGTATCTGGCGGACGACTCGGCAGGCCAGATCAAAAAGTTCACCAAGGTTTCGGGGGTATGGTCGCAAACCGGCTCGGCCCCGTTTTCCGGGGCGCGCGGCCTGGCTGGAGCGGTTTCCGGTTCGACCGTGACATTGTACGCGAGCACCGGCGGCAGCGGCTCGACCGGCGGCGGCACGCTCGCCAAACTAGTGGACAGCACCGGCTATAACGGGACGATGAGCGGCAGCCTGACCACGCTGGCGTCGGCGTCGACGAACGAGGCCTTCCGGGGCGTGGCGTTCGCACCGCAGGCCGGCACACCCACGAATCCTTCGGCCTCCGGAACGGCCACCACCGCGGCGGCGGGGACACCGACTTCATTCGCCGGTACGATCGTCGCCGGAACAAATCCCACGTCGACGGGCCTCGCGGTCTCATGCGACCTCACGTCAGTGGGCGGCGGCGCGAATTTCGCGATGACGGTGGCGGGCACGAACTTCAGCGGCAGCTACGCCATCCCCGCGGGGACCGCGGCGCAGGCTTACACTCTGCCTTGCACGGTGAGCGACGCGCAGATGCGGTCGTCGGGTTTCAACATCCCGCTGACCGTCACGCTGATCTCGATCAGCCCTTCCACGATTCCGGGAGGCACGGAAGGAGTCGACTATTCGCAGGCCTTGACGGCCGTGAATGGAATTTCGTGCAGCTTCAGCAATACAGGAACGGTGCCCCCGGGGCTGACGCTCGGTTCCGGCGGCCTGCTCTCGGGAATCCCGGCACTGGCCGGAACATTTGCCTTCACGGCGAACGCCGTTTGTGCGAACGGATCGGCCTCGCAGCCTTACCGCATTGCGATCACCTTCGCCTGTGAAAGCGGCGTCAAGACATCCACTGCCGTTCACACCATCCAGGGATCGGGCTCGAGCAGCGCAATGGTAGGACAGTCGGTGGAAGTCGAGGGCATCGTAGTGGGAAGCTTCCAGGGGTCGAGCAAGCTGAACGGGTTCTACCTTCAGGAGCCCGATGCCACATGGGACAGCGATCCTACGACCTCCGAGGGCATTTTCATCTTCGACAACGGCGTCGGCGCGGCGGTGAATATCGGAGACCGCGTGCGCGTGGCGGGCAAGGTAAACGAGTTTTCGTCGTCCGGGTCGTTCCTCGGGGTGAGCGGGTCGGCACTCCAGACCGAGATCGAGAGCCTCACCAACGAGCTGGTGTGCAGCACCGGCAATGCCTTCACCCGCACGTCCGTGACGCTGCCTACGGCCAATATCGGCGACCTGGAGCGCTACGAAGGAATGGCGGTGCAGTTCAACCAGTTGCTGACGGTGACCGGCAACTTCAATCTGGGGACCTTCGACCAGGTGGAACTGGCGCCATCCGTGCTGTACGCGCCGACGGACGTGCCGGACACCTCGGTGAACAAGGACATCTGGTCGGCCGCCACCAGCTTGAACAGCCGCAGCGCCATCCAGATGGACGACGGCAGCAACGTTTCCAACGCGAGCCTCTTCCCCACGATTTTCCCACAGGGCGGCCTGAGCGACGCCAACACACTGCGAACGGGAGCCCTGGTGAACTACGATGCGAGCACGCTTAGCAACGCGCCCCTGCTGGGTGTGCTGGACAACCGGTTCAATGCCTACCGGATCCTGCCGACCTCGGCGGTGACGTTCTACGCGGCCAATCCACGGCCGGCGATCGCTCCGATTCTGGCGAACGTGGGCGGACGGTTCCGCGCGGTCAGCGCCAACGTGCTGAACTTCTTCACTACTCTCGGCAGCCGCGGTGCGGCCAACGCCACCGAATTCAACCATCAGAAGACCAAGGTGATCGAAGCGCTTTTTGCCATGAACGCCGACGTCTACGGCCTCAGCGAGGTGCAGAACTTCGCCAACGGCAACACCAACGGCGGAACTTACACCAACACGGCGCTGCAATCGCTGGTGGACGGTTTGAACTGCAAGAATGCCGGCTACGATGCCCTGTGCACGGGCGCGCCGGCCACTCCGGCCGGTCCCTTTGCCCTGATCGACACGCTGGGGCTGGGTACGGCGAACGGCACGGACGCGATCCGCACTGCGGTCATTTATCGGCCGGACCGCCTGGCGACCGTGGGCGGCCCCATGATGTATTACCAGAACGACGAGAACCGGCCCACTCTGGCGCAGACGTTCCAGCCGGCAGCGGGGGCGAAGGCGTCCTCGCAGACTTTCACCTTCGTGGTGAATCACTATCGCTCGAAGGGCAGCGCCTGCGGCGGCGCGAGCGACGATGTGTACCAGGGGACGTGCAACGGCATGCGGCTCAGTATGGCGCAACACGTGGTCCCCTGGCTGGCAGGCAATCCGACGGGCGATCCGGCGGGTGCGAATCGCCGACTCCTGGTGGTGGGCGACTTCAACGCCTATTACGGCGAGGATCCCATCCAATACTTCAAGAACAACGGCTACGCGAACCTGATCAACCTGATCATCGGGTCCGGCGCGTACTCTTACAATTTCGGCTCACAGCGCGGCTACCTCGACCACGCGATGGCCAATGGCGTCATGAACGGCCTGGTGAAGAGCGTAGCCGAATGGCACAACAACTCGGACGAGCCGAGCTCGCTGGAGGCGCTGGATTCGGCGGACAAGAGCGCCGCCGCGCAAGTGGCCTACTACGGCGCCAATCCATTCGCGGCATCGGACCACGATCCCATCGTGATCGGCTTCAACCCGCTGGCCGGCGATTTCAACGACGACGGCGTGGTGGACGCCAACGACCAGAAACTGATCACCGGGTCGATCGGGAAGAGCGCGTCCGCGGCGGATCGCCGGATGGACCTGGACGGCGACGGCACGATCACGGCCAACGATTACCGCCTGTGGACCGCGCTTTATCGGGCATTCATTCAATAGGATACTGACATGCGAACCATACTGAGTGTTAGCCTGCTGGCCCTGGCCTCCGTAGCACTGCCAGCACGAGCCGATGTCTTTTCGCTGACGCCCTCTCTTCCGATCCTGGCGGGGGGATCGTTCGACGTCACGCTGGATCTTGCCGGCGCGTTCTCCTCCCATCCCGGAGATTTCATCACCAGCATCGGGTTCGACGTCACGGTGCTCAATTCCTCGGTGGCCGGCTACACGGGCTTCACGGCAGGGCCCCTGTTCTTCGACGCGACGTTTTCCGGTTCGCCGGATGTGTTTGTGATCCCCAACGACCCGGCCGGCCTGAGCACCGCCAGTATCGGCTACACCGACCCGTTCACCGTCGCTGTGCTGCACTTCAACGCATTGCAGGCGGGCACGACGACCATTCAGGTGAGCACCGACGCTGCAGGCGACATCAATCAGGGCATTTACTATTTCTCATCGCCGACGGCTTTCGATTTTTCGGCATCCACTCCGCTGACGGTGAGCACGCCGGAACCAGCGGGGCTTGGCCTTACCGCGTTTGTATTGGGCGCGATCGGGGTGGGGTTAAGGCGCAGACGGAGCTGCCTATCGGCCAGGCGGGCGGAAACGGCGGGCAGCTAAGCCGCTTACGCCGCGCTTTGCTCGGTCACAAATAGAGCGGCCAATCCTGTTCGCGGTGACACGGGTTACGCTTATTTTTTCGGGTGCGGGATCACATCTTCAATGCGATAGATGTCATCCGCAATGGTGAAATACACGCCAACCTTGTCGACGCGGGCCGGGCACAGGTCTTTGCCTTCATCGTATTTCTTGGCGCGAAGCGACGGGTGCAGCAGGTTGCCAGCGAGGAATCGAAGCTGCTTTTCAAAG
>Ga0335080_10001621_pt1 | contig 22144 bp, 19 predicted proteins | sample Lox_Sample_34_FD_206720 | JGI IMG/M metagenome (GOLD analysis project Ga0335080, IMG submission 206720) | Soil microbial communities from Loxahatchee National Wildlife Refuge, Florida, United States - Lox_Sample_3.4 | ecosystem: Environmental > Terrestrial > Soil > Wetlands | place: USA...
CTCGGCGGTGGTGGGAAGCTGCGCCTGGACCGGGGGCTCGGGCTCGAGGGTCGCCTCGGCGGCGCCCGCCGGCCGGAGTCTCGGCTTCACCTTGGGGACGTTGGCGTCGAAAGCCTTCCTCATCTCGCGCTCCTCGCGGCGGTGCGGAGCCCCGCCCGGACGCGGGCGAGCACCTCGCGCTGCATGGCCTCGATGTCGATCGCGCCCTTCGAGTCCGGGTCGTAGCCGAAGATGGGGCACCCCTCGCTCGAGGCCTGGGCGAACTTGGTGCACTGACGGACGATGCTCTCGAGCAGGTACTCGGAGTAGTGCTCGCGCAGGGCGTCGACCGCCTCGCGGGCGATGCGGAACGTCTGGTTGTAGGCGTTCACGCAGATGAAGATGTTCTCGAGCTGGTGCGAGAGGTCCTCCTCCAGTCCCTGGATGGTCTCGAAGAGGAGCCGCAGGCCGTCGTAGGAGAGGAAGTCGGCGAGCACCGGGGTGATGAGGTCGTTCGCCGCCATGAGCGCGTTCAGGTTCAAGAGCCCGAACGAGGGCGGGGCGTCCATCACCACGAAGTCGTACTTGTCCTCCACTTCCTTGAGGGCGTTGCGGAGCTTGAACTCGCGCCCGGCGAGCGGCATGAGCGAGAGGTCGACCGTGCTCATCGCCAGGTTGGAGGGGACGAGCCACAGCCCCGGCATCTTGGTCTCGATGGTCACCTGGGCGAGCGGGACCTTGCGCACCAGCACGTCGTAGAGCGTTCGCGGGAAGGAGGCGCCCTCCTCCCCCAGGCAGCGGGTGGCGTGCCCCTGGCTGTCGAGGTCGACGACGAGGACCCGGTAGCCGCGCTCCGCCAGCCGGTAGGCATAGGAGGTGGAGAGCGAGGTCTTGCCGGTTCCCCCCTTGAAGTTGAGGAAGAGCTGGCGACGGTGCGGGAACGGCTCCGGGGCCCGGCGCAGCGCCTTCTGCAGGACGGCCAGGTCCTGGGGCCCGAGGTTCTCCCGCCGTCCCAGGGCCTCGGTCACCTGCTTGGGGGTGACCTTGAAGATGTCGGCGAGCCGCTTCGGCGTGTAGCGAACGTTGTCCATGAGGGTTCCTAGGCGGGGAAGTAGCGGTGACCCCTCATCACCACGTGGCCGCGGGCTTCGAGGACGCGGAGCGCCTCGGCGCCTCCGGGCACCGCGGCGGCGATCTCCTCCGGGGTGCGCCCGCGGAGCGCCGACCGGACCTCGACGAGCACCGCCTGCTCCGCCGGGCCGGGCGCGGCGGGAAGCTCCGCCACCGCCACTACCGACCGGGCCGCCGGCGCCGGGACGGCCAAGGCCCCGCTCGCCTCCCGGCGCGGGCGCGCCTCCGGCGCCCGGGCCCGCTCCGGCTCCAGGGCGGGTGCCGCGGCCACCACCGCGGCGCGGAGCGCGGCGCGGTCGAGCGAGGCGAGCTTCCCGGCGATGCGGCGGGAGGCGCGGCGGCGCTCCTCCGGCGGCAGGGCCGGGGCGACGGACTCGCCCGACCAGCGGGAGACGGCCTCGGCGGCCACGCGGCGCACGCCCTCCTCGCGGTGGTCGAGGGCCCGGGCGAGCGCGCCCTGGGCCTCGGCGCTCGGGCGACCGGAGAGGGCGAGCGCCGCGGCGCGGGCGACGCCGCCGTCGCGATCCGAGAGGGCGCTCGCGAGCGCCTCCTCGGCGCTGGGCCCGCGGGCGAAGCCGAGGAGGAGGACGGCCCGCCGGCGCACCGAGGGGCTCCCGTCCCCGAGCGCGGCGACGAGGCGCGGCTCGGCGCCCGGGCCGGCGAGCGCCGCCATCGCCTCCAGGGCGGCCGCCCGCACCGGCGGGCGCGGGTCGGCGAGCTCGCGGGCGGCGATCTCGGCGGCGGCGGGCTCGGCCAGTGCGGCGAGCGCCGCGAGCAGGGCCGCCTTCACCTCCGGGTCGCGCTCGCGCCCGACCGCAGCGGCGACGATGGGCGCCGCCGCGCGCGAGCCGAGGGCGCGCAGCGCCTCGGCGGCGCGCCTCCGGGTGCGGGCGTCCAGCGAGGCGAGGTCGTCCATGGAGGCCTGGTAGAGGGAGCGCTCGGCGCGGCCCGGGAGAGCGCGCTCGAGCCCCGTCGCCTCGGAGCGGGAGAGGCCCAAGCGCCCGGTGCTCTCGAACCGGGAGGCGAGCTCCTCGACGCCGCGCGGCCTCGCCTCGGGATCCCGCGAGGCCTCGTCGACCGAGAGGCCGGCCCGCTCCGCCGCCGCCTTCCACGGGCGCAGCCGCTCGATCTCGGCCCGCATCTCGGCGATGAAGCCGGCCAGGTCGGCGGGCTCGGAGGGCTCCCCCCCGTTCCCGGGCGCCCCGGCGATGCGCGCCTGGTCGATGAGGCCGGCGAGGAAGCGCTCGCGCTCGCCCTCGAGGAGGCGCACGCGCTCCGAGAGCTCCTCCTCGCCGCGGCGGGCCGCCTCGAGGTCGCGGCGAAGCTCGCCCGCGGAGGCCGTGGCGGCCCCCTCGCGGGCGCGCGCCGTGGCCGCGCCCTCCTTCTCTCGCGCCGCCACCTCGCGCGCCGCCTTCAGCTCGGCCTCGAGCTGCGACAGCCGGCACTCGAAGTAGACGATCTTCTCGAGAGCGCCGCGGAGTAGCTCTTCCGGATTCCCGCTCAACCCGCCTCCGACTCCACCCACCGGATTTCCACGCAGGCGATTCCCGCCGGCCCGTGGCCGACCCTCCGGGATCGCCGAGCGATCCCGAGATCTTGCGTCGATATCGGAGTCTAGAGACTCGGGATCGAAAAGGCAAACCTTCCGTGTACCCGACCGGGCCGCCCTCCTCGAGGACCCGCGCCCCTAGAGCCGGTCCAGGTCTTCCTTGCCGATGCCCGGCGCCCAGTGGAGGACCTCCCACTGCGCGAGAGCACCCTTCACGTACGGGTCGTCGTCGCGGAGCCTCAGGACCTCGGCGTCGGGCGCCCCGTCGGGCAGGCGCAGGAGCAGGGCGCCGCCGAAGCGCGGCTCGAGCGGGCCCGAGGCGAGGAGCAGCCCCTTCTCCTTCAGGCCGCGGAGGTAGGCGCGGTGGCTGTCGACCACCTTCAGGACCTCCTCGAGCGGCTTCCGGTAGCGGATGATGGCGAGGACGTACACGGCGTCACCTCCGAGCGAGACTCCCGAGTACCACGAGCGGCCGGTCCGGTCACCCGGCGCGGCCGTCGGCGGCGGACAGGGGCCGCTTGGGCCGGGCGACGCGCACCCGGGTCGCCCGGCGGCGGTCGGATTCGCTGACCGTGAACGTCCAGCCGTGCCAGAGGAGGCGGTCCCCCGCGGCGGGGATGGCGCCGGCGAGCGTGTTCAGGAACCCCGCCACCGTCTCGTAGGCGGCGTCCTCCGGCACCCCGGCCCCGGTGGCCTGGTTGAAGTCGGCGACCGGGGTCCCGCCCGGCACCGCGAAGGTCCCGTCCGCCAACAGCTCGACGGTGCTCCCCTTGTCCACGTCCCACTCGTCCTGGATGTCGCCGACGATCTCCTCGAGCACGTCCTCGAGCGTGGCCGCCCCCATCACCCCGCCGTACTCGTCCACCACCACCATCATGTGGACGTGCTTGCGCTGCATGTCGAGGAGCAGGGCCTGCACCGGCTTCGACCAGGGCACGAAGTCGACCGGGCGGCAAAGGTCGCGGAGCACGATGAGGTTGGGGTTGGCGAGCAGCGGGACGAGGTCGCGCGCGTGCAGGATCCCGACGATCTGGTCCAGGGTCCCCCGGTAGACGGGGATGCGGGAGTGACCCTGCTCGGCGAGCATCCGCAGGATCTCCTCCACCGGGGTGTCGATGTCGACCGCCACCAGGTCGGTCCTCGGCACCATCACGTCGCGGGCCACCTTGTCGCGGAACTCGAACACCTTGTGGATGAGCTCGCTCGTGCGGTCGGCGGGGTTGCCCTTCGCCCGCGCGTACTCGGCGAGCTTGCGCTCCATCTCCTCGAGCGGCGGGAGCGGCAGCGAGAATCGCCCCCTCCCGCCGGCGAAGGGGGCGACGAGCAGCCCGAGGGCGTCGCCCAGCCACCCGAGCGGCACCGAGAGCCACATCACCACCGGCGCGAGCGCGAGCGCCACCGGCTCCGCGTGCCGCGCCCCCAGGCGTCGGCCGGCGGCGGCGAGCGCCACGGTGAAGAGCGCGCCGAAGAGCACCGCCAGCGCCATCCCCGGTGCCCTCCAGCCGGGCGCGAGCGCCCCCCCCACCACCGCCAGCAGCGCCCCGGCGCCGAGCGAGACGAGCGCCACGAGGAGCCGCATGGTGGCGGCGGTGCGCTCCGGCTGGGCGGTGAGCCGGCCGAGAGCACGGGCGCGCCGCCCGGCGCCGGGCGCGCCGGCAAGCACCTCGGCCCGCGGCGAGCCGAGGGCGGCGAGCGCCGCTTCGAAGGAGGCCGCCGTCGCCCGGATCACCAGCAGTCCGATCGCCGCCAGGGCGAGGGGCTCCGCGATCGCGGCCGATACCTCCATCGAGAGGAAGAAATACCACCCTTCTCGCTTTCACGCGGCCCCCACGCGTGGTACGCAACCCGCGTGCAGGTCGAGCAGCGCAGGCGCGCCGGCGCCCTCATCCTCGGGCTCGTCCTCCTCACCGCCGCCTCCTCGGCGGCGGTGCGATTCCACATCCCCTCCGCCCTCGCCGCCGCCCTCTGCTTCCTGGCGGTGATCGCGGCGGCGCTCCTCATCTCCTGGGGCGCCGAGGCCGCGCAGTTCTTCGTCTCCCAGGGGCTGGCGGTGGCGGTCATCGCGCTCCTGCAGGTGGTCCCGGAGTTCATGGTGGAGGCGGTCATCGCCTGGCAGGCGGGGAAGGACGGCCGGGTGGACCTGGTCTTCGCCAACGCCACCGGCTCGAACCGCCTCCTCACCGGCTTCGGCTGGCCCCTCGTCTTCCTGGTGACCGACATCTACCACCGCAAGAAGGGGCGCGGCCCGCTCCGGGCCATCGAGCTCCGGCCCGAGCACGTGGTGGAGGTGGCGGCGCTCCTGCTCGCCTCCTGCTGGTACCTCGTCATCCTGGCGAAGCGCTCGCTCGGGCTCGTCGACTCCGCGGTCCTGGGCGGCGGCTTCTTCCTCTACCTCTTCGTCCTCCACCGCCTCCCCGCCGAGGAGGAGGAGGAGATCGACGAGCTCATCGCCCCGGCGCGCATGCTCGCCACTACCCAGCCCCCCCGCCGGCGCTCGGCCTTCATCCTCGGGCTCTTCGCCCTCGGGGGAGTGGTCATGTGGGCGGTCGCCGGCCCCTTCCTGGACGCGATGAAGGACGTGGCGCTCGCCATCGGCGTCTCCCAGTTCGCCTTCGTCCAGTGGGTGGCGCCCTTCCTCACCGAGTTCCCGGAGAAGGTCACCGCCGTCTACTGGTCGCGCACGGTGAAGCTCGCGCCCATGGCGCTCTTGAACCTCATCTCGTCCACGGTGAACCAGTACACCGCGCTCGTCGCCATGGTCCCGGTGGCCTTCGCGCTCTCCGCCGGAGGGGCGCTCTCGCTCCCCATGGACGACCTGCACCGGGTGGAGCTCTTCCTCTCCTTCGCCACCACCCTCTACGGGGTGGCCTGCCTGGCGAAGCTCCGCTTCACCCGCGGCAACGCGAACGTGATGATCGCCCTCTTCCTGCTGCAGTTCTTCTACCAGGGGCCCATCGACGTCCCCGAGTACGGCTCCGGGGGCTTCCACCTCTCGGCGGTCCGATCCCACGTCTTCGTCGCCTGGGCCTACATCGCCTTCGCCGCGGCGGAGCTCGTCCTCCACCGCAGAGAGATCCGGCTCTTCGCGGCGCTGCGCCAGACCCTCGGCCGGCTGCGGCGATAGCGGGTCCGCCCCTCGTGGGTTTCTCGGGGGCGCGGGCCCCCACCGCGGGCCCGGGCCGCGGTATGAACCCCCCCGTGCGGCTCGACCTCGAGGGCCCTGCGGGCAGGATCGAGGCGCTCCACGAGGAGCCGCCCTCCGCCCCCCGCTTCGCCGCACTGGTCCTCCACCCCCATCCTCTCTTCGGCGGCACCATGCACAACCACGCCACCTACCAGATCGCGAAGGCGGCCCGCGCCCAGGGGGGAGCGACCTTGCGGATGAACTTCCGCGGGGTGGGGCTCTCGGCGGGCTCGCACGCCGGGGGCGCGGGCGAGGCCGAGGACGCCCGCGCGGCCCTCGCCTGGCTCGGCTCGCGCCACCCCGGCCTGCCGCTCGTCGCCGGGGGCATGTCCTTCGGCGCCTCGGTGGCGCTCCGGGCCGGATGCGCCGGCCCCGAGGCAGCGGGGGTGCTCGCCGCGGGCCTGGCGCTCCACCTCCGGCCCGACCTCTCCCAGCCGTGCGCGAAGCCCGTCGCCGCAGTACAGGCAGAGAACGACGAGTTCGGGGCGCCGGACGACGTCCGCCCGCTCCTCGCCCGCTGGCGGGGACCGAGCCGGCTGTGGGTGGTGGCGGGCGCCACCCATCTCTTCCTGGAGGACCTGCCGGCCCTCCAGCGCGCCGCCCAGGCGGCCTGGGCCTGGCTCCTCGGGGAGGCGTGACGTGGCGGCGGGAACCAAGGCGGCGGGGAGGATCCTGGAGCAGTCGGCGGCAGAGCTCCTCCGCATCTGGCGGCTCGCCCGGGCCGCCTCGCGGAGCGGCGTCTTCCCCGGGCTGCTCGACGGGGTGATGGCGAGCTTCTTCTCCTCGGCGGGCGCTGCCATGGCCGCGGGAGAGCCCCCCGAGGACGCCTGGAAGGGAGCCTCCGGCATGGTCCGCACCTCCGAGACGCTCGGGGCCTCCGAGCTCACCGCCGAGTGGGCGGTGGCGATGGAGGTGCTCGCGGCGGTGTGCGAGTCCTTCAGCGCCGAGCCGGCGGTGGCCGAATGGCTCGCCCGCGCGGTGGCCGGGGCGGAGCGGGCCACGACCGGCCTGTCGGAGGCGAAGGCGAGCGCCCCGAGCCGCGTCCTCGAGGTGCGGATCCTGAGCGAGATGCCGCCGCCGCGGCGGGTGCGGGCCTCGGCGGAGGCGGACGGGTGACCTACAGCCCCGCCAGCTGCACGCCCTCGAACACCAGGGTCGGCGTCCGGAGCGAGGAGTACGGGTAGGGGTCGTTGCCGACCGCCACGAGCCGCTTCCAGAGCTCGAGGTGGTTGCCCGAGACGTTCATCTCGCCCACCGGCTCGGCGACGCGGCCCCCGCGGACCCGGAACCCCTGCACCCCGAGCGAGAAGTCGCCGGTGGTGCTGTTCGAGTTCCCGCCCAGGAACCCGGTGACGAGGACGCCCTCGCCCATCCGCGCCAGGAGCTCCTGCTGCCCCGCGTCCCCGAGGCGCCAGGCCAGGTTCGAGACGCGCGCGGTGGTGGGGGCTACCCCGAGCTTCCGGCCGTAGTAGCAATCCACGTAGAAGGTCCTGAGCGCCCCCCGCTCGAAGACCGGGAAGCGGCGAGCGGCGATCCCCTCCCCGTCCCAGAGGCGGGAGCCGAGGCCGCGGACGACGAGCGGGTCGTCGCCCACGTCGAGGTGAGCGCTCCCCACCGCCGCGCCCAGGCGCCCCTCCAGGAAGGAGCGCTTCTGCTGCAGCGCGGAGGCGGCGAGCGGGGCGAAGAGCGCGCTCACCAGCCGCCCGGCGGCGCGGGGGTCGACCGCCAGGGCGGAGACCGCCGACTCGCCCTTGCGGGAGCCGACCCGCGCGAGCGCCCGCTCGGCCGCCCCGCGGCCGACGGCGGAGGGGCGGGGGAGGTCGGCGCGGAAGCGCGCGCTCGCCGCGTCCCAGTCCTCGGGCCTCCGGCCGTCCGGGTCGCGCACGCTCACCTCGGCCGAGACGGCGGAGTCGGTCCCGGTGCGCTCCCCCTCGAAGCCGTTCGAGGCGACGAGCGCGCGCTCCGCCTCGGTGTCGCCCACGCTGGCGGAGACCGAGACGATTCGATCGGCGCCGGGCGCGGAGCGCGCCCCCGCCTCCACCTCCTCGGCGACCCGGCGGCGCGCGCCGGCGTCGAGCGAGCGGATGGCCGGGTCGGCGAGCTCGAGGTCCACCCTCGCCTGCCCGCGGTAGAGCTCCGGGTCGGGCAGGCGCCGGTGCGGGTCGGGGGCGAGGGTGCGGGTGAGCGCCACCCCCTCGGCGATGAAGCGGTCGAGCGCCTCCGGCCTCAGGTCGCTCGTGGAGAGCGAGGCGTAGCGCCCGTCCACGTAGAGGTCTAGCCCGAGGCCGCGGGTGGTGGCCTCGGTGACGGTCTCGAGCTTGCCGTCGCGCCAGGCGACCTCCACCTGCCGGGCACGGGACACCGCCGCCGCCGCCGCCGCCGCCCCGTGGGAGACGGCGAGCCTCACCGCCTCCCGGGCGGTGTCGACCAAGGAGCCGGACATCGCCTACCCCCTCCCGCCGACCGTCATCGAGGACACCCGCACGGTGGGCAGCCCCTGCGACACCGGCACGCTCTGCCCGTCCTTGCCGCAGGTCCAGCCGCCCTCGTCGATGGCGAGGTCGTTCGACACCATGTCCACCTTCTCCAGGACCTTCGGCCCGTTCCCGATGAGGTTCACGTCCTTGATGGGACGGGTGAGCCTCCCGTCCTCGATGAGCCAGCCGTTCTTCACGAAGAAGGTGAAGTCCCCGGCCCCGATCTGCACCTGCCCGTTCGAGAAGGTCTGGCAGTAGATGCCCCTCTTCACCGAGCGCAGGATCTCGTCGCGGTCGTGCGGGCCGGGCAGCATGTAGGTCGAGCGCATGCGCGGCAGGGGCGGGTAGCGATAGCTCTCGCGCCGGCCGTTCCCGGTGGGCGCCACCTTGTAATGGCGCGCCGAGATGGAGTCGTGCAGGTAGGAGGCGAGGACGCCGTTGTCGACGAGCACGGTGCGCCCGGCGCTGTTCCCCTCGTCGTCCACGTGGATGGAGCCCCGCGCCCCGGGCTCGGTGCCGTCGTCGACGATGGAGACGAAGGGCGCGGCCACCGGCTTCCCCATCTTGTCGGCGTAGATGGAGACCCCCTTGCGGTTGAAGTCCGCCTCCATCCCGTGCCCGATGGCCTCGTGGAGCAGGATCCCCGACGAGCCGGCGGCCAGCACCACCGGCATCTCCCCCGCCGGCGGCTGGCCCGACTCGAAGAGGATGGCGGTGCGCTCCCAGGCGCCCTTCACCAGCCGGTCGACCCGCTCCGGGGTGTAGAGCTCGACGCCGGCCCGGCCGGCGATGTTGTAGCCGTTCTGCTCGCGGCGGCCGTCCCGCTCCGCCAGCACCGAGGCGGCGAGCAGCGTCATGGGCTGGAGATCCTCGACCACCCGCCCGGACGAGTCGGCGACGAGGACCGCGCCGCTCTCGTCGTGCAGGTAGACGTTCACCTTGCGAACGCTCGGGTCGGCGGCGAGGAGCCTGGCGTTCACCTGCTCGAGGAGCGGCAGCTTCGTCCTCGAGCCCGCGTCGTCCCAGGGGGTGCGCGGAGCGTATCGGCCCGCGGGGCGCGGCTCGAGGTGGAGCCTCGCGGGCGCCTCGCGCGCCGCCCCGTCGGCGATGACCGCGGCGGTGCGGGCCGCGTCGAGGATGGCCTCGAGGGACAGGTCCTCGGTGTAGCCGTAACCGGTCTGGTCGCCCTTCACCACCCGCACCCCGACGCCGAGCTCCACCGAGGAGAGGGCGCGGTTCACGGCGCCGTCCTCCAGGGCGAAGTTGCTCTCCACCCGGTGCTGGAAGAACAGGTCCGCGAAGTCGCCCCCGCGCGAGAGGGCCGCCGCGAGCGCCTCCCGCAGCACCCGCTCGGTCACCCCGAAGCGGTCGAAGTACCCGATCCCTGTGCCCACCGCTGCCGCCTGCCCTCTCATCCCGATGACCGTCCCCTTCGTGGAAGGAAGCCCTCGTCCGGGACGTCCCCGGGCCGCGGGGCCTCGAATGGCTACACTAGTCTCCCACCGGGGCCTAATGAGAAAGTAAGGTGGATGCCAAGGAGGGGCCTCGGCGGGGGAAGAACTCCTATGCTTCGCGCCCCGGCACGAGCTGTGGTCCTCACTGCCTTCCTCCTCCTCGGGGGACGGGCGGGGCAGTCGCTCGCCGCCGAGCCGGCCAACCCACCGCCCCTCATCCCCCGCGAGGTCCTCTTCGGCAACCCGGAGCGGACCCGGCCCTCGATCTCCCCGGACGGCACCCGGCTCGCCTGGCTCGCCCCCGACGAGCAGAACGTGCTCCAGGTGTGGATACAGCCGCTCGGGAAGACGGAGCCGCGGAAGGTCACCGCCGACAGGAGGCGGGGCATCCACGAGTACCTGTGGGCGGAGGACGACCGGACGCTCCTCTACCTGCAGGACTCGGACGGCGACGAGAACTTCCACGTCTTCGGCGCGGACCTCGAGACCGGCAACGTCCGCGACCTCACCCCGTTCCAGGGGGTGCGCGCCTCCATCGTCTCGGTGAGTCCCAAGGTGCCGGACAGCCTCCTCGTCGCCCTGAACCTGCGCGACCGGCGCGTCTCCGACGTCCACGTCGTCGACATGCGGACCGGCGAGGTCGACCTCCAGGTCGAGAACCCGGGAGACGTCGTCCGCTGGATCGCGACCGACGACATGGAGGTGCGGGGCGCCGAGGCCGCCACCCCGGACGGCGGCACCGAGATCCGCGTCCGCCGGAGCCCGAGCGCCGCCTTCTCCCCCTTCCTCCAGGTGCCCTTCGGCGACCGCGCCTCGCTCGTCGACTTCAGCGCCGACGGGAAGCGCGCCTACCTCCTCTCGTCGGTGGGAGCGAACACCGTGCGCCTGGTGTCGAAGGACCTCCTCACCGGCAAGGAGCACGTCATCGTCGAGAGCCCCGACTACGACGCCAGCGCGGTGATCCTCCACCGGCGCCGGCACGCGGTGGAGGCGGTCGACTTCCCCGGGGACCGGCAGGCCTGGTCGGTGGTGGAGAGCGCGGTGAAGGCGGACTTCGAGGGGATCCGCAAGCTCGCCCCGGGCAGCTTCTCCATCCTCGGCCGCGACCGCGCCGATCGAACCTGGGTGGTGGGGTTCACCGAGGACCGGGGGCCGCGGCGCTACTTCACCTGGGACCGCGCCTCGAAGCGAGGGACCTTGCTCTTCTCGGAGCGGCCCGCGCTGGAGGGGCAGCCCCTCGCCGAGATGAAGCCCGTCCAGTTCGCCTCCCGGGACGGGCTCGTCCTCCACGGCTACCTCACGCTCCCCCCGGGCGCGCCGCCGAAGGGGCTGCCCCTCGTCCTCTTCGTCCACGGCGGCCCCGCGACCCGGAACGCCTGGGGGTACGACGCCGACGCCCAGTGGCTCGCCAACCGCGGCTACGCCGTCCTGCAGGTGAACTTCCGCGGGTCGACGGGCTACGGGAAGAGGTTCCAGAACGCCGGCAACAAGGAGTGGGGGCGGAAGATGCAGGACGACCTCGCCGACGCCGTGCGCTGGGCGGCGAAGGAGGGCACCGCCGACTCCGCCCGGGTGGCCATCCTGGGCGGCTCCTACGGAGGGTACGCCGCGCTCGCCGGGGCGGCCTTCGCCCCGGACGCGTACCGCTGCGCGGTGGACCTCGTCGGCCCCTCGAACCTCTTCACCCTGCTCGCCAGCCTGCCGCCCTACTCCGCTCCCCTCCTGGCCGAGCTCTACCGGCGCATCGGCGACCCGAGGAAGGACGAGAAGCTCCTGAGAGACGCCTCGCCGCTCTTCTCGGCGGCGAGCATCAAGGTCCCCGTCCTCATCGGCCAGGGGGCGAACGACCCGGTCGTCCGCCCCGCCGAGTCGGAGCAGATCGTGGCGGCCATCGCGAAGAGCGGCGGCGCCGTGACCTACGTCCTGTACCCGGACGAGGGGCACGGCTTCGCACGCCCCGAGAATGCCCTCGATTTCACCTCCCGCGCGGAGGCGTTCCTGGCCGCCTGCCTGGGCGGGCGGCTCGAGCCCCTCCAGGGGGACGGCATTCCCGGGTCGACCGCGCAGGTCACGGTGGTCAAAGCCAAGGCGGCGCAGCGATAATGGATGGGTCGGGAGGGGAGGTTGCCATGCCCACGAGCGACGTCGGCGGCGCCAGGATTCACTATCAGGACACGGGCCGCGGGAAGGAGGTCGTGCTCCTCCTGCACGCCTTCCCGCTCCACTCCGGGATGTGGGCGCGACAGGTGGCCGCCCTGTCTCCGCGCTACCGGGTGGTGGCACCGGACTACCCGGGGCTCGGGAAGAGCCAGCCCCGGCCCGAGCCCACCACCATGGAGGCCCTGGCGGAGCAGGTCTCGGGGCTCCTCGGCGCCATCCGGGTCGACCGAGTCGCCGTGGTCGGGCTCTCCATGGGCGGGTACCTCTCCTTCGAGCTCTATCGCCGCCACCCGGGTCTCTTCCGCGCGCTCGCGCTGTGCGACACCCGCGCCGGGGCCGACACGCCCGAGGGGGCGGCGGGGCGCGAGGCCTTCGCGAAGAGCGCCATCGAGAAGGGGCTCCACTGGGTGGCGGACGAGATGACGCCGAAGCTGCTCCGGCCCCAGGCCGACGCGGCGGCGGTGAGGGACGTGCGGGCCCTCATCGGCCAGGGCACTCCGGCGGGGGTGGCGGCGGCCCAGCGCGGCATGGCGCGGCGGCCGGACTCGACCCCGACGCTCGCCGCCATCGCCTGCCCCACCCTGGTCCTCGTCGGCGAGGAGGACGGCCTCACCCCGCCCGCCGAGGCGGAGAAGATGGCGGCGGGGGTGAAGGGCGCGAAGCTCGTGCGCATCCCCGCGGCCGGCCACATCGCGAACCTCGAGAACCCGGAGGCCTTCCACCGGGCCCTGGCGGAGTTCCTGGCCGCGGTCCCGCCCTGAGGCGGACGCTAGTCCTCGGCCACGACGCGGGTGAGGGAGGCGCCGGCGGAGGCGAGGACGCGCTCCACCTGGGCGCGCTCCGGGGCCCCGAAGGACTCGTCCTCGTCCTCGAGGTTGTCGAGCTGCTCGGCCACGTACTCGGCGAGCGCCGGCTGCACCCCCTCGAGCGAGGGCGGCTCCGCCTCCAGGTCCTGGAGCTCCTTCCAGTCGACCACGCCGAGGCGGTCGTCGAAGGCCCGGTCCATCATCGCCCAGGTCTCGAACACCAGGTCGTGCGCGGCGACCCCGCCGGCCTCGGGGAGCTCCACCTCTCCCAGCCAGGCGTCGAGGTGGGGCTGGGTGTTCGCGAAGCGGTCGCGGAGCCGGGTCGTCTCCCGCTCGGGCAGGGAGGCGAGCCAGCGCCAGGCCTCCTCCACGAAGGCGCGCGGCAGCTCGCGCCCGTCGACGCTCCCGCGCTCGGGAGGGGGCGCGGGCGCGGGCGGCGCCGCCACCGCCGGGGCGTCGTCGATGTCCTTCCCGGCGGCGACGAGGTCCCAGAGGCCGATGAGGTTCGCGTAGAGGCGCCGCGCGTGCTCCGGCGCCGCGAAGTGCGGCTCGTCCGGGAAGAGGGACGGGATGACGTCGCTGCGGGGCTCGCCCGACGCCTGCGCCTCGGTGAAGTGCTCCGCCACCTCCTCGGTAGCGTAGGGCGAGCCGGCCTGGGCGAGGAGCGCCGAGAGAACCTCCGGCCCCTCGTAGCCTGCGGCGACGCCCTCGTCGCGCCCGCGGCGGCTCTTCCCCATGGACGGCGAGTCTAGCCGTCCCCGAAAGGGTTCGCCACGCCGACTGGCTAGTCGTCCCAACCGGAGCCGGACGGGCGGCCGGGAGCGCCCGGAGCCTTCTTCCCGCCGAAGCCGCGGTGCTCCGAGTGCTCGAGGATCTCCATCCCGAACCGCTGGCGGAAGCGGGCGAAGAAGAGCGCCATGCGGGCCTTCTTCTCCGGGGTGAGCCCCTTCGCGAGCGCTTGGAACATCTCGCGGTCGACGGCGAGGAGCTGGCTGCGGGCGTCGAAGATGGCGGCGATGGCCTGGTCGACGGGCTTGCCGTCGGCCGGGGCGGCCTTCGCGTCCTTCGCCCCCTGGGAGGAGCGCGCCGCCTCGCGCAGCACCTTGACGCTCGCCCGGATCTGCTCGAGCGGCGCCTTCCTGCGAGCGTCGAAGCTCCCCATGATCTCGTTCATCTTGGTCGCCTGGGTCTCGTCCAGGTCGAGCGCCTCGGCGAGGCCGAGCGCCCGGGCGAGCCGCATCCGCTTCGCCATCCGCTCCCAGCGCTCCTCCGGCTGCTCGGGGCTGCCCGGGGAGGAGGCCTCGGCGCCGGGCGGCGGGGCCTTGGCGGGCGGCCCGCCCTGGGCGAGCGCGAGCGCGGGGACGAGGAGCAGGGCCAGGGCGAACCGCATCGATCTCTCCTTACTACTTCTGCTCATGGGGCGTCGAGGTCGATCTCCTCGAGCTCGGCGAACAGGGTGTCCTCGGGGAAGGGCGCGCCGCTCGGATCCGGCGAGGCCTCGTCGACCGAGGCGGCGGACGGCTCGGCGATGGCGGCCGCCGACCAGGTCTCCTCGAGGTCGGGCAGCTGCCAGGCGACCGCCGGCACCTCCACCGCCGGGGGCCGGCGCACGAGCCCGGGCGACACCGCGAAGACCAAGGCGGCGGCGGCGACGGCGAGGGAGACCGCCGCGGCCGCGAAGGCGCGGCGGCGGCGGTGCGACCTCTTCCACTCGCCGAGCGCGGCGCGGTCGGCTCCGGCGAGCGCGCTCCGCTCGGCGTCCGACAAGGGCGGGAGCTCCGCCAGCTCCAGGACCTCCCCGAGAGCCCGCAGCTCCGCCCGGCAGGCGGCGCAGGACGAGAGGTGCTCGTCGAGGCGGCGCTCGCCCTCGGCGTCGAGCTCGCCGGCGACCCGCTCGAGGAGGATGGGTTCCCACCGTGCACAGGATCCGGTCACTTTTGCCTTCCCTTCCCGCCCTCGTCCCCGTCGGGCGGCACCTCGCCGACGAGCGCCCGCAGGCGCCGGATGGCGTGGTGGAAGCACACCTTGGCGTTGTTGACGGTGATGTTCAGGACCTCCGCCACCTCGTCGAAGGAGAGGGAGGCGTCGATCCGCAGCGAGAGCACCTCGCGCTGCCGGCGCGGGAGCTCGAGGACCGCCCTCTTCACGATGCGCTCGCGCTCGCGCCGCAGCAGCGTCTCGTCGGCGGTGGGGCCGGAGTGGGCCGCCTCGCTCAGGAGCTCGAGCGGCTCCTTGCGCCAGCGCGCCTCGTCCCGGGCGTGGTTCTTGGCGAGGTTCACGGCGATGCGGATGACCCAGGTCCGGAAGGGGAATGGCTCGCCCGGGCGGGTGGCGAGGCCACGCCGGGAGGCGGAGAGGGCCCGGAGGAAGGCCCGCTGAACGAGGTCCCGCGCGTCCTCGGGAGCGCGCGCGTAGCGCCGCACCACCGAGAGCACCACGCCCTCGTGGCGGCGCCAGAGCTCCTCGAAGGCCTCCTCGTCCCCCACCAGGAAGGCGCGGACGAGGTCCGCGTCCCGCTGGGCCTCTCCGGCGCCACCGGCGAGGACCCGCAGCTTGGACCTCGCCTCGTCCCGATGTTCGCCCATGGCAATGCCGGCCAGCACATGTATGCAACCCCTTGCCCGGCCGCTGGTTAAAGGCTACTCCGTTTCCGGGCCCGGGGCCTCCGAAACCCCCTCCGAAAGCGAGAAAGGCATGCTCGACCTCAAGGCGGTCATCCAGGACTTCGACGGCGTGGAGCGCCGGCTGGGGCGGAGGGGCGAGGGGCAGGCGGCGACGCTCCGGCCGGTGAAGCCGCTCGCGGCGCGCCGGCGCGAGCTCAACGTCGCGCTCGAGGGGCTAAAGAAGCGCCAGGCGGAGGCGAACGCGCGCGTGGGGCAGCTCATGCGGACGGACAAGGCGGCCGGGGAGAGGGCCAGGCTCGAGGCCCGCTCCGCCGGCGACGAGGTGAAGAGGGCCGAGGAGGAGCTCCGGTCCGTCGAGGCGGAGATCGAGAGGATCCTGCTCGTCGTCCCGAACCTCCCCTCCGACTCGGTCCCGGACGGCAAGGACGAGAAGGACAACGTCGTGGTCCGGACCTGGGGCGAGAAGCCCGCCCTCCCCTTCGAGCCCAAGGCCCACTGGGACCTGGGGGAGTCGCTCGGCATCCTGGAGTGGGGCCAGGCAGCGAAGATCTCCGGCGCGCGCTTCACCATCTCGAAGGGGGCCGGCGCGCGGCTCGAGCGGGCCATCGCCAGCTTCTTCGTCGACGTGCACACCTCGCGCGGCTACCGGGAGATCCTGCCGCCCTACCTCGTCACCGCCGAGACCATGACCGGGACGGGACAGCTACCGAAGTTCGAGGAGGACCTGTTCCGCACCGCGGGCGAGACCCCGCTCTACCTCATCCCCACCGCCGAGGTCCCGGTGACGAACATGCACCGGGACGAGATCTTCGAGGGTGCGGACCTGCCCATCTCGTACTGCGCCTTCACCCCCTGCTTCCGGGCCGAGGCCGGCGCCGCCGGCAAGGACACCCGCGGTCTCATCCGCCAGCACCAGTTCCACAAGGTAGAGCTCGTCAAGTTCGCGAAGGCGGAGGAGAGCTACGCCGAGCTCGACCGGATGGTGGAGGACGCACAGGAGGTCCTGAAGAGGCTCGAACTCCACCACCGGGTGGTGCTGCTCTGCGCGGGCGACATGGGCTTCGCCTCGGCGAAGACCTTCGACATCGAGGTGTGGCTCCCGGGCCAGGCCGCCTACCGGGAGATCAGCTCCTGCTCCAACTGCGAGGACTTCCAGGCCCGCCGCATCCGGGTGCGCTACCGGGGCGAGGGGGGAAAGCCCAGGCTCGCCCACACCTTGAACGGGAGTGGCGTGGCGGTGGGGCGAACCGTGGTCGCCGTCCTGGAGCAGTACCAGGAGGGGGACGGCACCGTGGTCGTGCCGAAGGCCTTGCGCCCCTACATGGGGGGTCTCGAGCGCATCACCCCCGAGCGCTTCCCCCGCGGCGTGGAGCGCTGACCCGCCGCTCGCCTGGCAGGGCAAAGAGCTTGATCCCGGTGGCCCCGGTGCCATAAAAGGGCGGTCCCGAAGCCTGGTCGGCCTAGGGGGCGAAGTGCGGAAGAGGCTCGGGAGGAGTGGCCGAGCGGCCTAAGGCGGCGGTCTTGAAAACCGCTGAGGGTTCACGCCCTCCGAAGGTTCGAATCCTTCCTCCTCCGCCAGCAGTCGAGGGCTCTGAAGGGTTTTTGGAAAGGTGGCCGAGAGGCCGAAGGCGCTGGTTTGCTAAACCAGTATACGGGGACAACCTGTATCGAGGGTTCGAATCCCTCCCTTTCCGCCATTTTGCGGTAGCTCGCCGAGCTCCTCACCCCGAGAGCCCGGGTGAAGCCGGCGAGCTGGCGACGGCGCGAGGCTCGCGGAAGCGCGGGGGTCGTTCCGCCGGCTTCCCCGGCCCTGGCACGCGCCGTCCCTCCCCAGGGTCTTCCCGGGCGAGAGCTGCTACGCTCCGGCGACGGAACGCGGACGTAGAGGAATAACGTCCTCTTGGGGGCGTTCCCCCCGCAGCCGACGGAACGAGGTGCCACTCCCGCCGTGACGAACCCCATGAAGACCCTCGCACTCGCAATCGCAGCGGCCCTCGCCCCCGCGCTCGGCTCCGCGAGCGGCGCAGGGGCGCTCCTCCGGATGGAGCTCGGCCAGGCCGAGCCGCCGCCGGACGCGGTCGAGGCGCCGACGCCGGCCCCGCCGAGCCCGCCTCCCCCACCGCCGGGGGACATGCCGGCTCCGCCACAGGACCAGCCGGCGGCAGCGGTCCAGCAGCCCGCGCCCCCGCCCCCCGGGCAGTGGGTCTACACGGCGGAGTACGGCTGGGTGTGGATGCCCTACGGGCAGGCGTACACCAACGTGCCCGCGGGCGGCGCGCCCCCGAACATGTACATCTACTACCCCACCGTCGGCTGGTGCTGGGCGGTCGCACCCTGGGTATGGGGGTGGGGACCGACGCCGTACTACGGACCCTACGGCCCGAAGCGCTACGGCTGGTACGGGAACGGCTACGGCCACTGGTACGGGTACAAGGGCGGCGCCTACGGCACCGGCTGGCGCGGGGCGAGCTACTACCAGGGGGGGCAGTGGAAGGCGCCCCCGCGCACCTACCCCGCTCCGACCCGGGCCTCCTCGCCCCCGAAGGCCGCCCACGGCTCGGGCTCAGGCCACGCCGGCAGCCACGGAGCCGAGCACCGCTAGGCTCCCGCCGCGGTCGCCGGCCCTCTCTCGAGAAGTCCTCCCGGCTCTCGAAGGAAGCTCCCCCTCCCGCTTTGACCATCCCGCGGGCCGCGGGGTGGCCTTCGGCTTCTACCCGGCCCACAAGGCGGCGGAGCTCGACCCCACCCAGGCGCTGCGGGTCGAGTGAAGGCGTCGAGAGCGGCTACTGGACCTGCAGCGGCGTCGGCTGATTCGTCCGGTTGGTGTTCCCGAGCTGGCCGAAGGTGTTGCTGCCCCAGGCCCAGAGCGACCCGTCGTACCGGGTCGCGACCGTGTGCAGGTTGCCGGCGCCGAGGAGGTCGATGAACGCCACCGCGATCCCCTGGGGGATGTCCGCCGACGTGGTCTGCCCGTTCCCGAGCTGGCCGTCGACGTTCCAGCCCCACGTCCAGAGCGTCCCGGCCGAATCCAGGGCGACCGTGTGGTAGAGCCCCGCGGCCACCGCCGTGAAGGTGTAGCCGCTGCCGGATTGCACCTCCACCGGCGCATTCCGCTGGGTCGTCGTCCCGTCTCCGAGCTGGCCGTAGGTGTTGTCGCCGAAGGCCCAGAGCGTTCCGTCCGCCTTCAGCGCCAGGGTGTGAAAGCCTCCGGCGGCCACCGCGGCGTAGGTATCGGTCCCGATCTGCTCCGGAACGCTCTGCGACGTCGTCGTCCCGTCCCCGAGCTGGCCGGAGGCGTTGTAGCCCCAGGCCCAGAGCGTTCCGTCCGACTGCAGCGCCGCGGTGTGAAAGCCTCCGGCGGCGACCGCTATGTAGGTGGCGGTCCCGATCTGCTCCGGAGCGCGCTGCGACGTCGTCGTCCCGTCCCCGAGCTCGCCGTAGGTGTTGTCGCCCCAGGCCCAGAGGCTCCCGTTCGTCTGGAGCGCCACCGTGTGGGCGCCGCCGAGGGGCGTGCCCCCCGCGGAGATGGTCGACGACGGGGCCGCGATGGCGACCTGGACCGGGATGTTCCTCGGCGTCGTCGTCCCGTCCCCGAGCTCGCCGTAGAAGTTGTCGCCCCAGGCCCAGAGCGTGTCGTCCGCCCGTAGCGCGAGCGAGTAGTACTGGCCCGCGGCCGCGCTCACCCAGGGGATGGTGCCGGCCGCGATCTGGAGCGGCGTGGGCTGGTCCATCGTCGTCTCGTTCCCGACCTGGCCGAAGTAGTTCTGCCCCCAGGTCCAGAGGGACCCGTCGTTCTTCACCACCACCGTGTGGAGCCCGCCCACGGCCACGGAGATGAAGCCGGTCCCGACCACCGGCGTCGGGATGGTCGTGGTGTGGCAGGCGGCGAGGAAGGTGGCGAACAACCCGGAGATGAGGACCCGGCGAATCGGCATGGCTCTCCCAAGCGGTACCCGTGAACCCTCCTCGGCGGGCAGGCCTGCCCCGAGGCAGGAGGCCGCCGAATAGCAGCTAACGCGGGGGGAATCCAGCCTTTCCGGAAGGCCCTCGACGAGCGAGCACGTCGCCTGGGAGCACCCTCGCGCCTGCGCGCCGCGGGGAGGACCGCCGTCGACCGCTTCCCGGCGGAAGCGAGCGGCGGAGGGAGGCCGCGCCGTGCGGGTCGGTCCGGATTCGCCGCACCGATGACCCCACCCCGATCGAGGCCCGTGGTTCTCGCCGGGCCCGAAGAACCCGGCGTTCTTCCCGGCGGTTGGGGCCCCCGTCCGGCGAGTGTCCTTGCGGTCTGGGATGGCGGCCGACCGGGGCTCGCGACATGGGTTCGTCTTCCTCGGGAGGGATCCCATGCGTCGGCCGACGCTCCGTCGCCTTGCTACCGCGCTCGCCGTGCTCCTCGCCGCCTGCGGAAGCGGCGCGAGCTCTTCCGGCGGGCCTCCCGCAGGCTCGCACTCCATCTCCGGGACCGTCTCCGGGCTCCTCCGCCAGGGGATCACGGTCACCCTGGGCGGGGCGGGCGCGGGGACGGCAAGCACGGACGCGGCCGGGAACTACTCCTTCTCCGGGCTCGCGGACGGCAGCTACACCGTCACGCCGGCCGCATCCGGCTACGCGTTCTCGCCGACGCAGCTCACGGTCGACGTGAGCGGCGCGAGCGTATCCGGACAGGACTTCAAGGACGCCGGCGCCTACTCCCTCTCGGGCGCGGTCACCGCCTCGGGCGCCGGCCTCGCTGGCGCGACCCTCACCCTGAACGGCACGACCACCACCACCACCGACTCCTCGGGCAACTATTCCTTCGCCGGTCTCGCCGACGGCACCTACAGCGTCGTGCCCTCGCTCGTGGGCTACGGCTTCCTCCCCGTCAGCCGGGCGGTCGTCATCGCCAGCGGGAGCTCGAGCGGCAACGGCTTCGCGGCGACCCCGAGCACCTCGCCCACCTACGCGATCTCGGGGAGCGTGACCGGCCCCGCCGCGAGCGGCGTCGTCGTGGCGCTCGGCGGCGCCTCGAGCGCCACCACCGCCACCGACGCCTCCGGGAGCTTCTCCTTCGGCGGCCTCGCCCCCGGGAGCTACACGGTCACCCCCTCCCTCGCGGGCGGCTACGTCTTCACGCCCGCGAGCCTCCCGGCGGCGGTGAGCGCGGCCGACGTGGCCGGCCTCGACTTCGCCGAGGCCGGGGCGTACGCCATCTCGGGCACCGTCACCCTGGCCGGCTCCGGGCTGCCCGGCGCCACCCTGTCGCTCGACGGCACGACGACCGCGACGAGCGACTCCTCGGGGAGCTACTCCTTCCGCTCGCTCCCGGACGGCACCTACGTCGTCACTCCCTCGCTCGCCGGCTACAGCTTCGCGCCCGCGAGCGCTTCCGTCACCGTGAGCGGAGCGAACTCCACGGGGAACGGCTTCGCCGCGAGCGCCCTCCCCACCTACCGCCTCGCAGGCACCATCTCGGGCCCGGCGCCGGCCGGCGTCACCGTGACCCTCGCGGGCACCTCGAGCGCCGCCACCACCACCGACTCCTCGGGCAACTACTCCTTCGCCGGCCTCCCGGCCGGGAGCTACACCGTGACGCCATCCCTCGCCGGGTACGGGTTCAGCCCGGCGAGCAGCGCCGTCACCCTCTCCGGCTCCGACGCGACCGGGGTGAACTTCACCGAGGGAACGCGCGAATCCTGGGTGGCGGTCTACGTCGACTACGCGAACGCGCTCGCGTCGATCGGGGCCAACCCGGCGAGCTTCACCCACGTCTGCCCCACGTTCTACACCGTCAACTACGACTACCATTCCGGGGTGGCCTACTACTCCACCTGCCCCACGAACGGCACCTTCGTCTGCAACGGGACCGGCCCGGGCTCGAACTCCTTCGCCGGCCTGACGACGGGGCAGTTCACCGCCGGGGTGACGTCGCTGGGCCTGAAGACCGTCCCCGTCGTCTACGGCGGCGCCGGGAACGGCGGCACCGACGCCGGCATCCAGAACATCCTCGACAACGCGAGCGGCGAGGGGGACGCCTTCATCTCCGCCATGACGGCTGAGGCGGTGGCGAACGGTTACGCGGGCTACAACCTCGACTGGGAGGTCGCCGCCCTCGGCAGCGCCTACGCGGACAAGTTCGTCGCCTTCGTCAACAAGTTCAAGGCCGCGCTCGGGCCCGGCATGTCGCTCTCCGTCGACGCCATCGTCTCCAACGTGAACGGCACCTGGTGCTCGAGCGACAACGGCTACCTCGATTTCGCGAAGCTCGCCGCCTCGTCCATCGACCGGGTCCTCATCGAGGACTACGTGAACACGCTCGGCACCGCCACCACGAGCTGCCAGGGGGTGGTGCTGAGTTCGACGAACCCGGTCGGCTGCGACTTCACCTTGACCGGGGAGCTCAACATGATGTGCGCCCCGAACCTCCCGGTCGACAAGGCCGTCATCGGGCTAGAGGCGGACCCGAGCGCCACGAACGCCATCGCCGGCGCCGCCTTCTCCGCCATCGAGAGCTACGGCTTCACCCGCGTGGCGGTCTGGCCCCAGGCGCCGTTCATGAACGCGACCGGCATGGAGCCCGCGACCGCGACCTGGTACGGACTCCTCGAGAGCTTCCTCTCCCGCTAGGCGACGGTGGGCGGAACCCGGCGGCCTCGGGGACCGGGAGCCCCTTGACAGCCTAGACCACCGGTCCATACCATCGGTCTCATGCCCCGGCAGCGGTTCCTGAACATGCCCGAGGCGGCGCGCTCGCGGCTCCTCGGCATCGCGCTCGAGGAATTCGCCCGGCAGGGCTTCGAGCAG
>Ga0335080_10001624_pt1 | contig 22128 bp, 23 predicted proteins | sample Lox_Sample_34_FD_206720 | JGI IMG/M metagenome (GOLD analysis project Ga0335080, IMG submission 206720) | Soil microbial communities from Loxahatchee National Wildlife Refuge, Florida, United States - Lox_Sample_3.4 | ecosystem: Environmental > Terrestrial > Soil > Wetlands | place: USA...
AGAAGGAGATGGTCGAGGCCAATCTGCGCCTGGTGATTTCGATCGCGAAGAAATACACCAACCGCGGCCTGCAGTTCCTCGATCTGATCCAGGAAGGCAACATCGGCCTGATGAAGGCGGTCGACAAATTCGAGTACCGCCGCGGCTACAAATTCTCGACCTATGCGACCTGGTGGATTCGCCAGGCGATCACGCGCTCGATTGCCGATCAGGCGCGCACGATCCGCATTCCCGTGCACATGATCGAGACGATCAACAAGCTGAACCGCATCTCCCGCCAGATGCTGCAGGAGATGGGACGCGAGCCGACGCCCGAGGAGCTCGCCGTGCGCATGGAGATGCCCGAGGACAAGGTGCGCAAGGTGCTGAAGATCGCCAAGGAGCCGATCTCGATGGAGACGCCCATCGGCGATGACGAGGATTCGCACCTGGGAGACTTCATCGAGGACACCTCGGTGGCCTCACCGATCGATCAGGCGACGATGGAATCGCTGAAGGAGACCACGCACTCCGTGCTCGCGCAGCTGACGCCGCGCGAAGCGAAGGTGCTGCGCATGCGTTTCGGCATCGACATGAATACCGACCATACCCTCGAGGAAGTGGGCAAGCAGTTCGACGTGACGCGCGAGCGCATCCGGCAGATCGAGGCCAAGGCACTGCGCAAGCTGCGTCATCCGAGCCGCAGCGAGCAGCTCCGCAGCTTCCTGATGGACGACTGAGCAGACGAGTCGACCCGCCCGATAGACCAGGGGCCCTGGGATCTGGATCCCCGGGCCCTTTTCATATCGAAAATCGATAAAATTCGCTTGACTTCCGCCGCTTCCTATATTGATATTCGATAATAATTATCGACATTCGATATCGAGGAGCGATTCATGACCCCAGCTCAGGCACAACCTCTCCTGTCCCGCCTGGCGACCCCGCTCGGCCAGAATTCCCTATCCTCTGCCCTGTCGACGGCACTGAAGCTCGCCCACCTTTTCATCTCGCTTGCATTCGCCTTCGGCGTCGTTGCCGCCGCCGTGTGCGTCCCACTGTCCCTCCTCATCGCCGCGCACCTGGTTCCCGCCACGTTCTTCACTTCCCCCGGCAGCAAGTGGCTGGCGCTGTGGACGATCGCCATACCCTATTTCGCCTACATCATCGTTTCGCTGCGCGGCGCGCTCCACATCGTGCGCCGGCTGCAGAAGCTGTTTTCCTCATTCGTGGTCAATCAGCCATTCGCTCGTGACAATCCCGCGCATCTTCGCGCGATCTGGACCACGCTCGTCGTGATCGAAATCGCACGCATCGCCGGCTTCTTCCTGATGCATGGTCTGACAGCGGCTCTCGCTTCCGGCTCGAAAGTGGGCTTCCCCGGCGGTCTCGACGATCCGATCGATCTCGTTCGCTGGTTTCTGATTTTCGTGGTGCTGATTCTCGCCGAGGTGTTCCGCCAGGGCGCACAGCTGCGCGAACAGAATGAGCTTACGGTCTGATCACCGTATGAGCATCCGGGTGAGCCTCGACAAGGTGCTGGCGGATCGCGGCATGTCATTAACCGCGCTCAGCGAGCAAGTCGGCGTGACAATTCCCAACCTTTCCATCCTCAAGACCGGCAAGGCACGAGCAGTACGCTTCTCGACACTCGATGCGCTGTGCCGCGCGCTCGAGTGTCAGCCGGGAGACATCCTTTCCTTCGATGCAAGCTCGGTGGAGCAGGACATGGCCGATCCGAGCGACTGAATTCGCCTCACCGAGGCGCGATGCGCACGTTGATCTCGATCTTCACCCCGTTCGGGTCGCTCAGAAAGAGCTGCTTGAGCCCCGCCGGCGTTGCATCGTTCAAGCGCGGCTCCACGCCGTGCTGCTTCAGTCGCGCCACGATTTCCTCAAAGTTCTCCGCATTGAAGGCGATGTGATCGACCGGTCCGGTGCCGGCCGCACGCGTCGTGACGGGGATGCCCCGGCCTTGCGAATGCGCGGTGTAGGTCGCCCATTCGGCGACGTGGATGCACGGCGTCTCCCCCACGTACAGCCAATACCCCGGAAAGCCGAGCGGCGGCCGGAAGCCTTCGTGCATACCCAGCGCCTGGCAGTAGAAATCGCGCGTGGCGTCGAGGTCGTCGGTGATGACCAGGTAGTGCTCCATCTTCGTCAGCGGCATTCGAGCGTCCCCTAGAGCACATCGCGCCGGATACGGCGCATGGGAATGAGTGCGGCCAGCGCCGGATCGCGCAGGTACGGCCCGCCCCACAGGATGAGGCCAACCAGCACGGGAAAGATGTAGGTGGGAAAAAGCGCATCGCCGATGCGCATGTGGGCGGCGATCGCACCGCCCAGCACGCCGGTGAGAAGGATCGCGCCGAAGATCGTGGTGCGCGGCACGAGGTAGAGCACGGCCGCGATCAGCTCCGCGGCACCGATGGCGCGCGACGTGCCCAGGGGGTAGCCCAGCTGCTGAAAGGCCTCGACCACCTGCGTCGGCATACCGATGTGGATCGCGCTGTCGACCAGGAAGAACAGCGCAGCGATGCCGCTCAGCACCCGACTCGTCCAGCGCCGCGTCGCCGCCCGCGCCTTGCTCTCTCCCAGTGCCTGCAAGACTGCCCGCTCCTTCAGTGTGGCCGCGTTACTGTGCGCCTGCGCGTGCGACGAGGGAATCCCCGCATCAGGGGATTCCCTCCTCGACCTGCGCCTCCTCGGCGACCCGCGCCGCGAGGCGGCCATCCTCGGTCAGGCGCTTGTGCTTCCAGGCGCCGCGCCGGAACCAGGCGATGGTGATCGCGAGTGACAGCACATTCGCAAGCGGAAATGCCCACCAGATGCCGGCGAAGCCGAGTGGGGTGTAGCGCGCGAGCAGATAAGAGGCCGGCAGCTGGAGCAGCCACTGCGTCATGAGCGAGAGCATCATCGCCGCGAGCGTCTGACCGGCACCGCGCAACGCGCCCGCCAGCACTTGTTGCGCCCCAATCACCCCCACAATCGGTGCCACGACGCGCACGAAGGCGGCGCCCTGCGCGACCACTGCCGGGTCGCTTGGCACGAGAAAGCGCGATAGCGGCGTTGCGAGCGGCAGGAACGCGACACCCACCGCCGTGAGCGACCAGAATGCGAGCCAGGTGGCCTGCCGCGCCGCCTGCGCGGCTCGATCGATGTGCCGGGCGCCGATGTTCTGCGCTACCACGGTCGCGGTGGCGGCTGAGACTCCGAGCGAGGGCACGAAGAAGAAAATGATCAGGCGCGAGCCCAGACCGTAAGCCGCCAGCGCCGTCGTACCGAATCCGGTCGCGATCCAGGTGAGCAGGATCGCCCCGAGCGAGCGCGTCGCCTGCTCGATAGAAGCCGGCAGTCCCACGGCCAACGCGCGCCGGACGAAGGCAAAATCGGGCCGGAAGTCTCTGGCGCGCACGCGGATGCCGTAGCGGCCAGTGAACAGGCGGCTCATACCGACGAGTGCCGCGACCGCCTGCGAGCACACCGTCGCCACCGCGGCTCCCGTGACACCGGATGCCGGCACCGGGCCCCAGCCGAAGATGAACAGCGGATCCAGCAGCGCGTTGATCAGCACGCTCGCTGCGACCACATGCAGCGGGAAGCGCACCTCGCCGGCACCCTGCAGGATCGACTGAAACATCATGAAGCCGTACGAGAAGATCATGCCGAAGTAGGAAATCCGCAGGTACGCGGCGGCCGGTTGCAGCACATCCGGCGGCACGCCGATGAGTCGCAGCGCGCCCTCGGCCGAGATGAGCCCGAGGAGCGACAGCACGAGCGCCACGATCGCCACCATGAGCATCGTCTGCGCGGCGACATGGTTCACCATGCGCGGATCACGCGCGCCGCTGTACTGCGCAACGAATACCGAGCCGGCGATGGACAGACCGTTGCCCATGACCACCAGGAAGAAGAACAGCGGTGCGGTCACGGAGATCGCCGCCACCGCCTCCCCCCCCAGGCGTCCGACCCAGAAGGTGTTCACGAGCTGGTAGGCACTTTGCAGCGTGATGGAGATGATCACCGGCACGGCGAGCCGCAACACGGCGGGCAGGATGGCGCCCTGGGTGATGTGCCGGGTCCGTTCGCCGAGTGAGTCCATGTTCAGGCAGCAGGTCTTGGCAATGCCCGGCCGGACGGACGTATCATTACCGACGGCCTTGCGGGAGAAGAACGGTGAAGCACTATAAAGCACGCAATGCGGCTCGGGCTGCGCTCCTCATACTCGGTTGCCTGGGGGCCGCTGCGGTGCCCGGCGCACAAAATGACAATTCGCAAGGCGCTGCCGCCGCGGGCGGCGGCCTGGGCGCGCTGGCACCGGCGAACCTCGCCAAGCCTCGCCCCAAGGCGCCCACGAACTTCACTGGCACCTGGTTCGTCGATCTGAGCACGGGCCCGAGCTCGTTCATGTTCGGACCGCCGTATCCGAAGTTCAAAGCGGCAGCGCAGGCAAGCGTCGATGCGGCCCGCAAGGCGAGCGCCGAGGGGCGCGCCTATCATGACGACATCGGTCACTGCTACCCGGCGGCCATGCCCATGATCATGACGCGCGTGTGGCCGATCGCGATGATCCAGGTGCCCACGGCGCTCTACATGGTGAGTGGCTTCGAGAACGCGCTGCGCATCATCTATCTCGACGGCCGTCCGCATACCGATCCGGACGTGGTCGTGCGCTCCTACAACGGCGACTCGGTCGGTCATTGGGAAGGCAATGTGCTCGTCGTGGACAGCACCTCCTTCATCTCCCAGCATCACTGGATCGACAATGGCGTGCCGGTGAGCGATGACTTCCACATCGTGGAGCGTATGCGCCTCACCAACGGCGGCAACGTCCTCGAGATCAAATACATCATGACCGACCCGCAGAACTGGGAAGGCGAGTGGACCAGCACCAAGCACTGGAAGCGGGTGGACGATCAGGACATCACCGAAGTCGAGTGCACGCCCGAGCTGAACGAGCATCTGCCGTCCACGCAGTCGAAGCTCAATATCAACTGATGCGGCGGCGCTGACACCGCCCGCGGGCTGTCAGGTCGTAAAGCCGATCCAGCGGCCACAGGCGACCACCCACACCCACAGTGCGAGCGAGATGCCGCCGGCGAGCCGCGCGCGGCCCGGCAGCTTCTGCCCGAGGTCCCACTGGCTCACGCTGCGAAACACCCCCAGATGGAACACCGCCATGTTGATGGCTGCGGCCAGCAGCAGCAGCATTTTCAGGCGAAACGGCGTGTTGTGGGCGTACTTCAGCGCGGAGGAGCTGAACAGCAGCGAGCCTGAGATTGCCGCGCACGCGAACGCGCCCCAGGTCCAGGGCAGCACTTCGGCGAGCAGCTCGCTCACCGGCCGGCGGCGCGAGGCGAGGTTCAGCAGCCTCAGGTCGACGATCATGATCGAGCCCACGACCAGCACGATCGCGAGCACGTGCACCGTCTCGATGGTCGGAAAGAGCCAGATCGATTCGCGGACAGCGGTGCCGACGGAGGTGTTTTCCAGAGCAGTGAGGGTCTGATTCAGTGACATCGCGCCCTCAACCGTGTTCGACGTAAGCGATCCAGCGGCCGGCAGCGACGATCGCCGTCCACAGGATGAGCGATACCACGGCGGTGGCGCGCGCGGCGAACAGGCGCCGTTCCCAGAAGTCCGCGCTGCGCGCCAGGCCCGACTGGATGCCGTAGGTGATGGCCAGCACGCACGCGAGCAGTGTCATCTTCAGCCAGAACACTTCGCTCAACAGCTCGCGGCCCGGTTCGCCGATGATGAGGATGAGGCCGGAGCACAAGAGCACCACGACCGCAAACCACACCGGTGGCAGAAAGCGGCGCGCGACATCGGGCATCGACTGACGGCGCCCCGCGACTCCGAGGAGCCGCAGATCCAGCATCGCGATCGAGGACATGAGCACCGCGATGGCGAGGATGTGCACGGTCTGGACGGTGGGGATGACCCAGAATGCATTCTGGATGGCCATGCTGAGCGGTGTGTTGGACAGCCACTCGCAGAATGTGTGAATCAACGACGACCCCTCATTGGTGTGATGCGTCGGGTGGCAGAGTATGCGTGAGCGCGTAACGGCTTGCCGCCATACTGCGGGCAGCGACGTGAAAAGTCCTGTAACGTACTGTTCGCTGTGGCGTTATTTAACGTTAATGAGCCATGCTAGCATAGCGCCCCGCTCGCGAATCCCCGCCTTCTCATGCCCGATTCAGACCAACTGCGCGCCCATGCCGAGCGGATCCGGGCGAGCGGCATTCTGGGTCGCTCACGACTGACGCTGCGCCTGTTCGACTTTCTGATCGAGTGCTCGTTGGCGGGCCGCGCGCCGAAGGAAATCGAAGTCGCGATCGACGTGTTCGGCAAGGACGCGAGCTTCGATGTCTCGCAGGACGCGATGGTGCGCGTCTATATCCACAAGCTGCGACGCAAGCTTGAGGAGTTTTACGAGGGACCGGGCGCCCAGGAGCCGCAGCGGCTCATCATCGCCAAGGGCAGCTACCGCTTTGCCCTCGAGGATCCGCAAACGGCTGCGGCGCTGGATCCGCCCCCTGCGCCGAAGCCACGCGCCCGCTGGGTCGGCCCCGCTCTTGCCGCCTCCCTCGCCATCAACATCATCCTGATCGGGATCGCGGCGACGCTGCACTGGCGCACGTCGGGGGACGAGCTGGCGCAGGTGCGTTCGAGTCCCGTGTGGTCGCGCATCATGAACGATGACCGCACGATCTTTCTCGTGGTCGGCGACTATTACATCTTCGGTGAGACCGATCAGTCGATGGAAGTGAAGCGGCTGGTGCGCGAGTTCAACATCAACTCGCCGGCCGAGCTGCAGCAGTACCTGATGCTGCACCCGGAGCTCGGCGACAAGTATATGGACCTGCAGCTCGAGTACCTGCCGACGGCCGCGGCATTCGCGCTGCGCGATGTGATGCCGCTGCTCGCGCCGGCGAACCGGCGCATCCGTGTGGCGCTCGCCTCGGATTTGAGTCCCGCGATCCTCACCTCAGCGCACGTCATCTACGTGGGTTATCTGAGCGGCATGGGGATGCTGCGCGATCTGGTCTTCGCGGGCTCACGTTTCGGCGTCGGCGACTCATATGACGAGCTCGTCGATCACCAGAGCGGTCATCGCTACATCAGCCAGGCCGCGCTGCCCTCATGGAGCGAATCGAAGTACCACGACTATGGCTACTTCGCGACCTTCACCGGCCCGAGCGGCAATCAGATCGTGATCGTGAGCGGCACGCGTGATGTTGCCGTGATGCACATGGCCGAGACCGTCACGCACCCGCGCACGCTCGAGCCGCTGGTCGCCAGTGCCGCCGGCGCGCCTGCGTTCGAGTCGCTCTACGAGGTGTACGGCATGGACCGGATGAATCTCGCCGGCAAACTCCTGCTCACCTCGCGCCTGAACACCTCACGGATCTGGACGGGCGAGACCGGAGTTCCGACACGGTGAGTACGGCCAGGCCGCGCAAGCCGCGCTTTCAGGCCGAGGTGCGCCGCATCCGGCGCGTGTCGCCGAAAATGCTGAGCATCACCTTCGGCGGGGAGGAGCTTGCCGGCTTCGTCTGGAGCGGGCCTGCCGCGCACATCAAGCTGATCGCCGACACCTGGGTGCGCACCTACACGCCGCGCCGCTTCGATGCACAGGCGCTCGAGCTCGACGTCGAGTTCGTGATTCACGGCGAAGGGCCGGCCTCCGGCTGGGCTGAACAGGCGAGCGTTGGCCAGAGGCTCGTGATTGCAGGACCGGGGCGCAGCTACGCGATCGACCCCGAGGCGGAGTGGCACGTGCTGGCCGGCGATGACAGCGCATTGCCCGCGCTCGCCACCATCCTGGAGGTGTTGCCGCCACACTCGCGCGCACAGGTGCTCATCGAGGTGAGTGGAAAGAGCGAAGCGCGCGAGCTCGAGTCGCGTGCTGCGAGCGTGCAGATCGATTGGCTGGTGCGCGAGCCAGAGCCGCGCAATGCCGGGCGTGCACTGGAAGCCGCGGTGCGCGCGCTCGAGCTGCCCTCAGGCGCGGGCCAGATCTACGTGGCGTGCGAGGCCGATGCGATGCGCCGCATCCGCCGCCTGCTGCTCAACGAGCGCGCGGTGCCGCGCAATCAGCTCGTTACGCGCGGCTACTGGCGCCTGGGTGAGACCGATCATCCCGATCGCGACTACGGCGAGGACGTGGGCTGAAGCGCGAACTGCGCGAGCACCTCGCGCGCGAAATTATCCCAACCGGCGGCCGCCAGCGCGTTGGGCCGCACCCGACGCACGAGCTCGATCGCCCGATGCGGCGTCACACCGGTCTCGCGCAGCAGATAGTAGGCGAGGTACAGCCCGGTGCGGTCGCGGCCCAGGGTGCAATGCACGAGCACGGCACGCTGCTGCGCGAGCTGGGCGGTGACGAATGCATGCGCCCGGGGCAGCGCGTCGACACACACACCGTGATCGCCCGGCTCCGGCGGCGCATTGGCGGCGAGCGGCACGCAGCGATACTGCAGGTCGTGCCGCGCGAAGTCTTCCGGCACGCAGGCGAGTCCCTCATTCACGGACAGGACTGCGCCCACGCCCGCCGCGCGCAGGGCGCCCAGATCCCACGGATCGGTGTCCGGCCCGGTGCGGCCGGCGATACGCCCCGGCTGCAGCCAGAAGATCTTATTCACACCCGGACGCTCCGCCGCCGGCGAGCCGGATGCGCCCGGCCGCGGGCGGCCCGATCGCACTCGCCATGCGCGCCAGATACTGTCGCAACGCCTCACTGTCGAGCGGGCCGGGCTGCAGCACGCGGGCTTGTCTGAAAGTGGCGAACCCATCGCCACCTGCCACGAGGAAGTCGTTCACCGCCACACGATAGACGTGCGCGGGATCGATGGGGAAGCGATGCGCATCGCACGCGGCGGTGACGTGTCGTCCGGAAGGCCTGCCCGGATCCCAGCTGTAGGAGAGTCCGGAGATCTTCAGCACCCGCGGCAAGGCATCCCGGTCCGCCGGCCACTGCTCCTCGAGCACGCGCAGGATCTGCGCCCCCGTGAGCTCCACGGCAAGCACCCGGTTCGCGAACGGATGCACGGTGAGGATATCCCCCCAGGTGATCGCGCCCCGCGGCAGATCAGCCCGCAGCCCGCCGGGGTTCATGAGCGCCACGTCGGCACCGACGGCCTGGCGCTGCGCATCGGCCACCAGGTCGCCGAGTGAGGACTCACCGGAAGCGCTCAGGCGGCGCGTGATGGGGACCGCTGTGCGCGCGATCACCTGCGCGACCTGTGGTGCGACAGCCCGATGGGCCGCTTGCGTGAGCGCCGCGACCCGCGCGTCCGGATGCAGTCCCGGGCCCGTGTCGGCCCAGGTCGGAATGATCTGCGCGGATTTGCCGATGACCTCGTGCGATCGCGGATCCAGGCTCAAGTGGATGTCTGCGTACGCCACGCCATACGCATAGGCCTGGGTCACCAGCACGGGGGCGCCGCCACGCGCGGGCAGCAATGCATTGGTGAAGTGATGCGTGTGACCGGAGATGACGACATCGATATCGGGATCGAGCCGGGAGACGATGCGGCGCAACGGTCCCTGCCAGTCCCAGTCCGGCGCCTGGCCTGCCCGAACCACACCCTGGTGAATGGTGACCACAATCGTGTGGATACCGTGCTGCTCGAGCTCCGCCGCCGCGCGGTTGATGCTGTCCGCTTCGTCGCGAAATTCGACGTCGGCGACGGCCCACGCCGGCACGATGGTCGGAGTCTCGCGCAGCACGGCACCGATGACGCCCACGGGCTCCCCGTCCAGCACCACGACCGCATAGGCGGGCAGCAGCAGTTTGCCGCTCGCACGCTCCACCACATTGGAGCACACGTAGGGGATCCGGCTGCCGCGATACGGGGACTCGAGGAAGGGACCGTCGTGCGCATTGCCGCCGGCGAGGAGGCGCTTGAGCTCGGCGAGGCCGGCGTCGAACTCGTGATTGCCGAGCGTGCCGATCACATTGCAGCGATTGGGCTGCTGCCGCCAGCTCGCCGCATCGTGAAACTGCAGCGCTGCCGCGTAGCTGCAGGCATCATCCGCCAGCAGGTTCAGGAACTGGATGCCGGGCTCATTCCCCAGGAGACGGGTGAGCGGCGGGCTCGCGCCGACCTGATCGCCCGCGTGCAGAATGAGTGTGCGCTGCGGTGCCGCGCGCTCGGCGTCCTCGAGATACGCGGCCAGTACGGCGGCGCCGCCGGCTTTGCGCTGCGATGGCACGGATGGCGGCTCGAGATTGCCGTGCAGATCGTTGAACGCGAGCAGCCGCAGCTCGATGCGGCCGTCCGCTGCGCCGCCAGCGCTCGAAGCCGGCGCGCTCCAGCGCACCGGTTGCGATGGCGGCGGCCACGGGTCCGCTGCCGGCGCGGCCGCAAGCGCGCTCGCACACACGGCGAGGCAGGTCAGCAAAGGCATGACGCACCGTATAGGGTGCGGCCGTGACGCGCACGTGACGCGACCTGCCTGGCACTGGCGCATCACGAGGCGCGGTAACCCGGCAGGCTTGCCGCCTCAGGGCTGTGTGCGAGCGCGAGCGCCTGGCTCACAGCCTTCTTGAATTCCTCCAGTCCGGGCGCCATCGGCACACGCCTGCGGAAAAAATCCGCCCAGAGGAATTCGGCGAAGGCCGTGGGCGTTTTGTCGAAACCCCCGGCCCGGCGCACGAAACAGGCGAGCGAGCGGTAAGGATCGTCGCGCAGCTCATCGAGGCGTCGGGGAATCTCTCGCCACGGCCGCAGCGCACCATTCTGATCGTAGGGGTGCGCCCAGTGGTGGGCGAGCATCTCGCGCCAGAAGCTTTCCGGCTCGAGGGAGGACAGATCGCCCTCGTGCGTGAAAAAAGCGGTGTCAATGTCGAGCTCCCACGCGGCGCGCCCGAGATGATGGTGATCGGTGATATAGAGCCTGCCTTCCGGGCCGGTCACGGCGGGCATGGGATGGGCCAGGAGGTAGTCCTTCTGCTCGTGCTTCTTCAGCGCCTGCAGCTGCCTGCGGCGGTCGTCGACTTCAATCAGCCCGACGGTGATCTGCGTGGGATGGAGCTTCTTGATCTCCCATTCATGCAGCTTTGACATTCCAGCCGATGATACGACGCGCTTGCCTTTCGGCCCTGCTTATCGATAATCGATGAACCCGCCCCCCCAGGTCTCCCCCACATGTGGATCGTAAGGGTCGCGCTTCGCCGCCCGTACACGTTCATCGTCCTCGCACTGCTGCTGCCACTGTACGGCGCGCTGGTGCTGTTCGGCACCCCGCTGCGTCCCGGCATGGCGACGGACATCTTCCCGGACATCCGCATCCCGGTGATCTCGGTGGCCTACACCTACGGCGGAATGGCGCCGGATGAGATGGCGGGCCGCATCACCTCGCAGGTGGAGCGGTATCTCACGACGATCGTGAACGACGTGGAGCACGTCGAATCGCAGACCTATCCCAGCGTGTCGATCGTGAAGATGTTCTTCCAGCCGGGCGTCGACATCAATCTCGCCATGGCGCAGGTCACGGCGTTCGCGCAGAGCCAGCTGAAGAACATGCCGACGGGGACCACCGCTCCCCTCATCCTCAAATTCAACGCCTCGAGCGTGCCGATCATCCAGCTCGCGCTCTCGAGCTCCAAGCTCACGGAAGCGCAGATCTTCGACTTCGCGAACCAGTTCATCCGCGCGCAGATTGCCACCATCGCCGGTGCATCGGTCCCCTACCCGTACGGAGGTGCGACGCGCCAGATTCAGATCGATCTGCAGCCCGATGCGCTGCGCGCGCAGGGCCTGTCCGCGAACGACGTGAACACGGCGCTCAGCAATCAGAACCTCATCATTCCTGCCGGCACGCAGAAGATCGGCGACATCGAGTACAACGTGCGGCTCAACTCGAGTCCGCTGCAGCTCGCGGATATCAACAATCTGCCGATCCGCAGCACCAACGGCACCGTGACTTACATGCGCGATGTCGCCTTCGTCCACGACGGCCATCCGCCGCAGACCAATATCGTGCGCGTGAACAACCGGCGCGCCGTGCTCATGTCGATCCAGAAGACCGGCTCGGCCTCGACGCTCAACATCATCGACGGCATCCGCGCACGGCTGCCGGAGGTGCGTGAGCTCCTGCCCGACGGCGCTTCGATCGCCGTCACCGGCGATCAGTCGGTGTTCGTGCGCGCCGCGGTGCGCGGTGTAGTGACCGAGGCGATCGTGGCGGCGGCACTCACCGCACTCATGATCCTGCTGTTCCTGGGGAGCTGGCGCAGCACGCTCATCATCACCATCTCGATTCCGCTGTCGATCCTCGCCTCCATCATTCTGCTCGATGCGCTGGGCGAGACGATCAACCTCATGACGCTGGGCGGACTTGCGCTGGCGGTCGGCATCCTGGTGGACGATGCGACGGTGACCATCGAGAACATCAATCGTCATCTCGAAGAGGGCGCGGCGGTCGAGCCGGCGATCCTCAAGGGCTCGGAGCAGATCCTGGTACCGGCGTTCGTCTCGACGCTCTCGATCTGCATTGCCTTCGTGCCGATGTTCCTGCTGACGGGCGTCGCGCGCTATCTGTTCGTGCCGATGGCCGAGGCAGTCGTGTTCGCGATGCTGACCTCTTACGTGCTGTCGCGCACGCTCGTGCCGACGCTTGCCAAGTACTGGCTGCGGACGGCGGAGGAGGAACGCGCGGCCCGGACTCGCCCCAATACCCTGCAGCGCTTTCAGCAGCGCTTCGAGGCGCGCTTCGAGGCCGTGCGCGAGCGCTATCACGGCGCGCTCGCCGCCGCCCTGCGTCATCCGCAGCCGTTCATCACCACTTTCCTCGCGGTGATCTTCGCATCCATGCTGCTGGTCCCCCTCCTCGGCCGGAATTTCTTTCCCGAGGTCGACTCCGGCCAGATCAAGCTGCACGTGCGCGGACCGACCGGCCTGCGCGTCGAGGATGCGGCCATTCTGGTCGATCGCGTCGAGGCCGCCGTGCGCAACGTCATTCCCGCGCACGAGCTCGCCAGCGTGGTCGACAACATCGGGCTGCCGGTCTCCAGCATCAACCTCACCTACGGCAACTCCGGCACGATCGGCGCCGGCGATGCGGATATCCTGATCTCGCTCTCACCGCGTCATTCGGCGACCGCGAAGTACATCCGCACGCTGCGCGAGCAGCTGCCGCGCGAGTTTCCGGGCTCGACGTTCGCCTTCCTGCCCGCGGACATCGTCAGCCAGATCCTGAATTTCGGCATTCCTGCGCCGATCGACGTGCAGGTCCTGGGGCCCAGTGCGGAGAACCGCAACGTCGCCGATCGGCTGCTCGACTCGTTGCGCCACGTGCCGGGGCTGGTGGACCTTCGCATCCAGCAGGTCTTCAATCTCCCCGAGCTGCACGTGGAGGCGGATCGCAGCCGCGCGCTGCAGTTCGGCGTGAGTCAGCACGACATCGCGACCAACCTGCTGCTCACGCTCTCGGGCAGCGGCACGATCGCGCCCACGTTCTGGCTCAATACGCAGACCGGCGTGGAGTACCCGATCGTCGCCCAGGCTCCGCAGTACCGCATGACCTCGCTCCAGGACCTGCAGAACGTGCCGGTGAGCAGCGGTGCGCAGGCGCAGATCCTGGGAGGCGTCGCCAGTGTCACGCGTACCTTCAGCTCCGGCATCGTCTCCCATTACGACGCGCAGCCCATGATCGACATCTTCGGTGCGGCGCAAGGCCGCGATCTGGGTGCGATCTCGCGCGACATCAATAAGGAGATCGCGGCCCTGAACGGCAAGCTGCCGCGTGGCACGCACATCGTGGTGCGCGGCCAGGTGCAGACCATGACGGCGTCCTACACCGGCCTTGCGATCGGACTCGCCGGTGCAATCGTGCTCGTGTACCTCCTGATCGTGATCAATTTCCAGTCCTGGCTCGATCCCTTCATCATTATCTGCGCCCTGCCGGCAGCGATCGCCGGCATCACCTGGATGCTGCTGACGACCGGCACCACACTCAGCGTGCCCGCCCTCACCGGCGCCATCATGTGCATGGGAGTTGCGACCGCGAACAGCGTGCTGGTCGTGAGCTTCGCCCGCGGCCGGCTGGATGAAGGTGCCTCGCCCCTGCATGCCGCACTCGATGCGGGCTTCGTGCGTTTCCGGCCGGTGCTGATGACGGCGCTGGCGATGATGATCGGCATGCTGCCGATGGCGCTCGGCATGGGTGAGGGCGGCGAGCAGAACGCCCCGCTCGGCCGCGCCGTGATCGGCGGGCTCGCATTCGCAACGCTGGCGACGCTGCTGCTCGTTCCAGTCGTATTCGCCGTTCTGCACGGCGCGCGCCAATCCGGCGCCCTGCGCAGCGCAGCTGCGGAAGTGTGAACATGGACCAACAAGTCGAAGTTTCCAAACCGATGAGCCCGGCGACCGTCCGCCATCTGCGGCGGGCGGGCATGATCGTCGGGGCAATCGCGCTGGTGATCGTTGTCACCTCAGTCGTCAGCTCGCATTTCGCGACGGCGAAATTGCAGGAGGCGGCGGACCAGGCGGCCGTGATTACCGTGGGAACGACCAGGCCGCAACCGCTCGCGGCGGATGGCGAGCTGATCCTGCCCGGCAATGTCGTTGCGAATTACGAGGCGCCGATCTACGCGCGCACCAGCGGCTACCTCAAGCGCTGGGTAGCGGACATCGGCACGCGGGTGAAGGCGGGGCAGCTCCTGGCCGAGATCGATGCCCCCGACCTCGATCAGCAACTGCGCCAGGCGGAGGCGGACCTTGCGACCGCGCAGGCGAACGAGAAGATCGCGCAGATCACCTCCGATCGCTACAAGGACCTGCGCACGACGGATTCGGTGTCGAAGCAGGATGCGGATGAGAAGCTGAGCCTCGCCGCCGCGGGCGACGCGCAGCTGCAGTCAGCACGCGCCAACGCTCAGCGTCTGCGCGAGCTCATCGGGTTCAAGCGCATCGTCGCCCCCTTCGACGGTGTCGTCACCGCGCGCAACACGGACATCGGCCAGCTGATCAACGCCGGCAGCGGCACGGGACCGGAACTGTTTCGCGTGGCCGATACGCGCCGGCTGCGACTCTATGTGCGCGTGCCGCAGGGCTTCGCGCCGCTGATGAAGCCGGGTGTCCACGCTCAGGTGAGCTTTGCCGATCATCCCGAGGGTGCCGTGGGCGCAACGCTCGAGCGCACGGCGGATGCGCTCGATGAGGCCTCGCGCACCTTGCTCACGCAACTCATCATCGAGAACGCGGACGGCCGCTACCTGCCCGGTGCCTATGTCGAGGTGCGTTTCGTGTTACCGCCCGATGCCGCCGCTGTATCGCTGAAGCTGCCCGCCAATGTGCTGCTGTTCCGCGGCGATGGACTGCACGTGGCGACGGTGGATGCGAAGTCCCACGTTGCGATGAAGGCAGTGACGCTCGGCCGCGACTACGGCTCGGACATCGAGATCACGAGCGGCCTCAGTGCAAGCGATGCGGTGATCTTGAGTCCACCGGATTCGCTCATCGATGGCGCCCCGGTGCGGATCGCGCAGGCGAAACAGAAATGAGCGACGCTCCGGTCAAGCGCACGTGCATGCGGGATCAGATCCGCGATCGCCTGATCGCGCGGATCCTCGATGGCACCTACCCGGCGGGGACGCAGCTGAAGGAACTCACCCTCGCCCGCGAATTCAACGTCAGCCAGGCGCCCATCCGTGAGGCGCTGCGCGAACTCGAGGGCTCAGGGCTGGTCCGCAGCGAGCGCTACCGCGGCACGCGTGTCCTCGGCGCGGACCCCGGCGAAATGCGCGAGTCCTACGAGCTGCGCACCATGCTGGAGGTGCGCTCGGTCGAGCTGGCGGTGCCCTGCAGCCCCGAGATCATGGCGGATCTGTCGCGCTGTGTGGCGACCATGAGCTCGGCGGCGAATGCGGAGGATTCGGAGCGCTATATTGATGCCGCGCTGCAGTTCCATCGCGGTCTGGTACGCGCCAGCGGCAATCGCACCTTCCTCAATGTCTGGGATTCGCTGCACTGGGATGTGCGGGGGCGGGTCGCGCTGCGGCGCATTGCCGAGCAGGGCCGCGGCCTGCGTCCCTTCGTGCGGCTGCACCGCACGCTGCTATCGCGCCTGCGCGCGCGCAAGGCCCGCGAAGCGGCGGCGAGCGCACGCGCCATCCTCGAGCGCGTGTCGGCGGTATTCTCGCCGGAGTGACGGCGCGCCGACCGGTTCAGCTTTTCGCGGGATGCGCCTCGACCGCACCGCAATCCAGCGCCAGCTTCAGAAGCTCGATATCGCTCGAGATGCCGAGCTTCTGGCGAATGATGGAGTGATTGTTCGCCACCGTCTTCACCGACACTTTCAGCAGCGAGGCAATGTCCTCGTGACTCGCTCCGCTCGCGATCAGCCGGAACACATCGAACTCGCGCGATGACAGGCCGAGCATCGGCTCGCCCTGACCGGGGGCGCTCTCGCGCGCCAGCTTCGCCTCGATGTCCGGGCTCATCATGTGGCCGCCGCTCATCACCGCACGCACGGCCTGCACGACGACCTGGGGATCGCTGCTCTTGGTCACGTAGCCGCTCGCCCCGGCTCGCATGGCCTGAATCGCGAACGCCGGATGATCGTGCATGCTGAACACCAGCACGGGCAGCAGCGGCCAGCGCAGCTTCAGGCGTCGCAGCAGCGACAGTCCGCCCTGGCCGGGCATCGACAGATCGAGCACGACCAGATCGGGTGTGCCGGCCTGCAGCAGGGCATAGGCCTCCTCCGCCGAAGAGGCTTCGCCGACCACTGCGTAACCCGGCTCGAGCTCGAGGAAGCGGCGATACCCCGCGCGCACGACGGCGTGATCATCGACGAGCAGGATGCGGATCGTGGGGGATTCAGCCATGGGCGGTCACCACATTGCGTGTCACCAGGGGCATCCAGGCGGTGAGGGCGAAGCCGCCGCTCGCGGATGCGCCGAGCGTGAGTTCACCGCCGCGCGCCTGGACACGCTCGCGCATGCCGAGGAGTCCGGTGCCGGATCCGGCGGTGTGCGCAGCGTCGTTCACTTCTGCAGGCGGTGCGCCCTCCTCGGCCATCTGCACCGTCACACGGGGTGCCTGTCCCGCCGGTGCGGGATTCTCCGCCGTCACCCGGATCGAGAGCGAGCGTGCCGCCGAGTGGCGCACCGCGTTCGTCAGACACTCCTGCACCAGCCGGTAGATCGCGATGTTGAGATCCGGCGTCAGGTCATCGATGGGCCCGACGAGCGAGAGCGCGCAGTGCAGCCGGCTTCCCGGCCGCGCCTGCCAGCTGCTCACCAGCTCTCCCAGGCTCGCGCGCAATCCGACGCTCTCCAGTGCATAGGGACGCAGACGCGCCAGCATGCCGCGAATGAGTGCCATGATCTCGGTGCTGAGCTTCTCGATCCCGCGTGCGCAGGTTTCCACGTGCGGTGCCCGGCCCGCCGACTCGCGCGCGATGTAGGCCGCATCGACCTTGATCGCTGTGAGGCTCTGGCCGAGCTCATCGTGCAGCTCACGAGCCAGGCGACGGCGCTCCTCTTCCTCGACCTCGATCAGCCGCAGCGCAAGCTCGCGCCGCTCCATCGAGGCCCGCTGCATGACCGCCGCGCAGTGATTGAACTGACGCGAAATCTCATCGAGGTCCAGGACCGGCAAGCGTGGCAGACGGGTCCCCAGGTCGCCCGCCTCGAGGTGCCGCAGCGCGCTCAGGATCGAGCCCACCGGCTTAAGCCCCCGTCGTACAGTCGCATAGGTCGCCACCGACATGGCGAGGATGGTGAGCACCAGCAGCACCAGGTCCCGGGCCGCGCGCTGCTCGATCTCGGCCAGCTCCGAGAGCGGATAAGAGGTGATCTTCAGAGTGCCGGCCTCTGCGCCGTGATAGGTCAGCGGAAAGTCGAGTACGGCGCGCACTCCGTTCGGCGCCAGCGAGCGCGTGAGCCAGCCGCCCACGGCCAGATCGGTCGGAGAGCTCGCCAGCTCGTGTCCGGCAGGATCCCGCAGCGTCACGGTCACGTGACGCAGTGTGGTCGCGAGCGCGACTTTATCGGCTGCCGCCGAGCGTGCCGCAGCGCTGTCTGCAGCATTCTCGGCGCTGCGCTGCGCATCGAGCAGCAGGCGCGCGAGCTCCAGCGAGCCTCCGGTTTCGCGGGAGATCTCGGCGCGCGCCGACACCAGAGGCGCGAGCACGCTCACTGCGAGAGCGATGAGCGTCACCACCGCTATGCCGATCAGCAGCCGTGTATGCAGATACATGATGGAACCTCGGCCCGGGCCGGCCAGAGGCCATCTTAAAGGCTCGGACTATTTCCCGCCGTAGCGGCGCTGCAGCCAGTGATCGAGCGACACTCGACCCGCGCCCGCGATCGCAAGCCACAGAAACAGCGCGAGGTATTCGGTCTCGTCAAACCCCAGCAGCGCTTCGAGCGAATCGACCTCGCCCCACTTCGCGGCGCGGATCGCAACGATCATGGTGATGCCCAGGGCGCCCGCTGAAATCCGCGTGAGCAGGCCGGCCAGCAGGAGGATGCCGCCAAAGAATTCGACGCCGGCGACGAGGGGTGTCAGCACGTGCGGCAACGGGATGCCCCAGCTCACGAAGTTCTCGGTGATCTGCGGCAAGTTCTGCAGCTTGCCCCAGCCGCTCCACAGGAACACCCAGCCCACCACGATGCGCGCGAACAGCGGCGCGAGCCAGGTGAGGTGCCGAGCGACGCTCTCGGGCCAATCGAGGAGCCAACCGACCAGTGCTTTCACGCGACTTTCCTCTGACGACTTCCCCAAGGGACCGGGTACGCGTGCACATTATTGCGCGGCCGTACCCGCCTACCAGCGTCGTCTGCTCAGTACCCAGTTGCGCCAGGTACGCACGCGGCGCTCGCGACGCGATCCGGGAGGCGCGTGCAGCGCGCGCTGACGCTGCCTGGCACGCGCGCCGGTGAACTGCTCCCAGCCCTTGTTGTGAATGTACTTCTGCGCGTAACCGCCGCTCAAAATCTCGAACGCGCGCTTCGCCTGGCCGCGAAGATCGATGGCACCCGCGGCGTTGTGGTGGCCGAACCAGGCCGGTGTGACGAAATCCGATACCAGCGTGCCGTCGATTGGATAGCCGTACTGATCGTCTTCCACCGGATCGCAGATCTCTCCGGCCCAGAAGGCATCGTTGTCGTCCTGGTAGGCGCTGTTCAACCAGGGATCAACCGCCATCTCGCAGATCTCGTGGCTGGCACCCACACTCAGGCTCGAGTTGTCCGCGCGGATGGTATCGACGAAGATCTTCGAGATCGGCAAACCCTCGTTGGTGAGGTCGTGGTAGGCGAGAGCGTCGGCCTGATCAGTGTCGTTCAGGAACACGACCCACCAGGTGCCGTGTGCAGGCGGCGTGCCCCTGGGCGTGAAGGTAAACTGTGCCGAGCCCACTCCCCAGACAGCGTTCAGATCCTTGTTCCATTGTGTGGAAAGCGGGGACATGAGTTTGTGTACATCCGCATCGCTCATGCTTTTCGACTCATTGATGAAGGCAACCTGAATCATCTGCAGCTCCTCGGATAATCCTTGCGCAACCTGTCCTATCTGTTCTTCGCCATCCTGATCGTGTTCGTGGGAGCGCGGCTGGATGCCCGCTACGCGCCCATCGCTGCCGACGAGATCGTCACGACCGCGCGCGTCGTCGATGTTCTCGGCGGCTCTTCTGCGGGCCGACTCCCGCTGCCCGTGTGTGAGTACGCCGACGAGCACGGCAACCTGCATCACCTCATCACCACGGACCCACCGCGTTTCCCGCGCCTCGCGCGCGGCGATTCTGTGCCCGTTGCCTATTCTCGCGCCCAGCCCGAGCGCGCGCGTATCGCTACGTTCTGGCGCAGCCATGGGCGCGCGCTGATCGCGACCGTGCTGGCGCTCCTCATCGTCGTCACCCTGTGGCTGCGCTCGCTGCTGGCTGCCAGGCGCCGTGCCGGTCTCGAATCCGGGTCGGTGAAGTGAACGTCCCTCCGGTAGATCACTGGTCCTCGCCAGGGCGCTATCTCACGTGGATCGCGCTGCTGCCGGTACTGTCCCTGGCCATTCTGGGTGTCTGGAGTGCGCTGCACTTCGGTGACCTGCCCGCACGGATCACTGTGCACTGGAACCTGAACGGCCCGGATGGCTGGGTCAGAACCTCGCCGCGCACGATTGCGGCATTCGTGGGCGGCTTTGCGGCGATCTGTCTGGTGCTTGCCGCCCTCGCGTGGGTCCTGTGCGTACCGCGGCTGGTAGTGTCCGGTGGAACGGGTGAGGACGAGCGGCAATTCCGGCGCCGCACCGCGGGGCTGCTGCTCATTTGCGCCTACTTCATCGCCTGCGTTCCCTGGTTCAGTCTGCTCGAGGCGCCCGCCGCTGTGCTGCGAATCTGGGGCCTGTGTCTCGTGATCGCGATCATTGGCGGCGTGATCGGCCTGATGGTCGCGGCCCAGCGCGCACAGCGGAGCTTTCGGGCGGCGCAAGCCTCCCAGCCGCAGACGCAGCGTGAGCGCTGGAAGTGGGGAGTGTTTTACTTCGACCGGACCGATCCCGCCGTCCTCGTGCCGAAGCGCTTCGGCGTCGGCTACACGTTCAATTTCGGCAATGGCTGGGCGTGGGTGCTGCTGGCCGCAATCCTCGTGCTGCCAGGGGCGCTGTTTCTGCTGCTAATGCGGTGAGCGCAGGATGCGCGCGGGCAGCATGATGATGGCGCGCAGCAGTTCGAACACGCCCTCCACGGCAATGCCAAGCAGGCGAAATGGCAGTGCGATCAGCCAGATCAGCGGCCATAAAAGCAGCGCGATGAGCGCGAGGGGCCAGCACAGGATGAACAGGATGAGCCACAACAAAAGCTTGATCATCGCTCAACGCTAACCCGGAGGACCGCGTGTTACAACTTCGACCCAATTGCGAATGCTGCGATCGGGACTTGCCGCCGGACTCTCGCGAGGCACGCATCTGCTCCTTCGAATGCACGTTCTGCGTGAGCTGTGCCGAGGGCGTGCTGCGGGGGCGCTGTCCCAATTGCGACGGCGAGCTTGTGGTGCGGCCTCGCCGGCCGGCCGGGAAGCTGACGCGATACCCCGCCTCGAGCGAGCGTGTACTGAAGCGAGACGGCTGTCACGCCGATCGCTAATGGGCTAGCGGCCGAGCTCCTCACGCACAAACGCCGCGACATCGGCGACGTTCTGGTCGCTGATGAGGTCCGGATAGAGCTTCGGCATCGGTGCTTTGGGCTCTTTGATCGCGCCCACGACGGCCGCCTGATCGTGTCCGGCACGAAACGCCGTGAGGCGGTGATCGGCCACCTGATCCCCGCCCGCTCCATGGCAGGAGACGCAGATCTGCGAATACAGCTTGCGGCCGCGTGCGATATCGGGGGCACCGGCAGGCGCGTGAGTACCGGGTGACGATGCCGGCGCGGTCACGGCTCCGCTCACCGGCTTGCCGCTGACGGAGAAGATCACGACGCTCGGCACTCCGAGTGCGCCAAATGCGTTGCGCGAAACGTTGCCGGATGCGGCGGCGACATACTGATGGCCGCCGGCTTCGTAAGTCACGACGCCCCCCGCCAGCGCACCGCCGGTCGGGATCTTGTTCAGAAGCTCTCCGGTCTTGCTGTTGAACACCAGCAGATTGCCCGCCAGATCTCCCGTGAACGTGACGCCGCTTGCCGTCGGCGTCACGCCCGCGATCACGGGCTTCTCGGCGTGATAGCGCCAGCGCACTTCGCCGGTCTCGCTGTCGATCGCGGTGAGCCAGCCGGTCGTCGGACCCTCGGGCTCGATGGTGCCGCCGAAATTGGCCTCGCCTGCAGCGTAGTGGGTCGTGCCGAGTTTCACGATGAAGCAGGCATCGACGGCACCGGTGATGAGGGTGTGGTTGACGCGATCGAGTCCTGGCCCATTCCACTCGACGCCACCTGCGTAGCCCGGACAGGCCTTGAAGCCCTCGGGGCGTGGGTTGACCGGCGCATCGACGATGGTCGTCACGGGTGTGCGGAAGATCGGTTTGTGCGTGGCTCGATCGAGCGCGGTGACGTAGCCATCCTTGCCGGCCACCGCCACGATGTCGCGAATGTGACTGTCGCGGTAGAGCACGGGCGCGGCGACCAGATCGAAGTCCTGCCAGTCACCGCCCTTGAGCTGATACCACCACTTGAGTGCGCCGGTGCGCGCATCGAGTATCA
>Ga0335080_10001626_pt1 | contig 22115 bp, 19 predicted proteins | sample Lox_Sample_34_FD_206720 | JGI IMG/M metagenome (GOLD analysis project Ga0335080, IMG submission 206720) | Soil microbial communities from Loxahatchee National Wildlife Refuge, Florida, United States - Lox_Sample_3.4 | ecosystem: Environmental > Terrestrial > Soil > Wetlands | place: USA...
TGACCAGCCAGTTATCTCCAGACTTGTCTGCCAGGACGCGCGCGTCATTGACGTTTGCGATCGGTGCCCGCGACCCGCTGGTCGCCGCACCGATGTTGGCAGACGCTGTCAAGGCAAGCGCAACAATGAAACAGCGAAAATACATAAGCCCCTCGCGGAAGGAGGCTTAGTGTAGCGCGTTGAAGTCACTATCTTGAGAGGGTACCGGCGGCTTCGCGCACAAATGGCGCACCGGCCGCGCGGAACAGGATCCGGCGCCGCCTCGGTCTGCGCGTCCGTGTCTTGCAAAAGTTGTCTCGGCCGCCCCGAGAGCGCCGATGCTTCGCAGCGAAGAGACGCGAAAACGCAGCGGCGAAAGGCGTCTAGAACCGCGAACCGAACTGCAGGCGCAGCAGCGAAAAGCCCGGCGTGCTGCTCGAGTTCGAGAAGTCGACCCAGTCGTACTCGTATCCGAAGCGCACGAAGAAGCGCTGACCGGCGTCCCAGAGCACGCCGGCGCCCAGGCCGTATGTGAACGCGTTGCCGCTCGCCGTCGCTTGCCAGGTCGAGCAGAGGTAGCCGTACCAGGGATCCCACCAGCAGCCGGTCTGAGGCGGCCCGGTTGGGATGTTGCTGTCGACCCACGACCACCCAAGTGTACCCAGGACGTATGGGGTGAGCGGCCCCGCGAGGAGGTTGTAGGCGATGCTGCCGCCGATGCGACTCACCTGGGCGGTGCCCGTTAGATTTGCGCTCGCCTTCGGCGGGGTGTCCGCGGAGGCGATATTCGCTTTGTATTGAAGCTCGTTGTACTGGAACTCAAAGCTAGCCAGCCAGTGCTCGTCGATGTTGTAGCCGAAGCCGAGGCCAAACCCGGCATCGTCCGACGTGCTGATCGAGGAACCGTGATCGAAGCTGACGTCCTTGCCGAAGATGAAGCGGGCCTCGCCCCACCACTCCCAGGTCTGCGCGCGTCCTTGACCGCTGGAATAGTACTGCGCCACCGCACGGCTGCTATGGACAGTCCCCAGGGCGGCAAAGGCCAGCAGGGCAAGGACGTTACCCATCGATCGCATCATGGTCGGCTCCCCGCTCAGCGGTGACGCTAACGTCAAGACGTCGTTTCGGGCGGAGTTTAGCAAGTCAGTCCTCCCGGGACACTTGCCCCTAAGGGAAGGTTGCGGAATCGCCGGCAGGCGTTCCCGGCCCGGTGGCCGAGTTGTACCCGCTTTGTGCGCCCTCAGACGGACAGCCCCCCCACCGGACGCCACGCCGCAGATACAAGACCCGACAATGCCTCTCTCACTGCCTCGCACGGGACGCGCACCCACTCCCGCCACTCGCCCCCGCAGGGTCAATCTCCTGCGGACGTCGGCCCGTACTTCGCCGTCATTCGCTCGAGGATGCGCGCGATGTTGACGACCGTGCGCTCATGGGTCCCGGTGCCGATCTCCTCCTCGCCGTCCGTCGCCCACACACGGAAGAAGATCCGGCGACTCTCGGTCCCGGTGACTTCCGCATGGCCTACGACCACTCGCCCGACCGGCGTCGCCGCGAGGTGGCGCACGTCGATGCGCGTTCCGACGGCGCTCTCGCCCGTATCGAGGTACTGCTTGACGGCATTCAGTGCCGCGTTCTCCATGATGAGGATCAAGTACGGCGTAGAGAACACTGGCGGCAGAATGCTGTCTTTGAACCTGTTTGCCAGATGCGCGGGCTCAACCCGATGCACGTACTCGCCGCGCGCGCCGACCGGAATGGGTTTCATGGAATACCCCGTACTGCTCCCGCATCCTTCACTACGTTACCGTGGCGGTGGGGCGACCACCTGATATTCGCTCCGTCGCGCGTCCCACAGATAACAGGTGTCGTTGGCGTAGTAATAGGGAGTGCCGCTCCACCAGATCGGCGTGTAGTGCGGCGGCAGCGAGGGCACGAACAGGCCGATGGGTGCATCGACGACGACCCAGGCTCCGCCCCAGTCCCGGTACCAATCGCCCCTCCAGCGAAACCAGTTGCCCCCTTGAAAGTAGTAGCGCTCACCATCCCGGCCGATCAGGTTTGCCACGCCATGGGCAGGCGGCGTGTGCACGGCATAACCCCGGTCGTAGTAATAGCGATTGTGCGAGAAGCGCGAATCGAGGTGTTGGTGTGTTGCCGTGCCGGACTCTCCACCGCCACCACCGCCACCCCCGCCGCCCGCACCGCAGGCGTTGTGCCCCGCGCTATGTAGAGTCGACGCCAACGCCAATGCCACGAGGCCCGCGGCGCCGGCGGCGGACAGCCAGTTGCGCCAGTTGTCTGCACTGAGGGCGGGTGCGGGACGGAGGCGTTTCGGCACCGTGAAGCGTGTTACCACGCTGTCTCGCTGGCGATCATATAGCGCTCGAGTCGGGCTCGGGCGCCAGCCAGAATCTCCCGAGCGCGCAGCGAATGCAAGCTGCGCGGACTGCGCTCGGCGCCCGCGCGACTCAGGGCGCTTGATCAGCGCGAGCGGGCACTGTGTGCGGCCGCGCGGTCTGTCGCCTCCAGGTAGTTCTCGACCTCCACCGGCTCGCCGATGCCCGGCTCGGAATCCTCAGCAGCGCCGTCCTCGGGCACGTTCGCCTCCGGGGCGGCAGAAGGCTGCGCAAGTGTGAGCGCGCCTTCCGCTACACCGGGTGCCGCAAGGGCCGGGGACGGCAACGGTGTGTGCATCCGGCTTCTGATCTCGGCGATCCAGGGTAATGCCGGGGCGTCCGGGCGCAGCGTGCCGACATCTCGCGGCGCAGGTTCCTCGACATCGGACGTCGCGAACGCTCCACCGCGCCAAGCAGTCAGAAGGAACGTGAGTCCGCAGCCGACTGCGAGGACGCCCGCGGAGATCACCCGGGGCTTCACGGCTCGATCCCGTGCGGCCAGCGCGCGCGAAATCAACGAGGGACTATCCGCAGGGACAGCCCCTCGTGTCAGTTCCTCCCACACTTCAAATGCCTCACCGATTCGAGCGAAAAGTGAAGAAGTCGAACAAGTCGCTGATTGCGGGACTGTTGGTCGGCACGTACGGATTATCGGGTGTGGAGATCGGATTCTCGAAATTGTCCCGACTGCGGTGCGTGACCGGCTTCAGTCCCCAGTTTCGCTCGATGAACTTCAGGATCGAGACGTGGTCGGCGTAGGCGTGGGAGATGTGCCCGGGCTTGACGTATGCGGAGATTACCATGAGGGGAATCCGCGTACCGTCACCAAAAAAGTCGAGCGGTTGCACGTAGCCCGAGTCGTAGTAGCCGCCACCCTCGTCGAAGGTAACCAGGATAGCCGTGTCCGCAGCGTACGGCGACGCTTCGACCTGATCCACGATCTTCTTCGTGAATCCTTCGAACAAATCGAGCTTCGAGGAGGCCGGGTGACCGTCGGTGTAGCCGCTCGGCTTGACGAACGACACCGCGGGCAGGCTGTGGTGAGCGATATCCGTATACAAGTTGACCGAGTCGGTAATGTGCGCCTCGACCTGCGCCGGATCCGACATGATGGACGTGTCGTATTGGAACGGGTTGCAGATGTTGCAGTACTCGTCAGCGTTCTGCCCGTTGCTCCCGTAATTGAGCTGGTAGGGGTCGTTTACGTAGTTGTTCCATTGATCGCCGTAATACTTCCAGGAGATCCTCGCTTCGTTGAGGCTGTCGCCGATGCTGCGTGTCGAGGAGGGCGGAATGGTGAACGGCGTGTTGGCCGGGTTGTTATCGATGTAGGCATTTTTGCCGTTGCCAAACCAACCCGGATTGTAATTGTTCAGAAGATAGTAGTGACCGGACTCGCACCGCGGGTCGATCGGTCGGGCGAGTGACCGCAGGTACTTCACCACCGCCGCAACGCCAGGTGCATTGGAATCTGAGCAGTTGCTGTATGAGCCGCCGCCGGACACCGGCTCCGCCGTATACGGAGGCGGGAACCCTGCGTTGAAGCTACTGCCGTATCCGTCCTCCTTGTACCAGTTGTTTGTTCCCTTCGCGGGATTGGGATTCTCGATCTCATGCACCACGCCCTTGTCGGGGTTTGGCTGTCCCTGGTAGGTCGAGTACACGGTGACACCCTCGGGCGGCCTTGCTGGGTGGCCCTTGGCGTCGCTGAACCAGATTGCGTCGCCGTGACCGAGCATGATGTGGTTCGCGCCGGTGCCGCCATTCACCGACTGATGGAAGTTGTCGCTCATTGCGTAGTGGTCGGCTAGAAACCTGAAGTACGCTGCATCGCCCAACTGCACGTTGTAGAAGCCGAGCGCCGTCGAACCTTCGCCGGTGGTTGCCGCTCCCGCTACGTAATTCGTGCTGAAGTTCGCGGGCTGCGCCGCGCCGTTCGCTCCCGCGCCAACGGTCACCTCAACCCAGGAGAACAGGTTGCCGCTGCAGCCGGAAGGATTGCGGCGCGTGGCTTGATCCGGGCTGCAGTTGAGCTGCTGCCACATCTGGTAGAAGCGATGTACCGGACTCGCCGCATAGTCGTGATAGTTGAAATCGGAACCGCTGTTGGTCAGCTGAAACGGCCCCGCCGGCAGGGTGTTGACGTTCGCGATCCGATCATCCGGCACGTGGCTTTTCTGCCCGGTGCCACCCATGACCAGGTACTGGTAGTAATCGGCCGGCAGGCCGGACTCAGTTTCCTCGGCGCAAGCCAGCACCGAGCTGCCGTCGCCGCACGGATCCGCACCGGAGAAATAGCCCTGCGGGCCGCTCGGGCCGCCGGTCAGCGGCGAGGGCAGCTGGTTGTTCGGAAATTGCTGCTTGGGCGGGTCGAGCAGGAAGGGATCGCTGCCGCCGAGGTCGGCCGCTGCCCATTGCTGTGCCCTGCTGAAATGGGGTCCGGGCACTGCGTTCTGCCTCGCGTTCAGCTGGATGATGCCTGCGCTCAGCAGGTTGTTGACGCTCTCGCCGGGTTGCGGCACGTAGGTGGCGAACACGTGATCGAAACTGCGGTTCTCGCCGATGATCACTATCACGTGCTTGATCGGCGTCCGTGCCTTGCCGAGCGGCGCGGCGCCGCCCACGTTCTGGGCAGAGGCAACCAGCGGATTAATGCTCATCTGCAGCAGCGCGGCGCTGCCGAGCGTCGCGCGCAAGGCCTGCAGCGTCCACTTCCCCGGTCTGACGGCATGCATGGCGGTCTCCCTGTCGCTTTGATCGTGCGAAATGCACCGCTGCCCTTTTAAGAGCGCACTGTTGCAAAGGGGTGATGATTTCCTTACGCGTGCCCCAGCTGTCCCTGCGGCGGCAACGGAGACGTGGCAACGCCGGCCGGCGCACGGCTCGGCGCGCGGTCCGCATGATGGGCCCTTGCGGTTACGGTGCGGTCGACGCCGGTGCGTTCGCCGGCGCAGGCAGGACCCGGATCATGCCCATCATGCCACCATCCTCGTGCTCGAGCAGATGGCAGTGATACACGAACGTCCCCACGCTGTTTGGATCGCGAAAATCCATGCGCAAGCGCACGTTCGGGTAGGCGAGTGTGTGACCGTTGTAGTACGGAACGTTTACGGTATCGCGCAGGAAAGGTTCGTTAACTGCGATTCCCGACCAGTCGAGCAGCAGGAAATGGATCTGATGGATGTGAAAGGCATGCAGCTCGGTCGAGCGATTTTCGATGATCCAGTCCTCGACATCGCCCTGCCTGACAATGATGTTGGGCTCGGTAGAGGCGGGATCAAATGCGGCAGGCGTCTGTCCATCCTCGGTAAGGTAGAAGGTCGTCGCACTATTGGGATCTGCGGGGTCCGACAGCTTCTCGGAAAAGTACAGCCGGCGCACGCGGCCAGGCTTGACGTCTCCGAGCCATGCTCGCTTGGGCGGCGGCAGGGGCTGCGAGGCGGCCGGCAGTAGCGCGGGCTCGGCTGCCGTCTGGCTCGCGGTGATCGAAACGAGCGCACGGTTCGGGTCGTTCTCCCCTCCCCGGCCGGTGTCCACGGTATGAGTCACCAGCATGGCCGGAACACCCGCCGGCGGACCGTTCACGATGAACTCCACCCGCGCGCCCGGCGGTACGCCAACGCTGTTGCGCCAGAGGACTGCCGGGCCGGGGCCGCCGCCGGTCTGCAGCGGCACGCCATCGAGCGCCACGACCCCGAGAGGCTGAGGCTGGCGCACGAACAGGAGCGCGAGATTCAGATACGTCACCGCGGAAGCATTGAGGACGCGCCACAGCTGCCGCTCGCCCGGTCGCATTTGCAGCGTGGCCGGTGGGTAGTCCGGATACGGCACGGGAACGAAATTGATGGAAAGATCCTTGGCGGGTTTGCCAAAGCCCGTCCCGTTGTTCGCCGCGTCACCGTCGCGATCGATCAGCATCTTCGGTACCACCGGCTCGGACTTCGACGGCGGTGCATCGGGATTGAGCAGGTTCTGGTCACGGATAACGAGCACACGCTCGGGAAGACCGGCCAGTTCTTCGTTGGCCCGCTCGATGCCCTCCACGATCAGTGCTCCGGAGGCGCCGCCAAGAACATGCGGCGTGGTAAAGCCATGCACGTGCGGGTGATACCAGTAGAGACCCGGCGGCTCGTCGGCGGGGATCCTGAAGCGGTACTCGAAGGTGGGGTCGCCTGGCTGAATGGACGTTCTGAGAACATCGTCCTGGTGACACAACGGCGGCACCGTGAGTCCATGAAAGTGAAGATTCGTGGAGACGGCCGACATCACGCCGCTGCCGCAGGGATCGGCGTGTCCCGGCACTCCCCGGTGACTCACCGGCATGGTCGCGTGCCCTGCTTCGGGCTCGAGCCGCGAGAGCTCGTTCCGCAGGCGCAAGATGAGCAGGTCCCCGGCTCGCACGCGCAGCGTCGGGGCCTGCGTGCCATCAGCGGAGAGGTAGCAGTAGCGCAATATTCCGTCTGGCTGCTTATCGTTGCGCAGCCGCAGTTCGACGGTAAGCACTCCGTTGTGGCTGCGCAGCTCTCGTGGTTCCTCCACGGGGCTGCCGGGCGGCGGACGCGGGCAGAGCGGTCGCTGTGACTCGCCGGCACGCAGCGGCGCGCAGCACACCAGAGTCGCCCACAGCAGGTGCCCGGTCCGGCGCATGCTGCGCCGTGTCGTTTGCCGTCGCATGGTGCTCTTCGTGGCACCACCCTATACGTGCGGCGTATGACACGGCGATGACGTGCCGGCCGCTACGGTAGCGCACGGCTCAGCTCGCCGAGCGCGGCCTGACAGGCGGCCAGCCCCTGCCCTAACGCCATACCCTGCCACATGAGATCGTCCGAATGGAATGCGTCCCGCATCTGCCTTTGGATGCGGCTACCCTCGGGCGTGCGCACGTCACCATGTGCGTGCAGCCAGGCATCGGCGCGTAATGCCAACGCGACTTCATTGATAGGCTTGATCCCGCATTCCAGCGCGACTGCGTCGACCGTGGCATTCGGCAGCAACGCCGGTATGGCGCTCAGGCCATCGCCAACGATCTCAGCCGAAACGGAGTTGTCGCCGTGCAGCGATTTTGCCCCTGCGCCGATCCAAGATCGGGTGCGGGCAAATCCGGGCGTATCGCGCCGCAGCCCGACGATGGGCTCTGCGTAGCCATACGGCCCGAGTCCGGTGTGAAAATCCAGAACGCAGACACGCGCGGCACGGTCGAGCTCCGAGGTGAGTATGTCCGTTAATGTCTTGCGGGACCAACTGACGCCCGTGCCGCCGTAGAAGAGACCCCGGGGGTGATCCCATTGTCCGCCTGAGACCGCCTGTTGGTAGATAGCTGCGCCCTTGGGCCCCTGTCTCTGTATCCACGCCGCAATTCGCGCCCCCGTCTGTGCCCGGGACGCTTCCGACCAATCGGCGGGACACAAGTCCTGCGACAGTTCGTCGTACAGCGCGTTCTTCGGCAACTCTCTGGTGAAGTCGACCCAGTTGCGATTGATGTCGACGTTGCTCTCGTTGGTGCGTCGCAGCCAGGCGAACCCGTAGGGATTGATCGCGTGAACGTGCAGTGCGGCTACATGTTCGGGTAGTGCGGCGGACCTTGCTCTGCGCAGCCACTCAACTTGGATCGCCGAGCCAAAGAACCCTTCGACCCCGTGCGTGGCCGATATCGTGACGAGTACCGACTTCGCGCTGCGTGACCCCAACCACGCGACATCGGTCGACAGCTCGAGGCCGCCGGGACCGCGGTTGTCGAGGACCAAGCGGCTGGTGATTGCGCCGGCGTCCCGCGCGGCGTCGAAGAACTTGCTGCGCGCCGCGCCGTAGTCATTGCTGAAGGAAGTATCCATCCGAGTTCTCCGCGAGCAACGACTTCATCGTCCGACATCGTACCGCCGTGATCTGCCGCGCGCTGCGCTCTTGGAGCGCGCCGTAAGTACCTGAAATTCAACGTGTCAGAGTGATGCACCGCGCAGCCTGCCGCTTGGCGCCACGCAAATCGATGCAACGCGCTGCAATCGCGGGGCTGCCCGCGGTGCATCGGCGCCTTGTCCCGCAGCGGCAACACTTATAGTGTCACTGGCCGCCATGACAGCCCCGAGAGCGGTGTCGGTAATCCGAGCCGGGCCGCGGTAGTGTGACCCCAGCCACCCACAACCACAGTTTGAACGTTTCCCGGCCGTCGCCGGCGCTGATCGAGATCCGCTCGATCGACTATGTGCCGGACGCCGAGCGACACGGCGCTCTGGCGAGTCAATTCACGCTGTGGCTCGCGGCCAACCTGCAGGTCACCGCCATCGTCACGGGAGCCCTCGCGGTGGTACTCGGCGGCGACGTGCTGTGGTCGCTGGTCGCGCTCTTACTGGGTCAGCTGATCGGCGGCGCCGTGATGGCGCTGCACGCGGCCCAAGGCCCGCAGCTCGGCCTGCCGCAGATGATTTCCTCACGTGTCCAGTTCGGCGTCTACGGCGCGATGCTGCCGATCGTCGCCGTGTGCCTGATGTACATCGGCTTTTCCGCCAGCGGCTGCGTACTCGCGGGCCAGGCCACCGCCCAGTTGCTCGGGGTTGGGGAGGCAGCCGGTATCATCATCTTCGGCTGCCTCATCGTCGTCGTGACCTTGTTCGGTTACCAGTTCATTCACATGCTCGGTCGGTTTGCGAGCATCGTGGGTGTAGTGGTATTCATCTATATGTTCGCCAGGCTGTGCGCAACACACGACGTGGCGGCGTTGCTCGCCGAGCACCATTTCTCGCTGAGCAACTTCCTGTTGTCCATGTCCCTGTCCGCGTCCTGGCAAATCGCCTACGGCCCCTATGTGGCGGACTATTCACGCTACCTGCCTCGCGATACCTCGGTATGGCGTGTGTTCACCGCGGTGGGTCTGGGCTCTGTCATCGGCTCGCAGATATCCATGACGTTCGGGGTGTTGGCTGCGGCGCTGGCCGGCGCTCAATTCGAGCATCATGAAGTCGCTTATATCGTCGGGCTCGGCTCCAGCGGCTTAGCCGCCAGTCTTCTCTACCTCGGCATCGCATTCGGCAAGGTCACTGTGACCTCGCTGAACGCCTACGGCAGCTTCATGTCAATGGCCACCATGGTCAGCGCGTTCAGGCGCAGACTGCGTATCCCGGTGCACCACCGCTTTTTCTACATCGTCGCGATGGTTGGCGTATCGGCGCTGCTGGCACTGACCGGCCGTCATAGCTTTCTCAAGGCGTTCGAAGCCTTCATCCTGTGCCTGCTCGCAGTGTTCACGCCCTGGAGTGCGATCAATCTCATCGACTTCTACTGCTTTACCCGCTCGCGCTACGACGTGCCCGCGCTCGCCGACCCGGACGGGCGCTACGGCCGCTGGAACATGACCGGTATCTCCATTTACCTGATCGGCATCCTCGTGCAGGTTCCCTTTCTCGACACGGCCTTCTATACCGGGCCACTGGTCGCTCTTCTCGGCGGCGTCGATATCTCATGGGTCATCGGTCTGCTCGTGCCCGGCGTTCTGTACTATCTGCTGGGCGGCGCTTCGCGGCGGCGCGCGCCCCCGGACCTGATCCTGCCGGCGTGAGCGGTTCCGCTGCATCGGACGCCGACGTGCGCGAAAGTCAACGAGACGCCGGACTCATCCGCACGCTGGGGCCCTGGACCGTGGCCGCGGGCGCCATCAGCATGATCGTGGGGGCCGGCATTTTCGCCGTGCCCGCCGCGCTCGCCGCGAGCGTCGGTCCGTACGCGCCTCTCGCATTCCTCACCTGTGGGTTTGCGGTCGGCGCCGTCGCGATTTGCTTCGCGGAAGGCTGTAGCCGGCTTCCGACCAGCGGGGGAATCTACGGGCTGGTCGAAGCCACTTGTGGGCCTCTGGCGGCCTTCGTCGTCGGCAGCCTGCTTTGGGTGGGTTGCGTGCTGGCGTGCGGCGGCGTTGCCGCTGCGCTCGCCGACGTGGTGTGCAGCGCGCTGCCGCCGTCGGCGAGAGCGTCTGTGCATGCAGCAGTGATCATCGGTGTCGTCGGCGGTATTGCGCTGATCAACATCACCGGAGTCTCACGCGGCGCAAGACTCGTCGGTGCGACGACGACGCTGAAACTCCTGCCGCTCGTCATCTTCGTGGTGGCCGGCGCGGGTGCTGCCGTGCACGGGTCGACCTTGCCACAGACCGTACCGCCAGGCGCTCAGGACTTCGGTCGCGCGCTGATTCTCGCGGTGTTCGCATTCATCGGCATGGAGACACCGCTCTGTGCAAGCGGTGAGGTGCGGCAGCCCAATCGCACGATTCCTCGCGCGCTTGCCATCGCGGTGTTGTCAACCACCGCCCTGTACATCGCCATTCAGATCGTCGCGCAGGGTATCCTGGGCCCTGCCCTGGCCACTTCCAAGGCGCCGTTGGCCGACGCCATGGGGCGGATCCATCCTGCGCTGCGGGCGCTGATGCTCGCCGGCACGGCGCTGTCGATGTTCGGTTACCTGGGCAGCGATATCCTCGGGAGCCCGAGACAACTGTTCGCACTCGCGCGTGATGGTCTGATGCCTGGCGCGCTGGGCCGCCTCCATCCCCGCAGTCACGCACCCCATATTGCGATCCTGTGCTATGCCACGCTCGCGATCATGCTCGGGCTCACAGGCAGCTTTGCCGAGTTGGCTGTGCTGTCAACACTCGCCATCGCGCCGCTCTACATCGGCGGCTGCGCGGCTGCCTGGATGCTGGCGCGTCGCGGCGTAGCGATGGCCGGGCCACCTCTGGGTTTTCCCTTGCTCGGCACGGCAGCCGTGATCGGCATTGGCGGCATGAGCGCGTTGATAGCCCTGGCTTCGCGCCGCGAAATCATCGGCCTGGTGACACTCGCTGCTCTCAGCGCGCTCGCCTTCCTCTTCCAGGCCCCGCGACGATCCCGCCAGGCAGCAACGGAGGCGGGTCCGCTCTCCGGCCGCCCGGAGTGAGAACGACGTAAAGCGCAGCCAGCCGCCCGAGCATGGTGGCGCCCTCAGCTCCCGCCGATGCCACGATACTGGAGTAACGGCCCGATATCCGGACCGCGCCCGTAGAAATTGCGGAACAGATCGAGCGGCTCGGCGGTGCGGCCCCGTGACAGCACGCTGCGGCGCAGCTCCTCGCCGTTGGCGCGCGTGAGTCCGCCGTGCGCGTGCATCCAGGCACCCGTGTCACGCGCCAGCACCTCGCTCCAGAGATACGCGTAGTAGCCCGCCGAATAGTCGTCGTTGAAGATATGGCGGAAGTACGTGGTGTGATAGCGCGGCGGAACCGGCGCGTAGTCGACGCCCGCCGCCTTGAGGGCCGCTCTCTCGAAGGCCGGCACCTCACCCGCGGCTGGCACCTGCGATGCACGCAGTTGATACCAGGCGAGATCCAGAAGCGCAGCGGCCACCACTTCGGTGGTCGCATAGCCCGCGTTGAACTGCTGGGCTTTGAGCACCCTGGCGAGCAGCTCCGGCGGCATCGCCGCGCCGGTCCGGTAATGATGCGCATAGTGCGCCACCACCTGCGGCTCGCGCGCCCACATCTCGTTGTACTGCGAGGGATACTCGACAAAGTCCGGCGGCGTCTCCGGGCTGGCGAGCGAAGGATATTCGACGTCCGAGAGCAGCCCGTGCAAGGCGTGCCCGAACTCGTGAAAGAGCGCCGTGACCTCGTCGAAGGTAAGCAGCACCGGCTCACCGGGCGCCGGCTTGGGAATGTTGAGATTATTGGACACCACGACCTTGCGCTTCAGCAGCCGCGACTGCTCCACGTAGGCATTCATCCACGCCCCGCCCTGCTTGTTGTCGCGGGCAAAGTAATCGGCGATGAAGAGCCCGAGCCCGCTGCCGTCGGCGTCGAACACCTCGAACACGCGCACGTCGGGCTGATAGACCGGCAGATCCTTGCGTTCCTTGAACGTCAGGCCGTAGAGCTCGTGCGCCGCGTAGAACACCCCGTCCTGCACCACGCGGTTGAGCTCGAAGTACGGGGCGACCTGTGCCTGATCGAAATCGTAGCGCGCCTTGCGCAGCTGCTCGGAGTAGAACTCCCAGTCCCAGGGCTGCAGCGTGAACGACGCGGTGCCTTGCGCCTTCGTCTGCATGTCGATGAGCTGTTGCAGATCCGCAGCCTCTTTCCGGGCACGCGCCAGCGCGGCCGGCGCAATCTCGAGGAGCATCCCGCGGGCGGCCGCGGCTGTCGCCGCCGATTCGTCCGCGATGGCGTAGGCGGCGTGCGTCTCATAGCCAAGCAGCGCGGCACGTTCCGCGCGCGCCTTGACGATCCCGGCAGCTACGGCACGGTTGTCGGCAGCACCGCCGAGGGCACGCTCGACGGAAGCCTTGAAAACACGCTCGCGCAGCGCGCGGTTGGCGAGGTGCGCGAGCACCGGCTGTTGCGTGGTGTTCTGCAGCGTGATCAGCCACTTGCCCTGCAACCCACGCGCCTGCGCCGCCTGCCGCGCCGCACTCAGCTGCTCGGCTGACAAGCCCTCGAGGTCGCGGATGTTAGTGACGGCTATGGCGCCATCGTTGGTCGCCCGGAGCACGTTCTGCCCAAACCTGGTGGTGAGGCCCGCAATCTGTGCGTTGAGCGCACGCAGGCGCAGCTGGTCGGCGAGTGCCAGGCGCGCACCGGCACGCTCGAAGCGCGCATGCCAGCGCTGCAGCAGCTGCAGCGACTCCGGGTCAAGCTTCAGGCTGGCACGCTGCTGGTAGACGGCGTCGACACGCTTCCACAGCGCGTGATCCAGGTAGATCGCGTCGCGGTGTGCGCTGCGCTTGGGCGCCATCTGCGTATCGATCTTCTGCATTTCGTCGTTGGTGTTGTTGGAGTTGAGCTCATCAAATATGAAGCCCACACGCTGCAGCGCCTGCCCACTGCGATCCAGTGCCACGATCGTGTTGTCGAAGGCGGGCGGCTTCGGGTTTTGGGCGATGGCCGCCACTTCCCGCAGTTGTTCACGCATGGCCTCGGCAAACGCCGGAACATAGTCCGACACTTTGATGCGGTCGAAGGGCGGCATCTGGTAAGGCAGCGTGCCCGGCTCGAGCAGTGGGTTATCGCTCTTCTGCGCCTGGGCGCGCGAGGCGGAGATGGCAATGGCAAGCCCAAGCCCTAGAAGCGCCACGAACACGACTTTCACGCGGACCGAGTCTCCCGCTCGCAACGACCAGCGCTGGTTAGCCTAGCATTTCCTTGTGGCAGCTCGCGGGCTGCGCAGCAGCGCGGTGATCTTACCCGGTGAGGACCGAGTCGCGCCGAGCAGTGGATGGATGGCGCGGTTGCTCGGGGGAGCGGAGAGCGGCTTGCTTGAGCCCCCTGCCCGGCGAGCTTGTGCGGCGGCTGGAGATCCTGGACCGCGTTGAAAATCACCTCCTGAGGCGTGTCGACAGCGAACTGGCTGAATGCTATAAGCTGACGCCGGCAGCGCCTAGTGGCCGTGGTCGGCGATCAACAACACCAATTTCGGGGAGCCCCAATGCTGCGTCGATCCGCGAACGCTTTACTGGCGCTGCTCACGTTGTGCACCCTGCCCGGCATCGCGCACGGTGGCACGCTCGATCAGATCAAGAAGACGGGCGAGATCCGTCTGGGCTACCGTACCGACGCCCCGCCGCTCGCGTTCAAGGATGCGTCCGGTCAGCCGTCCGGCTATTCGGTCGAGCTCTGTCAGCGCATCGCTGCGGCGGTGAAGGATCAGCTGAAGCTCAACGAGTTGAAGACTACTTTTGTTGCCTTGACCTCCGAGAATCGACTGGACGCGATAACCAGCAACCGTGTCGACATCGAGTGCGGTGCTACGACGATGACGCTCGCACGAGCGGAGAAGGTCGACTTCACCTTGATGACATTTGTCACCGGCGGCGGGCTCCTGTCGCGCGCCGGGTCCGGGATCGACTCCCTGGCGAACCTCGCGGGCAAGTCGGTCGCGGTCGTGACCGGTACCACGTCGCAGTCGGCTCTCAAGAAGTATCTGCAGAAGAACCTGATCGACGCCAAGGTGGTCGCGGTCGCAGACCGAAGCGAGGCGATGAAGCAGCTGCAGGCCAAACAGGTGGATGCCTTTGCTTCCGATCAGGTAGTGCTGATTGGCGAGATCGTGCAGTCGGCGGATCCAAACGCGTACAGCCTTGGCCGCGACCTATTCTCCTATGAACCCTACGCCCTGGTGGTGAGGCGCAACGACGCCGATTTCCGCCTCACCGCCGATCGGGCACTGGCGCAGTTGTATCGCAGCGGGCAGATCGAACAGATCTATAATAGTTGGTTCGGCAAGGTGGGAATGCGGCCGTCGCCCGTGTTGAGCGCGATGTACATCCTGCAGGCGCTGCCAGAGTAGGCTCCGGGCCCCGCGCAACTGACTTACCGAGCCCGACTCCGTCCGTCGTCACACCGCGAGGTCTCCGATGTCCCTCACTGTCAAAACGCGCGTATTGATCAGCGCTGCCTCCGTCATGGCGGCCGGTGTCGCCCTGGGCGACGACACGTTCAGCGGTTATCTCTGCTGCAACATGCGTACCGATGGCTCCTGGATCAGCGACATCAACTACGACGAGAACGGCAAGACGATAATCCCCGCGGGCACGCCCGTGAAGGTGCTCGGCTATGGCCACTATCGCGTGAAGGTGGAGATCGCGGGCAAGAAGCAGGCCATCGGCAACGACTACAGCCGCGACCTCAAGCAGGATGTGTTCGCCAGGCGCTACGTCGTGGCCGATAACCCTGCGGATAAGCTGAGCCAGTACCCGGAGCGGATCCGGGCGGCTATTACCTCGGCGCGGCTGGTGAAGGGAATGACGCGTGAACAGGTGCTGATGTCAGTGGGCTACCCCGTCAGCAGCGAGAATCCTCATCTCGACGACAAGGTTTGGCGATTCTGGCTGTCGAGCTTCGCGGAGTTTCGTGTGAGATTCGACGATCAGGGAGTGGTGACCGACGTCGAGGCCGAGCCCGACACGCGCGACAAGGTACTGATGCCGTAGGCCGTCCGGTGGCGCGTTGCCTCACCACACGGTGTCGACCGTAAGGTACTTGCAGCCCGCTGCTATGCCGTGGTTCGGCGCGGCCCCGTAGACCTCAGGTTGGTTGATGCGCAGCTTTATGGCGCGGCACCAGGGAAATCGGCCGAGCTCCGCGGACAGGGACTTGCGGCTGTACTTCCAGCTCGGGGACGGCGTCTCCAGCGAGCGTCGCATCTCCAAGGCATGGACCACCACCTCGTGGCACGAGCCTTGAGGTCCGGGGTTTGCTAGCCAATGATTGTCGTCGGTGCGGGAAAAAGTCAGTTCCTGGGCACTGAAAGCGATCCGGCAGGTGTTTCTCTCGATCTCACGCATTCTCGACCAGGCCGCCTTGATTGCCGAGTTGTCGACCGCAGAATTCATTTCCTGACCGACTGCAGCCAGATCCGTCCAGTAGGCCTGGTGTTCGGCGGTGGCGGTGATCGTACCGGCCCTGAGCTTGGCGAGTTCCTCATTGGCGCCAGATGACCTCGTGTCGACAGCGGATTTGGCCGTCTGTGCTTTATCGCTGGCGCTCAGTCCGGGCTCCGCCGCAGGGTCTGGCCGCTCCGCCTTTACAACCTCGAGTGTGCCGATCCGGCATTTCAGTTGGGCGTAGTCGCCGCTGACAACCGGTGAGCACTCGACGTGCGCCCAGGCGTTCTGTGTATAGGATGCGAGGGTCTCCCGTCCCGGGAGGGTAAAGCCAATCGCTCGTCCCTGCGGACGATCTGCGGCAGCGCTGCTCTGCGATATCGCACTCGGTACTGTGCCGACAGCCAGCGCCAGGACCAACCCAACGGCTTGCGACAGGTGTGGTGTTTGCATACGTCGCCCGCTTATATGCTCGCCCGCTGATATGGAGGAGCCCATTGCGTATCGGGCTCGAGATCGACAGTTGGCCGCAATGCTAGCGAGCGGCTCTCATGGATCGACTGAATCCCCGTGCTGCAGAGCCCAGGCATCCGCCGAGACATTGGCCACAAAGAAATCAGCCTCGTCATCCGTTACATCTGCCACACCAAACAACTCTTCGAGCACCTCGGCAGGCATGTCACTGTCGTAGATGACCTTGGCAACCGCCACGGGATCGACTGAGCGCTGTTCGCGACCGTCGTCGAAGGCTGCCAAACGGCGGCGTTGCTCGATGGTGGCTTCGTAAGCAAAGCGCAGTGCCGCCAGGCGGATCTTGTGTAAGCGAATCATGGCGACGTTGCCGTCGTCCGATCCCTCGGCAAGACGTGCTGCGATCGATTCTTCGATGCGCAGGCGTTCCAGATCATCGCGTCCGGATTCATTGTGTTTCTGGCCCTGGCTCATCTTGGCTCCTCTCCTTGGCACGTTGCTCGCGGAACTCGACTGATCGACTCCCGAGTCTAATGCAAAGGCTGGAGAAGCGGAGGTCCGCGCAGTGTGGCAGATAGGCGACGTGTCTCGCCGTGGCGACGGTGTGTCGGAGCCCGATGACCCGAAATCGGAGTCGACACGTGTCTGGACCGCCGTGTCCTCTATCGAGGCTGGCAACGCTTCACAACACGCAACCAGTCCACGTCGAGGAAAATCACCGGGCCCGCCACCGCCCACTTGACGAGCAGACCGCCGATGTAACGCTGTCTGTAGATCATGGCAGGGAGCGTACCGCGCCGGGCGGTTCGCCATGAATAGACCAAGGTCATGGCGCATGGCAGCCCGGGCTGTCCAAACGGACGATGGTCCACTGCCCCGGGCGCCGGCAGGCAGGGCGTCAGTTTGGCGGCGCAAACGTGAAGAATTCCCACATGGCCGCAGCGCTCGCCGCGGCCCCCCGGCAGGGCATTGACCCCCAGACAGATCCTGGGAAAACTGCGTCCGGCAATCGGCGCACCGTCACGGGCCCACTGGTAGCTGAGCGGCTCGCTCCCGAAGGCGCCCACCGTGAAGCTCGCGGACTGGCCCGTGGCGACAGTCTGACTCGCCGGTTGCAGCGTGATCGCAGGCGCGGTCGGCGCCGGCGTAGGGGCGGCGGCGGGGAGCGGCTGCGGCGAGTTTGGACTGAGGTCGGCGTTGCCGCTGCATGCCGCGATACACAGCACGCCAGTGGCCACGATCAGCGCGCCGCCGCGATCATGGCTCATAGCGGCCGCAGCAGCGCCTTGCTGCGGATCAGCCGCGCCCGCGTCTCGCCGGCGAGCATGCGCATCATGCGCAACCGCTCCCGCAACAGAAAGTATGGCGCGCCGGCTGCAAAGCCCGCGCGCCCGCCCCGCAAGGCCGGCAACGCCTGATGACGAACGATGATGCGCGCGGTGATACGCTCCATTTTGCTCGGAACCCACAGCAGCATCGCGCTGACCAACATCCAGAATAACCTGTGCCTGAAGGGACGCGGCAGCGGATAGCCCCATGCGAGGAAGTTACCCTGCAGCACCGCGAACATCAGCCAGCGGTCGAGCCGGGTCAGATTGCGCGAACGCCGCTGCGCGTTCGCGGGGTTCGCATCCGGTGAAGCGATCAGCGGCGGCAGCACCAGGTTGCGCGTGAGCGCATAGCGCTCACGGCCTTGCGCCACGCTCTCCAACAGGGTGTGGCGCACCGAGCCGCTCACGCTGCGCGGGAGATGCTGCGGAACGCGCCTGTAAGCTGCCGGCTGCGTGGCCTGCATCGCCCGGGCCGCACCGTCCAGACCGGCGCTGGATCAAGAGGTTACGTGGGGCGATGCTTCAGCGGCGCGCTGCACGAGACTCTCCCCCAGCGGGTAGTCGCGCAGTCCGCCTCGTCGACGCTCGTATAATGGCGCAGGCATCGCTGCCGGCAGAGGGATGGCTCAGTTCATCCCGCGATCGGGCCGGGCGGCCCGCGCTCCTTCGGCCCGGCGCATACGCCGGGAAGAGAGAATGCTATGAACGCAATCATCTCTCTGACCGCTCTGAGTCTCCTCGTCGCCCTCCCCGTGCCTGCAGCTCAAGGTCCCGCCTCGGCTCCGACCTCGGCGCCGGAAACGCCCGCAGGCTTTGACAACCGCAGCAATGGTCTCACCGACGAGGCCATGCATCAGAGCGATCTGGCGATATTCGATGAGGTGGAGCAGATCTCGTCGGGCCTCGGACCCCTCTACAACGGGCAGTCCTGCCGCGAGTGTCACCAAAACCCGGTGTCGGGAGGCGCCAGCCAGGTCACCGTGTTACGCGTCGGTCACCTCGACCACGATGGGCATTTCCAGAACCCCGAGATTCCAATCGCATCCGGCACCGAGGTCATCACCGGCCGCTCGCTGGTCAACGACCGTGCCATCTGTCCCAACGCCACATTCCCGAACGGGGAGATCCAGGAGCATGTGCCGGACAGCGAAACAGTCCGTGCAACCCGCATCTCGTTGAGCCTGCTCGGTGATGGATTCGTTGAGGCCGTGGCTGATCAGACGCTCGTCGATCTCGCTCAGCGGCAATGCAAATCCACGCGCGGCAGGATCTGTGGCCAGGTGGTGCAGGTGCCGATCGTCGAAGCGCCCGGACAGATGGCAGTCGGTCGTTTCGGGTGGAAGGACCAGCATGCCAGCCTCTTGTCCTTTGTAGCCGATTCCTATCTCAATGAAATCGGGATCACCAATCCGCTGCAACCGGACGAGGTAACGAGGCTGTGCAACACCGCGCCCGAGCCCAATGACACTCGCGGTGCTGACGGATTGTTCGGCATCGATCATCTGGTGCGATTTGTCCGCGCCCTCAAGGCGCCGGCACGGGACCAGGCGCTCGCGGCCACTTCTCTCGCCCGCCATGGAGCCGAGCTGTTTGACAAGGTCGGGTGTACGTCCTGCCACGTGCCATCGATGAAAACCGCTGCTGTGGGAACGAGGATCGACGGAGGCACCTTCGTCGTTCCGCCGCCTCTCGGGTCACTTACCATTCACCCGTACGGCGATTTCCTGCTGCACGATGTGGGCACCGGCGACGGAATTGTGCAGACCAGTGCCGAGCACTACGGCAGATGGGTCGCTCAGCAGATGACCGGGTATCTCGCACGGCAGCACCTCGAGAGCACGCAAAACAAGGTGCGTACTGCTCCCTTGTGGGGCGTACGGCTGCGGCCGCGGCTCATGCATGACGGCGCCTCCCTCACCTTACGCGATGCCATTCTGCGCCACCGCGGCGAAGCGCTGGATGAAAGCAAGCGATTCGACCGCCTCGGCAAGCAGGATCAGCAGGCGCTGCTCGCGTTTCTGCAATCACTGTGACGCCGGCGTCGCTGCGGGGGCCGCGCCTCACCAGCTGGCTTCGAGCACTACGTGCCCGGGTTCACTCGCGATGCGCTTGAGCCATGCGCGGACCGCCGGATACGCACCGAGCTCGAAGCCGCCATCGCCGGCGCAGTGCGTGTAGCCGTACAGCGCGATGTCCGCAATCGAATAGCGCGCCCCGGCGAACCAGTCGCGGCGCGCCAGGTGTGTCTGCATTACACCGAGCGCCGCGTTGCCCTTCACGTGCCATTCGGCGACCAGATGGCGTCGCTTCTCGAGTTCCTGCTTCGGCGCGAACGCGAGCCAGAATCGGGCCACGGCGATATAAGGTTCGTGGCTGTATTGCTCGAAGAACATCCACTGCAGCACCTCGGCTCGACCCCAGCGGTCGGCGGGCAGGAGCTTCGATCCCTCACTCAAATACCACAGGATGGCGCCCGACTCGGGGAGCGTTCGTCCGTCGTCGAGTTCGAGCATGGGAACGCGCCCATTCGGATTCTTGGCGAGAAACTCGGGCTTGCGCGTCGCCCCGTCGTGAAGCCCATAGTCCTTGAGGGTGAGCGCCACGCCGAGCTGCCGCGCGGCGAGCCGCACCTTGTAGCAATTGCCTGACATCTGCATCTGATGAAGCACGGGCATTCGAACTCTCCCTCACATGCACCGCCCGGAACGTTAAGGTAATCGGCGCCGTCGTTCACTCAAGTTACTCGCGGCGCCGCGGCGAAATGAGCCTTCGCAGGGCAAGAGGAACGTTTCCTGCGGCGAGTCGATGTCGGAGAATGGCCGCCGCGGGCACGAACCGGGCCAGCGGCAGACCGCAAAAGGGGGACCTCTTGTTGAGCTTTGTCTCCGGGACCAGCAGTCGGCCGCTGCTCTTCGCCACGCTGGATGAGGTCCTCAAGCAGGCCGTGGCGGCGGGCCCGGAGCGAACTGCAATCGTTGCGCCGCAGCAGATGGCACGCCACACATTTCGCGAATTCGACGCGCTCGTCGAGCGCGTTGCCCGGGGCTTCGTAGCGTGCGGCCTCGAGCCGGGCGAGCGCGTCGGGATCTGGGCCCCCAACTGCGTCGAGTGGGTCCTGACCATGTTTGCGGCGGCCCGCGCCGGTCTCATTCTGGTAAACATCAACCCGGCCTACCGCACCTATGAGCTCGAACATGCACTGCGACTCGTGGGATGCCGCGCACTTGTCTTCGCTCCTGGCTATAAGAGCAGCAACTACCTCACCATCCTCCAGGAACTCATTCCGGAACTGGCCGACGCCGCACCCGGTCTGCTGAGAGCGGCGCGTCTGCCCGATCTGCGGCTGCTGGTGCGCATCGCAGACGACGTCGCGGCCGGCAGTGTGTCGTTCAAGGATCTCGCCGCGCAGGGCGAGCGGCTGCATCCCGCCGCACTGGCAGCAGCCCGGGTAAGGAACGATCCGGACCAACCGGTCAACATTCAGTTCACCAGCGGGACTACTGGATCCCCCAAGGGAGCCACCCTTACCCATTTCAACATCGTGAACAACGGGTTCTTCGTCGGCGAGAGCATGCGGCTGACAGCCGAGGATCGGCTCTGCATCCCGGTACCGCTTTACCATTGCTTTGGCATGGTGTTGGGTGTGCTCGCCGCGATGACGCACGGCGCTGCCAGCATATTCCCTGGAGAAGGATTCGACCCGCTGCTCACGCTGCAGACCGTGCAGCGCGAGCGCTGTACGGCGCTGCACGGTGTACCGACGATGTTCATTGCTGAGCTCGAGCATCCACGGTTCGGCGACTTCGACCTCACCTCGCTGCGCACCGGCATCATGGCCGGCGCTCCATGCCCGATCGCAGTAATGCGCCGCGTCGTCACCGACATGCACATGCCGGAGGTGAGCATCTGCTACGGGATGACCGAGACCAGCCCGGTCAGCTTCCAGAGCGCCTGCGACGATCCGCTCGAGCGTCGTGTCACGACCGTCGGCCGCATACACCCGCACGTGCAGGTCAAGATCGTCGACGATGCGGGGCGGGTTACCCGGCGCGGCACTCCCGGCGAGCTGCTGACGCGTGGTTACTCGGTGATGCGGGGCTACTGGGGGCAACCGGACCGCACCGCCGAGGCGATCGACGCGGCTGGCTGGATGCACACCGGCGACCTTGCAAGCCTCGACGACGAGGGCTACTGCAACATCGTCGGTCGCGTCAAGGACATGATCATCCGCGGCGGCGAGAACGTCTATCCGCGGGAGATAGAGGAATTCCTCTACCGTCATCCGTCAATCATCGATGTCGCCGTCGTTGGCGTTCCGGACCACAAATACGGCGAGGAGATCTGCGCCTGCGTCCGACTGCGCCACGGAGCCCATGCGACCGCAGAGGATATCCGTGAGTTCTGTCGCGGCAAGATCGCGCACTACAAGGTGCCGCGCTACGTACGCTTCTTCGAGAGCTTTCCGCAAACCGTGACGGGAAAAGTTCAGAAGTACCTGTTGCGCGAGCAGCTGCAGTGCGAGCTCGGGCGCGCGGAGGAGCAACACGCCTGAGGTGGGCGGCGTCTGCCTCAGGGCCTGAGCGTCTCGAGCCATCTCGCCATC
>Ga0335080_10001627_pt1 | contig 22115 bp, 21 predicted proteins | sample Lox_Sample_34_FD_206720 | JGI IMG/M metagenome (GOLD analysis project Ga0335080, IMG submission 206720) | Soil microbial communities from Loxahatchee National Wildlife Refuge, Florida, United States - Lox_Sample_3.4 | ecosystem: Environmental > Terrestrial > Soil > Wetlands | place: USA...
GCACCGCGAGCTGCGCGAAGTCTCGCGCCGCCATGCCGCCGCCCTCGCCGCGGCACGGGCCGTGGATGCGGTCGGCCTCCTCCGGCGAGCCGTGGCGGCGCTCGAGAAGAGGGGCCGCCGCGGCGACGCGATCTACCTGCTGCCGGCGGACACCGACCTGCCGCCGCTGTCGCGGCGATTTCTCGAGGCCCTCGCGGGCGATCGTCTGCGCGTCCTCGGCCGAGCCGATCCGCAGGCCTGGCGCGCGACGGCACGGCGAGCGCAGCTCTTCCGGGCGACGGGGGAGGAGAACGAGATCCGAGAGATCTTCCGGCGCGTCCTCGAGAACGGATGGCGCTTCGACGACGTCGAGATCCTCCACACCGACCGCTCGGTCTATCCGGCGCTCGTCTGGGAGCTCTCGCGGGAGCACGACATCCCGTGCACCTTCTCCGGCGGGATCGCGGCGACGTTTACGCGCCCGGGCCGCGCCGCGCTCGCGTTCCTCGACTGGATCGGCGGCGACTTCGCGGCCGACGTCCTGCGCGGGGCGCTCGCTTCGGGCTCGCTCGCGCTGCCCGAGACCGCCGGGGAGCCTCCGTCCGCCCGGGCCGCAGCGAGCGAGCTGCGGGAGGCGGCGATCGGCTGGGGACGGGACCGCCACCGCCGGTGCCTCGACCGCCTGGTCGCCGAGCTCGAGCAGCCGGACAGGCCGCGGCGCGGCGAGGACGAGCCCACGCCGGAACAGGCCGCGAGGCGGCGCCATCGCCGCGAGCGCCGGCTCGCCGCGGCGCGAGCCGCGCGGGTTCTCGTGCGCCGGGCGCTCGAGCTCGCGCCGCGTGCGCTCGAAGAGCCGGGGGATCTCCCGGCGCTCGCCCGCGCGACGCGCGAGTTCGTCGGCGAGTTCGGGCGCGTGGCCGATCCGCTCGACGCGAGCGCGCGCACCGCGTTGAACTCGCTCTTCGAGGAGCTGCAAGAGCTCGCCCTCGTGCGCGTGACGGCGGCGCAGGCGGCCGAGCGCCTGCGCGACGCCGTCGCCGGGCTCGCGATCGCGCCCGACCGTCCGCGCCCCGGCCGCGTGCACGTCGCGGGAATTGCGGAGGGCGGATTCTCGGGACGGCGGCACGTCTTCCTCGCCGGTCTCGACGAGAGCCGCCATCCGGGCCGCGACCTCGAAGACCCGATCCTCCTCGACGAGGAGCGGCGCCGCATCAACGAGACGTTGGCCACCCCGGCGCTCGCGCTGCAGCGCGAACGGCCGCGCGAGACCGCGGCCGCGCTCGAGACATGTCTCGCGCGCCTGCCCGGCGACCTGACCGTGAGCTACTCGAGCTTCGGTCTCCGCAATCTCTCGCAGGCCGGCGAGCCCGCGCCGTCGCCTTTCCTGCTCGCGATCCACCGCGAGCGCTCCGGCCGCGCCGACGCCGACTACGCGGACCTGGCGCGCGAGCTTCCCGAGGCGGCGGGATTCGTGCCGGCGCTCGGGCGCGCGCTCGACGATACCGAACGATGGCTCGCGGTCCTGCGCGATTCGCGCGGCTCGGCGGAAGCGGCGGCCGCCGTGCGCGCCGCCTACCCGTGGCTCGAGGACGGCCGGCGGGCGCTCGACGCGCGGAGGAGCGCGGAGTTCACGGTGTGGGACGGCTGGGTGAAATCGGGAACGCCCGAGCTCGATCCGCGCGGCGAAGGCGGCGCCATCTCGGCGACGCGAATCCAGGCGCTCGCGTCCTGCCCGTTCGCCTACTTCGTGCGGTCGGTGCTGCGGGTCGAGCGTCCCGAGGAGCTGCAGCGCGACCCCGGCCGGTGGCTGGACGCGATGGACGAGGGCAGCCTCCTCCACGACGTCTTCCGCGCGTTCCTCGAGGAGATCACGGCCGCCGGTGAATCGCCGCTCTCCGATCACCACCTCCCGCGGATCGAGGCGATCGCCCGCGAACGCATCGCCGCCTGGAGCGAAGCGAAACCGCCGCGCAGCCGCGTCGCGTTCGAAGAGCAGGAGAAGTCGATCCTCTTCGCCTGCCGCACGTTCCTGAGGCTGGAGGAGGCGCACTGTCGCGACGTCCAGCCGCGTTTCTTCGAGGTCGGGTTCGGGCTCGTCCGCGCGGCCGGAGAAGGCTCGGCCTTCTCGAGCCCGGATCCCGTCGAGGTCGCGCTCGGGGGAGGTCGGCGTTTCCGACTCCGCGGCTCGATCGACCGCGTGGACGAGGCGCGCGACGGAACTTTCGAGGTCTGGGACTACAAGACGGGCTCGACCTGGAGCGTGCGCGAGGGCGCGGGGCTGCGCGGCGGCCGCCAGATCCAGCCGGCGCTCTACGCGATGGCGTTCGACGCGCTGCTCGCGCGCGCGGGAATCCGAGGCCGCGTGGCGCGAACCGGATACTTCTTCCCGGGCCGGAAAGGCGAGGGCCAGCGCATCGTTCATCCGCTGGACGCCGGGCCGGCGCGCGACGTCCTCGACCGCCTCTTCGACCTGCTCGCCGCCGGCCTCTTCCCGCACGCGACGAAACGGGACGGCTGCCGCCACTGCGACTTCGAAGCGATCTGTGGCGGCTCGGCGCTCGCGGCCGAGCAGTCCGAACGCAAGCTGGCGCAGTCGGAACACCCGGCGCTCGCCGCGTTTCGCGAGATCCATGACGAAAAGGACTGAGCCGCCGCCGGGGCGTCTGTCGGACGAGGACTCTCGGACGGCGATCCGCGAGGACCTCTCGACGACCATCCTCGTGGAGGCCGCGGCGGGCACCGGCAAGACGCGGGCGCTCGTCGAGCGCATGGTCGCGGCGATCGCGACGGGGCGCGCCACGATGGATCGCCTCGCGGCGGTGACCTTCACGATCAAGGCCGCGGCGCAGCTGCGCCAGCGATTTCAGAACGCGCTCGAGGCCGCGCTCCGCGGCGCGATGGATGCGCCTACCCGGCAGCGGCTGACCGACGCGCTCGCGCGCCTCGATCTCTGTTTCGTCGGCACGATCCACGCCTTCGGCGCGCGCCTGCTGCGCGAGCGCCCCGTCGAGGCGGGCATCGATCCGGGCTTTCTCGAGATGGACGAACCCGAGGACGGCGTCGCGCGCGGGGAGGCCTGGGAGCGTTTCACGGCGGGACTCTTCGTGCGCGACGATCCCCGGCTGGCGCGCCTCATGGAGCTCGGGATCGACCTCCGCGAACTCGAGGACGCCTTTGCCACGATCTGCGAGAACGCCGACGTCGAGGTGGCCGCGGGCCCCGACGGGCCGGAGCCGGACTTCACGGCCGCGCGGCTCCAGGTGGAGGCATTCCTCGAGCGCGCGGCCCGCGCGATTCCCGCCGAGGCGCCGCAGGGAGGCTGGACCGGCTTCCAGGAAGCGGTGCGCAGCGCGCGGCGCCTGAGCGAGATCTTCGACACCGGACGCGCGCGCGATTTCGTGCGCGTCCTGCGCGTTCTGCGGCGCGGGGACGCGCGCAACCACGCGGGTGCGTTCAAATCGGCGGTCGAATCGCTGCGCGAGGACGTCGTCAAGCCGGCCCTCGCGCGCTGGGCGGAGCACGTCCACCCCGCCGTCATGCGCGTACTCGCCGATGCGCGAGAGGAGTATCGGCTCTGGCGGCGCGCGCAGGCGCGGTTGAACTTCCAGGACCTGCTGCTCGAGGCGCGCGATCTCCTGCGAGACCATCCCGAGGCCCGGCGCTCCCTCGCGCGGCGTTTCACGCCGATCCTCGTGGACGAATTCCAGGACACCGATCCCATCCAGGCGGAGATCCTGCTGCTGCTCACGGGCGCCGAGACCGACGAGCGGGACTGGAGACGCCTGACCCCGGTTCCCGGCTCGCTCTTCGTCGTCGGCGATCCCAAACAGTCCATCTACCGCTTCCGGCGCGCCGACATCGAGACCTACGAGGACGTGCGCGCGCGCATCGCCGGCAGCGGCCGGATTCTCGAGCTGACAACGAACTTCCGGTCGAGCGCCCCGCTCTGCGGCTGGATCAACCGGACCTTCTCGGCGCTCTTCCCTGCCGAGGCGACTCGCGAGCAGGCCCGCTACGTGCCGCTCGACCCGCGGGCCCCGAAGCCCGGAAACGACGCGCCGGTCTTCCGCCTGGCGTGCCCCGCTTCGGGAAGCGCGGTGCGCCCGGTCGTCGCGCACGACTCGCGCCGCATTGCGGATCACATCGCCGCGGCGATCGCGCGGTGCGAGAGGACGCCCGCCGACTTCCTCGTGCTCTTTCGGCGGCGGACTTACATGGGCGACTACGCCCGCGCCCTCGAGGAGCGCGGCGTGCCGTACGAGATCGCCGGCACCGGCGCGTTCAAGTCGCTCGACCTCGCGGCGTTCCTGCCGCTCCTCCAGACGCTTGCGGATCCGGACGATCCGATTCCGTTCGTGGCCGCCCTGCGCGGCCCGATTTTCGGCGTGGACGACGAGGCTCTCTACCGCTTCACGCGGATCGGCGGCCGGTTCGACGCGCGGCTCGATCCGCCGACGGGAGCCGATCCCCGGATCCGCCGCGCCTTCGAGCACCTCCACGAGGGCGCCCGGCTCGCCGAGACGCTGCCGCCCGCCGCCGCGATGTCGCGGTTCGCCGGGCGTCTCGGGTGGACCGCCGCGACCGCCGCGGAGCCGCTCGGCGACAGCCGCGCCGGAAACCTCGTCAAGGCGCTCGCCGCGGCGCGCAAGCTCTCCGCCGAGGGACGCGACTTCCCGGCGCTTGTGCGCGAGCTCGACCGGCTCCGCAACGAGGATCTCATCGAGCAGATGAGCCTCGAGCCGGGCCGGCCTTCCGCCGTGCGCCTGATGACACTCCACGGGGCGAAGGGCCTGGAAGCCTCCGTGGTCTTCCTCGCCGAGCCCGCCGCGGAGTTCGGGGACAAGGTCGAGCACTGGATCGACCGCAGCGTTTCGCCGGCGCAGGGACACTTCCGCGTCGTGCAGAAACGCGGCGAGCACAGCTTCGAGGAGATCGCGAGACCGGCCGGCTGGGACGCGATGGAAGACCGCGAGAAGAGATTCGAGGAGGCGGAGAAGACGCGCTTCCACTACGTCGGCGCGACGCGGGCGCGGGAATCGCTCGTCGTGAGCGTCAAGCGGTCCGGCGCGGGCAAGACCGGCGGAACCTGGGCCGCGCTCGACGCGCGCCTGCCGAAGGACCTGCCGGAATCGCCGCCGGCTTTCCCCGCGCCGGCGGCGCCCGCGAGCGCCGCGGCCGATCTCGTCGCCGGCAGCCGCGCGCGGTCCACCGCGCGCCGCACCGAGAGCGCGGCCCCGAGCTACCAGGTCGCGCACGTCACCGCGCTCGTGCACGCCGAGGGCGGCGACGGACCGGCGCGCGAGAGCACGGGCCGCGGGATGGAATGGGGCCACATCATCCACCGCCTCCTCGAGGCCGCGATGCGCGACTCCTCGGCCGACCTGCCCGCGTACGCGCGCAATCTCTTCGCGGAGACGGATCGCCCGACGGCGGACCTCGACGCGGCGCTCGCGCTCGTCGAGGCGGCGCGCCGCTCGCCGCTCTGGAAGCGCGCCCTCGCCGCGAAGCGGCGTCTCGTCGAGGTGCCGTTCGCGCTCGTGGTCCCGTCTGCGGAGCTCGGGCTCCCCGATCCGCCGCGCGAGACGCTGCTGACCGGCGCGATCGATCTGCTCTTCGAGGACGCGGCGGGCTGGACGCTCGTCGACTACAAGTCCGACCGCATCGCGGGCAATCTCGACGATCTCGCCCGGTGGTACGCGCCGCAGATCCGCCACTACCGGCGCTACTGGTCGAAGCTGACCGGACGCCCGACCAGGGCGGGTCTCTTCTTCGTCGAGACCGGGGAGGAAGTCTGGCTGCCCGAGTCGGAGGGCTGAGCGGCTACTGGATTCGCGGCGGGGTCTTCGCGCCGGGCTTGCCGGGCACGTAGGTGATGACGAAGCGGCCGTTCGGCTTCCGAACGATCTCGTTCAGGCGCATCTGCAGCGCCTCGAGAAACTCGTCGCCGCCCTCGAGAACTTCGACGCCGCCGAGCGCCCCGTCGGGCCGCGCACTTGGATCGGGGGTCTCGGGTCTGACCTCGATCTTCATGACCGGGAAGAGGAGCAATCGAGGCGCCAGAGTTCTCCTAGTCTTCCAATGCACTGATCCTGAGGCGTTTACTCCGATTCCCGACCCTGTCCCTTTGCGCTGCCCCTGACACTTTCTGTCGGCCGGCTTCCACTTTTTTCCAGACGGACGGCAGGCACTCCGGGGAGCAGAGCCGCCGCCGCTCCCGCCCCGGACCGGAGTCGAGCAGAAGCGCCGGATCCGGGCCGAGCGGGCCGCCGCAGGCGTCGCAGAGGAGCGCTTCCCGAGCCGGCCGGCGCGATCCGAGAATCCGATCGAGGCGGTGCCACATGGTGTCCTCCGGTCGGGGGATTCTCGGAGGAGCCGTCGGACAAATGGGGTCCGAGTCGGCGTCGGCCCGGCCGCGCCGGCGTCGATTGCGGGGCGCGCCGTTCGACTACATCGTGAAAAGGAGGTTCCGATGCGCTACATGCTCCTCATCTACGATCGCGAAGTGGACTGGGCGAAGCTCGCGGAGAAGGACAAGGGAGTGCTGTACCAGGAGTACGGCGCCTTCACCGAAGGCATCAAGAAGAGCGGCCACTACAAGGCGGGCGATCCGCTCGAGCCCACCTCGAAGGCCGCCACGGTGCGCGTGCGCAACGGCAAGACCGTGACGACCGACGGCCCGTTCGCCGAGACCCGCGAGCAGCTCGGGGGCTATTACATCGTCGCGGCGAAGGATCTCGCGGAGGCCTCGTCCATCGCAGCGCGGATTCCCACCTCGCGAACCGGCTCGATCGAGGTGCGCCCGATCCTGGAGATGGCCGGCTGAGCGTCGAGCGCCTCTACCGCGAGGAGAGGGGACGGATCCTCGCGACGCTCATCCGCCTCGTCGGAGATTTCGATCTCGCCGAGGAGACGATGCAGGAGGCGTTCGCCGCCGCCCTCGAGCAGTGGGGCGGCCACGGCACGCCGCAGAACCCGCGGGCATGGCTCGTCTCGACGGCGCGGCACAAGGCGATCGATCGCCTCCGGCGGGACGCGCGCTTCCGCGAGAAGCGGGAAGAGCTCGCCCGCTGGGCCGCGCTCGCCGAGGGCGATCCGCCGGACTTTGCCGATGCGGACGACCGCCGCGTCGCCGACGACCGCCTGCGGCTCATCTTCACGTGCTGCCATCCCGCGCTCGCGCCCGAGGCGCAGATCGCGCTGACGCTCCGGACGCTCGGCGGGCTCTCGACGGAGGAGATCGCGCGCGCGTTCCTCGTCGAGACGCCGGCGATGGCGCAGCGGCTCGTCCGCGCGAAGCAGAAGATCCGTCAGGCGCGGATCCCCTACCGCGTGCCTCCGGAGGAGGCGCTCCCCGAGCGCGTGGACGCCGTGCTCGCGGTGCTGTACCTGATCTTCAACGAGGGTTACGCCGCGACCTCGGGAGCGTCGCTGGTTCGCGAGGAGCTCACCGCCGAGGCGATCCGGCTCGCGCGTCTGGTGGCGCGGCTTCTGCCGAGGCGGGCCGAGGCGCGGGCGCTTCTGGCGCTCATGCTTCTCCACGACTCGCGCCGGCGCGCGCGCACGGGCCCGGACGGCGAGATCGTCCTGCTCGAGGACCAGGACCGCCGACTCTGGGACCGCGACGAGATCCACGAGGGCATCGCATTGACGCGGACGGCGCTCGCGGAAGGCGGCCCGGGAAACTACGCGCTCCAGGCGGCGATCGCGGCCCTCCACGCCGAGGCCGGGCGCCCGGAGGACACCGACTGGCGGCAGATCGCCGCGCTCTATCGGGAGCTCCTCGACCGCCATCCGTCGCCGGTCGTCGCGCTGAACCATGCGGCCGCGGCGGCGGAGGCCTTCGGGCCCGACGCGGGGCTCGCTCTCCTCGACGGGATCGCGCGTCGCGGAGAGCTGTCCGGCTACCACCTCCTTCCCGCCGCCCGGGGCCGCCTGCTCGCGCGCCTCGGCCGCCGGGCCGAGGCCGCCGCCGCGTACCGGGAGGCGTTCGGCCTCGCGAGCAACGACGCCGAGAAGCGGTTCCTGCAACGGCGGATCGAAGAGATCGGGGGCGACGCCGCTCGCTATACTGCCGTTCCGTGACGCGGCTCGCGCGACTCGCCCTCCTCGCGGCCGCCGCCGCGGGTTGCGCGCACGGCACCGCGGCTCCGGTGCCGCCGGTCTCTTCCGTCGCGGGTCCGGCCGGGCGCATCGCGGTGGACGATGGCGGCGGCCGGGCGGGGAATCCGACGCCGGTCCTCTTCGTGCACGGAAACGGCGCGAACAAGACGCAGTGGGCGGCGCAGCTCGCGCATCTGCGCCCGACGCGGCGCGCCACGGCCCTCGACCTGCGCGGCATGGGGTCGTCGGCGCCGGCGGCCGACGGCGACTACTCGGTCGAGGCCTTCGCGTCCGACGTCGCCGCGGTCGCGGATGCGCTCGCGCTCTCCCGCTTCGTCCTCGTCGGCCACAGTTTTGGCGGCGCCGTCGTCTGCGCCTACGCCGGCCGTCATCCGGAACGTCTCGCGGGCCTCGTTTTCGCCGACGTCGCCGGCGATCTGACGGCGACGCCATCCGCGAACGTCGAGGCGTTGAAACGCGGCCTCGCGCCCGAGACGTACGCGGCCTTCACGGACGGCTGGTTCGACGGCATCCTCAAAGGCGCGGCGCCCGCAACCCGGGAGGCCGTCCTGCGGTCGCTTCATGCGACGCCGCGCGACGTCTTCACGCGCGCGACCCTCGGCCTCTATTCGTTCCGCCTGGCCGACGCGCTCGCGCGGTACGCCGGACCACGAATGTCGATCGCGTCTTTCCTCGCGGAGAACCCCCTCGCGATCCACAAGACGGTCCCCGGCGTTCCGGTCCGCGTCATCGCCGGAGCGAGCCACTGGCTCATGATGGACAAGCCCGAGGAGTTCGACCGCGACCTCGACGAGTTCCTCGCGGCACTTCCCCGAGAAGGAGGCGTTTCATGAGATCCCTCGCCCGCCGGCTTCCCGCGCTCGCGGCGGCGGCGCTCGCGCTCCTCGCGAGCCCGCGGCCGCTGCCCGCCGCCGCCGAGACCGCCGACGCGGCGGCCGCGCGCGCCGTCTTCGAGAAGAACCTCGACGCCATCCGCCGGCGCGACCGCGGGGCGTACCTCGCCTGCTACCTCGAGGCCCCGAGCCTCGCCCGCACGGGCCCGGCCGGGCCCTCCCTCGGATACGAGGACTTCGTCAAACAGGCCGGCGAGAAATGGCCCGACCTCTTCGAAGCGTCGGACCTGCGCCTCATGCCGCTGCGCCCCGGGCTCGTGTACGGCACGTACCGATACCGCGTCCGCTACGGCGTCGAAGAGCACAGCGGCCTCTCCGAGCGCCTCTTCCTGAGGACCGGCACGCAGTGGAAGATCGCGATGACGAGCGCCTTCGACGCGCCGCCCGGCACGCCGCCGCCGCCCCGTGCGCTGAAGGGCGCGACACTCCTGGACGGCAACGGCGGCCCTCCCGTCGCGAACGCGGTCGTCCTGCTGCGCGACGGCAAGATCGAGTGCGCGGGCGCCGACTGCGCGATTCCCGAAGGCGTCGACGTCACCGACGTCTCGGGGATGTGGATCGTGCCGGGGCTGATCGACGCGCACGTCCACTTTTCCCAGACCGGATGGGCCGACGGACGCCCGGACGCCGCCGACGTGCGCGACCGTTACCCTTACGAGAAGACCGAGGCGGACCTCGCGGCGCACCCCGAGCGATTCTTCCGCTCGCAGCTCTGCTCGGGAATCACGTCCGTCTTCGACGTCGGCGGCTATCCCTGGACGATCGCGATGGCCAAGGCGCATCGCGACGACCCGAGCGCCCCGCGCGTCGAGGCGGCCGGGCCGCTCCTCTCGACCGCCGACCACTGGGTCAACCTGCCGGCCGAACGGCAGTTCATCTTCCTGAAGGACGCGGACACGGGCCGCAACGGCGCGCGGTATCTCGCCGCGCGCGGAGCCGACGGAATCAAGATCTGGTACATCGTCAGCCCCGAGCATCCCGTCGACGGATCCGCTCCCGCCGTTCTGGCCGCCGGAGAAGAGGCGAAGAAGCTCGGCGTGCCGCTCCTCGTCCACGCCACGGGCCTCGCCGAGGCGAAGATCGCGCTGAAAGCAGGCGCGAAGCTCCTCGTCCACAGCGTTTTCGATCTGCCGGTGGACGACGAGTTCCTCGCCCTCGCGAAGCAGAACGGGACGATCTACTGTCCCACGCTCACGGTCATCGGCGGCTACTCACGCCTCGCGCAGGCGGCGCTCTCGAAGACGCCGCCGAAAGTCGACGATCCGAACGGGTGCGTCGATCCCGCGACGCTCGCCAAGGTCGCCGACAGCGTCTCGACGCCCGCGCCCCCGGCCGATCGCGTCGCCGCGTCGGAGAAGCGCACCGCCGACGAATTGCGGATCGGCTCCGCAAACCTCGCGCGCGTCTCGAAGGCCGGCATCCCCGTCGCCATGGGAACCGACGCCGGAAATCCGCTCACGCTCCACGGCCCCTCGATCTACGCCGAGATGGAAGCGATGCAGGCCGCCGGCCTCACCCCGATGCAGGTCCTCGTGGCCTCGACCCGCGGCGGCGCCCTCGCCATGGGCGTCGAGAAGAAGACCGGCACGATCGAGAAGGGGAAGGACGCGGATCTCCTCGTCGTCGGCGCCGATCCGGCACGCGACGTCGCGAATCTCCGGCAGGTGCGCTACGTCGTGCGCGCTGGCGTTCTCCGGACGATTGCGGAGCTCCACGCCGCGGCGGCGAGCAAAGACTAGAATCGCCTCGTGCCGGACGGAGCTGCCCGCGTCGCGATCGTCGGAGCGGGGCCGACGGGGATTGCCTGTGCGGCGGAGCTCGCGCGGCGAGGGATCGAAGCCGTCTGTTATGAGAAGGCGTTCCTCCTCGACTCGCTCTATCACTTCCCCGAGGAGATGCGCTGGTTCTCGACACGCGACCTGCTCGACATCGCCGGCGTCCCCTTCGCTTCACCCGAGCCTCACCCGACGCGTCTCGAGGCGCTCGCGTATTACCGCTCCGTCGCCGAGCGCTTCGGCGTCGCGGTCGAGCCGGAGACCGAGGTCCGCGCGATCCGTCCGCGCGCCGGGGGCGGCGTCGACGTCGAAACCGCGCGCCGGGGGCACGCCGAGCGGCGGACCGCGCCCGCGGCGATCCTCGCGACGGGTTTCTTCGGGAACCCGCGCCGGCTCGGGGTCCCGGGAGAGGACCGGCCGCTCGTCCACCGCCGATACGTCTCCGGGTACCCCTTCCACGGCCGCGACGTCGTCGTCATCGGCGGAAAGAATTCCGCCGCCGAGGCGGCGCTCGACCTCTACCGCCACGGCGCGCGCGTCACGCTCCTCGTGCGGGCGCCGCAGCTCTCCGACCGCGTCAAGTACTGGATCAAACCCGACCTCGAAAACCGGATCCGCGCGGGCGCGATCCGCGCGTTCTTCGAGGCACGCGTCGTCGAGATCTCGGACGAGTCCGTCCTCTTCGAGGATCCCGCCGGCCGGCATGCCGCCGCCGCGGCCGCGGTCTTTCCGCTGATCGGCTACACGCCGGACTTCGCCCTGCTCGAACGGTGCGGGATCCGGCTGGAGGGCCCGTCGCGGGTCCCGGCTCACGACGCCGAGACGCTCGAGTCGAACGTGCCCGGCGTCTATCTCGCCGGCGCGATCCTCGCGGGAACCGAGATCGGGAAGATCTTCATCGAGAACGGCCGGCATCATGCCGGAACGATCGCCTCGGCGATCGCCCGGAGACTCGCGCCCGAGGCCGCGGAGAGGGAACGATGATCAAAGACGACGACACCGAGGTCGACGACCCGCATCGCGTCCGCGTGAACGACGCTTTCGACTCCTTCGCGGACCGGCACGGCGGCCGGCTCGACGCGCCGGGACAGGGACTGCTCGATCGCCTGCGGTCCGCCGCCGCGGACCGCGATCGGGAGCGCCTGCGCGCCCACCTGGCGGAGGCGAAGGAGAAGCACGGCTGGCTCTACCGGGAGCTCGCGGAGCACCCGGCGCTCGCGACGCTGCTCGACGAGCTCGCCCTGTGGGGCTTCTGAGGCGGCGCGCGGTCCGCGCTCCCGCGATTCCAGCCGCGGCGCTCTCCGCGGCGATCACTCTCTCCTGCGCGTCGCCCCCGCCGGCCGCTCCGCCAGCCGCGGCGTCTGCCGCGCCGCACGCCGCGCGCGCGGTCCTCGTGTCCTTCGACGGCGTCTCGGCGGATCTCCTGAACGAGCTGCTCGGGCAGCCGGGCAAGCTGCCCTTCGGCGGCTACCGGACGATCGCCGCGCGCGGCCTCGCGGCCCGACGCTCGCGCCCGCCGACGCCGTCTCTCACGGCGCCCGCGCACGTCACGCACGTGACCGGCGCCATGCCGGAGGCGACGGGCATCGTGGCGAACTGGATGCTCGACCGATCGAAGCCCTTCGGCGCGAAGCTGTCCGGTTTCGACGCGCCGATCCGCGCCGACACTCTCTGGCAGGCCGCGCGCCGCCGGGGAAAGCGCGTCGGCGTCCTCCTCTATCCGGGTGGCGACGGGACGGCGCCCGAACGAACGGCCGACTTCGGAATGACCTTTCACCCGAAGAAGTCCGCGCCGGCTCGATTCGTTCGTCTCGCTTCCGACGACTGGACCGAGGGTGGCGCGAGCGCCGTCCGGAGCTACTCGCCCCCGCGCATGGCACGACTCCAATTTCCGCCGACGCATCACGCGGCGACGCTCGTCGCGATCGACACGACCGACGACGGCCGCGTGGACTATGACCGCCTCGAGATCACGCCGGAGTCCGGAGGAACCGAAGCCGCGGGCCCCGGCGACTGGTTCGCCGCCGAGGCCGCGGGCGAGGCGCGCCGCACGGGCGCGTGGTGCAAGCTCCTCGCCCTCGCACCCGATCTCTCGGCGGCCGAGATCTACGCGGGCGGACTCTTTTCGAGCGACGCCTACCCGGAGGCGTTCCGGCGCGACCTGGACGAGAACGCCGGCTTCTGGCCGGGCGTGCCCGACCAGGACAACGCCGACGCGCACTCGCCGCATCCCGAGCTCTACGTCGAGCAGGCGGACCGGATGGCCGCCTTCCTCACGCGCGCGCAGGTGTGGGCGATCCGCCGCGGCGGCTGGGAGCTCCTCCTCATGTATCAGCCGCAGGTGGACGAGGTGGAGCATCCCTTCTTCCTCACGGATCCGCGTCAGGCGGGCTACACCCCCGAGCGCGCGGCCGTCTTTCGCGGGTACGTCGAGCGGGCGTACGCGATGGCGGACCGGTCGCTCGACGCGATCGCGAAAGCGCTGTCGCCGTCGGACGCGCTCCTCGTCACGTCGGACCACGGGATGACGCCGGTCCGGACGACGATCTACCCCAACGAGATCCTGCGCCAGGCCGGCCTCGTGCGGATGTCCGGCGAGGAGACGTTCGATCCCTCCTCGCCGGCCGCCGCGATCGCCGAGAGCGGCATCGCCAACGTCTATCTCAATCCGGCGCAGGCGCCATCCGACGCGCTCGCGCGCATCGAGACGCTCTTCGCGGAATATCGTGTCGCGGGCGAGGCGCCATTCGACCGGATCGTGCGCCGCGCCGACGCCGGGCCGCTCGGCCTGGACGCGCCGGAGTCGGGCGATCTCATCGTTCTCGCGCGTCCCGGCTTCAACTTCTCGACGTCGGCAGTCGCGGGCCGGACTTCCGGAACCCCGGTCAACTACGGGGGTCACGGCTATCGCAACGCCTTCGCGCCGCTCGATGCGACCTTCTTCGCGGCGGGGCCCGGCATCGCCCCCTCGAGGGTCGACGAGTTCCCGTCCTGGCGCATCGCGTCGTTCCTCTCCCACGTCCTGGGCATCGACCCGCCGCGCGGCGCCGCGCCGTGACGCCGGAGGCGCCGGCTCCGTACGCGTTAGAGTGTTGCCGGGCATGTACGAGCAGTTCTACGGATTCCGCGAGCCCCCTTTCAACCTGACTCCCGATCCGCGTTTTCTTTTCTTCTCCGACCGGCACCGCGAGGCCTTCAACCACATCCTCTTCGGCCTCCAGGAGCGCAAGGGGTTCATCCAGCTCACGGGCGAGATCGGCGCGGGCAAGACGACCGTCTGCCGGGCGATCCTGAAGCAGCTCGGCGACACGTACCGGACGGCGCTGATCCTGAACCCGTCGCTCACGAGCGCGCAGCTCCTCCGGACGATCCTGACGGAGCTCGGCCTGGACGGCCGCCGCAGCGACCGCGCCTCGGCCCTCGAGACGCTGAACGAGTTCCTCCTCGCGCAGGCGAATGCCGGCAACGACGTCGTGCTCCTCATCGACGAGGCGCAGGATCTCGATGACGAGCTGCTCGAGCAGGTGCGGCTCCTCTCGAATCTCGAGACCGAGCGGCGCAAGCTCCTGCAGATCGTCCTCGTCGGACAGCCGGAGCTCCGCGACAAGCTGAACGGGCAGAACCTGCGACAGTTGCGCCAGCGCATCACCGTCCGCTATCACCTCTCGCCGCTGTCGCGCGTCGAGACCGCGCGTTACATCGACCATCGCCTCCGCGTGGCGGGCGGGGTCGGGCGGCCGATCTTCACGCCGTGGGCGATCCGCACGATCCATCGCTACTCGCGCGGCGTGCCGCGGCTCATCAACGCGGTCTGCGACAAGGCCCTGCTCTACGGCTTCGTCAACACGACCGACGAGCTCTCGGGACGATCCATCCGGCAGGCCATCGCCGAGCTCGAGGGGAAGGCGGCATGAGCCTGATCGACGACGCGCTGCGCCGCGCCCAGGCCGCGCAGGGCAACGGCACCGAAGCGGCCGGCCTGCGCGTTCCGCTCCCGCTGCCCGATCCGGGGCGTGCCCGGCGCCGCCGCCTGCGCCGCCTCGCGGCGATCCTGGCGGTCGCGGCCGTCGCGATCGCCGGAGGGTTTCTCTTCCTGCGGCGCGTCGAAGCGCCCCCGATCGAGCCGCGTGCGGCCGCCCCGTCGCCCCGTGCGGCCCTGGCCTCCGCCGCGATGGTCACGCCGACCGCGATCGCCGTCGAAGCGCCGCGGGTCGCCGCCATCCGCGATACGCCGGCCCGAGCTTCCGAGCGAAGAACCACGCCCGCGTCCGCACCGAAGGCGGAGCCCGCCGCCGCGCCGGCCATGGCCGCTGCGGGGGCGACGATTCACCCGACGGCCGCCCCGGTGCTCACGCGCGCCCCCGCCGCCGTCGTGGCCGCGGCGCCTCCTCCGCCGACCCGTCCGCCGCCGCGGCGTCAGCCCCCGGTCGTTCCGCAGTCGCCGCCGCCGGCCGAGATCTCGTACGCGTCGGGCAGCCCGCGCATCGCGGTCCCCGAAGGCGTGCCCGCGCCGGCGCCTGCCGAGGCCCCTCCCACGCCCGCCCACCGGCCCGAGCCGACGCGCGAGCCCGCCATGCGCACGCGCACCTTCAACGGGGCCGCGAACCTTCCGCTCGCGCGGCTCGAGCTCGAGGGGATCGTCTTCTCCGACACCAACCCGACCGCGCTCATCAGCGGCCACGTCGTGCGGCCCGGGAGCTACGTCGAGGGCTACACGGTTCTCTCCATCGGCCGGGACCGCGTCGAGCTGCAGGGCGACAACGAGAGGATCGTCCTGATCCTGCACTAGTCCGGACGCGCGGCCCCCCGCCCGGCCGCAACCTTTCGCGCACCCGCCGTGTTTTCCTCGGCGAGGCGAATCCCATGAAAACCGACTCCTGCCCCGGCCCCGAACCCCGCAAGCAGCCCGCGCCGGGCGGTTCCCACGATCTCCGATTGGTGATATCCGGGGGCCCGAAGGCCATGGAAGGGGAACGGGAAAGCGACGGCTCGGCGGCGGAGAGCGCGCTCTGCGCCGCCCTGGCGGCAGATGTGGACCAGGCCTTCGAGGGCGTGGTCCGCCATTTCCAGGACCGCCTCTTCGGTTTTGCGCTGCGTCTGACGGGCCGGCGCGAGGACGCGGAGGAGGTTGCGCAGGACGCCTTCGTGCGCGCGTATCGCGCGCTCAAGTCGTACGCGCCCGAGCGGCGGCGCGAGATGGCGCTCAAGGCGTGGCTCTATCGGATCGCGCTGAACGTCGCGCGCAATCGCGTCCGCCGGAAACGCCGTCCGACGGTCTCGCTCGACGACGAAGCGGGCCAGGCGGCCGCGGCGCGGCACGCGCACGACGATCCGGCCGGCCGGCCCGACGCGCGCTTCGAGCTCAAGCGGCGGCGGGCCGACATCGCTTCGCTCGTGGCCGAGCTGCCTGAACGCTATCGCGCGCCGTTGATCCTTCGCTACGTCGAGGGCCTCAAGCTCGAAGAGGTCGCGGGCATCCTGAAGCAGCCCGTCGGCACCACCAAGTCCAACGTTCACCGGGCCGTCAACGCGCTCCGCAACGCGCTGACGGATTCCCGGCGAGGAGCCAAAGCATGACCAAGACGCACGTTCCCGACGTTCTCCGAATTCCGCGCGCGCTGCGCGCGCTCGGCGGCGAGAAGGCGCCCGCGACGCTCCTGGCGGCCGTCCTCGAGCGCGTGGGCCTGTCCGACCGCTACTGGCGTCTCGCGTCGCCGCTCGGACCGGTGTACGTCGCGCACAGCAAGGCGGGCATCTCGATGGTGTCGCGCGCGAGCTCGCCCGCGGCGTTCGAGCGGCGGTTCCGCGGCCGGTTCGGCCGGCCGATCGCGGCCGAGACCCGGGTCGCGCCGGCGCGCGTGAAGGCGCTCATCCGGAACCTGAAGGGAGAAGGACGCCGCGAGCTCGCGTTCGACCTGCGCGGCCTCTCCGAGTTCGAGCGGGCGGTCCTGAAGAAGGCGCTCGAGATCCCGTCGGGCGAAGTGCGCCCCTACGGGTGGATCGCGCGCGAGATCGGCCACCCCGACGCCGTCCGGGCGACCGGCACGGCGCTCGCCAAGAATCCGGTGCCGCTGCTCATCCCGTGCCACCGCGTGGTGCGGAGCGACGGGCGCCTCGGCAAGTACTCGCTCGGGGGCGCGCGCAACAAGAAGACGTTGCTCGAGATCGAGGGCGCCCGCCCCGAGACGCTCGAGATGCTGGCGGCGCAGGGCGTGCGGTATCTGGGCAACGCCGAGCAGCGTTACTACTGCTACCCGACCTGCGGCGGCGCGATCCAGAAGCTGCTCGAGACCAACAGGGTGCGCTTCCACTCGGGCCACGAGGCCGTGGCGGCCGGTTACCGGCCCTGCAAGGACTGCCGCCCGATGGCCGCCTGACCCCTTCCCGCAGAACTTTTCGCCTTCCGGGGCGTTCTTCTGACAGAAGGGGGAGAACGCCCATGAAACCTTCGATCGCGCGCTCGGCGCTCGCCGCCGCCCTGGTCCTGGCGGCCGCGCCCGTTCTGGCCGAATCCCGACTGGAGAAGACCCTCAAGCTTGAGTCGGGCGGCAGCTTCCGCCTGGACACGGATCTCGGCAGCGTCACCGTGACCGGCCGCGCCGGCTCAGACGTCCACCTGGTGGTCACGAGCCGCCACGAGCTCGACGACCTCCTCACGTTCAAATTCGACGAGGAATCCAAATCGGTCACCGTGACCGCCCGCCGCAAGCACCACGACTGGTTCGGCAGAGGCGACCGCGTCCACTACGAGATCGAGGTGCCGGCCGAGACGGCGACCGACATCAAGACCTCCGGAGGCTCAATCTCCATTCAGGGACTTCGCTCCGGCGCCAGGCTCGACACGTCGGGAGGCGGAATCAAGGTCCAGGACCTCACGGGCGATCTCCAGGCCGACACGTCGGGCGGATCGATCGGCCTGGCCGACATCAAGGGGCGCATGCGCGTTCAGACCTCTGGCGGCGGCATCGACGGCCGGAACCTCGACGGGGCGCTGGACGCCGACACGAGCGGCGGCTCGATCGATCTCGATCGCGTCACCGGCGACGTCAAGTGCTCGAGCTCCGGCGGCGGCATCCACATCCGGGAGGCGGGCGGCCGCGTCGACGCGGAGACCTCCGGCGGCGGCATCGAGACGTCGTTCGCCAGGGGCAACGCGCGGGGCGGGAGTCTGGAGACGTCCGGCGGCGGCATCGAGGTCCTGCTCGATCCGGCGGCGGGCTTCGACATCGACGCCGAGGGCAACTACGTCAAGACGGATTTGCCCGTGAAGGTCGTCGGCGAGATCTCGCGCCACAGCCTCCACGGGACGCTCGGCGCCGGCGGTGCAAAGCTCCGGCTGCGTACGAGCGGCGGCGGCGTGACGATCCGCTCCCTCTGACGCCGGGAATCCGCACGCGTATAGAGTCGCGGAATGCGGATCACGTTCGTCGGCGCCGGGGGCGTCGGCGGCTACTTCGGCGGGCGCCTCGCGGCGGCGGGCCACGACGTGGCCTTCCTCGCGCGCGGCGCGCACCTCGAGGCGATCCGGCGGGACGGTCTGCAGATCCTCTCGGGCCTCGGCGACGCGCGCGTCTTCCCCGAGGCGGCGGAGGATCCCGCCGGCCTCGCGCCGGCGGAGATGGTCGTCCTCGCCGTCAAGAACTTCGACACGGCCGAGGCCGGGCGCGCGGCGGCGCGCCTCGTGGCGCCGGGCGGCGAGCTCCTGTCGCTGCAGAACGGCGTCGAGGCCTGGGACGTTCTCGCCGGAATCCTCGGCCGCCCCGTGCTGGGCGGCGTGGCCTACATCACCGCCGTCATCGAGCGCCCGGGCGTCATCCGGCACAACGGGATGCTCGCCGGCCTCGCGCTCGGCGCGTTCGACGGGCGGCCGTCTGCCGTCGCCGCGCAGTTCCGGGACGTGTGCCAGGCCGCCGGCCTCGACGCGCGAATTCCCGACGACATCACGGCTGCGATCTGGGAGAAGTTCGTGTTTCTGACGGCGTTCTCCGCGATCACGGCATTGTCGCGCCTCCCGATCGGCCCCATCCGCGAAGATCCAAACGCGCGCGCCCTGCTCGAGCGCGCCATGCGCGAGGGCGAAGCGGTCGCGCGGGCCCGCGGGATCGCGCTCCCGGAGGACGTCGTCAACCGCCGCATGACCGTCACGGATCGCCTGCCGGCGGACTCCGTCGCCTCGATGGCGCACGATCTTTCGCAGGGCAAGCGACTGGAGCTGCCGTGGCTCTCCGGAGCCGTCGTCCGCATGGGACGCGAGCTCGGCGTCCCGACGCCGATCCACGAAGTCGCCGCGGCCCTCCTCGGGCCCTTCGCCGGCGGGCGCCGCTAGGATCGCGAGGACCCGCAGGCGTGCGCTATCGCATCGAAGAGTACGTCCGCTGGGAGGACATCGACGCCGCGGGCATCATCAACTACCAGGCCTACCTGCGCTTCTTCGGCCTCGCGGAGGCGGAGCTGTTTCGGGAAGCCGGCCTGAACTACCGCTATCTTTCGTCGGCGCTCGGCATCGGCCTGCCGCGCGTGCACATCGAATGCGATTTTCATCTCCCCGCCACCCTCGACGAGCTCCTCGCCGTCGAGGCGTCGGTCTCGCGGGTCGGCCGGACGTCCATCACGCTCGACTTCGAGGCGCGCCGCCGCGACCGCCCCGAGGACCGCGTCGCGAGCGGACGCTACGTCCTCGTCTCGGTCCGCCTCGCGACGTTCGAGCCCGTGCCGGTCCCGGACGAGATCCGCAACCGGCTCGCCCCGTATCTCGAGACGCCGCCCGCGCCCGCGCGATGACGGCGCTCTCCGGCGTCCGCGCCGTGCTCTTCGACCTCGAAGGCACGCTCTTCGAAGCGGGGCAGCCGGTCGCGGGCGCCGCCGCCGCGCTCGCCGCCCTCGATCGCCGCGGCATTCCCTATCGCTTCGTGACGAACACCACGAGCCGCCCGCGCCGCGTCCTCGCGGCGGAGCTCGCGGCGATGGATCTGCCGGCCGACCCGCGCCTCCTCTTTTCCGCGCCGGACGCGGGCCGGGCGCTGCTTCTGGCGCGCGGCTGGACCCGGGCCCACCTCCTCGTGCGGCCGGCGCTTCGCGAGGACTTCGCGGGCATCGTCCCAGACGACGAGGCGCCGGACGCCGTCGTCCTCGGAGATCTGGGCGAGGAGACGACCTTCGAGCGGCTCAATCGTGCTTTCCGGATGCTCCTCTCGGGCGCGCGTCTCGTCACGCTCGCGCGCAACCGCTATTACCGCGGGCCGGACGGCCTCCGGCTCGACCAGGGCCCGTTCGCGGCGGCGCTCGAGTACGCGAGCGGCCGCGAGGCGATCCTCGCGGGAAAGCCGTCGCCGGAGTTCTTCGCGGCGGCCCTGGCCCCGCTCGGGGTGAAGCCGTCGGAGGCTGCCATCGTGGGAGACGACGCCGAGTCGGACGTGGCCGGCGGCCAGGCGGCGGGGCTGCGCGGCGTCCTCGTGCGGACCGGGAAGTTCCGCGAGACCGACCTCGCGCGTCCGGGCGCGCGGCCCGACGCCGTCATCGCGTCGGCGGCGGAGCTTCCCCGGCTGCTCGAAACGGCGGCGGACTGACCCGGTCCGGCAGCACGAAGACGCGGCGCGCGAGATCCGACGCGAGCGTCTCCTCCCGGTAGTACCGGTCCAGGATCGACGGCTTCCACGTCAGGAGGTCCGGATTGCCGGCCGCGAATTCGGACCAGCTCTCCCCTCGTCCTCGTTCCATCCGCTCGCGGATCAGGAGGAGATACGCCCACGTGATCGTCTCGTGGTAGAGGCCGGCCTTGCCGACCGACGCCGCGAACCGCCGCAGTCCGTCGGAGAACTTCGCCAGAGCCGCCACCGGAGGCAGCCGCCGCAGATAGAGCCAGGCGAGCCGGACGTGATCGCGGTGATGGAAGGCCCCCTCCGGAAGCGTGCCGCCCTCAAAGGCCTCGAGGAACTCGCGGTCGTCCGCGGGCGCTCCGGTCAAGCGGCCTCCTCTCCCCGCGTGCGGACCGATCGCGCGGCCACGAGCAGCCCGACGAGCGCGACGGTCGCGAGCAGCGGCCAGTTCTTCGCGCGCAGAGCGAAATGGAATCCGGCGGCCCACGACAGCGTCCCGATCAATCCGATCGCCCCGAGCAGGAACGTGCGGGGGTGCACGAGGAGCACGGCGGCGGCGGCCTCCAGGCCACCCAACGCGAGTCGCGCGGCATCCGGGTAGCCGAGGCGCTCGAACGACGCGCGCCCGACGAGGAGAAACGCCAGCGCCCGCACACCGAGCACCGCGGCCAGCCCGATTCGCACCCCAGTCTGGATCCGACCCCATCGGGGCGCGCCGGTCACGATGTCCCCTCGATCATGCGATGGCTGGCGCTCGCGTCGAGGTCGAGCCCGTAGACGCGCTTCAACTCCGCGATCTGTTTGAGGGTCTCCGCAGTGAACGGCGCCCTCCCCTCGAACGCGTGGAGCACGATCCCCTCGAGGAGATCCCCGAGCGAGAGGTCCTTCAGCTCCGCCAGCGCCTTCAGGACCTTGACCAGCCGCTTTTCCATCCGCACGCCCGTCTGGACGCGCTCGACCGGGAAGCGGCGGGCTTTCGACGCGGACGCCGCGGAGCGTCGTCGTTTTGTTACCACGGTAACAATATAACACACTGGCGGAGCCGGACGCCGCCGATTCGGGAAATAATCCGATCTTCGCCATGCCCTCCTTCGATGATTGGCGCTCCCTGGCCCAGGCGACGTGGCAGGCCGTCGGGCGCCGGGACCTCTCGGGCATCTATTCGCTCCAGTGGCCGCAGGCGCGCGGCGAGCTGACGGCCGGATTCGCCGACGAGCTCGCGCGGCCGGGCGGCCGCTTCAAGCGGTTCCTGCGCACCTCCAACGCCGTCCTCTTCGGGCTCGCGAAGCGCCTCGCGCCGGCGCGCCGCGTGCTCTTCGGCGCCGTGCTCGTCTGCCTCATCCTCTCGTTCAGCACGCACTACGACGTGACCTTTCATCACACCCACGGCGCGGTCACGAAGAGCACTTCCTGGGGCCTCTATTTCGACAACTTCTTTCTCTGGATCTCGATCCTGCTTCTCGGCCTTCTGCTCTCGATGGAGCTCGTCGACAAGATCGCGTACCGGGACGAGCTCGAGCTCGCGCGCGACCTCCAGGCGAGCCTCATCCCGACGGAGCTGCCCGAGCTGCCCGGTTTCGAGATCGCGGCGCACAACGAGATCGCCAACATGGTCGGCGGCGACATCTACGACTTCACGGAGCTGCCCGACGGGCGCCTCGCGATCCTCTTCGGCGACGCGTCCGGCCACGGGATGACGGCGGGCCTCGTCATGGCCGTCGCACACGCCGCCTTCCGCACCCAGCTCGAAG
>Ga0335080_10001628_pt1 | contig 22112 bp, 19 predicted proteins | sample Lox_Sample_34_FD_206720 | JGI IMG/M metagenome (GOLD analysis project Ga0335080, IMG submission 206720) | Soil microbial communities from Loxahatchee National Wildlife Refuge, Florida, United States - Lox_Sample_3.4 | ecosystem: Environmental > Terrestrial > Soil > Wetlands | place: USA...
GATGACGTTCTGGTTGATGACCTCTTTGCCCAGTCCAAACGCGTGCGCGTGGGGCAAACCATCGAAATCCTCAACCATTCTTTCCGGGTCTGCGGGATCATCGAACACGGCAAAGGAGCCCGCAAATTTCTGCCCATCACCACCTTGCAGGACCTGAACGGTTCCAGGGACAAAGCCTCGATCTTCTACCTGAAAACCGACAACCCCGCCAACGCCGACCTGGTCACGCAAGAGATCAAGGCTCTGCCGGGCATGCAGAATTACGTCGCGGTTTCTATGGCCTATTACCTCTCGATGATGACCCCCAGCAATACCCCGGGCCTGAAGAGCTTTATTGATGTGGTCATCGCCATCTCGGTGCTCATCGGCTTCATCGTGATTTTCCAGGCCATGTATGCGGCGGTGATGGAGCGCACCCGCGAGATCGGAATTTTGAAGTCCATGGGCGCCTCGAAGTTCTACATTGTCAACGTGATTTTGCGCGAAACCATGTTGCTCGCCGTCGGCGGCATTATCCTGGGTATCCTGTTCAGCCTGGCGGGAGCGATGTTCATCCGCCACCGCCTGCCCCTGCTGCCGGTTCAGTTCAGCGGCCAATGGATGCTGAACGCGACCATCATTGCGATTGCCGGCGCCCTGCTGGGCGCGCTTTATCCCGCCTACAAAGCCGCGCAGAAGGATCCGATTGACGCGCTGGCTTACGAATAATGGCCGGCGGAAGTGGGCCGGTTCGAAAAGACATCACCTCAAAGGGCGCGAAGGACAGCGAGGTAAAGCCATGAAACCATTGCCTTCGTGAACGCTGGGACGATTTGTGATTAGCGGTTTTTGGCGGGCGGCGTAACGAAACGCCCGGCAAAGCCACTATTTCGAAGAGGCACTCACGCGCTTGCCGGGCCGGGGCCAAGGCGCCTTTCCCGGTTAGCTCCGGAATTCTTGTTTTATTTCTGGCAAGTCATAGAATACTGGCCCATGAATGCAGCCATTGCGGAGTCGGTTTCGGACCCGGTCATAGAGCGGCTCGAGGACCAGATCGGCTGGTACGACCGCAAAAGCAAGTCCAACATGCTGTGGTTCAAGCGTCTGAAGATGACAGAGATTGTTTCCGCGGCGGTTATTCCTCTGCTGGCAGCTTCCCATCTTCCCCGCACCGCCGTCGTCACCGGCATTCTGGGGGTTCTGATCACGGTGTTCGAGGGGACCTTACAGCTGAATCAGTATCACGAGAATTGGATAAGCTACCGGTCAACCTGCGAGTCGCTGAAGCACGAGAAATATATGTTCCTGGCAAACGCCGCCCCTTACGCCAACGCGGAAAAGCCGCGTGCCCTGCTGGCCGAGCGCATTGAGTCGCTGGTTTCACAGGAGGGCGCAAAATGGGAGTCTGCCCAGGAACAGGATGACAAGGGCAAGCAGGCATAACCGGCCGCTGGATTGGAATGGCGCTTGAACTCGACCGACGCGGTTTGGCAGCAAGTCCGCTTGTCCGTTGAGCCCGGGATTTCAGGCCTGAGGAGATGCGTGTTAGATCGAATCTTCGTAAGTTATCGGCGAAGTGACTCCGAGGGAGAAGCGGGCCGTTTGTTCGACGACCTGCTGCCATTCTTCGGTGAGCAGAGCGTGTTCATGGATGTGGCCGCCATTGAGGCAGGCTGCGATTTCCGCCTTGCCATCGAAGACGGAGTGTCCCGCTGTGGCGTATTGCTGGTTATGATCGGCCCGGAGTGGCTTAACACGAAGGATGAGGCGGGGGCGCGGAGACTCGACAGTCCTAAAGATTTTGTGCGCCTTGAAGTGGCTGCCGCATTGCAGCGGAATATTCCGGTCATTCCGGTCTTGGTGCGCGGCGCCAAGATGCCGGCCGCCGAGCAACTGCCTGGTGCTCTCACGGAACTTGCCTACCGCAACTGCGTGGAATTAACGCATGCCCGCTGGAAGTCCGACCTGCAATTGCTGGTCGAGGCATTGCGCCGCCTGGTGGGCGATACCAAGCCAGCCGCAAAGGTGGAACCCCCTGCTCCCGCTGTGTCCGACACCCCCCGCCGCAAAACTACAACCAAGAAAGCGTCAAAAACGGCTGAGGCAAAAGCGGCCCACTTCGATCCCGCTGTTCTGCAGCGGGTCAATCGCGAGCTCGCCTTTTATGTCGGGCAAATTGCCGAAATTCTGGTCAAGCGTACCGCCTCGCGCTGCGCCTCAATTTCCGACTTGTATCTCAGGCTCGCCGAAGAGATTGATTCTCCTGAGGAGCGCGAGGAATTTCTTCGCAACTGTCCCGATTCGCCGGGCTCACTTTAGCATCTTGAGGGCTTTGGCCAGGCTGACCTGCACCCGGTTGAACGACGTGGTTACGGTTGCGATCTCATCTTTGCCTTTGACTGGTAAAGGCCCGGGATTGGTTTCTCCCTTGCTGATGCGGTCGGCAGCGTCTGAAACCAGCTTGAGCGGACGAATCACGATGAGATAGGCCCCCAGATCCAGCATGGCGATACTGGCCGCCAGGGTCAGCACCAGATAGATAAGCAACAAGTGGAACGCCCGGCGCGCGTTCTGCACCGGCACCGACATGGGAACAGAAACAATCTCCGCGGCTACGATCTCTCCGGGCTTCCATCCAAAGCCGTTGTTCGCGCCATAAGTGCTGACCATTACCGCGGGAGCCACTGCGGGACGGCTATGGCACCGCATGCATGAAGCTTCGGCCACCACCGGAGTTGCCACATACAGCGAAGGGCCCATGGCGGTCTCGCGCACTCCAATACGGCTCTTTTCCGTGGGATGATCGCGCAGATCTTGAATGATGTCGGACTCCCAATCGGTGGCGCGATGGTCGGGATTCGTCGGGTTCAACGCCGCCTCCTGAAAGGAGTAATCGGGGTACTTCTGCCGCAGCCGGTTGAAGATCGTCTCCGCTCCAAAGAACGGTATGGTCTCGGCAAGAAACTTTCTTTTGTGCGCCGGATTCTGCTCCAGCAAGGGGCCGATATCAGAGGCGGTGTAGTCACGCACGGCCCGGGCACTTGCCATCAGCAGCTCCGCTTCGTGCAGCACTTCCCGCCGCGCATTCTCGAACAGAAACGAGTGAAGCACCAACGCGATGATCAGACCGCCTGGGCCAAACGCCGCCAGCAGGATAAGGTTGAACTTGGTTAGCAGCTTCATTGCGGGACTCCTTGCTGTGGCTAACCGGGGTCGAGTCAACGAGTTTGAGCTGACCGCACTGTTTATACCAGAAGATATGTTGGCGAAGCCGGGACTGCGCCGGTTGTTCGTGATCCTAACTTCCAACTTCTAACGACAGCAGGGAACTGAAGTCAGGGTTCGTGTCGGAAAGAATCCGGCCGCTTCTCCATGCGGACGATGGGCAGAGACTCGCCGTTTCCTAAGGGCACGCTGAGGTTTTCCAGGCTGGCATAACCTCTGGCCTGGTAAAGGGGGACTCCAGTGAGGGTGGCGCCCATCTCAAAGCGCCGGAAGCCCGCGGCCATGGCTGCGGCCTCGCAAGCTTCCAGAATCAGCGTGCCGATTCCACGCCGCACCCAGGCGGGATGCACGAAGAAAGCGCGAATCTTGGCGGCGTCGTGCGCCGGGTCGAGTAGATGGGCATCTTCGCGGCCGGTCCAGTGATCGCCGCCATAGAGCGTCTTGCGCTTGCTCCAGCCGCCGCAGCCGGCGATGGCCGGAGCCTTTGGCGGTTCAATGGCCTCGACCACAAAGTAGGTGCCGTCGGCAATCAGCTGGCTGTCCACTCCATAGACCATCTGCAGGGCGCCTTCAATCTGTGCGGGGGTGTAATCCTGCGCCTGCAAGCCGCGGACCGAGGCCTCGATCAGCGCGCTGAGCCCCGGAACGTCGGAAGGAATGGCGAGGCGGATGTGGAAGCTCATGGGATGCGAAACCAGCAGGCTTCGCGCCGCTTCGATCTTAATGCAGGCCGGCCACCTGCCGGATACCTTCATTGACAACTGTCTTTCTGCTAGGCTATCTTTAAGTCTTTGGAAGTCCTGTGGTTGCCCGCCTGATAGCCCTGCGCCGTCGGCGCCACCGAGGGCACTCAGCGGTCTTCTTTTAAGTTTTCATTTTTTGGGAGATTGGCATGTCAACCTATTTCCCCAAAGCGGGGGAAATTGTGCGCAAGTGGTATGTCGTGGACGCCTCGGGGCAGACGCTCGGCCGTCTGGCTTCGCAGGTGGCGCGCATTTTGATGGGCAAGGAGAACCCGCGCTACACGCCGTTTCTCGACACCGGCGACCACGTGGTGGTGATCAACGCCGAGAAGGTCAAGATCACCGGGTTGAAAGCCGATCAGAAGGTGTATCAGCATTACACCGGCTATCCCGGCGGGTTGCGCACAGAGGAATTCCGCAAGCGCTTTGTGCGCAAACCGGAGCGGATTGTGGAAGACGCCGTCGGCCGCATGCTGCCGAAGACCAAGCTGGGCCGCCACATGGCGAGCAAGCTGAAGGTTTACCGCGGCGACAAGCATCCGCACGCCGCGCAGAAGCCGGAAGTTAAGGCGCTGGCGTAAGAGCCCGTAGAGACGCAGCTTGCTGCGTCTGGCAAAGCGCGCCGGAAGTGAAGTAAAGAGTAGAGACGCAGCTTGCTGCGTCTCATTTGCGAGTTCGAGCAGGAGTGAGACGTAGCAAGCTACGTCTCTACAGTGGGAGCGAAATGGCAGAACTGGTTCAATATTACGGTACGGGCCGCCGCAAGACGGCTGTGGCGCGAGTTTACCTGCGGCCGGGAAGCGGCGACTTCCAGGTGAACGGACGCCCGTTTGAGCAGTATTTCGTGACCGAGTCGCAGCGCTCAAGCGCCAAGCAACCGCTGGCCCTGACCGAGACGGGCGCCACTTTCAATGTGGTCGCCAATGTTTCCGGCGGCGGCGTGAACGGGCAGGCGGATGCCGTGAAGCTGGGCATTGCCCGCGCGCTGATGCGCTTTAACGCCGAACTGCGAAAGGCGCTGAAGGCTGCGGGCATGATCAGCCGCGACTCGCGTGGCAAAGAGCGCAAGAAATACGGGCAGAAGGGCGCGCGCAAGCGCTTCCAGTACTCGAAGCGATAGTCTGAGTTCGCTCGGGAGAATTCCTGGCTTCGCTCGGAATGGCAAGGATTTTCGGATTTAGCTGGAAGCTGACGGCTGAAAGCTGTTTTCCAAATTCTTCCCGCTGAAATGCGCGGGAATGGCAATCCGGAAGGAAAGCACCCCGGCCGGATGCAGACCCAATGAGGAGGTTGATTGGCTAATATCACCATGAAGGAGCTGCTCGAAGCGGGTGTCCACTTCGGGCACCAGACCAAGCGCTGGAATCCCAAGATGAAGGAATACATCTTCGGCGAGCGCAACGGGATCTACATCATTGACCTGCAGAAGACGCTGAAAATGTTCAAAGAAGCGTCGAAGTTCGTGCAGGACCTGGCTGCCGAGGGCAAAGTGTTGCTCTTCGTGGGCACCAAGCGCCAGGCGCAAGACGCGATTGCCGAAGAGGCGCAGCGCTGCAGCATGTTCTACGTGAACCAGCGCTGGCTGGGCGGGCTGCTGACCAACTGGGTTACGGTGCAGAAGTCGGTGAAGCGGCTGAAAGAACTCGACGATATGGCGACGGACGGCCGCTACGAGCTGCTGCCCAAGAAGGAAGTCATCAAGCTGGAGCGCGAGCGCAAGCATTTGCAGGCCAACCTGGCCGGCATCAAGGAAATGAGCCGGCTGCCGGACGCAATTTTCGTGATTGATTCGAACAAAGAGCAGATCGCCGTGCGCGAGGCGCGCAAGCTGGGCATTCCGGTAGTCGCCGTGGTAGATACGAATTGTGATCCCACGGAAGTGGATTATGTGATTCCGGGCAATGATGATGCGCTGCGGGCCATTCGCCTGTTCACCTCGAAGATTTCCGATTCGGCCGCGGAAGGCCGGCAGCTGATGACCGATAAGCAGGCCGAGGAGATGACCGCTGCCGTCGCCCGCGCCGAGGCCGGCGAAGCGGGCGAAGAAGTGCCGGTGGCGCAGGAAGGCGCCGAGGCTTCAGCCGAGGACATCAGCATGGAAGACGTGCTGGGCGGAGGGGCGCGCAAGCAGCCCGCGGCGGAAGATCCGAGCGAGGCGCCCGAGGTCGAGACCCGGACGTACTAAGCCGTGGGCTTCAGCAATAGCCCTGGCTTGGGGCGCGGGACGCAAGACGGGAAGATGCGGTGAGGAAAATCAGGCCCGCGCGGATCGTCCGGCGCGGGTCGAAGTTTGTAGAGAGGCCGTTGGCGCGTGCGTCGTGGGCCGTTGGCGACTGACGAACAACCGGGGCGGCGGCGAACGGCTTGGGACCAAAGATCAAGAAGGAACGACGAACCACCAACCACGAATTTATGAGCACTACTACGGTGAATATTTCAGCAGCACAAGTAAAAGAGCTCCGCGATAAGACCGGGGCGCCCATGATGGATTGCAAGAAGGCCCTCTCTGAGGCCAAGGGCGATCTGGAGCAGGCGGTCATCATTCTGCGCAAGCGGGGCGCGGCTGTGGCGGAGCGGAAGGCGGGACGTGTGACCAGCGAAGGCTCGGTGGCCAGCTACATTCACGCCGGGGGCAAGATCGGCGTGCTGGTGGAGGTCAATTGCGAGAGCGACTTCGTCGCCCGCACCGAAGATTTCAAGGAACTCGTGCACGACGTGGCGATGCACATTGCCGCCAGTGATCCCAAGTTTGTGCGCAAGGAAGACGTGACTCCCGAGGCGTATGCGCGGGAGAAAGAAATCTACCTGGCACAGGCCCTGGCCACGGGCAAGCCGCAGCACATCGCGGAGAAGATCGTGGCCGGCAAGATGGAAAAGTTCTACGAAGAGGTCTGTCTCTACGAGCAGCCCTTCATCAAAGACCAGACCATTTCGATCTCGCAGCTGATTGCTTCGAAGATCGGCAAGCTGGGCGAAAACATCGCAGTGCGGCGCTTCGCCCGCTTTAAGGTGGGTGACGCCAACGCCACCGTGGCTTTTACCAGCGGTAAGCCTGATGAAGGCGAGGCCGGGGCTCCAGCGCTAAAGTAGGGTACAGGGGCTGCTTCGGCAGCCCTTTCTTGATGTCGGCAACTAAATGTTACCAGCTCGCTCAGCCGGCAGGAGCACTGAGTTGGATGGTAACGGTCCCCGAGAACATGACCACTGCTGTCTTCAAACGCGTTCTGCTTAAGCTCTCAGGCGAGGCTCTGGCCGCGGGCCAGGGCTTTGGCGTGGATCCCCAGCACATCCACTCCATCGCGGGCGAATTGGCCGGCGTTCATAGGCTCGGCATTCAGGTAGCCATCGTCGTTGGCGGCGGCAATTTCTTCCGCGGCGTGGCCGAGCAGGCCCAAGACATGGACCGGGTTTCGGCTGACCACATGGGTATGCTGGCCACGGTGATCAACTCTCTGGCCTTGCAGGATGCGCTGGAAAAGCAGGACGTTCACACTCGCGTGATGTCGGCCATCGAGATGAATCAGGTGTGCGAGCCCTTCATCCGGCGGCGCGCTATCCGCCACCTGGAAAAGGGCCGGGTAGTGATCTTCGCCGGCGGCACGGGCAACCCCTATTTCTCCACCGATACCGCGGCCTCGCTGCGCGCCATGGAGATCAAAGCCGATGCCATTCTCAAGGCCACCAAAGTGGATGGCATCTACGACGCCGACCCCATGCTGGTGAAAGATGCGACCAAGTTTGCCCAGATCAGCTACATGGAAGTGCTCAAGCGCGGCCTGAAGGTAATGGACTCCACTGCCATCTCTCTCTGCAAAGACAACAACCTGCCGATTATCGTTTTCAATCTGAACCAGCCCGGCAATATCAAGCGCGTGGTGACGGGGGAGAAGATCGGCTCGCTGGTAAGCGCCTGAGAAGCGGAATGGGCTGCAAGAAGCTCGGAACGGCACCGGAAGTGCGCGCCGGAAGACCGCGGGTTATAATTCAACCTCTTAACATCTGACTTTTCACCGGAGCTTCCGATGGCGCAAGCGACCATGGCAGCGCTGCCTGCCCTGAAAGAAACCTACGCCCAGCTTAAGGGCCGCATGGACAAAGCGGTGGAAGATTTTCGCCGCGAAATGGCCTCCACTCGCACTGGCCGCGCCAATGTTCACATGCTCGACAGTGTGAGCGTGGATTACTACGGGACGCCCACTCCCCTGAACCAGATCGCCACGGTTCACGCCGAGGCACAGCTCATTACCGTGCAGGCCTGGGATACCTCACAACTGCAGGCGATTGAGAAGGCGATTCGCGCGGCCGACCTCGGCCTGAACCCGATGAACGACGGCAAGATCGTACGTGTGCCGGTGCCGCCGCTTACCGAAGAGCGCCGCAAAGACATGGTCAAGCATCTGCACAAAGTGCTTGAGGAGCACCGCACGGCCGTGCGCAACATCCGCCGCGACGGCAATGACGCCATCAAGAAGGCGCTCAAGGACAAGAAGATCACCGAGGACGATGAAAAGCGCGCGGGCGAAGAAATCCAGAAACTTACCGACGACGAGATCAAGAAGATGGAAGAGATGAGCAAAGCCAAAGAGAAAGAAGTACTGGAAATCAAGTAACCAACCACGGAACCAAGCCGGAGCGCGCGCCAGCGCGGTCTCCGCCGTATGGCTTCATCCCCCTCGGTCGTGCCGGCACTTTCTTGCACTCGCCTTTGAACGCCTTGCCTGGCGAGGATTTTGGTGAGGTACATGCCCAAACGGGGGCAACTTTCCCAATCCAGCTGTGTTTCAATCCGGCAAGACAAAACGCGTGCTCCCAAAATCTCCGCCTTTGGAGCTACTTTATGAAGCGTTTCCTGACGTCCTTCGTAGTCCTGCTTTCCATTGCCTTCACATTTGCCGGTTGCGGCGGAAGTGGCAGCGCCTCTTTTTCGGGCGGCGGCAGCCCCTCGGCCGTGTTTGTAACGGGCGAGGATGCTCCTCTACCCTCCGTACTAGCCTTCAACGTCACCATCAACAGCATTACTCTCAATAACAGCAGCACGAGTGTGCAAGTTCTTGCACAGCCCACCACTGTAGATTTCGCCCGTCTGCTCGGGCTGCGCACTCTTCTCGGCTTCAACACCGTCGCTCCCGGAACGTATGACAGCGTTACCTTTCAACTTTCGTCCCCGGTAATTTCCTACCTTGACCTGACCACTACTCCGCCTTCGGTGGGAACGATCAATGGCACGCTCACTTCTTCGACCGTGACGGTGGCGCTACCCAAGCCCATGGCCGTGGCAGAGAGCGGCCTGGCCGGGCTGCACATGGAATTTGATCTCAGGCAGTCCATTCAGCTGGATACCAACGGAGAGGTAACCGGCTCCGTGGATCCCCACATAAACGCGAAGGCGGTGCAGGCTAGCGATGACGATGCGGAGATCACCGATCTGCGCGGAGGCCTGGTCTCGGTCAACGTCTCGGGCAATTCTTTCGTGCTGCAGCGTGCCGGCGGCCACGACATCACCATTGACGTGAACAGCAACACCCAGTTCAACGGATCGTATTCGCTGGGCAGCCTGGCGACCCCGATGATTATCGAGGTGGACGGCACGGTGCAAGCCGATGGCAGCATCCTGGCGGAGGAAGTCGAGGTCATCTGCACGGATGGCGCCTTTGTCATGGGTCATATTGTTGCTGTCAACCCAACCAGCGGCCCGGCGCAAAGCGTTACGCTGCTGGTGGGAGAAGAACTGCCGGCAATCTCGGGAGTGCAGGCCGGTTTTCCTGCGACCATTGATGTCAGCGCGGTCACCGACTACGACATCCGGCATTTCAACAACTGGTTCACCAGCTATCTCTTCAACAGCTCTTCGTTGGTGATCGGGCAGCGCATTCTGATCGGCGGCACGGTGGATAGCTCGAGCAACTTCACGCCGCGCCGCGTTGTGCTGCGCCGCCAAGGCGTAGTCGGGCAGCTGGTGCAAGGCAGCGTGAGCATCACCAGCGGTAATCTCGGCAGCTTTCAACTGCAGAACAACGGCCTGCTGGGTTATGTGCTCAATGCGCCGCTCAGGGTGCAGACCGGCGACTCCACCCGCTTCCTCAACGTGAATGGCTTGCTGGGCCTTTCGACCGCGGGAAGCGCGCAAGTAGCGGCCGCTGGCCTGATGCTCAAAGACCAGACCAGTGGCAATGTGCAGATGTGGGCCCACCACGTCGCCATTTTGCCCTAGTTGAGTGGTGAGGTTAGTTTGAGAAGCTATGACCACGAAGGGCGCTAAGGTACACGAAAGAAGCCTTTTGATCGGTAACGACTTCGCGAACCTGGGTGTCCTTCGTCGTCTCCTCGTACATCGCCGAAACTGAACCAATATCCATGGCTGACTTAGCGGGAGCGAGGGGCGGCCGATGGGCCGCCATTTTTCCACTCCGCCAACGAGCCACAGGAAACAACTGAAAGCCACGCCGAGCCGCTTCATGAGGTGGTTGAGCTGGCAGTTCCTCGTTGGAGATGTCAGTTTCCACGGCGACTTTCTGCGGCGTGCCCTTTTATAATCACAAAACCATGAAAAAAGTGGTCCATGCTGCCTGCCCGCACGATTGCCCAGACGCATGCGGCGTTCTGATCACGATTGAAGACGGTCGCGCGACCAAGATTCAGGGTGATCCAGCACACCCGGTCACGCGCGGGTTTCTCTGCGCCAAAGTGGCGAAATACCTGGATCGCGTGTACTCGCCTGAGCGCGTGCTCTATCCCATGCGGAGAGTTGCGCCGAAGGGAGTCGGCGCCGGCCGTGTGGGGCACAGCCCCGCTTCCACACAGCCCGGGCCTGTTTCCGCAAAAGTCTTTCAGCGCATTACGTGGGATGAGGCTCTGGAGGAGATCAGTTTCCGCTTCCGCCAGATCGCAGCCGAATTCGGCAGCGAAGCCATCTTGCCCTACTCCTACGGCGGCACGCTTGGTCTGCTGAACGGCGCTTCCATGGACCGGCGCTTCTTTCACCGCCTGGGAGCCTCGCAGCTCGACCGCACCATCTGCTCCATGGCGGGAGAGACCGGCCTCAAATCCGTGCTGGGCGTCAAGCTGGGCACCGATCCCGAGCAGTTCGTTCACTCGCGGCTCATCATCGCGTGGGCCTCGAACATTCACGGCAACAACGTTCATCTGTGGCCCTTCATCGTGGAGGCTCGGCGCAAGGGCGCAAAACTGGTGGTGATTGATCCCTACCGCACGCGCACGGCGGCGTGCGCCGACTGGTATTTACCTGTCAATCCCGGCACGGACGCTGCGCTCGCCCTGGCCATGATGCACGTCATCATCCATGATGGCCTTTACGATTCCGATTACGTCTCCCGCTATACGCTGGGTTTCGAACAGCTCCGGGAAAAAGTGAGAGAGTATTCGCCACAGCGCGCCGAGAGGTGGACTGGTATTTCCGCCGCCGACATTAGCAGGCTGGCCCGCGAATACGCGACTACACATCCGGCAGTCATTCGCCTCAATTACGGTGTGCAGCGCTCGGAATACGGCGGCATGGCCACCCGCGCGATTACCATGCTGCCCTGCATCACCGGATCATGGAAAGAAGTTGGCGGCGGGTTGCAGCTTTCTACCAGCGGCGCCTTCGGGCTGAACCGCGAAGCGCTGGAGCGCGCTGACCTGATGCAAGGCTCGCTGGGCCGCCCCGCCCGCGTGGTCAACATGGTCGAACTGGGCAAAGCGCTCCATGGGCTGAACAACCCACCCATCAAAGCGCTGTTCGTTTACAGCTCGAACCCAGCCGCGGTTTGCCCCAACCATAATGAAGTCATCCGCGGGCTGAAGCGGCCTGATCTTTTTACCGTGGTGCACGAGCAGTTCTTAACCGATACGACCGATTACGCCGATCTGGTGCTGCCTGCGACCACGTTTTTCGAGCACAAGGACATGCAGGCGGCCTACGGGCACTACTACCTGCAGATGTCCGAAAAGGCGATCGAACCTTTGGGTGAATGCCGCTCCAATGTCGAAGTATTTCGCGGGCTGGCTATGCGCATGGGGTTCGAAGACGAGTGCTTCCGCCAGAGCGCGGAAGAAATGATGGACGAAGCCCTGTGTTCGCCCAACCCATGGCTAAAGGGAATTGACCGCGGCCGGCTGGAGCGGGAAGGGCACGTGCGGCTGAATTTTGAAGCGCGGACTTCCGCGCCTTTTCTGCCCTTCGCCCAGGGTAACTTTGCCACCGCCAGCGGCAAGGCTGAACTCTACAGCGAAGCGCTCGGGGCGCAGGGATTGGACCCGGTGGTGGAATTTGCGCCTCCCGGCGAATCGCGGCACGGCACGCTGGCCGGCACCTTTCCGTTGGAATTGCTTGCCCGCAAGGCGGATAACTTTCTTAACTCCACGTTTTCCAATCAGCCCAGCGTAGAGGCAATGGAGAAGAATGAAATTGGACTGCTGGAAATCAGCCTTCCCGACGCAAACGCTCGTGGCATCAGCGACGGCGACACCGTGCGCGTGTTCAACCGGCGCGGCGAAATTCGATTGCAGGCCCGGGTGGATGGGCGGGTGCAGCCGGGGGTGGTGGCGGCGCGCCTGTTTTGGGCCAAGCTTTCTCCCGAGCAGCGCAATATTAACGTGCTTACATCCGAAAAACTTTCCGACCTGGGCAACTCCGCCACGTTTTATTCCGTCTTGGTGGAGGTGGAGCTTTTTCGGCCCCAAGGTTGCCGCTAACCGGGCGCGCCGGTTTTGGACGCTCCACATTGCTCTACCGTATAATTGCCGTTTTGCAAACTCCCGTAGGCCGAGGTAGTAGCGATTCTTTGCCTTCATCACGATAGCCCTGCGGTTGCCAAGGGCAGGTGCGGTCGCGTGAAGCCGGCCCCGGCTAGCTCAGTGGTTCTATCTCCTTCCTTTATGCGCTTTTGGAGCAGCATAGGTATTCTCCTGGGACTGCTTCTAGCGAACCTCGCCCTGTCTCCTTTCGCGCAGGCGCAGCAGGACCTGGTGGTTGGAATCGAGGTTCACGGCAACCGCCGCATTCCCACCGAGACGATCAAGGCCCGCATCTTCACCCGGCCGGGCGATGTTTACGATCAGGCCGCCCTGGAGCGCGATTTCAACTCCTTATGGAACACCGGCTACTTCGAAGACATTCGCTTTGAGCGGGAGCGCACCGAGAAAGGCTGGATCATCCACATCTTCGTCAAGGAGCGGCCCACCATCCGCGAGATCGACTATCTCGGGCTCAGCTCGGTTTCCAAGAGCGACATTCTCGATCGCTTCAAGGAGGCCAAGGTCGGCCTTTATCCCGAGAGCCAGTACGATCCCACCAAGGTGAAGAAGGCCGAGGTCACGATCAAAGACCTGGAAGCCGAGCACGGCCGGCAGTTCGCCAGCGTGCGCACTGAAATCCGGCAGATTCCCCCGGCGGCGGTAAGCATCACCTTCGTGATCAAGGAAGGCCCCAAGGTTAAAGTTGGCAAGATACGCTTCGAGGGCAACCGGCATGTGAGCAGCCGAGTGTTGCGCCACGCCATGAAGAACCTGCGGCCCATCGGCATTCCCCACTCCATTTTCCTGGAGAGCCTGTTCGCCAAGACCTACGACGCCAGCAAACTCGATGAAGACATCGAGCGTGTCCGCGAAGAGTACCAGAACCGCGGATATTTCAAGGTTGTGGTGGGCGACCCCAAGACTGATATCCACGACGTCGGGCATACCGGCTTCCATGTTCCTCTGTTGCAGTCTGGGCAAGGCAAAGCGGTGGATATCAGCATTCCCATTGACGAGGGTGAACGCTATCGCCTGGGGAGCATTACCTTCTCACACAACAAGGCCGTCTCTAACGTCAAGGCTCTGCGCGGGCTGTTTCCCATCAAAGATGGCGACATTTTCGACCGCAGCAAGGTTGCAAAAGGTCTCGACAATCTGCGCAATGCCTACGGCGAGCTGGGCTACATCAACTTCACCTCGATCCCCAACACCTCGTTCGACGAGAACCAGAAGCTGGTCAACCTCAACATTGACGTGGATGAGGGCAAGCAGTTCTCCGTGCGCCGCATCGAATTCCAGGGCAATACCACCACGCGTGACAAAGTAATTCGCCGCGAAATTCTGCTGGAAGAAGGCCAGGTATACAACGAGCGCCTGTGGAAGCTGAGCCTGCAGCGGCTGAATCAACTGGGCTACTTCGAGCCGCTGAAGCCCGAAGACCCCGATATTACCGAGCGTCACTTGAACGAAAAAGAAGGCACGGTGGACCTGACGCTCAAGGTGCACGAAAAGGGCAAGAACAGTATCGGCCTGAGCGGCGGCGTCAGCGGGCTGGCGGGCGCCTTCGTGGGCATCAGTTACAGCACCAACAACTTCCTGGGCCTGGGCGAGACACTTTCCATCCAGGCGAATATCGGCAACCTGGAACGCGACCTGATGTTCGGGTTCACCCAGCCCTACCTCTTCGATAAGCCGCTGCAGTTCGGTTTTACCGTGTACACTCGAAAGTACAATTACAACCAGGCGCGCGAGGCGGCCATTCTTACCGGCCAGCAGCTCAACATTCCGCAAGCCCTCTTGCAGAACCTGCAAAACTACTCGCAATCGAGCACAGGGTTTTCGCTCTCCCTCAGCAAACCGCTGCATCGCTCCTTCAAGCGCCTCGGCATCACCTATTCGTTCGATAGCTCGTCGCTGGTGACCCTGAGCACCGCCTCGAAGAACCTGTTCAGCTACCTGCAATATGAAGGCATCAGCGGTCCGAATTCACTGAACGGAATCGTCACCAGCAAGGTGTTCCCCACTTTTTCCTTCAGCACGCTCGATAGCGCATATTTCACCAAGAGCGGCAGCCGCATGACCCTGGGGGCGGAAATTGCCGGACTGGGCGGCACGGTGCGCTCCATCCGGCCGATTGTGGAGTACACCCATTTCCACCCGGTTCAGAAGCGGCGCAACACCATCGCCTATAACGTGGAGGCCTCCTTCCTCACCGGCTATGCCGGGGAAGTGGCGCCGCCCTTCGAGCGCTTCTATATGGGCGGAGAAAACGACATTCGCGGCTTCGATATCCGCTCCATTTCGCCGGTCGCCTATCTGCCCAGCTCCACCTCCATTCCGCTGACCAATCCGGATGGCTCCGTGGTCCCCAAAGATCCCAATAACCCGGCGCGTGGCGCCTACACCATCCCTATCCCGGTCGAGCAGATTGTGTTCCCCGGCGGCGACTTAAGCGCCTGGGGGAATCTCGAATACCGCATCACCATTGCCGGGCCGGTGGTGGTGGCGCCCTTCCTGGACATGGGAATTGATCCCATTCTGCGGCCCTCGCAATTGAAAATCACGCCGCAGGAGTTGAGCATTTTGGAGGCCGAAAAGTTCGGCTGCCCGGCGCTGGATGTGGCTCTCAATTGCACCAACCAGCTGACCGGGGTCTTCTCTGGCGCGGGTGATCAGAACCTGAAGATTGACAGCAATACCAACTGGACGCCGCGCATGTCCACCGGCCTTGAGCTGCAGGTTCTGCTGCCGATCGTCAATGCTCCTTTCCGGGTTTACTGGGCGTACAACCCTTTGCGGCTGGATACCACCAGCACCGCGCCCATCCAGCTTGACCGCAATCTTATGTTCCCCCCGGGAGCGGCCGGCGATTACACCTTCCAGCAGGCCAAGACGATTTACACCCCTCACTTCGTCCTGCGCGAGCCCCGCAAGACCTTCCGCTTTACCGTGGCTACTACGTTCTAGCAGGCGGTTTACCCTGGCTCGCCAGAAACCCGGAAGGCAACCCGGGCGGTTTGACGCTGTGGGGGGCTGTTTCTATAATGGTTAGCACCCAGACCCCTGAGAAGCGCGCCGTCCAGGGTGAGGGCCAGGCCTTCCTGGTTCGGCGTGGGAGCCTTTGGTATTGCGAACCAGTTCCCGTCGGTTTGGCCATGGTCCGGCAGCTGGGAAATCCGAGATATTTCCGGGAGCGATTTTCCGAGGAGTCCAGACGAAACTCATGACAAGCAACTTTTTCCGTTCCTTGATGGCCCTTGTGTTTTTCAGCGCGGCTTCGGTTCTCGCCCAGGCAGGGGCCGCTAACTCTGAGTTGCCTTCCGCCCCCAGCGCAGCCGGCGACGCGGTCGCCACCAGCACTGGAAGCAAGGTGGGAACCATCAATATTGAGCAGGCCATCTTCGCCAGCAACGAGGGGCAGCGCGACTTTGAAACCCTGACCAAGAAGCTCGAGCCCAAGCAGACCGAGCTGAAGAAAATGAGCGACGAGCTCGACAGCCTGAAGAAGCAGCTCAACGCTCAGGGCAACAGCATGAACGAAGAAGCCCGCAGCACTCTGGTGAACTCAATCGGGCAGAAGCAGAAAAGCCTGGATCGTTCGGTGCAGGATGCGCGTGACGATGCCCAGGCCCAGCAGCAGGATATTGCCCAGAAGATTCTGCAGAAAATGGCCCCGCTCATCGTGAAATACGCCAACGATCACGGTTACGGTGTAATCATTGACACCTCAAACCCGTGGCCCAACGGGCCGGTGCTTTGGGCCGGGCAGTCGGTGGATATCACCAAGGCCATTGTGGAGGCGTACAACGTCGAATCGGGCGTGGCTGCCCCGGTCCGGCCGGCGGCGGAGAAAACGCCTGCTGCCACCCATCCGACCACCAGCAAGCCGGGCGCAAAATAGCCTGCGACACCTGAAACGGACTGCAAGTTCCCGAAAGGCCGCATTCTCTGCGGCCTTTTTCTTTTGCCTGCTTTCCGCCTTTTCCATCCGGTCGGGCTCGGCCCGGTGTCCTTAGAGGTATCGCGATCTCAGGAGGACACCATGTTTGCGGATTCTCTGTCGCATTCTCCCTGGGGCAATCGTTCCCATCGCGGCTTGACCACGCTGGCTTCATTCGCCCTGCAGGCGCTGGCTATTGCCGGACTGCTCGCGCTGCCGTACTTTTACACCGAGGGACTGCCGCATTTGCAGGCCATCGTGCCCGAGTCGCCCATCCTGATGCCGCCGCCAGCCCCTGCTCCGCCCCCGCGCCTTCGCAGCACCGCCGCGCCGGTGAGCAACGTGCTTTCGAGCGGGGAACTGATGCAGCCGCGTTCCATTCCCAGGACCATCTCTGCGCTCACGGAAACGGTTCCGCCACCGCCTGTGGATGCCGACCAGTTAGGAGTCGCGGGTGGAACCGGCGACCGGGCCGTCGCCAATGCAGTCTGGGGCGCTAGGGGCAGGAATATGGCTGTTCTCGCCCCGCCCCCGGTTGCTCAACATCCGTTGGTCTCGCGCATGATGCAGGGCAACCTGGTGTACCGGGTGCAACCGGTGTATCCGCCGCTGGCTCGCGCCGCTGGAGTGCAGGGAACGGTGGTGCTGCGCGCGATCATCAGCAGGCAGGGAACCATCGCTAATCTGCAGGTCGTGAGCGGCCATCCTATGCTGGCGCCGGCCGCCGTGGAGGCGGTCCGCCAGTGGCGCTACCGTCCCTATCTGCTCAACAATGAACCCATTGAGGTTGAAACCCAGATTACAGTGAATTTTGTTCTCTCGGGTGGATAGGGCTCAGCGTTGCCGGCAGAGTGCGCCTATGCAATGCTCACTTCGGTATAGGCCCCATAGACATGGCGCAGGGCGTCGCAGATTTCGCCCACCGTAGCGTAGGCGCGTACCGCGGCAATGATGTGGGGCATGGTATTGGCGGAAGAAACGTTGCCATTCAGTTCGGACCGGGGTTCCTGCGCGGCGGCCTTCTTGAGCCCATCCAGGCAGCGGCGGACTTCGTCATGGGAGCGCCGGGAGCGCAAAGCCTTGAGCTTGGCCGATTGTTGGCGGGCCACGCTTTCGTCAATATAAAGAATGTTGGGCGGCTCTTCCTCCACCGTGAATTCATTCACGCCCACGATGATTTTTTCCCTGGCCTCAACCGCACGCTGATATTGGTAAGCCGCCTCGGCGATCTCTTTCTGCGGATATCCGCGCTCAATAGCTTTGACCATTCCGCCCATGGCGTCGAGTTTTCCAAAGTAATCGAAGGCGCCCTTTTCCATCTGCAGCGTCATATTTTCCAAAAAGTAAGATCCGCCCAGAGGATCAGTGGTCTGCGTGACGCCCGATTCATAGGCGATGATTTGCTGCGTGCGCAGGGCGATGCGGACGGCTTCTTCGGTGGGAAGGGCGAGAGCTTCGTCGTAAGCATCGGTGTGCAAAGATTGCGTGCCCCCCAGCACCGCTGCCAGAGCCTGCAGCGCCACCCGCGCAATGTTGTTCATGGGTTGCTGCGCGGGCAGTGACACGCCTGCGGTCTGGGTGTGGAAGCGCATCAGCCAGGTGCGCTGGTTCTGCGCGCCGAAGCGGTCTTTCATCACCTGGTACCAGATCTTGCGCGCGGCCCGGTACTTGGCGATTTCCTCGAAGAAATCGTTATGCGCGTTGAAAAAAAAGCTGAGCCGGGGGCCGAACTCATCCACCTCCAGGCCGCGCCGGCGCGCCCACTCCACATATTCAATGCCGTCGTAGAGCGTGAACGCGAGCTCCTGCAGCGCAGTTGAGCCTGCCTCGCGAATGTGATATCCGCTGATGGAAATGGTGTTGAAACGCGGCGTGAACTTCGAACCGAACTCAAAGGTATCCACCACCAGGCGCATGGAAGGCGCCGGCGGATAGATGTATTCCTTCTGCGCAATATATTCCTTCAAAATGTCGTTCTGAATCGTGCCGGAAATCTTCTTCCAGTCGGCGCCCTGTTTTTCCGCGACCACCAGGTACATCGCCCATAGCACGGAGGCAGGCGAATTGATGGTCATGGAAACCGTCGTCTTCTCCAGATCAATTCCACTGAACAGAATCTCCATGTCTTCCAGCGAATCAATGGCGACGCCACACTTGCCAACCTCGCCTTCGCTGGCGGCGTGGTCGGAGTCGTAACCCATCAAGGTCGGAAGATCGAAGGCCACGGAAAGGCCGCTGCCCCCGTGCTCGAGAAGATATTTGTAGCGGCGGTTGGTCTCTTCCGGCGAGGCGAAGCCGGAAAACTGCCGCATAGTGAAAAGCTTGCCGCGATAGCCGGAGGCATGGATGCCGCGAGTGAAGGGCGGCTGGCCGGGGTAGCCGAGATATTGTTCGTAGTTCCAGTCTTCCGGCAGATCGGCCTGCGTATAAAGCCGGCGGATGGGCACGCCGGAAATCGTGGTGAAGCGGGCGTGGCCATGCTCGTCGAGATTCACTCCGCTGGCCGCGCCGATGGGCTTCTCCGGAGCCTTCTCAAGAGTTGGAGCCAGGGTCTTCTCCGCCCACTCTTTCTCCGCGGCCGATGGATGCCGGCCCTCAAACACCTCCGAGACCGGACTTTCCGCGGCAGCCGGCTTGTTGGGGTTTTTCGGCGCCATACGCAAACTGCCACTTCCGATGATATGGGGTTGCCGTGTGGGGAGCAAGCCGGATGAGGAGGGAGCCTGCATCCCAAGGTAATCAGGGCCGTTTGCGAGTCAGCTCCCACACCTTGGCATATTTCCAGGAGACGTAAACCGCGTGGTAGAGGTGAAGCAGCAATCCTTCGCGGCCATCGAGAAAGCCCAGACGCACCCCGTAGTTGTAGAGAAACGTTAACCAGGGCCGCACAACGATGTTGGCCAAACTGAAGCCGCGATAGCCCTTGGCCAACGCCGCCTCCGCTCCCAGCGAGGAGTAGCGGTTCATGTGGCTGATGTAATAAGAAAGGGTCGGATAGGTGTAATGGATAAGCGCGTTCCGGAACTGCCCGGTGCGCTGGTCCACATCCGGTTTCAGCTCACAACGGTCGTGAGGATCGTGGCCGGTGACGAAAGCTCGCCCCCGCCGAAACAGCCGGAGCTTGGCATCAGGATAAAAGCCGCCGTGCTTGATCCAGCGGCCGAGAAACAGATTCTTGCGCGGCGTGCGGTAACCGTTGAAAGCATCCGGCCGGGCGATCGCAACGCGGATTTCTTCTGCCAGGGCAGGGCTCACATCTTCATCGGCATCGAGCAGCAGCACCCAATCTTTGCTGCAGAGCTCCAGGGCAAAATTTTTCTGCGCCACGTAGCCGCGCCAGGGTTCAACCACGACTCTGGCCCCATATTCGCGGGCGATCTCGCAGGTGCGGTCGGTCGAGCCGGAATCCACCAGCACAATTTCGTCGGCCCAGCGCACACTGGCCAGAGTGCGGCCAATGTTGGCTTCTTCATCCATGGCGACGACGGCGATGGAGAGAGTGGCACTAGACATGGCCGCTTCGAAGGCAAATTGCGAAGCGGTATTGTCTCACAAGGCCCGGGGCGGCATGGCGCAGCGATGGCATGCAGCCCGGTAGGATTCAGATTCCTGCGCCGTCGTTCACCGAGCCCCATTCTTCATCGAGCTTCAGGTTGGGTTCGGGGGCGAGCACGGCCTGGGTGTGCGCCTGCAGTTGCTCGCGCAGTTCGTGGACCTCGGCCACCAGGCGAATGATTACATCGGAGAGTGGATCGCTGATTTCGTTGGGATCGGTAATGACCACGCGGCGGCCGTTGCGCAGCACGATGTGCCCGGGCACGCCGACAATGGTGGAGTTATCCGGCACGTTGCGCAGCACCACGGAGTTGGCCCCCACCCGGCAATTTTCGCCAATATGGATATTGCCCAGCAGCTTCGCGCCTGATCCAATGATGACGTTGTTGCCGATTGTGGGATGGCGCTTGCCGCTTTCCTTGCCCGTGCCGCCGAGGGTTACTCCCTGGTAGACGGTGACGTCATCGCCCACGATGCTGGTCTCACCGATCACCACGCCCATCCCGTGATCAATGAAAAGCCGGCGCCCGATTTGCGCGCCGGGATGAATTTCAACGCCGGTAGCAAGGCGCGCCGCCTGCGAAAGAATGCGCCCCAGGAAATGCATGTGGTGGCGCCACATCCAGTGGCTCAGGCGATAAGCCCACAGCGAGTGCAGGCCGGGGTAACACAGCATTACTGCCAGCCAGGAAGTCGCCGCCGGGTCGCTCTCCAAAACGGCGGCGATGTCTTCCCGAACCGATCTGAAGAATCCGATCATAAGCTAGGCAAAAACGGCGATCACGCCGAAGCAGCCAACTGCTGGGCCTGGTTGCGCAGACTTTCGAAAAGTATAGTGCTCAAATAGCGCTCGCCGAAATCGGGCAATACCACCACGATCAGCTTGCCGGCGTTTTCTTTGCGGTTGGCGACCTGCACCGCCGCGTGGGCCGCGGCCCCGCAGGAAATTCCGCTCAGAATTCCTTCTTCGCGGGCCAGGCGGCGGGCCATATCGAGGGACTCCTCCACCGTGACCTGAATGATTTCGTCAATGTAATCGGTGCGTAGAATCTCAGGGATGAAGCCGGCGCCGATGCCCTGAATCTTGTGCGGGCTGGGCTGTCCACCGGAGAGCACCGGGCTGTCTTTGGGCTCGACCGCAATCACCTTGAAGCTGGGCTTTTTGGGGCGGATGAACTCTGTCACGCCGGTCAGCGTACCGCCGGTGCCCACCCCAGAGACCAAAATATCAATTTCGCCATCGGTGTCATCCCAGATTTCCGGGCCGGTGGTTTCACGGTGCACCTTGACGTTGGCGGGATTGGCAAACTGTTGCGGCATGAAGGCGCCGGGAGTATTGGCTACCAGCTCTTCAGCCTTGGCGATGGCGGCTTTCATGCCTTTGGGGCCGGGTGTGAGCACCAGCTCGGCGCCAAGCGCCATCAGCAACACACGCCGCTCCATGCTCATGGTATCGGGCATGGTAAGAATCAGGCGATAGCCGCGCACGGCCGCGGTAAAAGCCAGACCAATTCCGGTGTTGCCGCTGGTGGGCTCGATCAGCACGGTTTTGCCCGGTTGGATTTTCCCCACGCGCTCGGCCTCGGTAATCATGCTGACGCCAATGCGGTCTTTCACGCTGTTGCAGGGATTGAAACTCTCGAGTTTGGCGGCTAGCTTGGCGGGGCAGCCGGCGGTGACTTTATTCAGATAGACCAGCGGAGTGCGCCCGATCAGCTCGGTAACGTCTTTCGCGATTTTCAAAAGACCACCTCGGTCATTTTCTAGGTTACGTCGGTTCGATTGTAGAAGGCAGGACAGAAAAATGGAAAACGAAAAGCCCTGCGGCGAGGGGCCGCAGGGCCGGGACATCGTTGGGCACCCTATTGGCTGGGCGGCTTCTGCTGCTCCGGCGGCGCGCTTTCCGGCGCGGGCTGGGGCTGCGTCGCAGGCGT